>Ga0181519_10001862_pt1 | contig 18275 bp, 19 predicted proteins | sample PEATcosm2014_Bin_26_FD_121102 | JGI IMG/M metagenome (GOLD analysis project Ga0181519, IMG submission 121102) | Peatland microbial communities from MTU Mesocosm Facility, Houghton, MI, USA - PEATcosm2014_Bin02_10_metaG | ecosystem: Environmental > Terrestrial > Soil > Wetlands > Peat | place...
AGGGCGAAATCGGTCGGCAGCTGGCCGGTGATCATGGCCAGCACATAGGCGCCCAGGGCGCCGAGCACGACTGCGGTCAATGCGTTCATTTGTCCTCCACCTGCAGGATGGCCAGGAAGGCCTCCTGCGGGATCTCCACGCTACCCACCTGTTTCATGCGCTTCTTGCCGGCCTTCTGCTTCTCCAGCAGCTTCTTCTTGCGGCTGATGTCGCCGCCGTAGCACTTGGCCAGCACGTTCTTGCGCAGCGCCTTGACGTTCTCGCGCGCGATGATGTTGGCGCCGATCGCCGCCTGGATGGCGACGTCGAACATCTGCCGCGGAATGAGCTCGCGCATCTTGGAGGCGAGCTCGCGGCCGCGGTAGGCCGAATTGGCGCGGTGGACGATGACCGACAGCGCGTCGACCCGGTCGGTATTGATGAGGATGTCGACCTTGACGACATCGGCGGCGCGGTATTCGAGGAATTCGTAGTCCATGGAGGCGTAGCCGCGCGATGCCGACTTGAGCCGGTCGAAGAAGTCCAGCACGATCTCGGCCAGCGGCATCTCGTAGGTCAGGTGCACCTGGCGGCCGTGATAGGCCATGTTCTTCTGCACGCCGCGCTTGCCGATGCACAGCGTGATCACCACGCCCACGTACTCCTGCGGGACGAAGATCGTGACCGTGACGATGGGTTCGCGGATCTCCTCGATCCTGCCGGGTTCGGGCATCTTCGAGGGGTTCTCCACCGTGACCACGCTGCCGTCGCGCAGCAGGACCTCGTAGATCACCGAGGGCGCGGTGGTGATGAGGTCCATGTCGTATTCGCGCTCGAGGCGTTCCTGCACGATGTCCATGTGCAGCAGGCCCAGGAAGCCGCAGCGGAAGCCGAAGCCCAGGGCCTGGGAAACCTCGGGCTCGAACTGCAGGGCCGAATCGTTGAGCTGCAGCTTGGTGAGCGCATCGCGCAGCGCGTCGTACTGGTTGGATTCCACCGGGAAGAGGCCGGCGAAGACCTGGGGCTTTACCTCCTTGAAGCCGGGCACCGGGCGGGCGGCGGCGCGCGGCAGCGAGGTGAGCGTATCGCCCACCCGCGCGTCGCGCAGCTCCTTGATGCCGGCGATCACGAAACCCACCTCGCCGGCGCCCAGCTCGGCGCGGGGGCTCGTCTTGGGCGTGAATACGCCGAGCTGCTCGCACAGGTGCACGGCGCCGGTGGCCATGAGCAGGCACTTGTCGCGCGGCTTGAGCACGCCGTTGATCACGCGCACGAGCATCACCACGCCCACGTAGTTGTCGAACCAGGAATCGATCACCAGGGCCTGCAGGGGCGCATCGCGCTCGCCGCGCGGCGGCGGCACTTTCTCGATGATGCGCTCGAGGATGTCGTCGATGCCCATTCCGGTCTTGGCGCTGCACAGGATGGCGTCGGCCGCATCGATGCCGATGACGTCCTCGATCTCCGCGCGCGCCTGCTCGGGGTTGGCCGAGGCGAGGTCCATCTTGTTGAGAACCGGCAGAACCTCGACGCCCAGTTCGATGGCCGTATAGCAGTTGGCCACGGTCTGCGCCTCCACGCCCTGGGTGGCATCGACCACCAGCAGCGCACCCTCGCAGGCCGAGAGCGAACGGCTCACCTCGTAGGAGAAGTCGACGTGGCCGGGCGTGTCGATCAGGTTCAGGTTGTAGCGCTTGCCGTCGCGCGCCAGGTAACTGAGCGCGGCGGTCTGCGCCTTGATCGTGATGCCCCGCTCGCGCTCCAGGTCCATGGAGTCGAGCACCTGCTCGCGGATCTCGCGGTCGGCCAGGCCGCCGCAACGCTGGATCAGGCGGTCGGCCAGCGTGGATTTGCCGTGGTCGATGTGGGCGATGATGGAGAAGTTGCGGATCTGGAGCATAGGGTGGCTCAGGGGGGACGCCCGGCCCGGCGGGCGCCCTGGGGCGGTCACTCCGGAAATTGCGTGGACACAATACAAAGGGGGGGAGACTACCGCCTCACCCCCCCGAAGACTCGCCTGGAAGAAACGCCGATTCTAGCGCGGCGCCCGGTATCTCCCCATTGTCACTTGCTGTCGACGTGCAATATCACCCATTGCGACTGGTCGCCGCGCCGGACCAGCAGGGGAATCGGCTTGGCGGTGTCCAATTTTGCAAGCAAGTCGTTGAATTGCTTGACATTTTTTACCGCGACATTGTTCACGCTGAGGATCAGGTCACCCGCCCGGATACCCGCCGAGCCGGCCGCACCGTCGGCGCTCTCGACCTGCACGGCGCCGCTGATCTTCAGGTCCTTGAGCTGCGCGGGCGCCGGTTCCGAAACCACAAGACCCAGCACATCCGGATGCGCCTCGTCAGGCGCCTTGCCGGGGTTGCCCCCGTGCGGGCCCATGGCGCGCGGCGTGTCCTGGGGCATCTCGCCCACGGTCATGGGCAGGTCGCGCGCGGCGCCATTGCGCCAGACCGTTGCCGTCACCTTGGTGCCGGGCGCCGAAGCGGCCACCATGCGGCGCAGGTCCACCGAGGACTCGACCGGCTTGCCATCGAACTTGATGATGACGTCGCCCGGCTGCACGCCGGCCTTGTCGGCCGGACCGTCGGCCTCGACGCTCGAGACCGAGGCGCCCGCCGCCTTGGGCAGGCCGATGGCATCGGCCACCTCGCGCGTGACCTCGCCGATGAGCACGCCGATCTTGCCGCGCACCACCTTGCCCTGGGTCCTCAGCAAGGTGGCGATCTTCTGCGCCTCGTCGATGGGAATGGCAAACGAGATGCCGGCGTACGAGCCCGAGGTGGTGAAGATCTGCGAATTGATGCCCACGACCTCGCCGCGCACATTGATGAGCGGACCGCCCGAATTGCCCGGATTGACCGCCGCGTCGGTCTGGATGAAGGGCAGCAGCTCGCCCGTCTCGCGACCCTTGGCGCTGACGATGCCCGCCGTCACCGTATTGGAGAGATTGAAGGGCGAGCCGATGGCGATGACCCATTCGCCGACGCGCAGCTTGGCGGGGTCGCCCAGCTTGAGGGTGGGCAGGTCCTTGCCCTCGATCTTGACCAGGGCGACGTCGCTCTTGGGGTCGGACCCGATCAGCTTGCCCTTGAACTCGCGCTTGTCCTGGAGCGTGACGGTGATTTCGTCGGAACCTTCGACCACATGGTGGTTGGTGAGCAGGTAACCATCGGCCGAGATGATGAATCCCGATCCGACGCCGCGCGGGATTTCCCGATCGCTGCGATCGCCACGCGGCGCATGCGGCGACGGGTTGGGCACGCCCGGATTGGGCCGCTGGCCCGGCCCGGGCTGCTGCGGAAAGAAGCGATGGAAGAAGTCGTAGAACGGATCGTTCTCGTCGAGGTCGGGACCGCCGGGCATCTGCGGGCCGCCGCCACCGCCGCCGGACATGGTGCTCATCTTGGCCGCGGTGCGGATGTTCACGACGGCCGGTGCGGTGTGTTCGACCAGGTCGGCGAAGTCGGGCATGGTCACCGTCTGGGCGGCGGCCGGTGCGCTGGCCAAGGGCGCTGCGAAGGCCAGCAGCGCCGCGGCAAATACCGGGGCGATGCCCTGCGTGAAGGAAACTCTCATGATTTTCGTTTTCTCGTGGAAGGTGGCATCAAGGGGGCAAGCGGAAATCCGGCCGGCGGGCGGGGCGCGCCGGGCATCAATGGTTCGGTGGCGCGTGCACGACGGAGGCGGCAAAGGACTGTGCCGTGGCCGGCGGAACCTCGCCCACCACGGTGACGCGCGCGTCGCCCACTTGGCGGGAAATCGCGGTTACGGGGCCGCGGCGCTGCGATTCGGCCGGCTCCTCGAGCATGGGTGCGCCCGGTTCGATGAAGACCGACACGGTGGCGAGGCCGTCGGAATAGACCGCCTGCAGGGCCGAGCGCGGCGCCGGGTCGCCGACGCCGATCAGGTGGCGCATGACCTCGGCAAGGCGGTGGAATCCGCCGGGCGGCGTGACGCTCCAACCCTGCTCGCTCAACTGCGTGGCCTGGGACTGCTGCTGGTCCACCGTCCAGCCGGCGGTCGACCACGAGGGACGCAATTGGGCCGGATCGATGGGTTCGCCGACATGGATATCGGTGAAGGCAACCTGCTCGAGCACCGCCCCGTGTTCATTGAGCGTCTGCGCCTTGAACAGCAGGCCGCTGGTGGGTTCGACGCAAAGGCGATAGCCGTAACGCAGGTGATCGCGGGGCACCAGCTCGACCACATCGCACGGCCGGTTGGCCACGCGCTCGGAGCCGCTGCGGCGCAGGTCGTAGTAGCTGAGGACGTCGTCGGGCAAGGGCTGGGCGAAGGCCGGAAAGGAACGCGCGCCGCCGTGGTCGATGACGACACGATGCAGCTTCGGATACAGGCACTGCACTTCCTCGCCCTTGCGGATGAACTCGCGCTGCTGGCCGTCGAGCGTAAGGACGCGCTCGCGCGATTCCACCCCATCGAACAACTGCACCACGCGCGACGCGTGCATTTCGTCGCCGCGCTGGTAAATGATGGTTCCGGAAAAGCTCTGGCGACGCGCCGCGTCCTGGACATTCTTGAGCCACGCCGCGTCGCCGTGCACGTCGCGCGGCGGATCCGTGGCACGCACGAGCGGGGGAGCCCCCAGCAGGAACAAGGCGGCACATCCGGACCAGGCCAGGGTCCGGCTGCCGGGCCAGGCGCGCGCGGGCGTCCCGTGGCGGCCGGCCCAAACGGCCACGGCGCGCAGGCCGCCCCGGCGAGGATTCCCGCCGTGGGTCACCGCTCGCCTTCGTTTCCGGAACGCAGGTAGACGGCGGCCGCAGGCATAACGCCGGCGCCCATGAAATCGCGATGCGCCCGAAGATAGGGGTCGAGGCGCGGATCGCGTGCCGGCCGGACCGCGGCAAGGGATGCGACCGCTTCCGGGCCCGCCGGAGCGGCCGCCGCCGGGGCCACGGGCGTGCCGGCGGCGGGCGCCGCGCCGCTGCCGGCCAGCGCGGTGGCAACGGCCGGCGCGTCGGTGCCGCGCAACTGAGGAACGGCCACGAAGACCAGCACGGCGGCAGCGGCGGCAACCGCAAAGCCGCTTGCAAGATGGCGTTTCGTGCGCGGGCGCAGGGCCGAGGGCGACAGCAGGGCGGGCTCGTCGGCCAGCGCAGCGTTGATGCGCGCGCACAGGCGCGGGGAATGCCCGGCGAGGACTTCGCCGGAACGCAGCGCATCGCCCACCAGGCACCAGGTTTCGAATTGACGCCCCAGATGCGGCTGGCGCAACAGTCCGGCAAGCACGGGTTCCGCCGCGGGATCCTCGAGTTCGCCATCGAGCCACGCCGAAAGTTCTTCGGCATCGGCGGCGCCGCGCGGCGCGTCGCTGGCAGCGGCTTGGGGCATGGTTCCGGAATTCATCTGATCGCTCCCTGACTTCAATTGCCTGGCCTGCATTTCCCAAAATTCCATTGCGCCCTACCAGCGCTCGTCCTCGCTGGTGCCCAGCAGCGGGCGCAGTTCCTGGGCGATCGCCTCGCGCGCCCGGAAGATCCGCGACCGAACGGTGCCCACCGGACAGTTCATCGCCGCGGCGATTTCATCGTAGCTCAGGCCTTCGAGTTCGCGCAGCACGATGGCCGTGCGCAGGTCGGGCGGCAGCTGGTCGATGGCGCGGTTGACCGCAAGCCCCACCTGCTTGGACTGGTACAGGGAGTCCGGCGTTGCGGTTTCGCTCAGGCGCCCTGCGTCCTCGCCGTTTTCCTGGTCCTCGATGTCGTTGGCCACGACGGTCGGCGCGCGCCGACCCTGCGCGGCAAAATGGTTCTTCGCGGTATTGATCGCTATCCGGTACAACCACGTGTAAAACGCGCTCTCGCCGCGGAAGTTCGGCAGCGCGCGGTAGGCCTTGATGAACGCCTCCTGGGCCACATCCTCGATATCCGCCGGATCGCGAATCATGCGTGACAAGAGCCGAGAGATTCTTCGCTGGTATTTTGAAACGAGCAGTTCGAACGCACGCTTGTCGCCCAGCTGGACGCGGCGCACCAATTGCAGGTCGGCGTCGCGCTCGCTCATCGGGTCGCACCCGCGATCGGCAGCAATACGTTCTCCGGCATTGTGACAGTCGTCCGCCGGATTAGTTCGGAGGTTCGATGAAAAAACAACGGGGGAAAGCCCCGCCTTTCATCGGCTTTGGCCACGCGGCTGCCAGCGCGCCAGGACCGCCAGGCGGCGGTAGGTGTCCGGATCCGTCGCGTCATGCCAGACGACCACGGTTCGATGCGCCGCAAGAAAAACGAGCCGCCTTGGACCGGCCGCCAGGGCCCGGAACTCGGGGTATGCGCCCACGCGCAAGGTGCCTGGAGCCTGTGTCCGCAGCGCAGCGAGCATAAGCCGGCAGGCGCACAGGGCGCAGGCGGCCGCAGCGGCGGTCGCGGCCGCGGCCTGCGCCGACAGCAGGACCACCGACAGAACGGCCACGGCGGCACCGCCGGCGCCCAGCAGTCGGCGGCGCGCGCGCGAGGGGGCCAGGACGACCACGCCCGGACGGGTATCAGACACGCTTGAAGACAAGTGTTCCGTTGGTGCCACCGAAGCCGAAGGAGTTCTTCATGGCGTAGTCGATGCGCAGGGGCCGGGCCGTGTTGGCGCAGTAGTCGAGGTCGCACTGCGGATCCGGCGTCTGCAGGTTGATGGTCGGCGGCGAGACCTGGTTGTGCAGCGCCAGGACGGTGAATACCGATTCGACCCCGCCCGCGCCGCCCAGCAGATGACCGGTCATCGACTTGGTGGAATTGACCACGAGGGAACGCGCCGCGTCGCCGAAGGCGAGCTTGATGGCGTTGGTCTCGTTGGCATCGCCCAGGGGCGTGGACGTGCCGTGCGCATTGAGATATTGAATCTGGTCGGCGTTGATGCGGGCGCTGCGCAGGGCCGCCGCCATGCAGCGGCGCGGTCCGTCGACGTCGGGCGCGGTCATGTGGTAGGCGTCGGCCGTCATGCCGAAGCCGGCCAGTTCGCAATAGATGCGCGCGCCGCGCGCGCGGGCGTGCTCGTATTCTTCCAGCACCAGCACGCCGGCGCCCTCCCCGAGCACGAAGCCGTCGCGGTCCTTGTCGAAGGGCCGGCTGGCGCCTGCCGGGTCGTCGTTGCGCACCGACAGCGCCTGCATGGCGGCGAAGCCGCCGACGCCCAGCGGACAGACGGTGCCCTCGGAGCCGCCGGCGAGCATGACATCGGCGTCGTCGTGCTCGATCAGCCGGGCGGCGATGCCGATGGAGTGCAGGCCGGTCGTGCAGGCCGAGACGATCGCGAAATTGGGGCCCTGCAGGCCGAACATGATGGAAACGTTGCCGGCGATCATGTTGATGATGGCGCCGGGAATGAGAAACGGCGAGATGCGCCGGGGTCCGCGGGTTCGGACCTCTTCGTGGTTGTCCTCGATCATCGGCAGGCCGCCGATTCCGGAGCCGACCATGCAGCCGATGCGCTCGCGGTTGCCGTCGGTGACGGCAAGGCCCGAGTCGCGGATGGCCTGCGCGGAGGCGGCCACGCCGTAGTGGATGAAGGCGTCCATGCGGCGCACGTCCTTGGCCGGCACGTACTCCGTGATCTGGAAATCGCGCACCTCGCCGGCGATCTGCGAGCGGTAGGCGGCCGCGTCGTAGCGCGTGATGCGGCCGACGCCGGACCGGCCGGCAAGGATGTTCTCCCAGGCCGCCGGAACGCTGTTGCCGACCGGCGAGACGATCCCGAGACCGGTGACAACGACGCGACGTTTTTCCGTCATTTGCTGTGCCTGTTCGCCATTACTGCCTGTTCCCCTGCCGGGAAGGCCGCGCCGCCCAGGCGGTGCGGCCGCCGGCGCGCGCTTCAGGCCTTCTTCAGGTGCGCGCCGACGTAATCGATCGCCTGCTGGACCGTGCGGATCTTCTCGGCTTCTTCGTCGGGAATTTCACACTCGAACTCGTCTTCGAGCGCCATGACGAGTTCGACCGTGTCAAGCGAATCGGCCCCGAGGTCGTCGACGAAAGCCGATTCGTTCTTGATGTCGGCCTCATTGACACCGAGTTGCTCGGCGACGATTTTCTTTACACGCTGTTCGATGCTATCCATAACTCCTCCTCCGTTGCACGACCGCAATGTGCACAGCACATATGCAGAGCACATCACTTTGCCGCGATGCGAAACCCTCCCACCGCCAACACGGATTCACGGTCTCGCCGGCGAAAAGAGCGCGCGATTCTAACAGAGCCCCCCCGGCGTAGCGACCCGTGCCTCACGCCATGTACATCCCGCCATTGACGTGCAGGGTGGCCCCGGTGACGTATGCGCCTGCCGCGGACGCCAGGAAAACCACCGCCGCGGCCACTTCCGCGGTCTGTCCGAGGCGGCCCAGGGCGATATTTGCCAGCAGGGTCTGGGTCTGCTGCTGCGTCAGGGCACGTGTCATGTCCGTATCGACGAAACCGGGGGCGACACAGTTGACCGTGATGTTGCGGCTGCCCAGTTCGCGGGCCAGGGCGCGCGTCATCCCCTCCAGGCCGGCCTTGGCCGCCGCGTAATTGGCCTGGCCGGCATTGCCGCTCGAGGCCACGACCGACGATATATTGATCACGCGGCCCCCCTTGGCCTTCATCATCCCGCGCATGCAGGCGCGCGCGAGGCGGAATGCCGCGGTGAGGTTGGTATCGATGACCGAATCCCATTCGTCGTCGCGCATCCGCATGGAGAGCATGTCGGCCGTGATGCCGGCGTTGTTGACCAGGACGGAGAGCTTGCCGAAGCGCTTGCCCACCTCCTCGACGAGCGCGTCGCAGCCGGGACGGTCGCGCACATTCAGCACCAGCCCGCACCCGGGTGCGCCCAGCTCGGCCAGGCGCGCGGTGATGGCCGCGGCGCCCGCCTCGGTCGTGGCCGTGCCCACCACGGTGGCGCCGGCGTGCGCCAGCGCGTCCAGGACGGACCGGCCGATGCCGCGCGAGGCGCCCGTTACCAGGGCCACCTCGCCGCGCAGCGCATCGGTGGAAAAAACGGCGTATGCACTCATGGACGTGCTCCCAGGGCGCGCAATGCCTCCTGCAGGCTGCTGCGGTCGAACACCGACAGACTCACGAGTTCGGGCGCAATGCGCTTGTTCAGGCCGCCGAGCACCCGGCCCGGGCCGCATTCGACGACGTGCGTCACGCCTTGCGCCGCAAGCGCCACGACGATTTCGCGCCAGCGCACCGGACCGGCCACCTGCCGGGCCAGCGCGTCGCGGATCGCCTGCGGGTCGGACTCGGACTTGACGTCGATATTGTTGATCACCGGAATCGCCGGAGCCCGCACGGGAACGTGGGCCAGGCGCTCGCGCAGCCGCCCGCTGGCCGGCGCGAGCAAGGACGAATGGAAGGCAACCGACACCGGCAGGGGCAGCGCCCGCTTGGCGCCCCGTTCGCGCGCGATCTCGCAGGCGCGCGCCAGCGCGGCGGTATGCCCGGCGATGACGACCTGCGCGGGCGCATTGAAATTGACCGCTTCGACGACGGCGCCGGGCGACTCGGCCTGGGCCTGCGCACAGGCGGCCAGCACCGCCTCGTCATCGAGGCCCAGGATCGCCGCCATGCCGCTTTGACCTACGGGAACGGCCTCCTGCATGGCCTGCGCGCGGAACCGCACCAGGGGAACCGCATCGTCGAGGCTCAACGCGCCAGCGGCAACCAGGGCCGCGTACTCGCCCAGGCTGTGGCCGGCCACGACGGCGGGCGCAGGTCCGCCCGCCGCTTCCCAGGCGCGCAGGGTGGCCACGGACGCGGTCAGCATGCAGGGCTGGGTATTGACGGTGAGGTCGAGGTCGGCCGCCGGCCCTTCGGCAATCAGGCGGCCGATATCCTCGCCCAGGGCCGCCGAGGCCGACCGCACCGTGGCCTCGACCACGGCATCGCCCGCAAAGGAGGCCAGCATGCCCACCGACTGCGAGCCTTGTCCGGGAAATACGAATGCCAGTTTCATCGCTACCCATCCACCCTTGTTTTCATCGCGCCCCGCCGTGCGCCGCGCCGGGGCGCGCATGCCGTGCGGGAGGAACGCCGCGCGCCCGCCGTCCGGGGGCGCCGCTACAGGCGCAGCAGGACCGAGCCCCAGGTAAAGCCGCCACCGACGCCCTGCAGGATCACGTGATGCCCCTGGCGCACGCGCCCGTCGGAGCGCGCCAGATCCAGCGCCAGGGGTATGGAGGCAGCCGAGGTATTGCCATGGCGGTCCACCGTGACGACGACGCGCTCGGCCGGCAGGCCCAGTCGTTTGGCGGTGGCCGCCAGGATGCGCACATTGGCCTGGTGCGGAATGAGCCAGTCGACCTGGCCCGGCTCCATGTCCGCGACGGCCAGGACCTCGCGCGCGGAGGATTCGAGCACGTCGACGGCGAGCTTGAAGACGGCCTTGCCGTCCATCCGCAGGAAGGGGTCGCCGGTCACGGCGCCCTGGTCGAGCCGCCCGGCCACCGAAAGGATATCGCCGCGCCCGCCGTCGGCGTGCATCCTGCAGGCCAGCACGCCCGGGGAGGTGCCGGCTTCGAGAACCACGGCGCCGGCACCGTCGCCGAACAGGACGCAGGTGCCCCGGTCGTTCCAGTCGAGCACGCGGGAATAGACCTCGGCGCCGATGACGAGGGCCCGCCGGTGCGCTCCGCCGCGGATCAAAGCGTCGGCAACGGACAGGGCGTAGACGAAACCGCTGCAGGCGGCCTGGACGTCGAAAGCCGCCGCGCCGGCCGCGCCCAGGCGCCCCTGGACCGCGCACGCGGTGCTGGGAAAGACCTGGTCGGGCGTGGACGTTGCCACGATGATGAGATCGATGCGTTCGGGCGCGACGCCCGCTTCGGCCAGCGCCGCGCGCGCCGCGGCGGCGGCCAGATCGGTGGTTCCGACGCCCTCCCCGGCCAGATGGCGCTGGCGGATGCCCGTGCGGGTGACGATCCACTCGTCGGATGTCTCGACGTTGCGCTGGGCGAGCATCTCGACGAGCTCGGCATTGGTGACGATCCGCTCCGGCAGCGCCGAACCGGTGCCCGCGATGCAGGAGACCACTCGGGCCGGAGCGCGGGCTTCAGGCACGGGCGGCATCCACGTCCAGCGTGGGCGCTGAGCCCAGGCCGGCGGCGGCACCCACCGGCACGCCCACCACGGAGTCCGCCGGATCCGCGCCGGCGGGCGTCGCGGCCATTCGGGCCAGCAATGGCGCCATGGCCTGGGCCGTGCGCTGCAGGAGGCGGTGCCGGCTCGCCTCGAAGCCGCGGCGCAGGGCGAACTCGAAGCCATAGGCGTCCGAGGAACCATGGCTCTTGATCACCACGCCGCGCAGGCCCAGCAGCACGGCGCCGTTGTAGCGGCGGTGGTCGACACGGCGGCGGAAGCGATTGAGCACGGGCAGGGCCAGCAGGGCGATCAGCTTGGAGCCGAGATTGCGGGTGAACTCCTCGCGGATGAAGCCCGCGAGCATCTGGGCCAGGCCCTCGGACGTCTTGAGCGCCACGTTGCCGACGAAACCGTCGCAGACGATGACGTCCACGGTGCCGCGGAAAATGTCGTCGCCTTCGACATTGCCGTGGAAATTGAGGCCGCTGGCGCGCAGCAGTTCGCCGGCGCGCTTGACCACCTCGTTGCCCTTGATGACTTCCTCGCCGACATTGAGCAGTCCGACGCTCGGGCGGTCCTTGCCCTGGAGCGATTCGGCAAGGGCGCAGCCGAGCATGGCGAACTGCAGCAGGTGCTCGGCCTCGCAGTCGACATTGGCGCCCAGGTCGAGCCAGGTGGTCAGGCCACCCTTCTGGTTGGGCAGGGCGTGGGCGATTGCCGGCCGGTCTATCCCCGCCTGGGTCTTGAGCACATAGCGCGCTATGGCCATCAGCGCCCCGGTATTGCCGGCGCTCACCGCGGCGTCGGCCTGTCCATCCTTGACCGCTTCGAGGGCCAGGCGCATCGACGAGCGTTTCTTGGTGCGCAGCGCCGTGGTGAGCGAATCGTGCATCTCGACCACTTCGTCGGCGTGGACCACCGTCAGACGCTCGCGCACGGCGGCCGCATCGCGTTGCCGGGCCAGCTCGGCCTCGATGCGCGTGCGGTCGCCCACGAGCAGCAGCTGGGCGTCGGCCTCGCGCCGCGCGAAGGCCAGCGCCGCCGGAATCGTCACCGGCAGGCCGTGGTCGCCGCCCATGCAATCGACCGCGATGCGAATGCTCATGGCCGCGAAGCGCCCATGAGGCATTCAATGCCGGCGTCGGCGCGCGCACGCCCGGCCGCGCCGCGCTGCGCACGCGGCGAAGGGCATCGGGGGAAAGGGTCCGGTCGGGGGGCCGGCGGGTTCGCCATATTGCGGGCTTTCATGGGAAGCGCCCGCCGGTGAGTCGTTTCACCTGGCGCGGCACGCAACGGCGATGGCGTTGGCGGATCTTGTTGCGGATGTGTCGGCAGCAGCGCCGGACGTCGCCGTCGGCGGAATTATTCGTCGGACTTCGTTGCGACGACCTTCTTGCCACGGTAAAAACCGGTGGGGCTCACGTGGTGGCGGCGCACGACCTCGCCGGTTGCCGGTTCAACGGCGAGCGGCGGCGTGCTCAGGAAGTCGTGCGAGCGGTGCATATTGCGCTTGGACGCGGATTTCTTGTTTTGCTGGACAGCCATGGTGCGAATCCTGAAATTTTCGATAATCCGCCATTTTAGACGATGCGGCGTCCGGGGGAAAGCCGGGGGCCGGATCGCCTGGCGCCGGCCTGGACGGGGGCCTCAGGCGCCGGTCGGGCGTTTCTTGCCCCGCACCGGGGCCGCCGGTGCGGCCGCCGCGGGCGCCTGCGGCTTTTCGGGGAGGCCGGCGGCCCCCGCTACCCCGCCGGCGGGGCGAAGCAGGTGGTCGCGCAAGGCCCCCAGGGCGGCAAACGGCCGGGGCCGCCCGGCCTGCGGCCCGTCAGTGGCACCGGTTTGCGCCCCGTAGTTGCCTGGCCCAAGCACTACCGCCGGGGCGCAATCGGCATGCCGCGGGGACAGGGGAAGCTGCAGGATCGCCTCGTCCTCGATCAGGCCGGCCAGGTCGAACTGGGCGCTGCCCAGCAGGGCCTCCTCGGCGGCATCGTCGATGGGGATCGCGGCCAATTGGGCACTGCTGGCGACAAAATAGAAGTTGCGCTCGGCCTCGAGCACGAATGCGAGCCTGCGGGTGCAACGGTCGCAGCGCAGCGGCAGGACGGCCTGCAACGCCAGGCGCAGTGCGGGGCGGCCCTGTGCGTCGAGATAGCCGCCGCAGTGGTATTGCACGGCTCCGGCGCCATCGGCCGGATCCTCCAGGAACAGGCTCGCGCCCAGGCGCGGCATCCGGGCCAGCGCCAGCCGGCCCTCCCATTGCGCGCCGCTGCGGGCGACCGCGAAGACGTCGATCCGGTCCATGAACTTTTTCCGCGAACTTTTCAATACACTCGGCGGGCGTCGCCCTGCCCCGCCGGACCGGGCCCTTGTCCATCGGGAGATTGCGGCCCCATGCTCCGCGCCATCGTACTCGCCTCCTCCTCGCCCTACCGCCGCGAGCAGCTTGCGCTACTGCGCGTGGCCTTCACCACGGCGGTTCCCGGCATCGACGAGGCCCCCTTGGCCGGCGAGCAGCCCGGCGCGACCGCGCGGCGCCTGGCCCTGGCCAAGGCCCGTGCCTGCGCGGCGGCGGTGCCCGACGCCCTCGTCATCGGCGCGGATCAGGTCGCCGAGCTCGACGGCGTGGCCATTGGCAAACCCGGGGGCCATGCCGCGGCCGCGGCGCAATTGCGCGCGATGTCCGGCCGCACGGTGCACTTTCACAGCGGCCTGGCCGTCCTGGACGCCGCCAGCGGACGCTTCGAGCACGGGTGCACGCAGACCGAAGTGCACTTTCGCTCCCTGCTTCCTGCGCAGATCGAGGCGTATTTGAACGCCGACCAACCCTACGACTGCGCCGGTTCGGCAAGGATAGAGTCGATGGGCATCTGCCTGGTCGATTCGGTTCGCAGCGACGACCCGACGGCGCTGGTCGGGCTGCCCCTCATCCTGCTGTGCTCCCAGCTTGCCGCCTTTGGCGTGGACGTGCTGGCGGCACCGGCGCCGTGAGTGCCGCGCGCGGCGCACTGCACCTGGTGCCGGTGCCGGTCAGCCCTTCGGACCAATGGGGCGATCCGGCGGCCCCGGTGGGCGCCCAAGCGGAAGACCGGGCCAGCGCATTGGGGGGCCTGCCCCCGGCCACCGTGGCCACGGCCCGCCGCTGCGATTACTTTCTCGCGGAGAACGCCCGCAGCGCCCGCGCCTTCCTCAAGGCCATTGCCCACCCCCGGCCCATCGCGCAACTGAACATCGTCGAAATCGGCCACGCCCCGGATCCGGTGCTGGTCGATGCCTGGCTCGACCCGCTCGACCCGGGCGCAGGCGGCGCGCCGGTCGACGCCGTCCTGGTGTCCGAAGCCGGCTGCCCGGGCATCGCCGATCCGGGTGCCAGCGTGGCGGCGCGGGCGCATGCGCGCGGCATCGCCGTCATGCCCTGGGTGGGCCCGTCGGCGATCCTGCTGGCGCTCATGGGGGCGGGAATGAATGGCCAGGCCTTCCGGTTCCTGGGATATCTTCCCCAGGACCGCGACGCCCTGCAGCAGCGGCTGCTGGCGGTGCAGCGCGACGCCCTGCGGGGCGAAACCCAGATTTTCATCGAGACCCCGTACCGCAACCTGCGCCTGCTGCAGGCCGTGCTCCAGGTTTGCGACGCCTCCCTGCTGCTGTGCCTGGCGGTCGACCTCACCGGCGCCGCACAGGCCCTGGAAACGCGCTCCATCGCGCAGTGGAAGGCGCTGGGCCCTTCCGGCTGGCCGGCCATGGAACGGCGGGCGGCCGTGTTCCTGCTGTGCGCGCCCGCGGCCCCGTTGCCCGGCGGCCGCGGCCGCCGCAGCTAGGGCGCGGCGCACGCCCGGCCGCGTCTCAGGTGCGCGCCAGCACCCAGTCGCGCAGCTGGGCAACGGCATCGAACACCGCCAGAGGCTGCAGGCGCTCGAGCTCGCTGCGCGGATGGGCGCCATAGCTCACGCCAACGGCGTCGACGCCGGCAGCCGCCGCCATCTGCAGGTCGTGACTGGTATCGCCGATCATCAGCATGCGCCGCGGCTCCCTCTCCAGGGCCGCGGCCAGTTCCTGGAGCATGGCCGGATGCGGCTTGGGCTGCGTCTGATCGGCGCAGCGGGTGGCAGCAAAGACCTGTTCGAGACCTGCCATCTGCAGCGAACGGGCCAGACCGGACTGCGACTTTCCCGTCGCGACGGCCAGTAGCACGCCGCGCGCCTGCAGGGTCTCGAGCAGCGGACGAATGCCCTCGAAGAAGCGGATTTCGCCCTCCCCTTGCCGGTAATGCGCCTGGAAATGGGCAACGAACTCGGGTACGAGCGGGGGAGGCAGGTCGGGCACGACACGTGCCAGCGCGTCGGCCATGCCCAGCCCGATCACATGGGCCGCAAGGCCCCGGTCGCGCACCGGCACGCCCACCGTATCGGCGGCGTGCAGGATCGCTTCGGCGATCAGCGTGGTCGAATCGACCAGCGTGCCGTCCCAATCGAAAACCAGGGCGTCATAGCTGCCACGGGCCGCGCCGCCGCCTGCCCCCTGCGAAATGCCGCTCATTGCTTGTCGCGATGGCGCGCGCGCGCGGCGCCGGACGGATCGCGGGCCTCCAGCCATGCGGCGCAATCGTCGGACAGGGGAGACTCGATGACGAGCGGCGCGCCGCTTACCGGATGGTCCAGCCGCACGCGAAAAGCATGCAGGAACATGCGCCCGAGGCGCGCGCCGAATTCCCCCTTGGCGGCGCGGCGGTTGGTATCGAAGTCGCCGTACTTGTCATCGCCCAGGATGGGGAAACCCAGGTGGGTCAGGTGGACGCGGATCTGGTGGGTCCGGCCCGTCTTGAGCTCGGCCTCGAGCAGGGAGAAGCCGTCGAGGCGGGCACGCAGGTGGAATATGGTGTGGGCTGCCGCGCCCTCCCCCGCGTCGACGAAGACGCGCCGTTCCCCGCCGGCCAGGGTACGTTTGGCCAGCGCCAGGCGCACGTGCTGGCGGTCGTTGACCCAGTCTCCGCAGACGAGCGCGAAATACCGCTTTTCCACGAGGCCCTCGCGCAACTGGGCATGCAGGGACACGAGGCAGCGCCGCGTCTTGGCCAGCAGCAGCACGCCCGAGGTTTCGCGGTCGAGGCGGTGGCCCAGTTCGAGAAAGGGCTGGTTGGGGCGCGCCGCCCGCACGCGTTCGATGACGCCGTGGGCCACCCCGCTGCCGCCGTGGGCGGCAAGGCCCGACGGCTTGTCGAGCACCAGCAGGTGTTCGTCCTCGAAAAGGATGGCCGGCATGTGCGCCGGCGCGATGGCCTTGGCGTCGGCCTGGGCCAGACGCATGGGCGGAATGCGCAACTCGTCGCCGGTGGCCAGGCGATATTCGGCGCTCGAACGGCCCCCGTTGACCCGCACCTCGCCGCTGCGCACGATCCGGTAGACATGGCTCTTGGGAACGCCCTTGGCAAGGCGCAGCAGGAAGTTGTCCAGGCGCTGGCCCGAATGCTCATCGCCCACGACGACCCGGCGCACCGCGGGCGCCGGGACGGCCTCAGGCACCCGGGGCGAGCGGACCGGCGGCCCGCCGGTTCCGTCCGGGCCGGCGCCGGTATCGGGAAAACCCACCCCCGGGGCGGCCTTCCTTTGCTTTCGGACCGCCGGGCGCGTTTTGCTTTGCGGAACCATGTTGCCTATACTGGGGCTTGTTGAAGTCCGCCGTGCCTGGGAAGTTTTCGCAGTCGGCGATACAGCGCGCGGTTCGATTGCGCCCTGTGCCGTGCGCCAGTTCCGGTCACGCGGGCGGTTTTCAACCGGCCTCGATTGTAGCGGTGCCCAGTGCGCCCTCGCCGATCGGCATGAATGTGCCGTACGGGCTCGGATTCTTGGCCATGGGGTGCGCGGCGCCGATGCGGGCCGTGCACATGAGTGCGGGCCATGGTTGTCTTCGGGAGTTCCTTCCCGGCCAGCAAACATGGTCCGATGAAAAAATGGGCGCCAGCCGCGCTTTGCCGCCGGTGCCTGCCGAATTCGGAAACAAGCCACGCCGCGCACCTTTGCGCGGCCGCCAGAAACGTTCAACTACCAGCTGATAACCGATTGTCCCTCGTGTCCATCCACCGCCTATCGCCAACGCCCCCGGCCTTTGCCAGGGGCGTGCTTGCGCCCGGTTCCGCCGGGCGCCGGCAGTCCGGCGCCCGCACTGCGGATGTGGATACGGGACCATCCGTTGATTCTCCGTTGAACGCCTGATCCGGTTCGGCACGTTCTGCGCCCCGGAAGCGGCGCGAGGAGTGCTGATGAAACGCATGTTGTTCAATGCGACGCACGCGGAGCAGTTGCGCGTGGCGATCGTCGATGGTCAGAAGCTGCTGGACCTGGATATCGAATCCAGCGGCCGCGAGCAGCGAAAATCCAATATCTACAAGGGCCGGGTCACCCGGGTCGAGCCCAGTCTCGAGGCGTGCTTCGTCGACTACGGCGAGGAGCGCCACGGCTTCCTGCCGTTCAAGGAGATCTCGCGCCAGTATTTCAAGTCCGGGGTCGACGTCGGCAAGGCGCGCATCAACGAGGTCATCTCCGAAGGCCAGGAACTGATCATCCAGGTCGAGAAGGAAGAGCGCAGCAACAAGGGCGCGGCGCTGACCACTTTCATCTCCCTGGCGGGCCGCTACCTGGTCCTCATGCCCAACAACCCGCGCGGCGGCGGCGTCTCGCGCCGCGTCGAGGGCGAAGACCGCCAGGAACTGCGCGAAGCGCTCGACCAGCTCGACCTGCCCGGCGGCATGAGCGTCATCGCCCGCACGGCCGGCATCGGCCGCGCGGTCGAGGAACTGCAGTGGGACCTGCGCTACCTGCTCCAGCTCTGGAAGGCCATCACCGATGCCGTCGACCAGGTCAAGGCGCCGGAACTGATCTACCTCGAGTCGAGCCTGGTCATCCGGGCGATCCGCGATTATTTCAACCCGGACATCGGCGAGATCCTGATCGATACCGACGACGTCTTCGAGCAGGCCAAGACCTTCGTCGACCTCGTGATGCCCGACGTCGCGCCGCGCGTCAAGCGCTACAAGGACGACGTACCGCTGTTCTCGCGCTTCCAGATCGAGCACCAGATCGAGACGGCGCACTCGCGGACCGTGTCCCTGCCCTCGGGCGGCGCCATCGTCATCGACCATACAGAGGCCCTGGTGGCCATCGACGTCAACTCGGCCCAGGCCACGCGCGGCGCCGACATCGAGGAGACGGCAACGCGCACCAACCT
>Ga0181519_10001863_pt1 | contig 18263 bp, 17 predicted proteins | sample PEATcosm2014_Bin_26_FD_121102 | JGI IMG/M metagenome (GOLD analysis project Ga0181519, IMG submission 121102) | Peatland microbial communities from MTU Mesocosm Facility, Houghton, MI, USA - PEATcosm2014_Bin02_10_metaG | ecosystem: Environmental > Terrestrial > Soil > Wetlands > Peat | place...
AGGGCCTCAGCCTCAGCCATCCCGCCCGCTTCGTGCTGATCGGCTCCGGCAACCCGGAAGAAGGCGAATTGCGGCCGCAGATGCTCGACCGCTTCGGCCTCGCCATCGAGGTGCGCACGCCGCAGGACATTCCCACCCGCATGGAGGTCATTCGCCGGCGCGACTCCTACGACCGCGACCCCGAGGCTTTCCACAAGCACTGGGCTTCCGCCGAGAAGAAGCTGCGGACCAAGATCACCCACGCGCGCGAACGCGTCGCCAATGTCGAGGTGCCCGAAGCGGCGCTGGAGCGCGCCACGCGGCTCTGCGTCGCGCTCGGCTCCGACGGTTTGCGCGGCGAACTCACGCTGATCCGCGCCTCCCGCGCTTACGCCGCGCTGGAGGACATCAAGAAGGTCGGCGACGCCGAACTCAAGCGCGTCGCCCCCATGGTGCTCAGCCATCGCCTGCGCCGCAATCCGCTCGACGATTCCGGTTCGGCGACGCGCGTCGAGCGGGCGCTCGGAGAGGTGTTCGCCTGATGAGCGTCTCCGACGCGGTCTCGACGCCCTGGCGGCGCGCGAGCCTCGCGGCCGCCGTGTTCGCGCTGGATCCGCTCGGCTCCGGGCTGCTGGTGCGCTCGGGCGCCGGGCCGGCGCGCGACGCGCTGATGGCGCGCATCGCGCAGGACCTCGCACCGATGAAGCTTTCGCGCGCGCCCGCGGATATTGCGGATGATCGCCTGATCGGCGGCCTTGATGTGGCCGCCACGCTGCAAGCCGGAAGACCCATCGCCGAAACCGGCGTCCTCGCGGCTTCCCACGGCGGGGTTCTCGCCATCGCCATGGCCGAGCGAATCTCCACCGGCGTCGCGGCGCGGCTCTCGTCCGCGCTCGACATGGGCGAGGTGGCGTTGCAGCGCGACGGCCTGTCCGCCATCCTGCCGGCGCACGTCGGCGTGATCGCGCTGGACGAAGGTCAGGAAGACGAGGCGCCGCCGCCGGCGCTTACGGAGCGGCTGGGTTTCTGGGTCAATCTCGAACAGGTCGGCTGGCGCGATGTCGAGCCGCCGGCCCTGACGCCGGAAGATTTCGCCGCCGCGCGAAAAATCCTGCCGAGCGTGAAAACCGACGACAAGGTGATCGAAACCATGGTGGCGATCGCCGCGCAATTCGGCGTCGATTCGCCGCGCGCGGTCCTGTTCGCCCTGCGCGCCGCGCGCGCGCTCGCCGCCTTGCGGGGCGAGACGAATGTCGAGCACGAGGATGTCGAACTCGCCGCCGCCCTGACGCTCGGCCCGCGCGCGACCCGTTTGCCCGCTCCCCCCGAGGAGCAGGAGGCGGAGGAGCCGCCGCCGCCGGAGGACGAGGAGGAGACCCCGCCGGAGGACCAGGAGCAGAAGGGCGAGGACGACACGCCCCGCGAACTCGAGGAGCAGATCCTCGAAGCCGTGCGCGCCGCGCTGCCGCCGGGCCTGCTGGCCGCCCTCGCCGCGGGCCTGCCGCGTAACCGGCGCTCCAGCGCCCGCGACGGCAAGTCCGGCGAGGAAACCTATTCGATGCAGCGCGGGCGCCCGCTCGACGCGCGGCCGGGTTCGCTCTCCAAGGGCCGGCTGGCGCTGGTCGCCACGCTGCGCGCCGCCGCGCCCTGGCGCAAGCTGCGGCTGAAGCCGGAGGAGCAGGACTCCCGCCGCGTCATCGTCAAGCCGGAAGATTTCCGCATAAGGCGCCATCGCCAGAAGAAAGGCGCGACCACCATTTTCGTGGTGGACGCCTCGGGTTCGCTCGCCATGAGCCGGCTCGCCGAAGTCAAGGGGGCCATCGAAATGCTGCTCGCGGATTGCTATGCGCGCCGCGACACCATCGCGCTGGTCGCCTTTCGCGGCCGCACCGGCGAAATCATCCTGCCGCCGACGCGCTCCACGGCCCGCGCGAAACGGGCGCTAAGCGGCCTGCCCGGAGGCGGCGGCACGCCCGTGGCCGCCGGTCTCGACGTCGCGCTCGCCGTCGCCGACCAGAGCCGGCGAAAGGGCCAGACGCCGCTGATCGTGCTGATGACCGACGGCCGCGCCAACATCTGCCGCGACGGCGGCGCGGGGCGCCCGCGCGCGATGGAGGATGCGCTCGACGCCGCCAAGCGGATCGCCGCCGCCCAGGTGGCGGCGCTGGCCATCGACACCACCCAGGGCGGCGGCTCCGGCCCGGATGCGCCGGTGCGGAGCCTGGCGGCCGCGATGTTCGGCCGCTATGTCAAGCTGCCGCGCGCCGACGCGGCGGTGATCAACGCGGTGGTGCGCGGAGCGCTGCCCTCATGAGCGGGCTCGACTTCGACAAGGACGGCGCCGACTGGCCTCTGCGCGAGGCCAGCCGTTTTGTCCGCGCCGGAGGCTTGCGATGGCATGTGCAGGAACTGGGCGAAGGCCCGCCCGCGCTGCTGCTTCACGGCGCCGCGGGGGCGACGCATTCCTGGCGCGGGCTTGCGCCGCTGCTCGCGCAGCGTTTCCATCTGGTTGCGCCCGACCTGCCCGGACACGCGTTTACCTCCGCGGAAGGCCGGCTCGACCTCTCGCTCAAGGGCCATGCCGAGGCGCTGGAAGCGCTGCTCGGCGCCCTCGATTACAAGCCGAGAATTGTGATCGGGCATTCGGCGGGCGCGGTAATCCTCGGGCGCCTGATCGCCGAAGGGCGTTTGGCGCCCGATCTGTTCGTGTGCATCAACGCCGCCTTCTTCCCCTTCGAGGGCGCCGCCGGCCACATTCTGCCGATCATGGCGCGGCTGATGCACCTCAATCCGCTGGCGGGGCGTCTGTTCGCCTGGACCGCCGACCGCCGCCAGGTCGCGCTGCTCATCCGCGGCATGGGCTCGCAGATCGACGATTTCGGGCTCGATCTTTACACGCGCCTGATGACGGCGCCCTCGCATTGCTCCGGCGCGCTGGAAATGGTGGCGAACTGGGACTTGACGCGCATTCCCGACGACCTTCGGCGCATCAAGGTTCCCACGCTGCTCATCGTCGGCGAAAACGACAAGGCGATCCGGCCGCATATGGTCGACCGGATCAGGACGTTCTTGCCGCATGCGCAGGTCGTGCGCCTTCCAGGCGGCCACATTGTACATGAAGAAGACCCGCGCGGCGTCGCCGACGCGATAGCCGCCGCCTGGGGTGCCCTTCTGGCGGAGACTTGACAGAAACGGCTTGTCCAAACTAGCTTGACGGTTTAAGGTGTCACCTTATGTTGACAGTTCGAGAGACGGCTTTGGAGAACGGCGCGAGTTCAGGCAAACCCGTAGCCTTGGTGATCGGCTCCGGCTTCGGCGGGCTCGCCGCCGCCGTCCGACTTGGCGCGCGCGGCTATGCCGTAAAAGTGCTGGAGCGCCTCGACGCGCCCGGCGGCCGCGCCTACCAGCATCACATCGACGGCTTCACCTTCGACGCCGGACCGACCATCGTCACCGCGCCCTTCCTGTTCGAGGAACTCTGGGGCCTTTGCGGCCGCAAGATGTCCGACGACGTCGATCTCAGGGAGATGAACCCTTTCTACAAGATCCGCTTCAGCGACGGCCAGACCTTCACCTACAAGGGCGACCGCGAGGCGATGCGGGAAGAGGTCGAACGCTTCTCGCCCGGAGAGGGCGCAAATTTCGACGCCTTCCTGAAGCTCTCCGAGACCATCTATCGCATCGGCTTCGAAAAGCTCGGCGACGTTCCCTTCGATTCGCTGATGGACATGGCGCGGATCGCGCCCGACCTGGTGCGGCTCCAGGGCTACCGCAGCGTGTACGGCGTGGTGTCGAGCTTCTTCAGGGATGAGCGGCTGCGGACCATCTTCAGCTATCACCCGCTGCTGATCGGCGGCGATCCCTTCCGCGTCTCCTCGATCTATTGCCTGATCGCCTTCCTGGAAAAGAGTTTTGGCGTGCATTCGGCGATCGGGGGCACCGGGGCGCTGGTGCGCGGGCTGGTCAAGCTGATCGAATCGCAGGGCGGCGAGATAAGCTACCGCGCCGACGTCCGCCAGATTCTGGTGGAGAGCGGCAAGGCGGTCGGCGTGGAGTTGCAAGGCGGCGAGAGACTGCGCGCCAGCATCGTCGTTTCCAACGCCGATTCCGCTTATACGTACCGCAGCCTGCTGCCGCCGCACCTTCGCAAGCGCTGGACCGACGCCAAGCTGCAACGCTCCAAATATTCCATGGGCCTGTTCGTCTGGTATTTCGGCGTCAACCGCCGTTACGACGACATCGGCCATCACACCATCCTGATGGGTCCGCGCTACAAGGACCTGCTGAAGGACATTTTCCGCAAGAAGATTCTGGCGGAGGATTTCAGCCTCTACCTGCATCGCCCCACCGCGACCGATCCTTCCGCGGCGCCTCCGGGATGCGACGCGTTCTACGCGCTGTCGCCGGTGCCCAACCTCCAGGGCGGGCAGGAATGGACGCTCGAGGCCGAGCCCTATCGCAAGCGCATCGCGGGCTGGCTGGAGGCGAACTTGCTGCCGGATCTGAGCAAGCACATCGTTGTGTCCAGGGTGACGACGCCGCTCGACTTCCGCGACCGGCTCAACGCCATCCACGGCGAGGGTTTCGGGCTGGAGCCGCTGCTGATGCAGAGCGCCTGGTTCCGGCCGCACAATCGCAGCGAAGAAGTCGAAAACCTGTTTCTCGTCGGCGCGGGCGTCCATCCGGGCGCGGGCCTGCCCGGCGTGCTGTCTTCCGCCCGCGTTCTCGACAAGGTGGCGCCCGATGCATCCGCTTTCGTCTGACATGCGACACGCCAGCGTCGCCGACCACGAAGCCTGCCGCGAATCCATTCGCGGGGGGTCGAAGAGTTTTTACGCCGCCTCCTGGCTGCTGCCGGACTCCGTGCGCCGCCCCGCGTTCGGGCTTTACGCCTTCTGCCGGCTCGCCGACGACGCCGTGGACGAGCATGCCGCCAAGGCGGCGGCGGTGGCGCGGCTGCGCCAGCGGCTCGACCGCGCCTACGCGGGCAAGCCCGAGAACGATCCCGCCGACCGGGCCTTCGCCGATCTGGTTCGCGCCTACCGCATTCCCCGCGAAATTCCCGCCGCCCTGATCGACGGGTTCGAATGGGACAGCGCGAATTTTCGACCGGCGAACATTTCGGAGCTGCGGGCCTATTCCGCGCGGGTCGCCTCGACGGTCGGGGTGATGATGACCCTGCTGATGCGGGTGCGCGACCCCCATGCGCTGGCGCGCGCCTGCGATCTCGGCGTCGCCATGCAACTCACCAATATCGCGCGCGACGTCGGCGAGGATGCGCGCGCCGGGCGGCTGTACCTGCCCGCCGACTGGCTGGCCGAGGAAGGCGTCGATGTCGAAGCGTTCCTGGCCAACCCCGCGCCGTCCGAGGCGCTGGCGCGGGTGATCGCGCGACTGCTGGCGGAGGCGGACCGTCTCTACGAGCGCGCGCGCGACGGCGTGGCCCGGCTTCCGGTGGCCTGCCGGCCGGCGATTCACGGGGCCGGCCTGATCTACTGCGCCATCGGCCGCGAAGTCGAACGGCGCAACCATGATTCCGTCACCTGGCGCGCGCATGTGAGCCACAAGCACAAGCTTTCGCTGCTGGCGAAGGCCAGCATGCGCGCGGTCGCGCCGCAGCCCCGGACGCTGGACCCCGCCCTGCCCGAAACCGCCTTCCTCGTGGACGCCGTCGCGCGCGAGCGGGTGCATGAATTCGTTCCGGTCACCCTGACATCGCGTGCGATAAAGGTGCTCGCAATGTACGAGCGACTGGAGCGGCTGGACCGCGCGCAAGAGATGGTGAACTGATGCCCCCTGCGATCGCCTTCACCTTCATGATCGCCCCTTTCGTGGCGGTGATCGCGTTGCTGCTCTGGAACCTGAAGGCCACCCGGCGCGCCATGAGCGAGGGTGAACCGGCCACGTGGATGAGGCCGGTCGCGCCGGCCAGCGCCGAGCCCGCGATCGAAGAGGAGCCGCTCGTCGCCGCTGCCCTTTCCGGTGAAGACGAGGCTTCCGTCGCCGCAATGCGCGCCGAGATCGAAAGGAAGCGCGAGGAGCTTGATCGGCAATCCGCTGAGATCGCGGAAATGGAAGCGCGGCTGACGCGGCCCGATTGAAATCCCCCGCCCGCGCCTCCGCCAGGTCCGAACCGCGTACCGCGCCTGATCCTCACCGGTCAGGCGGGTCCGCTTTTCCTGGGCATGCGGAACGGCAGCATCGCCTTGACGATCGGGCTGGCGAAGCGATCGAGATCCAGACTTTCATGCACCGAGACCGCCTGCTCGCCATCGATCTCGTGGGCGATCTGGGAACGCGTATAGAAGGGCGCGTCCTCCAGCGTCGCGATCACCCGCGCCGGCGCGGCGCTGCGCGCCTGTCGCGGCAAGCGCCACAGCGTTCGCGGCAAGCGGACAAAGCCGGGCGCCGGCCGTTCCACCAGTCCGCCGTGCGCGTCGAACTCCAGACTTAACGCCGTGTGGCCGCCGCGGCGCTTTTCCGCATCATAGAAGACGCGCGCGCGGTCGCTGAGCCGCGCGCGCGACCAGTTCCAGGCTCGAAAGCCGGCCTCCAGCGGTTCGGCGCCCCGGTTGGTGTCGAAATAGGCGTGGCCCCGCCAGCTGATCGCGGGGCGCGACATATCGACGCTCACGCGCGCGAGCGGCGCGATCGGCCGCCAGCTGTGGCGCCCGGCGGGCGAGAGTTCAAAGACGCGGCGGTTGAGCGTCTCCACGTCGAGCCGCACTTTTCCCGACAGCCGGCGCGGAAAGGGCGCGCAGACCTCGTCGATGTCGATGTCGAGGCCTTGGCCATCCCAGCGCAGCGCGCTCGGTCCCACCGCGAAATGCTGCGAGGAGCGCGAGAGCGCGCCCGCCCCGCGCTCCGTCATCGCCCAGCGCGCGGGTTCGCCATAGAGGGCGACGTTGATGGCGCAATGCTCTTCCGGCGCGCGGCGCCCGCGCCAGGCGTAATAGGGCGAGAACACACTGCCCAGGAAGGCGATGATGGTCAGTCCGTGCTTTCCGTCGTCGCTGAAGGCGTCAACATACCACCAGCTGTAGCCCCCGGGCGCGACGGGCAAATCGAAGCCGGGCCCCTCGCAATCAGGTCGGAGATCATCGCCAGCGCCGCCTGGCGCCCCGAAAGCGCCGCCATTGGCACCCCCGGGCCCGGATGCGCGCTCCCCCCAGCCAGATAGAGCCCCGGCAGTCCCGAGCGCGCCGCCGGGCGCTGGAACGAGGCCCTCCAGCCGTGGCTCGCCCGGCCGTAGAGCGCGCCGCCCGTCACGGGGAAGCGCATCGCGAAGTCCGCCGGCGCCGTCGCCACGCGCTCCCTCCAGCGCAGCGTCGCCCCGCAATCCCGCATCACGTCCATCGCCGCTGTTTCGCATCTCCCGATCTCCTCCGCGTCGAGCGAACCGGCGCCCGTGTGGGGCGCGTTGACCAGACAGAACAGCGGCTCGACCTCTTCGCCCGCGTCACCGTCGTCGCGATCGCTGGCGCACACATAGACCGTCGGCCGCGCGGGCGCACGGCCGCGCCGGAAGATCGCGTCGAACTCTCCAGCATAGTCTTCGCCGAAGAAAACATTGTGATGAATCAGCGGCAGGTCAACGCTACCCACGCCCGCGAAGGTGACGGCCGAGAGCGAGCGCGCCCGCCGCGGCGTCGGTGCGGCGGCGGCGCCCGCCGCGGGTCCGAGCAGGGACAGGGCCGACACGTCGCCGTTGAACAGCACCGCGTCGGCCTCGAAGCGCTCGCCTTCGCTGGTCACCACGCCGCGCGCGCGGCCGCCCTCGACCACCAGACTCTCGACCTTCGTGCGAAATTGGAAGCGGGCGCCGAGCGTTCCCGCGAAACCGGCGAGCGCCTCGGCGAGCCGAATCATGCCGCCTTCGACGTACCAGACGCCCTCGCGCTCGACATCGGCCACCAGCATCAGCGTCGCCGGCGCGAGAAAGGGCGAGGAACCGCAATAGGTGGAATAGCGTGCGAACATTTGCCGCAGGCGGGGATCGCGGAAGTGCGAGCCGAGCGCGCCCCACAGCGTCTCGAACGGCGAGATCGCCATAAGGTCGCGCCAACGCCGCCAGCCGATCCGCGCGGGGAGCGAAAACAGGCCGGGGCGGGACGCACGCACGTAGGCGCCGTCCAAAATCGCGTGAATCCGCGCGGCGCGCGCGGCGAAGGCGCGGTAGCCTTCCGCCTCGCGGGCGCCGGCGAAATCGCGGATCGCCTCGGCGTTGGCTTCGATGTCCGGGAACAGGTCCAGCCGCGATCCATCGGTCCAGAAATGCCGCGCCAGCCGCTCCGCGCGCCTGAGCGTGAGATGATCGGAGAGCGCGCCGCCGCAGTCCTCGAACAGGGTTTCGAACACGTCGCGCAGGGTGAAGACGGTGGGGCCGACATCGACGCTGCGGCCGGCGACCTCGACCGAGCGCAGCTTGCCGCCGGGGCCGTCGCCGGCTTCGATCACCAGCGTGTCCATTCCGCGCGCGGCGCAGAGCAGCGCGGCGGTGAGGCCGCCCACGCCGGCGCCGACGACGACAACTTTTGACCTCATCGCCATGACCATCCCAAAGCTGGAGCGAAAAGGATTGACGCGCTGATAAAAGCTGTCAATATTCGGTTACACTTTGGGTGTCTATTAAAAAGGTCACGGAGGCTGGGATGCAGATGGAGCGCGTGGAAATGGCTCTGGAAACGGCCCTGGCGGAGGCCGGCGGCCCCTCGTGCCCGCCGCTGCTCGCATCCGCGTTGCGCCACGCCGTCTTCCCAGGCGGTCATCGCATCAGGCCGCAAATCGTTCTCGCGGTGGCCGCTGCCTGCGGCGATCCCAATCCCGGGCACACCGACGCCGCCGCCGCCGCCATCGAGCTGATGCATTGCGCCTCGCTCGTCCACGACGACCTGCCGACCTTCGACGATGCGCCGATCCGTCGCGGCAAGCCCACCGTGCATGTGGCCTACGGCGAACCGCTGGCGGTGCTGACCGGCGACGCGCTGATCGTGCTCGCCTATGAGACCGTCGCCCGCGCCTTCTCGGCCGATCCGCGCCAGCTCTGCGACATGATCAACATCGTTTCGCGCTCGGTCGGCGCGCCCGGCGGCATCATCGCCGGCCAGGCTTGGGAATCCGAAGAAACGATCTCGCTGGTCGATTACCAGCGCGCCAAGACCGGCGCCCTGTTCGCCGGCGCGACCCTTGCGGGCGCCGCCGCCGCCGGCCGCGACCCCGAACCGTGGCGCGCGCTGGGCGACGCCATCGGCGAGGCCTATCAGGTCGCGGACGATCTGCGCGATCTGCTTTGCGACGCCGATGAGCTCGGCAAGCCCGCCCACCAGGACGAGCGCCGCGCACGGCCCAACGCCGCTGCGCAACTGGGGATCGGCGGCGCCAAGGCGCGGCTGACCGCACTCGCCGACGCAGCGGCCGCGTCGATCCCCGATTGCCCGGGAGTCGAACAATTGCGAGCGGTGATCCGCGCGCAAACACGGGCGCTGTTCCCTTCCCAACTCGAACAATATGCGGCCTGACATGTCCGGCTCCAACCTTCCTGTACCCGCCGCCCTCGGGGCGGCGTCCGTCACTGTCACGGAGATGCTGCGCCAAGGGCGCAACCTCCTGATCTCCAATCCCTCCTTTCAACGCTGGGCCGCCAGCTTTCCGCTGACGCGCCTGATCGCCGAGCGGCAATCCGCCGCCCTGTTCGATATCTGCTCGGGATTTGTGTACTCCCAGGTGCTTCTCGCGTGCGTCCGGCTCGATCTGTTCGCCAAGCTGGCGGAAGGGCCGAAGCCCTGCGCCTCGCTCGCGGACGAACTGGAGCTGAGCATCGACGCCACCCAGCGCCTTTTGCGCGCGGCGGCGGCCCTGAACCTCGCGAACGAGCTTTCGGGCGAGCGTTACACGCTTGGCGACCTCGGCGCGGCCATGATCGCCGATCCCTCGATCGGCGCCTTCGTGGAGCATCATTCGCTGCTCTATTCGGACCTCAACGATCCCGTGGCGCTGCTGCGCGGAAACGTGTCCACCAAGCTCGCGGCCTTCTGGCCCTACGCCAGCCAGAAACCCGGCGATCCGCCGCCCGTCGCGGCCGATCCGCAAGCCTATGCGCGCTACAGCGAACTGATGGCGCAGTCGCAGGTGCTGATCGCCGAGGACATTCTCGACGCCTTCGCGCCGACCGGCCGGCGCCGCTGGCTCGATGTGGGCGGCGGCGAAGGCGTGTTCGTCGGCGCGCTGGCCGAACTGGCGCCCGAGGTCGAGGCGAATCTGTTCGATCTGCCGCAGGTGACCGTCCGGGCGCGCGCATCCTTGCAGAAGCGCGGCATGTTGTCGCGGGTGACGATTCACGAAGGTGATTTCTTCTCCGATCCGCTGCCCCAGGGCGCGGACGTCGTGTCGCTGATCCGGGTTCTGCACGATCATGACGACGATTCCGCGCGCGCGCTGCTTACCCGCATCCACGCGGCGATGGAGCCCGGCGGAACCCTCCTCATCGCGGAGCCGATGGCGGGCGCGCGCGGTCCCGAGCGTGTCGGCGACGCCTATTTCAACTTCTATCTGCTCGCCATGGGTCACGGCCGCATCCGCAACATGGCGGAATTTACGACCCTTCTGGAAGGGGCCGGCTTCGGTGAGGTTCGCGCCTTGGCGTCGCGCCGTCCGATGCTCGCCAATATTCTGGTCGCGCAGCGAATGTAAATTTTACTTGACGGAATTGACTGTCGGACTAATCTGACGGTCGTAAAGTTACCAGAGACAGCAAAAGGGTCCCGGGCAAGATGCACGCCATCGCCGTAGTCATGGAAGAGCCGCGGCGCCTGAAACTGGCGTCCCTCGTCCTCGACGCGCCCGGACCCGCCGACGTGGTGGTGGAGACCCTCTGGTCCGGCGTGAGCGCCGGAACGGAAAAGCTGCTCTATACCGGACGCATGCCGACCTTCCCCGGCATGGGCTATCCGCTGGTTCCCGGCTACGAGACCATCGGCCGCGTCGTGAACGCCGGCCCGGACTCCGGCCTGTCTGTCGGCGCCAACGTCTTCGTTCCCGGCGCGCACTGCTTTGGCGCCGTGAGCGTGGTGCATGGCGGCTCGGCCTCTCTTCTCGTCGTTCCCGGCGCCCGTGCGGCGCGCGTCGACGCTTCGCTCGGCGAACGTGGCGTGCTGCTCGCGCTGGCCGCGACCGCGCTGCACGCCGTGAACATCGCGGACTGCGCCGGAGAGGCGCTGGTCGTGGGCCATGGCGCACTCGGCCGGCTGATCGCGCGCATTCTCGTTTCGCGCGGCGTCGCGCCGACCGTCTGGGAGACCAACCCGTTGCGCGCGACCGGCGCGCAAGGTTACGGAGTCCTTGCGCCCGGGGCCGATGCGCGACGCGATTACAAACACATCATCGATGTGAGCGGCGATTCCAAGGCGCTCGACTCGCTGATCCAGCGGCTCGCGCCTCGCGGCCGCGTCACTCTCGCCGGCTTTTACGAAACCGTCGGTTTCGCATTTCCGCCGGCTTTCATGCGCGAGGCGGAATTCCGCATCGCCGCGCAATGGGCGCCCGGCGACCTCGGCGAGACCATCAGGCTCGTCGAAACCGGAGTGCTTTCGCTCGACGGGCTCATCACCCACCGCTTCGCCGCGCGCGAAGCGGCGGAAGCCTATCCCGTCGCCTTTGAAGATCCGGCCTGCGTAAAAATGGTCCTCGACTGGAGTGCGTTATGATCAGCTTTTTAACCGAAGCGGAAATGGCGAGCGGACGAGCGGTGGGGCAAACGCCCGCCGCCAGCGACGACGCGTCCGCGGCGGCTAAAAAAGCCACGCAGATCATCGCGATCTACGGCAAGGGCGGCATCGGCAAGAGTTTTACGCTCGCCAACCTGTCCTACATGATGGCGCAGCAGGGCAAGAAGGTGCTGCTGATCGGTTGCGATCCCAAGAGCGACACCACCTCGCTGCTGTTTGGCGGCAAGGCCTGCCCGACCATCATCGAGACCGCTTCCCGCAAGAAGGCGGCCGGCGAGGCCGTTGCAATCGGCGACATCTGCTTCAAGCGCGACGGCGTCTACGCCATGGAACTCGGCGGCCCCGAGGTCGGGCGCGGTTGCGGCGGACGCGGCATCATCCACGGTTTTGAAACGTTGGAAAAGCTCGGATTCCACGACTGGGGATTCGACTACGTCCTGCTGGACTTCCTGGGCGACGTGGTTTGCGGCGGCTTCGGCCTGCCGATCGCCCGCGACATGTGCCAGAAGGTGATTCTCGTCGGCTCGAACGACCTGCAATCGCTCTATGTCGCCAACAACGTCTGCTCGGCCGTTGAATATTTCCGCAGGCTGGGCGGCAACGTCGGCGTCGGCGGCCTGGTCATCAACAAGGACGACGGCACCGGCGAAGCGCAGGCTTTCGCCAAGGCGGTCGGCATTCCGGTTCTCGCCGTTTTGCCGGCGGACGAAGACATCCGTCGCAAGAGCGCCGCGTACCAGATCGTCGGCAAGCCCGGAGAGCGCTGGGCGCCGCTGTTCGAGACCCTGGCGGCCGCGGTCGCCGAGGCCGTTCCCAACCACCCGAAGCCGCTGAGCCAGGACGAACTGCTGTCGCTGTTCGCGAGCGACACGGTCGGACGCAATTACAAGCTCGAGCCCGCGACGGCGGAGGATTTGTTCGGCGCGGCGCGTGTCGAGAAGCCTTCGCTCGAAGTCGTCTACGACGAGTTGTGAGACAGTCATGACACTCGACGCTCCTTCCCACACCACGGCGCCCAGCGAGGCGCCCCACGCGCCCGAAGCAGCAGCCGCGGGCCCCAGCGCTGGCGCGCCGGGCGTAGACGGGCTCGGCTGTCACGCCGGCCGTGAAACCATGCTGGAAGCCGCCAAGAAGGCCGGCGCCGGCGAAACCATCGCCCGCTACGCCAAGGATTATCCGATCGGTCCGCACGACCAGCCGCAGAGCATGTGCCCGGCGTTCGGATCGCTGCGCGTCGGCCTGCGCATGCGCCGCACCGCCACCGTGCTTTCGGGCTCGGCCTGCTGTGTCTACGGCCTGACCTTCATCTCGCATTTCTATGGCGCGCGCCGCTCCGTGGGCTATGTGCCCTTCGACTCGGAAACGCTGGTTACCGGAAAACTGTTCGAGGACATCCGCGAGTCGGTCTTCAATCTCGCGGACCCCGAAAAGGTCGACGCCGTCGTGGTGATCAACCTGTGCGTGCCCACCGCCTCCGGTGTGCCGCTGCGGCTGCTGCCCCGCGAGATCAACGGCGTGCGCGTCATCGGCATCGACGTGCCCGGCTTCGGCGTGCCCACGCATGCGGAAGCCAAGGACGTGCTCGCTGGCGCCATGCTCGCCTACGCCCGCCAGGAAGCCGAACAAGGCCCGGTGCAAGCGCCGCGCACTCCGCGCGCGCAAGAACCGACCATCACGCTGCTCGGCGAGATGTTCCCGGTCGATCCGATCCAGATCGGCGGCATGCTCAAGCCGCTCGGTCTGACGGTCGGTCCCGTGGTTCCGACCCGCGAGTGGCGCGAGCTTTATGGCGCGCTTGACTGCGCTGCGGTCGCCGCCATTCATCCGCATTACACCGCCTCGATTCGCGAGTTCCAGAACGCCGGTCGTCCGGTGATCGGGTCTGCGCCGGTGGGCGTCGATGGAACCGCCGACTGGCTCGACGACGTCGCCAAGGTTTGTAACGTTGGGGCGGACAAACTCGACGCCGCCAAGGCCGCCCTGCTCCCCGCGATTCGCGCGGCGCTGGCGGGCGCGCCGATCAAGGGCCGCATCACGCTATCCGGTTATGAAGGCTCCGAACTCATCGCCGCGCGTTTGCTGGTCGAGAGCGGCGCCGACCTGCGCTACGTCGGCACGGCCACCCCGCGCACGCCCTGGTCGGAACGCGACCGCGAATGGCTGGAGTCCAAGGGCGTCGAAGTCCGCTTCCGCGCCACCATCGAAGACGATCTCGCCGCGATCGACGAATACAAGCCCGACCTTGCGATCGGCACGACCCCGGTCGTCCAGGCCGCCAAGACCCGCTCGATTCCCGGCCTCTACTTCACCAACCTGATTTCCGCGCGTCCGCTGATGGGCGCGGCGGGGGCGGGTTCGGTCGCCGCCACTCTCAACGCCGCCATCGGCAACCGCGCGCGGTTCACGGAGATGCGCGAATTCTTCGCGGGCGTCGGCGAAGGCGCGAAAGCCGGCATTTGGCCCGTCACTAACAAGGAGGACGGCGCATGCTAGTTCTCGATCACGACCGGGCTGGCGGCTATTGGGGCGCCGTCTACGTCTTCACCGCGCTCAAGGGCTTGCAGGTGGTCATTGATGGCCCCGTGGGCTGCCAGAACCTGCCGGTCACCTCGGTGCTGCATTACACCGACGCGCTGCCGCCGGAAGAACTGCCGATCGTCGTCACCGGCCTTTCCGAGGCTGAACTCGGCCGTCACGGCACCGAAGCGGCGATGACCCGCGCCCACAAGACGCTCGATCCCAAAACGCCGAGCGTGGTGGTCACCGGATCAATCGCCGAGATGATCGGCGGCGGCGTCACGCCCGAAGGCTCGGGATTGGTGCGGTTCCTGCCGCGCACGATCGACGAGGACCAGTGGCAATGCGCCAATCGCGCGCTGCTGTGGCTGTGGAACGAATACGGCGCGAAGAAGGCCAAGGCCTCCAAGGCCAAGGCGGTCGCGCGCGAAAAGGAAAAGGCCGCGAAGCCGCGGGTGAACATCATCGGCCCGTCCTACGGCGTCTTCAACATGCCCTCCGATCTCACGGAGATCGTGCGGCTTTGCGAGGGCATCGGCGCCGAGGTGAACCTGACCTTCCCGCTGGGGACGCATCTGAGCGAAGTGTCCCGTCTCGCGGACGCCGACGTCAACATTTGCCTCTATCGCGAATTCGGCCGTGCGCTCTGCGAAGCGCTCGAAAAGCCCTGGCTGCAAGCCCCCTTCGGCATGCACGGGACGACCAAATTCCTACGCGCCCTAGGCGAGCTCCTCGGACTCGATCCCGAGCCTTTCATCGAGCGCGAGCGCCACACCACGATCAAGCCAATCTGGGATCTCTGGCGTTCGGTCACGCAAGATTTCTTTGCCACCGCCTCCTTCGGCATTGCGGCCAGCGAAACCTACGTTCGCGGCGTCAAGCACTTCCTCTCGGACGAACTCGGCTTGCCCTGCGCATTCATGGTCGCGCGCAAGCCTGGAGAAAAAACCGACAACGCCGCCCTGCGCGAGACGCTGCGCTCGAAGCCGCCGCTGGTCGTATTCGGAAGCTACAACGAGCGGATGTACCTCGCCGAGGCGGGCTCCCGCGCGGCCTACATACCCGCCTCGTTCCCGGGAACAGTCATCCGGCGGCATACCGGCACCCCGTTCATGGGTTACGCCGGCGCAACCTATCTCGTGCAGGAGGTCTGCAATGCGTTGTTCGACGCATTGTTCCACATCCTGCCGCTCGCCAGCGACATGGACCGCGTCGAAGCGACGCCGTCCCGATTGCATCGTGAACTCGAATGGAGCGCGGAAGCCAAAGCCAGGCTTGACGAACTCATCGAAGCGGCGCCCCTGGTGGCGCGCATTTCCGCCGCGAAGCGTCTGCGCGACGCGGCGGAACGAGAAGCTCGCCGAGCCGGCGAAGCGCAAGTCAATCTCTCGCGCCTCGAGCGCGCGAAGGAACTCGCGAGCTAGCGCGGTCACGCGCCAGCTCCCTCAAAAGGAGGCGATCCATGAAACTGGCTGCCCATCCGGTCGCCGCGAAGAGCGAGGGAGACCTCGCGTGGCGCGTGTTCGGCGGATTCCTCCTTGTGCTGCTGGTGGCCGCCGGCGGATTGAAAGCGCTGTTCACCTGGCTCTTTTTGGATACACGCTGCGCGCCGGCCAAGAACCGCTCCTGGTTCGCGGAAGCGCGCTCACAAGCCTCAATAGCAACATCGTACGCCCACATGGCGAAAACGATGTTGCAGACTTCCAGACGGGATAACCGTCAGGAACGCCAGTCGAGACCCTAAGGTCGAGACGAATTAAAGCCGCGTAAGGCGTACGCGGTAACCTGTAGGAGGTCACAAATGGCCGAAGACAGATCATCCCTGTCCGGAGTATCGGATGCGGAGGCCAAGGAATTCCACGCCTTGTTCGTCTCCAGCTTCGTCGCTTTCACCGTCGTCGCTGCTCTTGCGCACGTCCTCGTTTGGATGTGGCGCCCTTGGATCCCTGGTCCGAAGGGCTGGGCTCTGCTCGACAGCGCCCACACTGTCATCACCCAGCTGATCGGCTAAGGAGAGAAGCTCATGTACAAGATTTGGCTGCTCTTCGATCCCCGTCGGGCTCTCGTGGCGCTCTCCGCCTTCCTGTTCGTGCTGGCGCTGATCATCCACTTCATCTGCCTCAGCAGCGATCGCTTCAACTGGCTGGAAGGCAAGCCGGCCGTCAGGGCGGCCGCCATCGAGATGACGACTTCGCTCGTCTGAACATCCGAACAGCGGGAATCGCCCGCGACGCGGACGGACGCATAAGCGCCCGTCCGCATTTGGAAACCTTCACGTCGTTTGGGGAGCGCCGGCCATGGCGATGCTCAACTTTGAAAAAAAATACCGCGTGCGGGGCGGCACGCTCCTAGGCGGAGACTTGTTCGACTTCTGGGTCGGGCCGTTCTACGTCGGCTTCTTTGGAGTCACCACCCTGATCTTCACCCTCGTGGGTGTCCTGATGATCGTCTATGGGACGGCCATCAACCATGTATGGAATCTCTGGCAGATCAGTATCGCGCCTCCGGACCTGAAGTACGGTTTGGGACTGGCGCCGCTTAAGGAAGGCGGCATCTGGCAGATCGTCACCGTCTGCGCGCTCGGCGCCTTTGGCTCCTGGGCTGCGCGCGAGGTGGAAATTTGCCGCAAGCTCGGCATCGGCTACCACGTTCCGATCGCCTTCGGCTTCGCGATTTTCGCCTATACGTCGCTGGTTGTGTTCCGTCCGCTCCTGATGGGCGCCTGGGGCTACGGCTTCCCCTATGGAATTCTCAGCCATCTCGACTGGGTGTCCAACACGGGCTACATGTATCTGCATTTCCACTATAACCCGGCTCATATGCTGGCGATCTCCTTCTTCTTCACGACCTGCCTTGCGCTTGCGATGCATGGCTCCGTGATCGTGTCGGCCGCCAATCCCCATGAAAAGGGGGACACCGTCCGTCCGACCGAAACCGAAGACTGGTTCTTCCGCGATGTGGTGGGCTATTCCATCGGTACGCTCGGCATTCACCGACTCGGCCTCTTCCTCGCGGTGTCCGCCGCTTTCTGGAGCGCCGTGTGCATCCTGCTCAGCGGTCCGTTCTGGACCCGCGGCTGGCCGGAGTGGTGGAATTGGTGGCTCAACCTGCCGATCTGGCGCTAATGTCTAGGAGGCGAGCGTGTCCATTTACGAGAACGTCTTCACTCAACTTCCGGTCATCCCGACCTCTCCAGAAGAGGGCGTGGGCGACGCCAGCATCGCGCGAGAGCGCGTAGGGCAGCCAATCATTGTCAATTGGCTCGGCTACATCGGCAACGCGCAGATTGGGCCCATCTACTTGGGTGGCCTCGGCATCGCTTCGGCGATTTGCGGGTTCATCGCTTTCGAAATCATCGGTCTCAACATGCTCGCTTCCGTGCATTGGGATCCGATCCAGTTCGTGCGGCAGCTCCCCTGGCTGGCGCTCGAACCGCCGAAGCCCGAATACGGCATCCATCTGTTCCCGCCGCTGGCGGAAGGCGGCTGGTGGCTGATGGCGGGTTTCTTCCTGACCTCGTCGTTGCTGCTCTGGTGGTTGCGCGTCTATCGCCGCGCCTCCGAACTCGGTCTCAGCACGCACATGGCCTGGGCTTTCGCCTCCGCGATCTGGCTGTTCCTCTGCGTCGGCTTCATCCAGCCGCTGCTGATGGGTCATTTCAGCGAGGGCGTTCCGTTCGGCATTTTCCCTCACCTTGACTGGACCGCGTCATTCTCGCTGCGGTACGGCAACCTGTACTACAACCCCTTCCACATGCTCTCGATTGCGTTCCTGTACGGCTCGGCTCTGCTGTTCGCCATGCATGGCGCAACGATCCTGTCGGTCGGACGGTACGGCGGTGAGCGCGAGGTCGAACAGATCGTCTATCGCGGCACGGCGGCTGAACGCGCGGCTTTGTTCTGGCGCTGGACCATGGGCTACAACGCCACGATGGAGTCCATCCATCGCTGGGCGTGGTGGTGTGCGGTTCTTTGCCCGTTGACAGGCGGCATCGGCATCCTGCTGTCCGGCACCGTGGTGGACAACTGGTATCTCTGGGCCGTC
>Ga0181519_10001864_pt1 | contig 18263 bp, 18 predicted proteins | sample PEATcosm2014_Bin_26_FD_121102 | JGI IMG/M metagenome (GOLD analysis project Ga0181519, IMG submission 121102) | Peatland microbial communities from MTU Mesocosm Facility, Houghton, MI, USA - PEATcosm2014_Bin02_10_metaG | ecosystem: Environmental > Terrestrial > Soil > Wetlands > Peat | place...
CCGCCGGGCCAAGCCGGTAGTCGCGCGTCGGCGGCGGCGGCGCGGGCGGCGCCTCGGCCGCGGGCGCGGCTCCCGGCGTCGCCTCGGCCGCGCCGCCCACGGGCGGGGCGGCGCGCGCCGGCAGCGGCGCACCGGCCGCCGGCGGGCGGTAGGGCTGCGGCAGCGAGCAGGCGGCGAGCGCGAGCGCGAGCGCAGCGGCCGCCGCGGGCAGGCGCCGCCTCAGTGCAGGACTTTCTGTAGCCATGTCTTCACTTTGTCGGTCACCGTCTCGGCGGCGGCCGCGGCGCAGCCGGCCTTGGCCGGCAGCGCCGTGCCGCGCGGGACGGCGACCCGGACCGCGTCCGGGCTGCAGGCGGGGCTGGTCGCGAGGCCGGTCGAGAACTCGATCCACCGCTCGTCGACCTCCGGCGGCGCCGCGGGTTCCCACGACGTGGGCCTCAGGCTCGCGATCGTGTCGGCCCACACCGGCATCGCGCCGGCCGCGCCGGTGAGCCCGGTGGGCCGGTTGTCGTCGTAGCCGACCCACACCACCGCCAGATGACTGCCGGTGAAGCCGGCGAACCAGCTGTCGCGGGTGTCGGAGGACGTGCCGGTCTTGGCCGGTGCGACGATGCCGCGCGGCAGGCGCGCGGTCGCGCCGCGGCCGGTACCGCGCTCGGTGACCTGCGCCAGCATCCGGTCGAGCGCGTACACCGCGGCCGGCGACGCGGCGCTCGCCACCTCGACCTTGAAGCGGCGCAGCGCCTCGCCGTGCTCGTCGAGCACCGCGCGCACCGCCCGCAGCCGCGCGCGGAAGCCCCCGTTCGCGAGCGAGGCGTACACCTCGAGCACCTCGAGCGGCGTCATCTCGACCGTGCCGAGCAGCAGCGACGGGTTCTGTGCCGGCGGCCGCTCGAGGCCGAGCCTGGTGAGCGTGTCGGCGACCTTCGGCAGGCCGACGTCGAGGCCGAGGCGGACGGTGGCGAGGTTCATCGACTCGGCGAGGGCGCGCACCATCGGTACGCTGCCATACGTCTCGCGCGTGAAGTTCTGCGGCGCCCACAGGCTGCCGTCGCCGAGCTTGAGTTCGAGCGGCGCGTCCTCGAGCACGCTCGCCGCGGTGTAGCGGCCGGTCTCGAGCGCCGCGAGGTACACGGCGGGCTTGACCAGCGAGCCGATCGGCCGGCGCGCGTCGAGGGCGCGATTGAAGCCCTCGCTGCCGGTGTCGCGTCCGCCGACGACCGCGAGCACGTCGCCGCTCTGCGGCTCGGCGATCACGACCGCGCCTTCGAGTTGCGCATCGCGCACCTTGCTCGCCGCATCGAGGCGTCTGAGGCCGCGGGTCAGCGCGCGCTCGGCGGCGCCCTGTGCCCGCGGATCGAGCGTCGTGTAGACCGTGAGGCCGGCGGCGGCGAGATCCGCCTCCGCGTAGTCGCGCTTCAGGTGGCGGCGGACGAGGTCGAGGAATGCCGGCACGTAGCCGCCGCCGTGCGGCCGCAGCAGCAGCGGCTGCGCCGCGCCGCGCGCCGCGTCGGCGGTGCTGATCAGGTGCGCCTCGGCGAGCTCGTTCAGCACGAGGTTGCGCCGCGCCCGCGCCCGGTCGGCGTGCTTGTGCGGATCGAAGTACGACGGCCCCTTGACGATGCCGACCAGCAGCGCGAGCTCGGCCACGTCGAGCTCGTCGATCGGCTTGCCGAAGTAGTACTGGCTGCCGAGGCCGAAGCCGTGCACCGCGCGCTCGCCGTCCTGGCCGAGGTACACCTCGTTGATGTAGGCGACCAGGATCTCGTCCTTGCTGAAGTGCGCCTCGAGCCTGAGCGCCATCACCGCCTCGGTGAGCTTGCGGCCGAAGGTCTGCTCGTCGCTGAGGAAGTAGTTCTTGACGAGCTGCTGGGTCAGCGTGCTGCCGCCCTGCGTGATGTGGCCGGCGCGCACGTTTGCCCAGAGCGCGCGCAGGATGCTGCGCGGGTCGACGCCGTGGTGCTCGTCGAAGCGCCGGTCCTCGACGGTCTTCAGCGCCGCGCGCAGCAGCGGCGGCACGTCGCCCGGCGCGAGCACGATGCGGTCCTCGCCGTGCACCGGGAACACGCTGCCGACCAGCAGCGGATCGAGGCGAAACAGCGGCAGGTCGGCGCCAGCGGCGGTGGCGAGGCTGGTGACGGCGTCGGCGCTGGTGCGCACCGTGATGCGGACCGGGACGCGCAGTTCATCGACGAAGCGCACGCGGCGCGCATTGAGCTCGAAATCCCCGCCGCGGCGCCGGTACAGGCCGGGCCCGGCCGCCGGGTCGCCCGGCCGGTAGTGCAGGCGCTTGAGCTCCTGCTCGAGGTCGTCGCCGCTGACCGGCGCGCCGGCGTACAGCTCGAGCGGCTCGGCGTAGACGCGCGCCGGCACGGACCACAGCCGGCCCTGGAACTCGCGCGTCACGACGTGATCGAGGTAGACCACCCAGCCGGCGATCGCGGCGGCGGCGGCGAGCAGTGTGCCGCCGAGGATCCACCACAGGCGCCTGCGGATGCGGGAGCGGCTCATGGCGGGCTCAGCCGAGGTCGCCGTACAGCGCCTGCAGCACCGCGATCGCGGCGGCCGCGGCCGTCTCGGTGCGCAGCACGCGCGGCCCGAGCTTGAGCGCGGTGTAGCCCGTGAGCAGCGCCGCCTCGAGCTCGGCGTCGCTCAGCCCGCCTTCGGGTCCGATCAGCAGCTCGACGGCCGCGACGGCGGGCGGCAGCTGCCGCGGCCCCTCGGTCGCCTGCGGCGCGAGCACGAGACGCCAGCCCGCGGCCGCGGCCGGCGCGGCCGCACCGAGGTGATCGAGCACGCGGCACGGCGCGGCGACCTCCGGCACGACCGCACGCCCGCTCTGCCCGGCCGCGGCGGCGGCGACGCCGCGCCAGTGCTCGAGCTTGCGCGCCGCCTGGCCGGCGTCGAGCTTGACGACGCTGCGCTCGCACAGCAGCGGCGCGATGCGCACGACGCCGAGCTCGGTCGCCTTCTGGATGGCGTAGTCCATGCGCTCGCCGCGCGACACGCCCTGCGCGAGCGTGATCGCGAGCGGCGATTCGGCGCAGGGCGTGAGCGGCTCGCCGACCAGCACCGTCACGCGCGCATCACGCACGGTCGCGATCGTCGCCGCGTGCTCCCGGCCGCCGCCGTCGAACACCGCGAGCGGCGCGCCGGGCGCGAGCCGCAGCACGCGCGTGAGGTGCGCGCCGGCGCCGGGCTCGAGCTCGAGGGTCGTGCCCGCGGCGAGCGGGCGCGGCACGTGCACCCGCGTCAGGCGCATGCGGCCGCCGGGCGGGTGGCGGCGCCGGGCCCGGCGGGGCGGGCGGCGGCCGCGCGCGGGCGTGCCACCCGGGCGGTGGCGGGATCGCGGCGCGAGGCGGCGGCGGTGACGGACGGCACGGACATCGGGGTATGGCTCCGCGCGCAGTGTACCGATGGCGCGGATTCCGCGCCGCCCGCCGGTGCCGTAAGCTCTGGGCCATGCCGAGCGGTGCAGCACTTTCGATCGACGTGGGTCGGGGCCTGATCGCTCCCGCCCGGCAGGTGCCGTCGCCGAACCAGGACGCCCGCCCGCCCGGGGCGTCGATCGATCTGGTCGTCGTCCACGGCATCGGCCTGCCGCCCGGCGAGTTCGGCGGGCCGTGGGTCGAGCGGCTGTTCACCAACACCCTGCCGTGGGACCAGCACCCGTTCTTCGCCTCGATCCGCGACCTGAAGGTATCGGCGCATCTCTTTATCCGCCGCGACGCCGAGCTGGTGCAGTTCGTGCCGTTCCACGCGCGCGCCTGGCACGCCGGCGCCTCGGCGTGGCGCCACCGCGTCGCCTGCAACGATTTCTCGGTCGGCATCGAGCTCGAGGGCGCCGACGACGTGCCGTACACCGAGGCACAGTACCAGCGGCTGGCCGCGGCGATCGCCGCCCTCGGCCGCGCCTACCCGACGCTGGCGGCGGACGCGGTCGCCGGCCACAGCGACGTCGCGCCGGGGCGCAAGACCGATCCGGGGCCGGCCTTCGACTGGCCGCTGCTGCGCGCCGGGCTGGCCGCGGCGCGCGATGCCGGTGCCGCCGCATGAACTTCCTGGCGCTGATCATCGCGCTGGCCTGCGAGCGGCTCGTGTCGCTGCGCCACGAGGCGCGCGAGCCGCGCGTGCTGCTCGCCTACGCGCGCGGCGCGCTGCGCACGATCGCGCGCAACGAGCGGTGGGCGCTCGCGCTCGCGCTCGGCGCGGCGCTGCTGCCGGGCCTGGCGGTGGCGATCGCGATCGGCGTACTCGGCGCGGTGGTGCACGGGCTCGTGTACGTGCTGCTGGCGGCGCTGGTGCTGTTCTTCTCGCTCGGGCCGCGCGACCTGAGGCGCGAGATCGCCGACTACCGCGCCGCGGCAGCGCGCGGCGACACGGTCGAGGCGGAGCGTTGCGCGGCCGAGATCCTCGATGCCGACGCGAGCCAGCGTCGCGGGCCGGGCCTCGGCTCGGTCGGCGAGGCGGTGTTCGTGCAGGCCAACAACCGGCTGTTCGGCGTGCTGTTCTGGTTCGCGATCCTCGGCCCTCTCGGCGCGCTCGTGTTCCGCACCACCGACCTGATGCGGCGCGAGGCGATCCTGCGCGCCGAGCGCGGCGACGCGGCGGCGACGGCGCACGCGGTTAGCGATGTCTGCCAGCGCGTGCACGGCGTGATCGCCTTCCTGCCGGCGCGGCTGCTGGCGCTGACCTACGGCGTCGCCGGCAGCTTCGAGGAATCCTTCAGCGGCTGGCGCAGCTACCTCGCCACCGAATCCGACCACTTCTTCGACGCCAACGACCGCCTGCTGGTGCATGCCGGCCGCGGCGCCCTCGGGGTCGGCTGGGAACAGGCCCGCGACGAGGCCGAGCGTGCCCGCGCGGCGCTCGCACTCGCCGATGCCGCGCTCTACGTCTGGCTGGTCGTGCTCGCGCTGCTGACCCTGGTCGAGTGGCTGGCCTGACGGCCGGCTGACGGCGCCGGCGCCCGGCGCGCCACGGCCGGGACCCGCCGGCGCGATGCAAGGCTGCGGACAGGCGGAGTGCGGTAGGATTGCCGCGTGGAGTGCTGACCGCGAATGATGCGGTGCGCTGGACCGACCGCTGCGGCCCGCGAAGACCGCGAGGCGCCGCGGTCGAGGCGACGCTCCCTGACCCAAGCTGCAGGCGACGCTCACAGATGACGGTGCGGTTCCAAGAAGGCCAGTTCTTCCTGCTGCCGGTTGAGCGCGGCCAGTACGCGATCGGCCTGATCACGCGCATGCCGCGGCGCGGCGGCGTGCTGCTCGGCTATTTCTTCGGACCACGGCGCGCCACGGCGCCCAACGAGGACTGGCTGAACGCGCTGCACCCGCAGCAGGCGGCGCTCGTCTGCCGCTTCAAGGACTCGGCGCTATTTCGCGGCGACTGGAAGCTGCTGTGCAGTCTCGCGGGCTTCGAGCGCGCGAACTGGCCGGTGCCACCGTTCCACCGCTTCGACAGCTCCGTGACGCACGTGCCGGGCGGCTCGGCGGTCACCGACTGGCGCGTCGAGTACGGCGACGACAACCTGATCGTGCCGCTCAACGAGACGCCGGCGGAGGCCGCCGACTTCAAGCTGGCCGAGGACATCGCCTACGACACGCAGCTGCTCGCAAAGGAAGTCGGCCAGCGGGTCAGCGAGGCCGCAGTGAGCGCCGACGACTCGACCTGGCGCTGAGCCGGCCGTTCAGGCACCGCGTTCGTGCCGCCAGAGCACCTCGCCGCCACGCTCGTGCCGGGCGAGTACCCGCGCGACCACGAACAGCAGGTCCGACAGGCGGTTGAGGTAGCGCGCCACCTCCGGCGCGACCGGCTCGATCCGCGCCAGTGCGCGCACCCGCCGCTCCGCGCGCCGCACGATCGTGCGCGCGAGGTGGCAGGCGGCCGCGGCCGGCCCGCCGCCCGGCAGGATGAACTCCTTGAGCGGCGGCAGCGCCTCGTTGAAGGCGTCGAGCGTGGCCTCCAGGCGCGTCGCGTAGCCGTCGGTGACGACGCGGTGGCCGGGGATGCACAGCTCGGCGCCGACGTCGAACAGGTCGTGCTGCACGTCGGTGAGGCAGGCGCCGACCGCCGCCGGCAGGCCCGGCACGGCGAGTACCAGGCCGACGGCGGAGTTCGCCTCGTCGACCGTGCCGTAGGCCTCGACGCGCGGCGCGTCCTTGTCGACGCGCGTGCCGTCGCCGAGACCGGTGGTGCCGTCGTCCCCGGTGCGGGTGTAGATCCGGCTGAGTCGATTGCCCATCGCCTGGCTCCCGTGCGGTACGGCCGCCGTCAGTGGAAATCGTACCGCATCGAGCCGAACAGGCCGCGCCCCATCGTGTTGTAGCCGTAGGCGACCTGGTAGCGCTTGTCGAGCGCGTTCTCGAGTTTGAGCCCGAGCGCCAGGCCCGGGCTCAACGTCGTGCGCCAGAACAGGTTCACGAGCGTGTAGCCGCCGTCGTGCACCGGGTCGCCGTAGTTGTCGATGTCGGCGCGCGGGCCGCTCGCCAGCAGGTCGAGGCCGAACTCCTCGGCGGCGATGCGGCGCGTGAGCGACAGCGTGCCGCTCGCCTTGGCCCGGCGCAGCAGCGTCGAGCCGTCGAGGCGGTCGACCGGGTCCTGGCGGCTGCCGGCAAGCCGCGCCTGCCAGTCCTGGTCGACGTAGTCCCAGCCGGCCTCGAGGCCGCGGATGCGCGCCCGGTCGACGTTCTCGTTGACGCCGTTGTAGGGGTTGTCGAGGGTCGGCATCGCGACGTACTGGATCAGGTCGTCGATGCGGTTCTCGAAGGCCGACAGCGTCAGGATCTGATGCGCACTCAGCCGCTCGCGCAGGCCGAGCTCGAGGTTGCGCGAGCTCTCGGGCTTGAGCGCCGGGTTGCCGTCGTAGCCGTAGCGATCGGTGCTGTCCGGGGCGCGGAACGCCGTGCCGAAGCTCGCCGTCAGCAGCGTCGCGGCGCCGGCCGCATAGCCGTATTCCGCGTTCCAGGTCATGTGGTCGCCGAAGGTCTCGTGGCGCGTGTAGCCGAGCGCGGCCAGCAGGCGGCTCGCGCCGAAGCTGGCGCGATCCTCGACGTACCAGGTCTGCGACCAGGTATCGACGTCGAAGTTGGTGCCGTACACCGACGAGCGCGTGTTCTCGCCGGACAGCAGGCCGCCGAAGGTCAGCTTCTGCGCGCCGAGGTCGGCGCTGTTCTGCCAGTCGAGCGTGTTGCGGCGCGTGGTCTCGTAGTCGGGCGTCTGCACCTGCCGCAGGTCGTCGACGAACTGCGACAGCAGGAAGCGGGTGTGCAGCGCGTCGCCGATCTGCCCGCCGGCGTCGACCGCGAGCGTCGAGTTGCGGAAGTTCTGGTCCTCGTCGATCGGCGTCGAGAACAGGTCGGAGTACTGCGTGTTGCCGCGCGCGCCCCAGAGCCGCGCGCCGAGCTCGAGGCCGTCGAGATTGGTGCGGGCGGCGAAGGCGCCGGACACGTTGCGGTAGCCGCGGTCGGTCGGGTCGCCGACCTGCGTCGGAAAGCCCGACGACTCGAGCCAGTTGACGTTCGCCACGACCGAGCCCGAGTCGCCGCCGGCATAGCCGCCGGCGCCGGCCTGGCGCGTGTCGTACCGGCCGTAGCCGGCGACCACGTCCAGCCCCGCGCCCTGCGGCTGGCGGGTGATGATGTTGATCACGCCGCCGATCGCGTCGCTGCCGTAGATCGCCGAGCGCGGTCCCTTGACGATCTCGATGTGGTCGATGAAGTCCGGGTCGATGTTCTGGATCGCGGCGTCGCCCTGCGTGCCCGGATTGATGCGCACGCCGTCGATCAGCACGATGGTCTGGTTGGAGTTCGTGCCGCGGATGAACAGCGAGGTCTCCTGGCCGGGGCCGCCGCTGCGCACCACGTCGATGCCGGCGTTGAAGCGCAGCAGGTCGCCGACGTCGCTGCCCGGCGAGCGCTCGATCGTGTCGCGGTCGATGACGATGGTCGGCGCCAGCGCCTGGAACTGCGGCTCGGGCTCGCGGCTGGCGGTGACGATGATCGGCTCGAGCTGGCCGGCGGCGGTGCCGTCGGGGGTGGCGGCGGACGCGGTCGCCGCGAGCAGGACCAGCAACGGAATCGGCCAAGACGTAGCGAAGCAGCGCATGCGCTCTCCTTCCATGCTCGCCCGCATGGACTGGTGGCAAAGCCGCGGCGCGTGGATGGGAGCGAAGGTCCCGGGGAGGACCTGGCTCGCCTGCGCCCACCGCGCTGCGGATCGAGTGCCAGGCCGGTCTCCGGGCTCTCGAGCGGACCACCTCGGGGGTGGCCGGGACCCGTCGCCTTCCCGCGTCCACCGGATGGCCCGGCTTCTGCAGTGGCTGCCGCGCAGGGCGCGGCGGACGGATCCTCGACTCGATTACCGTTGCGGGGGCAGCGTCGGAATGGCCGCCGTGCCCGCGCACGACGACGTCACCGACTTCCCGTTTCACCCCGGCCGCGCCTCGCGGCGCGCCCGGGGTCACCTGACGCGCGGGATCCTGAAGACCGCCCCGGCGGCTGTCAAGCATTTGACAGGCGGGCCCGTGGTTCGGATAAAGGCGGCATGACGCCGAGCCCTGAACTCGCCGCCGCGCTCGAGGCCGCCGAGGCGGCCGCGCGCGTGATCCGCGAGTGCTACGCGCGGCCCCTCGCCGTCACGGTCAAGGCCGACCGCTCGCCGGTCACCGAGGCGGACGTGCGCGCCGAGCAGGCGATCCGCGCCGTGCTCGCCGCCCGCTTCCCCGGCCACGGGTTCTACGGCGAGGAGACCGGCCGCAGCGGCGGCGGCGATTCCCTGTGGCTGGTCGATCCGATCGACGGCACCAAGGCCTTCGTGCGCGAGTATCCGCTGTTCTCGACGCAGATCGCGCTGCTGCGCGCGGGCCGCCTCGTGCTCGGCGTGTCCTCGGCGCCGCTCTACGGCGAGCTCGCCTGCGCCGAGCGCGGCGCGGGCGCGTGGCTGAACGGCCGGCCGCTCAGGGTCAGCGACGTCGCGACGCTGGAGGCGGCGGCGCTGTCGGCCGGCAACCTGCGCACGCTCGCGTCGGGCCCGGGCTGGGCGCGCTACGGCGCGGTCGTCGCGCGCGTCGACCGCATCCGCGGCTACGGCGACTTCCTGCACTACCACCTGCTGGCGGCCGGCAAGATCGACGCGGTGCTCGAGTCGGACGTCAACATCCTCGACATCGCCGCGCTCGTGACGATCGTCGAGGAGGCGGGCGGCCGCTTCACGGCGCTCGACGGCGCGCCGGTCGGGCTCGGCACCACGAGCGTGCTGGCCGCCAACCCGCGCCTGCACGCGCAGCTCAGCCGCGCGCTCGGCTGAGGCGGCCGTGGGCCCCACCGCCGAGATCGCCGTGTTCCTGGCTGCGGCGGTCGTCGCGGTGCCGCTGTTCAAGCGCCTGCACCTCGGCGCCGTGCTCGGCTACCTCGCCGCGGGCATCGTCGTCGGCCCGTCGGGCCTCGGCCTGATCAGCGACGTCGGGCGGATCCTCGACTTCGCCGAGTTCGGCGTGGTGCTGCTGCTGTTCGTCATCGGCCTCGAGCTGCAGCCGTCGCGGCTGGTGGCGATGCGCCGCACGGTGTTCGGCACCGGGCTCGCGCAGGTGCTCGTCTCGACCGCCGTGCTCGGCGCGAGCGCCTGGCTCGCCGGCGTCGCGCCGCTCAGCGCCGGGCTCATCGGCTTCGCGCTGTCGCTGTCGTCGACGGCGCTCGTGCTGCAGGTACTCGCCGAGCGCGAGGAGCTGAAGGCGAGCCACGCGCGCGCCGCGTTCGGCACGCTGCTCTTCCAGGATATCGCCGCGATGGTGGTGCTCGCGCTGCTGCCGCTGCTCGGCACGCATGGCGCGGCGCAGGGCGGCGGGAGGCGCGAGCTGCTGGGCGTCGCGGCGGTCGCGCTGCTGCTCGCCTTCGGCCGCTACGCGCTCCGGCCGCTGCTGCGGCTGGTCGCCGAGACGCACGTGCGCGAGACCTTCACCGCGATGGCGCTGCTGGTGGTGGTCGGCACGGCGCTGCTGTTCAGCGCGACCGGCCTGTCGATGGCGCTCGGCGCGTTCGTCGCCGGCGTGCTGCTCGCCGACTCGGAGTACCGCCACGAGCTCGAGGCCGACATCGAGCCGTTCAAGGGCCTGCTGCTCGGCCTGTTCTTCGTCGCGACCGGCATGTCGGCGCGGATCGCCATGCTCGGCGAGCGGCCGCTCGCGGTGTTCGGCGGTCTCGCGCTGCTGCTCGCGCTCAAGGCGGCCGCCGGCTGGCTGGTGGCGCGCCTCGGCGGACTCACCGACGGCGCCGCGCGCCGCTTCGCGACCGACATCGCCGGCGGCGGCGAGTTCGCGTTCGTGCTGGTGGCGCTGCTGGCGCGCGGCCGGCTGCTCGACGCGCCGACCGCGGACCTCGTGGTGGTCGTCGTCACGCTGTCGATGATCGTGACGCCGCTGCTGATCGGCGCGCACGCCCGCCTCGAGGCGTGGCTGCGACCGCCGCCGGCGCCGCCGCCGTTCGAGCGGCCGGACGCCGACGAGCCGCGGGTGATCATCGCCGGCTTCGGCCGCTTCGGCCAGATCGTCGGCCGCGTGCTGCGCGCCAAGCGCATCCGCTTCACGGCGCTCGAGAGCAGCCCGGCGCAGGTCGACTTCGTGCGCCGCTTCGGCAACAAGCTCTACTACGGCGACGCCTCGCGGCTGGAGCTGCTGCACGCGGCCGGCGCGGCGCACGCCGAGCTGCTGGTGGTCGCCGTCGACGACGTCGAAGCCTCGGTGCGCACGGTCGCGCTGGCGCGCCGGCACTTCCCGCAGCTCAGGATCCTGGCGCGGGCGCGCAACCGGCAGCACGCCTTCCGGCTGCTCGACCTCGGCATCACGGCCGTGTTCCGCGAGACCTACGCCTCGAGCCTCGAGGTCGCGCGCGAGGCGCTCATCGCGCTCGGCGTCGCTCCCGGCGACGCGCGCGCCAGCATCCAGACGTTCCGCGTCCACGACGAGAAGACGCTGCTCGCGCAGCACGCGGTCAAGGAGGACGAGGCGAAGATGGTCGCGGCGACCAAGGAGTCGGCGGCGCAGCTCGAGGCGCTGTTCAGCGCCGACGAGCGCGACGCGCCGCCGGCGGACGGCGGCGTCAGTCGCTGAGGAACAGCCGCCGGCCGCCGACCACGACCTCCTCGACCGCGACCTGGTACATCGCCGACAGCGCCGCCGCCGTCAGCGTCGTCGCCGTGTCACCCCAGGCCCAGCGGCCGTCGCCGTACAGCAGCAGCACCTGGTCGGCGAAGCGCGCCGCGAGCGACGGGTCGTGCAGCGTCGCGAGCACCGCGCGGCCGTTGTCGGCGCGCGCCCGCAGCAGCTTCAGCACGTCGAGCTGGTGGTGCGGATCGAGATGGTTCTGCGGCTCGTCGAGCAGCAGCACGTCGGGATCCTGTGCCAGCACCGCGGCGAGCGCGACGCGGCGCCGCTCGCCGCCGGACAGCGTGTCGATCGCCCGCTCCTCGAGCCCGGCGAGGTCGCAGGCGGCGAGCGCGGCGCGCGCGACCTCGACGTCGGCCTCGCTCTCCCAGTTCCACAGATTGACGTGCGGGTGGCGCCCGACCAGCACCGCATCGAGCACCGTGCCGGGAAACGGATCCTCGCTGATCTGGGTCAGCAGGCCGAGCCGCCGCGCGCGCTCGCGCCGCGGCCAGTCGCCGAGCGCGCGGCCGCACAGCCGCACGCTGCCGGCCGCGGCCGGCCTGAGGCCGGCGAGGGTGTGGAAGGTCAGCGACTTGCCGGCGCCGTTGGCGCCGAGCACGCAGACGAACTGGCCGGCCGCGACCGCGAAGTTCAGCCCCTCGACCAGCCGGCGGCCGGCGACCGCGACGTCGAGCGAGGCGGCGCCGAGCAGCTCGTGGTCGGCGGCGCTCAGGGCTGCAGACGCTGCACGTGCCACGGCGTCGCCGCGAAGCTGTGGCCGTCGCCGATCGCGGTCAGCGAGCGGGTCCAGCGGGCGCGGTCGTGGATCCGGAACTCACCCTCGACCCAGAGCTCGACGGCCTCGACCCACAGCCGGTATCCGCCCCAGTGCGGCGGCCGCGGCACCTCGACGCCGGCCGGCGAGTCGTCGGCGTCGTTGCCGTCGGGGCCGACGGGCGGCGTGCCGAAGCGCTTGCCGACGCTGCGCAGCTGCTCGATCAGCTGGTGGCGGTTGCCGACGGGCCGGCTCTGCTGGCTGGCCCAGGCGCCGAGCCGGCTCTGCCACGGCCGGCTCGCGAAGTAGTCGTCGCTCTCGCGCGGCGGCGACTTGACGACGAAGCCCTCGACCCGCACCGAGCGGTGCAGCGCATCCCAGTGCAGCACCGCCGCCACGCGCGGGTGCGCGGCGAGCTCGGCGCCCTTGCGCGACTCGTAGCTGGTGAAGAACAGCAGGTACCCCTCCGGCAGCACGATGTCCTTGCACAGCACCACCCGTGCCGACGGCTGGCCGCTGGCGGCGACGGTCGCGAGCGTCATCGCGTTCGGGTTCGGCTGCGCCTGCTCGTCGAAGGCCTGCCGCAGCCACGTCTCGGCGACCTGCAGCGGGTCGTGCGGCAGAGGATCGGGCAGCCACTCGCCGGGTACGGGATTCATGCAGCAATGTTAAGGCTTCCCCCGCCGGCGGGGTAATACGGATTCAGCACGTATTCAGCCGCGGTAGCGGACCATGCAGCCGTACCCGCCGCAGGTCCACGCCGATGCGCACCGGCCCCTCGCTCTACCGATCCACGCTGATCGCCGCCGCCGTCGCGATCGGCTGCGGCGCCGCCGGCGCCGCCGCCGCCCACGACCAGGGCTGGCGCGGTCAGGAGCGCCTCTGGCAGCGCGGCGGCGGTCCCGGCGGCGGCTGCGCGGCGCCGGTATGGCGCGCGGCCGGGGTGGCGGGCGCGCTGCCGGCCGTGTTCCGGCCACTGCCACCGGCGCCGGTACGCGACCGGCGGGGCCGCGCGCCGGTCGTGGTCCGGCTGCCGCCCTGACGTGACAAAATCCCCGCCTGCCCCGGTCGTCGCCGGGGACGACGGGGAGATGACGTGCCGGAGCCGCCGAACCTTGAGCAACTGCGCCTGCGCCTGACCGAGATCGACCGCGAGCTCGTCGAGCTGATCGCCGAGCGCAAGCGCCTGTCCCAGGACGTGGCGCGCGCCAAGCGCGCCACCGGCCACCCGACCCGCGATTACCGGCGCGAGCGCGAGGTGATCCTCGGTGCGCGCACGCACGCGGTGCGGGTCGGCGCGTCGCCCGACGTCGCCGAGCAGATCCTGCGGCTCCTGATCCGCACCTCGCTCGCGACCCAGGAGCAGGCGCGCGTCGTCGCCGAGGGCCACGGCACCGGCAAGCGCGCCCTGGTGATCGGCGGGCGCGGCAAGATGGGCCACTGGTTCGTCGACTTCCTCGCCTCGCAAGGCTTCGACGTCGAGGTCGCCGACCCGGCCGGGGCGGTCGAGGGCTATGCGCACCGCACGCGCTGGGAGGACTCGCCGCTCGACCACGACCTCATCGTGGTCGCCTCGCCGCTCGGCATCACGGCCGAGGTGCTGAAGGGCCTCGCGGCACGTCGGCCGCAGGGACTCGTGTTCGACCTGGCGTCGGTCAAGACGCCCCTGCGCGAGGGCCTGCGCGCGCTGGTGGCCGCCGGCGTGCGCACCGCCTCGATCCACCCGATGTTCGGCCCGGACACCGACCTGCTGTCCGGGCGCCACGTGATCTACATCGACCTCGGTGACCCGGCCGCGCTCGCCGAGGCGCAGGAGCTGTTCGCGCCGACGATGGCCGAGCGGGTCGTCACCGGCCTCGACGAGCACGACCGGCTGATCGCCTATGTGCTCGGCCTGTCGCACGCGCTCAACATCGCCTTCTTCACTGCGCTCGCCGAGAGCGGCGAGGCGGCGCCCAGGCTCGCGCGCATGTCGTCGACGACCTTCGACGCGCAGCTCGACGTCGCGCGCCGGGTGGCCGAGGACTCGCCGGCGCTGTACTTCGAGATCCAGGCGCTCAACGAGTACGGCACCGAATCGCTGACGGCGCTCCTGTTCGCGGTCGAGCGGCTGCGCGCCACGGTGCGCTCGGGCGACGCGGCCGGGTTCCGCCAGATGATGGAGCGCGGCCGCAGCTACCTGCATACGCGCCCGCAGCCGGGTAAGGAGCCGGAGTGAGCAGCGGCGCCGCGGGTCCGGCCGACGCGGCGGAACTGCGTGCGCGGCTGCAGCGCCTCACCGAGGAGGCCGCCGCCAACGAGCAGAAGTGGCAGCGCACCCTCGAGCGCGAGCTCGAGCTGCTGCGCGCCGACACGCTGCCCGAGCTGATCCGCGCCGTGACCCGCGGGCTCGCGGCGTCCTACGGCCTCGACGCCGTGCAGCTCGTGATCGAGGACCCGAACCACGAGATCCAGCACCTGCTGCTCGGCATGGGCGACCGGCCGGAGGAGCTGCCGGGGGTGACGTTCGTCGACACGCTCGTCGGCCTCGCGCCGCAGCTCGGCACGCTGCGCCGGCCGTGGCTTGGCCTGTACAAGCGCGCCGACCACGAGCTGCTGTTCCCCGGCACGACCGACTTGAAGACACTCGCGCTGCTGCCGCTGCGCCGCCAGGACCGCACGGCCGGCGCGCTGTGCTTCGGCAGCCGCGACCCGGAGCGCTTCAGCCACCGCCTCGGCGCCGACTTCCTGCAGCACCTCGCCAGCGTCACGGCAATCTGCCTCGAGAACGCCTGCAACCGCGCGCGCGTCCTGAGGAGCGGGCTGTCGGACTACCTCACCGGCTGGCACAACCGCCGCTACCTGACCGCGCGGCTCCGGGAGGAGCTCGCGCGCGCCCAGCGCACCGGCGCCTCGGTCGCCTGCCTGATGCTCGACGTCGACAACTTCAAGGCGCTCAACGACACCTACGGCCACGTCGGCGGCGACGAGGCCCTGCGCGAGATCTCGGCGCGCATCGACGCGCAGATTCGCGCCAGCGACACCGCGGCGCGCTTCGGCGGCGACGAGTTCACGCTGCTGCTGCCCGACACCTCGCTCGCCGACGCCACGCGGCTCGCCGAGCGGATCCGTGCCGCCATGGCGCAGCCGATCGAGGTCGGCCACGGCCTCAGGCACACCGCGACGCTGTCGATCGGCGTCGCGGCGCTGACCGGCCGGCGCGGCGGCGAGGACCTGAAGGCGCTGGCGGACCGGCTGCTGGCCGATGCCGACGCGGCGCTGTACGCCGCCAAGGCGGCCGGTCGCGACCGGGTCGCCGTCAGCGGCGGCTGAGCGGGCGCTCAGGTCGCCGGCTGGGCGCGGCGCATCAGCACGAGAAACAGCGGCACGCCGACCAGCGCCGTCAGCGCGCCGACCGGCAGCTGGCGAGGTGCGAGCAGCGTGCGCGCCATGAGGTCGGCGACCACCACCAGCGTGCCGCCGGCGAGCGCCGCGGCCGGCACGATCCGGCGGTGGTCCGAGCCGAGTGCGAGCCGCACCAGGTGCGGGGTGACGAGGCCGACGAAACCGATCGAGCCGACGCTCGTGACCGTGGCGGCGGTCAGCAGGCTCGCCACAACGAACAGCCCGCCGCGCAGCGGCGTCACCGCGACGCCGAGCAGGCGGGCCTGCAGGTCGCCGCGCGCGAGCACGTTGAGCGGCCGGGCGGCGGCGACGCCGGCCGGGACCGCGAGCGCGGTCAGCGCCAGCAGGCCGACCGGCGAGCCCGCCCACGACAGGTCGCCCATCAGCCAGAACACCATGCCGCGCAGCACCGTCGGATCGCCGGCGGCGAGCAGCAGGCTCACGAGCGCGCCGGTGCCCGCGGCGACCACGACGCCGGTGAGCAGCAGCCGCGTCGGCGTCCAGCCGCCGGGGCCCTGGGCGAGGGCGAACACGGTCAGGGTTGCGCCGAGCGCGCCGAGGAAGGCCGCCGACTGGACGCCGAAGGCCCCGAGCCCGAGCAGCATCGCGCCGAGCGCGGCGACCGCCGCGCCGCCCGAGAGGCCGAGCACGTACGGGTCGGCCAGCGGGTTCCTGAGCAGCACCTGCATGCACACGCCCGCGAGCGCGAGCAGCGCCCCGGCGCCGAAGGCCGTCAGCGCGCGCGGCAGCCGCAGCGTCACCACGAGCACGCGCGCGAGCGGATCGTTGCCGGCCCACAGGTCGCGCCACAGTGCCACCGGGCCCGGCCCGGCGCTGCCGAGCGAGATCGAGGTCACGAGCGCCGCCGCGGCGGCGGTGGCGAGCAGCGCCAGCGTCAGGGCCGGGCGGCGGGCGAGGTAAGGGAGCACGGCAGGGAATCTCGGCTGAATCGACCCGGGGCGCGAGAGCCTAACCCGAACCGGCGGCGGGCGGCAGGTTGGCCGGCCGGGACGCGTGTGAAAGAATCGGCCGCACCCCCGCCGGCGAGGGCCCGATGAGCGACTGGATCGATGAGGCTGGCTATCGCGCCAACGTCGGCATCGTCCTGATGCGGGACGACGGGCGGGTATTCCTCGGCGGACGGACGGGCGGTCGCGGCTGGCAGTTCCCGCAGGGCGGCATCCGCCCGCAGGAGCCCTTCGAGAGCGCGTTGTACCGCGAGCTCGAGGAGGAAATCGGGCTGGCGGCGGGCGATGTCGACCTGATCGGCGAGACCCATGGCTGGATGCACTACAAGCTGCCGCGCCAGTACGTCAGGCGCAGCGGCCAGCAGCGCTGCATCGGCCAGAAGCAGCGCTGGGCGCTGCTGCGCTTTCGCGGCAGCGAGGAGCGGCTGCGCTTCGACACGACCGACGAGCCGCCGGAGTTCGACCGGTTCCGCTGGGCGGAATTCTGGGACCCGGTGCGCGAGGTGATCTTCTTCAAGCGCGAGGTATACCGTCGCGCGTTGCACGAGCTCGGCCGGCTGGCCTTCCCGGCCGGCCTGCCGCCGTACCCGGCGTGGTGGGAGGTGGAGGGGCTGCCCGGCGAGCCGGGCGACGCCGGCGCGGTGGTGGTCTCGGAGTAGGCTGGCCGGCCCGGCCGCCCGGGCGGCAGGGGACGCACCGTGGCCGCGCCCGTCGCCGATTCCCGACAGCAGCCGGAGCCGCCGGATGTGGTACACAGCGAGTCCGGCGCGGTCCCGACGGTGCCCCCGAGCGGCCGCCGGCCGGACACACCAAGGCGATCAGCAGCACGACATGCACAGCCCCGAGCCATCGTTCATGCCCCCGGTCGCGGCCGGCCGCCGCGGCCGCCGGCGGGCGCGCTAGGGGTGGAGCTGCGCCGGATGCCGACCGAGACCCGCCGCCTCGTCGTCAAGCCGCACGCGCCGCGGCGCACGGTGCTCGTCTGGGCCGGCACGCTGATCGGCGCGGTGCTGTGCCTCGCCGCCACCTTCGAGGCGGGCCGGATGCTGGCCGGCTACTCGGCGATCAGCGCCGAGCGCGAGCGGCTCGCGCTCGACGCCGAGGTCCGCACGCTCGGCGCGAAGCTCCGCGAGGCCGAGTCGCGCCTCGCGACCACCGAGGTCGCGCGCCGCGTCGACCACGAGGCGGAGACGCAGGTCGAGAAGTCGCTGGCCGAGCTGCAGGCCCGCCTCGGCGAGGCGACCCAGGAACTCGCGTTCTATCGCAGCGTCGTCAGCCCGAGCGACGGCATCCTCGGCATGCGCGTGCAGCGACTGCGGGTGCAGCCGGCGCTGGCGCCGCGCCACTACCGCGTCCGGCTCGTGCTGGTGCAGGCCGCCCGCCAGGACGCGATCACCGCCGCGAGCGCGGATTTCACGGTCGACGGCCTGCAGGGCGGGCACGCGGCGAGCCTGCCGCTGTCGGAAATCGGAACTTCGTCGCGGGTGCTCAACTTCTCGTTCCGCTATTTTCAGGAGCTGGAGACCGAGATCGAGCTGCCGGCGGACTTCGTGCCGCAGAACGTGCAGATCGAGGTGCGGCCGGCCAAGGGTGCATCGCCGATCCGGGCGGCCTACCCTTGGAAGATCGAAACGACCTGACCCCTGGAGAATCTGGATGTTCGGCCGAAAGAAGAAGCCCGCGCCCGCGAAGATCGAGACGCTGATCGGCGCCGGGACCCGCATCGAGGGCAACCTGATCGTCACCGGGGGCGTGCACCTCGAAGGCTACGTCAAGGGCAACGTCAGCACCGGGCCGGATGGCGCCGCGGTGCTGTCGATCGGGCCGCAGGGCGTGGTCGAGGGCATCGTCGACGTGCCGCGGGTGATCGTCCACGGCGAGGTGCGCGGCGACATTCGCGCCCGCGACAAGGTCGAGCTCGGCGCCGGTGCGCGCGTCTCGGGCAATGTCAGCTACGGGGTCATCGAGATGGCGGCCGGCGCCGTGATCCAGGGCC
>Ga0181519_10001867_pt1 | contig 18234 bp, 17 predicted proteins | sample PEATcosm2014_Bin_26_FD_121102 | JGI IMG/M metagenome (GOLD analysis project Ga0181519, IMG submission 121102) | Peatland microbial communities from MTU Mesocosm Facility, Houghton, MI, USA - PEATcosm2014_Bin02_10_metaG | ecosystem: Environmental > Terrestrial > Soil > Wetlands > Peat | place...
CAGGGCGAGCGCCAGCGCCACGGCGCCTGCGGTACCCGCAGCGCGTGGCGCACGTCGGTGCGCGAGCGCGTCGGTCATACGTTCCAGTGCTTTCATTTTGTGTGTGACTTTTGCGTAAAAAGGAAGTCCTGCTTCAACCGCCTGCGGCGTGACGAGCGTCGTGTTGCGCTTCATGGTCTGCGTCCCCGGATGCTCATCGAGAGCGGATAGCGCAGCGACGCCGGTGGCTTCTCTTCTGCACGGAAGTCGCGCAGCATCGCGAGCACCGCATCGTCGATGGCCGCGTTACCCGTGCCTCGCACCATCTGGGCACGCGTGGCGCGTCCGTCGGCGTCGAGCCAGAGATCGATGCGCACGTCGTCGAATGCGAGCGTGCGAGTGCGTTGATCGCGCCCAAACGCCTGTTGCAGCGAACTGGCCAGCCAGGCGCTATAGGAGCGGCTGCCCAACCCGCCACCACCGCCGGTCATGCCGCCACCGTTGCCGGCGCCGATACCGAACGCGTCAGTGCCAGCCTGCGCGTCGCCGTTGATCGTCACGGCATCGCCGAGATCCTTGGTCGGGCTTGGCGGCGTGTCGTCCTTCGGCGGCTCCACAGGGTTGGGCTTCGGCTCGACGACTTCCGGCTTGACCTTCTCCGGCTGCGGCTCAGGCGGCTTCTCCTGAGGTGGCGGCGGAGGCGGCGGGGGCGGCAGCATGAGCATCGGCGGGGCGTTCACCTCGCGGCGCACGCTGGCCTTGTCCGTGAGCAAGTGCCAGAAAAGGGCGATCAGACCGAGCACGACGAGGCCACCGACAATCAGTCCGCCGCGCCGGCGCAGGAGCGCGAGCGCCGGACTGGGCGGCTTGGCGGCGGGCCGCACGGGGCTGGACGCGAAATCGCGAGGTTTCACGCTGCGCTCCTTACTGCGGCTTGCCGGTCACGAGGCCGACCTGGTTGAGATCGATCCGGCGCAGCAGATCGAGCACTTCGACGACCTTGGCGTACTGGACCTGCGCGTCGCCGCGCACGATCACCGGGAAGTCGGGCGTGATCGCCTTTTCCGTGCGCAAGCGATCCTCCAGCTCGGTGAGCGTCACCGGATAGGCATCGAGAAACACCTGACCGGCGTTATCGACCGTGATCGCCTTGGTCTTCGGCTTCTCGAGCGCCACCGATGAACTGGCCTTCGGGAGATCGACCTTGATGCCGGGAATGCTGGCGTTGCTCGTGAGAATGAAGATCACCAGCACCACCAGCAGCACGTCGACGAACGGCGTGATGTTGATGCCGCCCGCGCGCTTCTTCGCGGCGAATCGCGTTGCGTTTGCCATGATTCGTCCTCGTCAGGCGCGTTGCAGCACGGGCTGACGACGGCCTTCGCCCTGCTCTTCCGCGAGGCGGGTCGTGAACTCGTCGACGAACACGGCCATGTCGGCCGAGAGCGCATCCGAGCGCGACACCAGCCAGTTGTAGCCGAACAGTGCGGGAATGGCGACGCCGAGACCGGCCGCCGTACACAACAGGGCGGCAGCCATGCCCGGCGCCACCGAGTTGATGTCCACCGCGCCCGCCATGGCGGCCACGACGAACACCAGCATGATCCCGATCACGGTGCCGAACAGACCGACGTACGGCGCCCCTTCAATGGACGTCGAGAGCCAGTTCATGCGTTTGCTCATGTCTTCGACTTCGCGCACCATCGCACCGTCCATCGACGCGCGAATGGCGCTGATGGTCGCGTCGGACACGGCGCTCGTGTCGTAGCCAAGTTCGTGACGGCGATGCAGCTCGCCAAGCGCGACCTCGTACAGACGCCACAGCGGCGATTGGGCACGCACGTCGTCCGGCACGCGATTCGTACGCGCGATCTGGTCGAGCGGTGCGCCCGAGGCTTCGCGAAATTGCGCCATGAAGGCACTGTTCGCACGCGCCTTTGCGGCGTAGCTGCGACCCTTCGTGACCATGATGATCCACGACACCAGCGCCATCAGACCCAGCACGCAGACCACGACCCACGCGTCGACCGGCATGGCCGCGAGGATGAAGGCGAAGTGGCTCTTGCCAGCTTGTTGTTCGTCGGGACCGAAGGCGATAAGACGCGATTCGGCGCCTTGCGAGACGGCGTCCGTCTGAAGCAGCGCTGCGCTGCGAGCGACCTTCGACAGATGCACTTCGTCCACCGCCCCCGAGAAGCGGGCAAGGCCACCGGTGGCGCCATCGACATCGCCGCCGATGATCGTCGGCGAATTCAGCGCGGGCAACGCAACTGAGAGCGTCGTGGCGGCGTGACCGCCGACGTAGAGCGTGACCGACTTGCCGTCAGCGGCGACGGCGAGGTGCGACCATTTGCCTGCCTGAATCGGCTGGCCCGGCTGGCTGCGCTGCGCGCCCACCTGCACGAACGGCACGCCCTGATCGACACCGATCACGAGGTCGCTGCCGCCATCACGGCGCACGTAGATCGCTTCGTTCGCCCCCAGCTTCTCCGGACGCACCCATGCCGAGAACGTGAACGGGCTGCCAGCGGCGAGCGCGAGCGACGGCGAGGCGGGCAACACGATGGGCGAAGCACCGACCTGCGCGCCCTTGCCGATGATCGCTCCGTCGAGCGTGACGACCGGGTTCTGGCTGTTGTTGCCGTAGGCAGTCGTGTCGCGTGCGGGCACGTTCGATTCGCCGAAGTGGTACACGGCGGTGTAGTCCGGATCGAACACGCGCTGACCGTTGCCGGCCGCAGGGGCCTTGCGGTTGCCGTAGTACATCCAGACCTGTTGCTTGGCGCCTGCGCTCACGGCGGGCACGTCGACCCACACGAGCGCGATGCCCAGCACCGGATCGAACTGCTCGATCTGGTGATTGAGCACGGTCTTGTCGTCGGCGGCCACGAAGCGCAGATCGGCACCGGTTTCGTTCACCCCTTCAAAGCTGAAGTTGCCGGTGTGCAGGCGCAGCAGCATCGGCACTCGGCCGGCATCGCCCGTGATGTTGCCGCCTTGCGGGCCGGCGTCGATGGTGATCGGCTTGCGGTACGCCCAGTCCGGTTGCCACCAGGCGTGCGCGAGCACCGGCATCAGCGTGCCGATCAGCGCAAGCAGGAATGGAAGAATGCGTCGCATGGCTGTATTTCTCCGTTTATGCCGCCCGACGCGTTCAAGAGGCGCACCAGGCATCAGGTCGTGAATGTTGTGTCGTGAAGTTCGGATGTGTCTTTTTCGGACGGTTCGCTAGTCGCTCAATAGGTCGCCGTCACGCTGAAGTTCAGTCGCGGCTTGTAGCGTTCCGTGCGCGGGCCGTTGGTCAGCGGATAGGCCGCGTCGACGCGGCCCGTCACGTGTGACGTCAGGCGCAGCGACGTGCCCAGACCGACCGACGCCAGCGAGTAACGCGACGTCTGTTCCGGCAGCGCATCGCGCAATCCGAGGCGTGCGCCGTCGAAGAACGCATAGGCGCGCCAGTTCGAGACGACCGGGCCGAGCAACGGAATCGGCGGCGTACGCCACTCGATGGAGCCGACCACGCCGTAGTCGCCCGTCGCTTCGGCCGAGAGGTAGCCGCGCACCGAGTTCATGCCGCCGCCCGCGAGTTGTTCGTTCGAGATCAGTGCCGAATCGGTCATCTGCGTGGCAACGCGCGCCGCGAGTTGCCAGCCGCCACCGAACGTATAGGTACCGTTCGCATCGGCGCGCAGCACCATGAAGCTCGGCGACGCCTTGTAGCGCTTCGCATCGAACTGCGCAGGGCTGCTGCCATAGCCGAGGAAGCTCGACATGCCCGAGACGATCGACGTGTTCAGGCCCGCGCTCAGGTCTTCGTCCTGATAGAAGCCGCTGTAGCCGAGCGTGACCGGCGCGTACTTGAGCGGCACCACATCGCCGGCCGTGCCGAAGCGCGTAGTTTCCGTGTTGTCCTTGAAGTCCACGCCCAGACTGAAGGCGTGATACCAGGCGCCGGTATCCGGCACCGTGTACGTCGTCTTCACACCGATCGCATGCCCCTTGCCGAGCACGGTCGTGCCGCCCGTGGTCGCGACGTTGCTGTCCGACTGATAGCCGTTGAGTTCGAGCGTCCACGGCGAGGTGCCCAGCGGCGCCACATACGAGCCCGACCACACCTTGCTCTGGCTGAAGTCCTGCGGCGCGCCGAAGAAGCTCATCGACACCCGATGGCCGAGTTGCCACAGGTTGTCGTAACCCAACGAGGCAAGCATGCGCAGCGGCTTCGTATCGGCGCTGCGGTCATTGTTCAGGCTCAGGCTCGCGCGCCACGGGTTGGTGTCCTCGACCTTGAGGTCGACGTCCATCGTGCCGGGCACTGCGCCTTGCTTGACGAGCGGCACCACCTGTTGCTCGCCCGTGCGGTTCAGCGCCGTGAGTTCCGCTTGCGCAGCATTGAAGTCCGGCACCTTGCCTTCGGCCAACGACGGCACGCGATCCCGCACCTCGCGCGGCGAGTGGTATTCCGAGCCGACCACACGCAAACGTCCCAGCTTGGTCTCGCTCACCTTCAGATACACGATGCCGCCGGTGACTTGCTGTTCAGGCAAATCGACGTACACCGACTGATAGCCCTTGGCCTGGTAGGCGGCAAGCAAGGCATCGCGGGCGGCTTCGATGTCGGCGAGCGTACGGTTCGGCCCGAGGTACGGCGTGACGGCCTTTTCGATCGTGCGCACATCGAGCACCGTGTTGCCGCGCACGACGTACTCATTGATATTGACTTGCTTTTGCGCGTCGGCAGACTTTTCCTTCGCATCCGCCGATCCCGTCGCACCTGCCTGCGGATTTACCGCGGGCGGATTGTCCGACTGCGCTGCTTTGGCTTCCTGAGCCATCGCAACGCCATTCACCGATCCCCCCAACGTGACAGCGCACACCGCCGCCCAGCGCAGCCACGGCCGGTTCGTTTTCATCAAACGCATATAGAAGACTCTGCTTTGTTAGGTCGACGCGGCTCTGCCCGATGCAGTGCCCCCGGTGGCCTGACGATTCCCCGCGCTTACCGCTAAACACCGCGGGTATCGCCCGTCCGCACGCAATCCGTGTCGACATTCCTCACGAATACGGATACCTAGACGTTCGGAAAGGCAGCCAACTAACGTTTGTCACGAGAAATTCATCTTTCTCGAAAAACGCACGGACTGACGTATGCTTGTTCGGTCGGAGTCCTGATGGACTACCTAACATTTTTGACGGGGAGACATGCCATGAAGGCAGAGAGCACTCGGGGCACCCGCAGGTTTGACAAGCACCTGCAATGGCGGGGGACGGCCATGGCGGGATTGGCGAGCGCCGTCGCATTGATGCTCGGCATGGCCGGGAACGTTAGCGCTGCCGACGATGCGGCGAGCGCCAGCGGCACCCCGAAGACGCCGTCGCGATCCGGTTGTGTGGACGTCGAAGTAAACGGACAGCGCTCGCCGTCATATGACTGTCTGACGAATCAGTTGCAGCCGGCGTCGAGTCCGCTCGCAGGGGGGCGCGCCCCCGGCCTCGAGTCGGAAGACATCGCCAACCGGCCGAGCAATCAGATCGGCGGCCAGTTCAACTGGAGCGCAACGTCTCAGCGCATGGGAAATGCATTCGGGAATTCGGCGACGCCGCAGCGGCCGGCCGCACCGCCGCCGGCGCCGATCATCCCGGGACGCTAGCGGGCGTTAGCGCCATTGGCGCAAGGCCGGTGGCGCCGCAGCAGGACTCATACAAGGGAAGTGGCTGCCGCGTATTCTGCGCGGCAGCTAGTTCAGGCGAGACACCCGAGACGCTTACTGCGTCTTCGTCAGCATCGACGAGAGGGCCTTTTCATCGATCGTGACCGTGCCCGAAGCGACGAGCTGATCCAGATATGCCTGCGCGATCTGGCGTGCGCGTTGTTCGCGCAGCGATGCGCGGATCTGCGGGGCGACCTGATCGAGCGGACGCGCTGCGGCCTCGCGCGCCTCGATCAGACGGATCACGTGAAAACCCGTGGCCGTGCGCACCGGCCCGGCCACATCGCCCGCCTTGAGTGACGCCGCCACCGCGAGCACCTGCGGCTGGACCATCGGTTCCGGAACGAAACCGACATCGCCGCCGCGCTCAGCGCTTTCTTTGTCGTCCGAATACTTCCTCGCAAGTGCCTCGAAGGTGGCCGGCTTCGCCTGAGCCTGCTTCGTCAGGTCAGCGGCGCGCTTACGGGCTGCCTCGACGACTTTCTCGCTGGCGTCCTGCGGTACCGCGAGGTAGATCTGCGCGAGATGCAATGCACGCGGTTGCATGAACGCCGGGCGATTGCGCTCGTATACGGCCTGCACGTCGGCGTCGGTCGGGAAATCGGCCGGCGGCATACTCATCGAGCTCAGGAACGATTGCAGCACAATGTCCTGTCTGGCGCGTTCGATGGCCGCTTGCACCTGCGGCTGCTTTTCCCACCCCTTCGACTCGGCTTGCGCCAGCGCCGCCTTGCGGGCCAGCAGCGAGCGCACGAGTTGATCGCGCGTGGCGTTGTCGGCTGACAGTCGCGCGCGGTTCTCGGAGCTTAGCGACTGGAACAAGCCCGCCGCTTCCGTCGACGTGACCGACACGTCACCTGCGCGCGCCACCACGTCATCCTGCGCAAACACCGCGCTCATGCTCAAAGACACGCACACACCCGCTCCGATCTTCAGGAGTTCTCTGTAAATCGTTCTCACGTTTCCTCCGTGCCGCTGGCAGCGGCGCTTCTATCGACATCCGTGCACTATGCCGCCCGGTGCTGACAAGTTCGTGTCAGCCGTGCGGTCGCTCGAAAGAAGCCGTGGGGGGATAGCGCCAGCTCTCGCGGGCTCACGCCGGCTCGCGCCGATGCCGACCGATACCGCCGTGATAAAGCGCAGGAGATGTCATGCCCAGCTTGTGGGCCATGATGACGAGGTCCGCGAAGGAGCGGGCCTCCATTTTTCGCATCGCATTGCCGCGATGGATCTTGACGGTGACTTCGCTGATGCCGAGTTCGTCAGCGATGTGTTTGTTCATGCGGCCCGCCGCCACGAGCGCCATGACCTCTCGCTCGCGCTGGGAAAGCCGTTGCGCGCGCTCGGCAACATCGGTGCTCGCCTTGTCCCGCGCCAGACGCTGACGATCCTTCGCGAGCCCAGCGCCCACCGCGCCCAGCAACACGCCCTCGGGGAACGGTCGGGTCAGGAAATCGATGGCACCCGCCTTCATGCTGCGCACGCTCGTTGCCACGTCGGCATGATCGGCGACGAAGACCACCGGGATCGGGTCCTGCATCGCGATCAGCGCGTCTTGCAACGCCAGACCGCCGCCCGCCTCGGCGAGATCCGCCTCCAGCAACAGACATGCCGGCCCGGCCGCACGCTCCCGCGCCAGGAACGATGCCGCACACGCCAAGCCACGCGTGCGCAGACCGGCGCTCGAAAGCAGCGTGCAAAGTGTGTCGTTGTCCGTAACGTCGTCGGTAACGACGTAGACGGTGGCGGTATCGCTGTCAGAAAGCCCGTTCATACGGATAGGCAGAGCCATGATTCGATGCCGCCGAGTATACGTCAGTCAAAAGTCACCGAGCCTCGCCAAAAAGCACGAACGTGCGCGCTATCCTGACACCCATTGGCGGCGACCCCGCGCCGGGCAGGTACCGCTGGCACTAATACGAAAGGACGATAGCTGGCGGCGTTCGAAGGGCATAAGCTCCGAAGCGGGTCGTAGGCTGTGCCTTCGCGACCCGTGCCTCGTTTCTCTTCCCTCCGGAGGCTACCATGTCGAATCCCAAGCTCGAAGTCCTTACCCCGCAGAACAGCCAGCTCATCTTTATCGACCATCAGCCGCAGATGGCCTTCGGCGTTCAGTCGATGGATCGTCAGGCACTCAAGAACAACACCGTCGGTCTGGCCAAGGCGGCACGCATCTTCAACATTCCAACGACGATCACGACGGTAGAGTCCGAATCGTTCTCGGGCTTCACCTACCCGGAACTGCTCGACGTCTTCCCGAACCAGAAGCTGCTCGAACGTACCTCGATGAATTCGTGGGACGACCAGAAGGTGCGCGATGCGCTCGCCGCCATCGGCCGCAAGAAGGTCATCGTCTCGGGTCTGTGGACGGAAGTCTGTAACACCACCTTCGCCTTGTGCGCGATGCTCGAAGGCGGTTACGAGATCTACATGGTGGCGGACGCCTCGGGCGGCACGTCGAAGGAAGCGCACGACTACGCGATGCAACGCATGGTGCAGGCGGGTGTCGTGCCGGTGACGTGGCAACAGGTATTGCTCGAGTGGCAGCGCGACTGGGCGCACCGCGATACGTACGAGGCCGTGATGAAGCTCGTCAAGGAGCATTCGGGCGCGTATGGCATGGGTGTCGACTACGCCTACACGATGGTTCACAAGGCTGCGCAGCGCACCGCAACGCCGCACGAAGCGATTCTGCCCGTTCCGGCGAACCGTTGACCGGAGGCGGACCATGACGACCCCCACGCCCGACCTCATTCTGGTCAACGGCAAGTTCACCACGCTCGACCGCGCCAACCCGCAAGCCGAGGCCGTCGCGCTCGCCGGCGGAACATTTACCGCCGTGGGCACGCGCGACGACGTGATGCGGCTGGCTGGCAACGCTACGCGGGTCATCGACTTGCAGGGCCGCCGCGTCATCCCCGGACTGATCGACAGTCACATGCACATCATCCGGGGTGGCCTCAACTACAACATGGAGCTGCGCTGGGACGGCGTTCGCTCGCTGGCCGACGCCATGCGCATGTTGAAGGATCAGGTCGACCGCACGCCTGCGCCGCAGTGGGTTCGGGTCGTGGGTGGCTTCACGGAGCATCAGTTCGCCGAAAAGCGTCTGCCGAGCATCGATGAGCTGAACGCCGTCGCGCCCGACACGCCGGTGTTCATCCTGCACCTGTACGACCGCGCGATTCTCAATGGCGCGGCCTTGCGCACCGTGGGCTACACCAAAGACACGCCCAACCCGCCGGGCGGCGAGATCGTGCGCGACGCGTCGGGCAACCCGACCGGCTTGCTGCTCGCAAAACCGAACGCGACTATTCTCTACGCCACGCTCGCCAAGGGGCCGAAGTTGCCCCCGGATTATCAGAAGAACTCGACACGCCACTTCATGCGCGAAGTGAACCGGCTCGGTGTGACGGGCGTGATCGACGCCGGCGGCGGATTCCAGAATTACCCCGAGGACTACAGCATCATCGAGGAACTGCACCGCGAAGGGCTGTTGACGGTGCGCCTTGCTTACAACCTTTTCACGCAGAAGCCCAAGGCCGAGCTTGCGGATTTCAGCCAGTGGGTCAAGCAAGTGAGCCCCGGCCAGGGCGACGACGTCTATCGTCACAACGGCGCGGGCGAAATGCTTGTGTACACGGCGGCCGACTTCGAGGACTTCCGCGTTGAGCGTCCCGACATGCCACCGTCCATGGAAAGCGATCTCGAACCGGTCGTGCGGCTGCTCGCGGAGAATCGCTGGCCGTGGCGTCTGCACGCCACTTACGACGAGACCATCTCGCGCGCGCTCGACGTCTACGAAAAAGTCGCGAAAGACGTGGCGTTCGACGGCCTGCACTGGTTCTTCGATCATGCGGAGACTATCAGCGATCGCAACATCGACCGGATTGCGGCGCTCGGCGGCGGTATCGCCGTGCAGCATCGGATGGCGTATCAGGGCGAGTACTTCGTGGAGCGCTACGGCGCGCGCGCGGCGGAAGCCACGCCGCCGATCCGTCGCATGCTGGAGCGCGGCGTGAAGGTCGGGGCGGGCACGGACGCGACGCGCGTCGCTTCGTATAACCCGTGGGTCTCGCTTTACTGGCTCGTGACGGGCAAGACCGTGGGCGGGCTGCGCATGTCGGCGCCGGGCAATCTGCTCGATCGCAACGATGCCCTGCGCCTATGGACGGAAGCCAACACGTGGTTCTCGTCGGAAGTCGGCAAGAAGGGGCAGATCAAAGTCGGGCAACTCGCCGATTTGGCCGTGCTCAGCGCCGATTACTTCAGCGTGCCGGAAGACGAGATTCAGGACATCACGTCAGTGCTCACTGTGCTCGGAGGCAAGGTCGTTTATGGCGAGGGGGACTTCGGCAGCTATGCGCCTGAGATACCGCCGGCCATGCCGGACTGGTCGCCTGCACGTCACGGCGTGGGCTACAAGTCGCGTCAGCCGCAGGTGCTCAACGTAAGCGCGCGCTGCGCCTGTACGACGTCGTGCGGCGTGCACGGCCATGCCCATACCCGGGCGTGGACGTCCAACGTCCCGGCATCTGACGACAGCGGGTTCTGGGGTGCGCTCGGCTGCTCGTGCTGGGCGTTCTGATCGCGGTCGCACCAGTCGAGGTGTGTCATGACCACTGACTTGCCGTCCTCCGATCCCTCGCCGCGCATCGGGCGCGAAGGAATTTCACTGCCGGGCTGGGCCTATTGGCTGGCGCTGCTGCTGTTGTGCAGCGCCTATTTGCAGGGCGGCATCGACAAGGCGCTGGATTTTCCGGTGGCCATCGCGGAGATGAATCACTTTGGACTCGCGCCTGCGGCGCCCTTTGCCGCGGCGGTCATCGCGCTCGAGATCGGTGCGTCGCTGCTCATCCTCATTGGACGATGGCGATGGCTGGGCGCGTTGGCGCTGGCGGCATTCACCTTGGCAGCGTCGTTCATGGCCAACCGTTTCTGGGCGGCGCCGCCGGGTGAGCGCGTCATGCTCGCCAACGGCTTTTTCGAGCATCTCGGGCTTGTGGGTGGCTTTATCGCCGTGGCGTGGTACGACCTCAGATCGCGTGCTTCGCGGAGACCTTCATGAAGCTCTATCTCGTCTCGCTCGGTGTCGGCGTGCTCGTCGGCATTATCTATGGCGGCCTCGGTGTGCGCTCGCCTGCGCCCCCCGCCGTCGCGCTGATCGGGCTGCTCGGCATGCTGATCGGCGAGCAGGTCGTGCCGCCGGTCAAGCGTCTGCTGGCCGGCGAGCCGGTCAGTCTCGTCTGGTTCCACCGGGAATGCGTGCCGAAAATCACCGGACTGCCCGGACCGGTGGCGCAGACATCGAAGGACGAAGGCAAGACCGAGGCGCCGAAGACCTGATCGTCCCTCACCGTCCCTCACCGCCCGCCATGAACCGGCGATGGCGCTGTTGCGCGCCATCATGGAGACGACAGCGCTCGCGTGAGCCAGCGTCCGTCTTCCCCGGTTGGGAGTGAATCCTTTAAATCAACGGGACACCCCAACCGGGCTCAACGAAAGTCCTGAACGTCCTGAATCGTCTCTGGCGCAGTTACGCTCCGATTCCATATTGATGAATCAGACCGCGCACACGGTCCTTGTCCGCATCGGGAATACGATCCAGTCCGATGTATTCCCAGAACTCCTCGGCAGCGGCCATTCCCTCCTCACCGTCGGCAAGCACGCACGCCAGCGCGTCCGCTCGATGGCTCGGGGGCAGTATGTCGATCGACAGGATCAGCGCGTCCATCACACGCTGCTTCCGACTGCCCTTGAAGAAGCGTTCCGTGATGTCGTTCACGAATTGCGCCCAGGCCTCGGATTGACTGCCCGCCTTGGCTGCCGAGGCCCATCTGCCGATCAGCGCCATGTTCTGCTTCAAAGGCTGACGGAAGAACGCGAAGTCTGCCGCGGGTCCCGGCGCTGAAAAGGCGCGCAAGTTTTTGACGGACGTGAGCGGGAAGTGACGTTGCGCGTCGCCGGGGAGGATTCGTACTGCCCGCACTGTCGGGGCGCAGAAAGGCGAACTGAGCTTGCCTGCCGCTCTGAGCGTCACCGTCTGAAGATCCGCATTGAAATGGTCGTGCTGACGGCACGCGCTTTGATGCACAGCAGGGCTGGCTATCGGTGCGGTGTAAATCGGTGCGATGCCTACGGGATTCATCGTCGAGCTCCGTGGTGAGTGGGAGATCGCATCCTGACAGTGCCCCGCCGAAGCGTTTTGCGATACCGGCGGCAGGCTTGCAGTTTCGACGAATCGGCCGCTCTCCGCCGCATGTCACTTGCCGTTATCGGCCCAACGCCAGGCGGGCCGTTCCAGCGCGCGTTGCCCCAGAATCGTCGTGGCGGAGAACACCTTTTCGAGCTGGATGGCGTTGCACTCCGGATCGTCCTCCAGCGCTGCCGCAAGCCGCTGCGAATGCGAGACGATCCAGAGCTGCGAATGCTTCGCCGCGCGCCGAATCAGACGCGCCAGGGCAGGCATCAGGTCAGGATGCAGACTCGACTCCGGTTCGTTGAGTACCATCAGTTCGGGAGGACGCGCCGTGAGCAGCGCGGCGATGAGCAGCAGGTAACGCAGCGTTCCATCGGACAACTCCGCCGCGCTCAGCGGGCGCAGCAGGCCGTGTTGATGGAATGCCAGCGAGAACAGCCCGCCCGGCTGCGCCTCGATCTCGACGCGAGCCCCGGGGAAGGCATCTGCGACGGCGTCGTCAAGGGCATCATGGTCGCCAATCTCGCGAATCGTCTGCCATGCGGCAGCAAGATCGCGGCCGTCAGGGTGCAGCACACGCGTGCGCGTACCGATTTGCGGCGCACGCGCGGGGGCGTCGGCGTCCGTGCGGAAATGATCGTAGAAGCGCCAGTCGCGCATGCGCTCACGCACGGTGAACACTTCCGGACACGCAGCGTCGTTGGCGATGTGAGAGAAAAGGCTTTCATAGCTCGGCAGACTGCTCGTGAGGATATCCCACGCTCTGCCAGCCTTGCGTCGCACCACGCTGCCGTCGCGGTCGACGAGCGTCGTGGCCGGACGCAGAAAGTCGCCCGCCCATACGCTTTCCCGTTTGAACTCCGGATCCAGCGAAAATGCGGAATTGTCATTGGCGACGTAGCCCATGCACACGGCATAGCCGAAGCTGTCGCTGCTGAACCCAAGTCGTAACCGCGAGCGCTTGCGACGCATGGCGCCTTCCACAGGTACCTCACCGCGCTGCATGCGCGCGCTGATCTCCTCGGGCCCTGCCCACATCAGCGAGTTCAGTCCGCCCTCGCGCGCAAGCGGCGCAATGATCCCATCCCTGGCCGTGCTGGCCAGCAACCGCAACGCCCGGTAGAGGTTCGATTTCCCGCTACCGTTGGCGCCGCTGATGACGTTCAGCCGCGTCAACGGCATGACGAGCGACTGAATGGAACGATAGTTGTCGATGGCGAGAGCAGTCAGCATGGCGCAACGCAGCGGTGGTGTCTGGAAATGCGCACCTTAACCGCTCGGCCCGCGTCGGGTCTGTACTTTCCCAAACTTTGATGACGTCAGCCATGTCTGGGTGGCGCGTGCTACTCACATTCGCGCATGAGCACGGCGCTGCGGCACTGCCCGTCACGCGCGATCGGGATGAGGCATTGCAACTTTCTGATCGCGCTCCTGTGCTATCGCCCTCGGGCGGCGACCCTCGCTTCCTGTGCTCAGAGCGCAGCGACCGGCAGGAAGTGATTGACGATGCCGAGCACGACCAGCAACACGATACCCAGCGTCAGACTGCCTGCAATCAGCTTCTTCTCGATGGGCAGCAACGGTTCTTCAGGGAATTCGGCGAGCGCCTTCGGCAGTTCGTTCAGATCGGACATGATTCGATTCCTGGCTTGATTGCGTTAGTGAAATATCGGTCGATCCGGACACGCTCAGGCGAGTGGCGGCTTCACACCGTGGAAGAACAGCCACGAGATGAGCAGGCCCACCCAGATCACGAACCCGAACAGGCTGATCACGTAGACGGCAGCGAGCTTGCCAATGCCCTCAGCCCACAGCTTGCGGAAATTCGAAAGCAGTCCGATCGAGAAGAACGTCAGCACGAAGAAGATGACGCGGAAGTTGTTGGCTTCGCCGACCGCTCCCTTGATCTTTGCGGCGACTTCCGGGCCGCCGACGAGCGATAGCCCCAGCGCGACGGCGAACGTCACCACGAAGCCGATGATGAACTTCGGGAAGCGCTCCCAGATCTCGCGCGGACGCGCACGGTTCGCCGGGTCGGTGACGTTGATGTGATTCGTCCAGATCCAGGCGAGGATGAACGACCACACGCCGATGAAGATATCGATGAACACCTTGATGGTAGCGGTCGTGCCGACGATCCAACCCGCCGCATAGTTCGTGCCGCCCGCAGCAGCCTTCGCGTTGATCAGGGCTTCGGTGATCGCGCCGCCGGCCACGGCAGCACCGTCGGTCTTCACCGCGAGGCCCAGCCACGCGGCAGCGACCAGCGGATCGTTGGCGAGGAAGTGTTGCGCGAGAAAAGGCAAGATCAGCAGCTCGATGACCGCGAATACCACGACGAGCGACGACACCAGCACCGGAATGGCCGGACGCGCGCGAATGGCGCTGCCGGTCGAGATGGCGGCTGCCACGCCGCAAATCGAAATACCCGATGCGAGCGGCACGGCCCATTCGCGCGGGAAGCGGAACCACTTGCGCGCAATGAAGTACACGACCGACCAATAGATCAGATAAGCCTCGACGATGGCCGCAACGCCGCGCAACAGGATGGACGACGCGAACGACAGCCGCTCGGCCACCGTTACCGCGATGAACGCGCCCAGTACGACGATCGCCGTCTTGATGTACCACTCGGGCCGCACGGCGTCCGCGAGCCAGGCTGTTGCCCCCGGGAAGACGTTTGCGATCACCAGCCCTGCGAGCAGCGCGACGATGTAGCCACCCTCGTTGGTCAGGCGCAACGACCAGTCGATGCCGAACTTGGCCTGCTCGGCAGAGGTGACAGCGGCCAGATGCGCGTAGCTGCCCACGAACCAACTGGCGTAAGCCAGCCAGAACAGCGCGGAGAAACGAATGGCGAAACGTTTGGCGTCCTGCCGCAGCGACGCGGCGCCCAGCGACAGGACGACCGTCAGGACGAGCCAGGTGAGAAGGAATGCACCGATCCCGCCAAGGCGGCCATAGCCCGCAGTCGCCGGCGCGAGCGCGGCGCCCGGGTCGACCCAGACACGAGTCGTGACGACCCAACCGATCGGGTCGGTACCCGAAACACCGGTCAGGCCAGCGGCGACGATAACCAGACCCAAAATGACCGCGAGCCAGTCCTCACTCAGTGGCTTCGCGGCGGCAACGTGTGGTGTAGTGGTGGCTTCCGCCATTGCGCTTTCCCCCAAAGTACGTGTTACGCGACGTGTTGAACAATGCCGAGAACACCCGCCTGATGGCTGTTATCGATGTGTCGTTGCGTACGTACTGCGGCAACGCAGGCGGGCGAGCCCATGCTATTCAGTGGGTCGCAATGGAGGAACCAACGATTTTTGCTATGCATGAAACGGTAGCCGGTGCATGTAAATTCGCGGCGCAGGCATATGAATAGCGCGAATTTCGCTGGGTGTTTTGCCTGTCGCAATACCGCGCGCTACGTCTGGCGTTGCGGCCAGACGAAGGACGTGAATATCGCCGCCGGGCGCTTGCTGAAGACGCCTTCGGGTGGGAGGGCTTAGGGCTGGCGTGAGAAAAAAGGGGGATGAGTTAACCTCGCGTGCTCCCATCCCTCGCTAGCGGCTGCTACCGCAATAGACGATGTCCGCCTTTACGTCGCCGTGGCCCGGCAGATGCGCGCCAATTGATGCGAGGTGTATCAGAGACACTCAGGAGCTAGTAACACCGATGCACGAACAATATCCGCAGGCCCTTGCCCATCTTTTGACGTCACGCAGCGCGCGCGGTGACGGCAGCTAAAGCGCTGACGAATCTGTCCAACTCTTCCTTGAGCATGTAGATATGCGGGGATACACGTAGGCCTTCAAGGTCAGCGACTCGTCGGTATTTCACGTGGATCTGATATTCACTTCGAAGTGTTGATTCGATGGACTTTGCGTCGTGGTCTGCGACGGAGAACAGGCTAACGCCGCTTAGCTCGGGCACGTCGATCGGAGTGTGCACTCTGAACCCTTTGATGCTTGTGGCCGCGGAAATCCAATACTTGGTGAGCGCTTGCAATCTTGCCTGAATCCTTGCCGTGCCAATACGCTCGTGAAACTGTAGGGCTGGCAAAATTCCCGCCTGCATGGCGGAGTTGTAGGTACCGAGATTCCATTGATCGAACTTGCCGATGCCATCCGGCTTGTCATCGAACGTTGCCAACAACGGCCAGGTTTCGTCGATGCGATCCCGCTTCACGATGAGCATGCCGTTTCCCACGGGTGCTCCCAGCCATTTGTGGAGGCTGGTCGCAAAGAAATCGCATCCGAGCTCCCGGAAACTGATTGGCATCTGAGCAAAGCTCTGCGCCGCATCGACGATTGTCGTGATGCCAGCAGACGCTGCAATGGCGCAGAGGCGTTGGATCGGCAGCCCCCGTCCGGTCCAATGGATCATATGGGTGAGTTGTATCACTCGCGTCTTCGGTGATATTGCCCGTCGATAAGCCTCGATGATTGCGTCGTCATCGCCCATCAGATCAAACTTGACGGGCTTGACTTCAATGCCTTCTCTGACCTGCCGCTGCGCCCATGCTGCCCGCACGCTTGGATAGTCCCAGTCAGCGATAAGCACTTCGTCATTTCGCTTCAATGGAATTCCGAAGATAGCGTTGGCGAGCCCCTCGGACGCATTTCGGTTAAGTGCGATTTCCTCTGGTGCGCAGTCGATGAGCGATGCGAGTTGGCGCTTTACATGTGGAAGCTCAGTGTCGAGCCGCTCCCACATGTTGACGTCCGGATTATTCCCGATAAAGCGGAACGCCTTGACGACTGCGTCTTCCACCGGGAGGGGCGTCGGACTCACAGCGGCATTGTTCAGATTGAGAAAAGGGCGCTGCTCTGGATATTGGCGTCTGACGTCTCGCCAAAAGTCATCCGACGGCTCTGGCAAATCGATGTCTTGTGTCTGCATCACGTGATTTCCTCTTGTCCTGGATTTCACAAGTTTTCTGAAAGACAAGTGCCGATTGGGGAGAAACCAGCACATTTTCGGCCGTGGGTTACACGGGCCTAATTCATCATGCGAGCGACGAAGATTTCGCTGAATCAGGACGACGGTTCCGGGATGAATCGCAGCGCTCGCAATTGAGTGCCGGGTGACCGTTTATGGTCGTGGAGTCGATCAAACAGGGAAAGCGCCGCGACACACGATTCTCATGGGTAGCTATGGTGGACTACTGCCGGGATCGTAAGCACTTCTGGGCAGTCGCTCTGACTCGTCAGATCGCGGAGCTTCCAATGAATGGTCTGAGGTCATTTTCTTTGCTGGCACTGAAATATCCTGTCCCGACGGGCGCATGCGATTTAGCGAACGGAGCTCTCCCCGCGTTTTCCGCAATAACGAATTTCACCGCAAGGAGCTGATAGCCCCCTTTGCTAGCGAGATAATCGCGAACCACCTTCCCCATTAAACTTTACATCGAATGTCCTCACGGAACCTCCAAGGTCGTGTCCAACTCTCGGGGGCAGTTCATTCCCGGGGCGGTTCACTTCGGAATGTTTGCGGATCGCTCCAGCAAGCAACCTCCTCCAGAGTTGGCTTCCCTTATCTGAGTCGCGAATGCTGTTCAGTGAGCTGACGGCGCCTATGAAATAATCAAAGAGATAATTTTTCGGAGGAACTATGCTGTACGAACTGGCAACACTATCCTGCTCACTGCTGGAGCAGGATGCCGTTTCCGATGCTGCACATCGCTGGGTGTCTGATCCTGACGCAGAGGGCCGGGTCCTCGGGGGGTGGCGCACTGAGATCGGTGAACTTGCAAAGATTGTGGTTTTGCGTGGCTTCGAGACGAATGACGAACTTCAGCGCGAACGTCACCGGGCTCTTTTGAACAAACGACCGTTTGACATCGGTGACCCCCAAGTCCGATTGCAAATGGAGAGTTTTGCGCCGTTCCCCTTTCTGCCAAAGGTTGAGCCCAGGACATTTGGCAGGTTCTATGAGATCAGAACTTACGAGTTGAAAACGGGCGGGCTTGCGCCGACCATCGACGCCTGGGAGAAGGCTATCAGTCCTGCCAAAGCCTACACTGATCACCTGGTTGTAAATATGTACGCCCTTGATGGCCGGCCACGCATCACACACATATGGGGATTCGCCAGTCTTGAGGAGAGAATGGCGTTAAGGGCGCGTCACTACGCTGAAAAGCTCTGGCCGCCTAAGGGAGGTCCTCAGCAGATAGAGAACGCAACATCGACCATTTGCATAACTGAACCTTGGTCGCCGCTGCAGTAATGATCTGCAGTGAGAAATCTGGACCACCTGGGACGTTAGTTTTTCGGCAAACTTAACCCTTGGAAAAAGGAGGGGTTTGCTATGAAACGCAAGCGCTTTTCAGTCGAGCAGATTGTGGCGGTA
>Ga0181519_10001870_pt1 | contig 18222 bp, 15 predicted proteins | sample PEATcosm2014_Bin_26_FD_121102 | JGI IMG/M metagenome (GOLD analysis project Ga0181519, IMG submission 121102) | Peatland microbial communities from MTU Mesocosm Facility, Houghton, MI, USA - PEATcosm2014_Bin02_10_metaG | ecosystem: Environmental > Terrestrial > Soil > Wetlands > Peat | place...
CGGACTCGAACCAGCGACCCTCAGCTTAGAAGGCTGATGCTCTATCCAACTGAGCTACGGGCAGATGATGATCCCCGGGCTAGGGTCTTCTTCCGCAGCTGGTTGGTCGGGGCGAGAGGATTCGAACCTCCGACCCCCTGCTCCCAAAGCAGGTGCGCTACCAGCCTGCGCCACACCCCGAAAGACAGGATGATACCGATCCGGGGCCCTCGGGGCAATTTGGCCCCAAAACGCCGCCCGACGGCGGACCCGGGCGGGAGCCGGTCGACTCAGGCGGTACGTACCCCCGGCTCGGACGCGGAAAGAGCCTGCGCGCGTTCGGCCACGGCGTCGGCATCGGCGCCCGCATTTGCCGCGGGCATCACCAACCGCGATTTGGGCAACCATGCCGAGAAGGTGCTGCCCACGCCGACTTCCGACTGGATCTCGAGACGTCCGTCGTGGCGCAGCAGCACGTGCTTGACGATCGCCAGGCCCAGCCCGGTACCGCCCGTCTCGCGCGAGCGGCTTTTCTCGACGCGATAGAAGCGCTCGGTGAGGCGCGGCATGTGCTCGGGGGCGATGCCGATGCCGCTGTCGACGACCTGGAAGGTGCCGCCGTCGGCGGTGGCTTGCCAGCGCATCTGCACCCGGCCGCCGGCCGGCGTATAGCGGATGGCATTGGATACTAGGTTGCCGAAGGCGCTGCGCAACTCGTCGCGGCTGCCGCGCACCCAGGTGGGCGGCACGTCGACGACGATGTCATGGCGGCCGCTGGACAGGGATCGGGCCTCGTCGGCCACTTCGGCCGCCAGCTGGGCGATATCCACCGTGTCCTCGGTGTCGGGGCTTTCGGACTCGAGGCGCGAGAGCATGAGCAGGTCTTCGATGAGCCGGTGCATGCGTTCGGCCTGCTCGTCCATGAGGCGCAGGTGGTGCAGGCGCACGGGGCCGAGCTCCTCGCCGGCATCGCCGAAGGATTCGAGGAACCCCTTGATGACGGTCAGCGGGGTGCGCAGTTCGTGCGAGACATTGGCGACGAAATCGCGCCGCATGGCATCCACGCGCTCGCTTTGCGTGATGTCGCGGGTGATGACGATCGAGCGGGCCGGCTCGAACTCGATCACCGCCAGCGACAGGATCATGGTCGGGTTGCCCAGCGGCCGCAGGACGAGTTCGGTGTCGAAGCGCCCCGAGGTCATGTAGGCGACCATGCGCGGATCGCGGACGAGGTTGGTCAGCCGCAGCCCCTGGTCCGCGCGCAAGGATATGGCCAGGTGGCGTTCGGCCACCGGGTTGCACCATTCGATCTGCAGCGCCGCGTCCACGAGGATGATGCCGTCGGGCAGGGCACTGATCGTGCGACGGAAACGCTCCTCGTTGTCGATCAGGCGGCGCTGGCCGATCTCGCCGGCCCGATGCCAGCGGTGCACGCGCGCGAAGATCTCCGACCAGACGCCGATGCCGTCCGGGATGTCGCTCAAGGACGGATGGTTGAGCCAGTCGCCCAGCGCCCCCAGGAAATAGATCTGCACGGCGTAGAGGGCCACGAGAACGACCAGGCCGGACGCCAGGCCGGCAACCGGGCCGAAGGCGAAGCCGACGAGCGCGGAGAACACCAGCAGCGCCGCCAGCCCGGCCAGCGCCGGCAGGACGATGCGCAGGGAGCGCTGCTGCAGTCCGGCCACCGCGGATTCAGCTGTCGTTGCTGGCCGAGAGACGGTAGCCCAGCCCGCGCACGGTCTGCACCAGGTTCTGGGCATCCACCGGCATGAGGGCCTTGCGCAGGCGCAGCACGTGAACGTCGACCGTGCGCTCCTCGATGAAGACATGGTCGCCCCAGACGTTGTCGAGCAGCTGGCTGCGCGAGAAGACGCGCTCGGGGTGGCCCACCAGGAAGGTGAGCAGCTTGAATTCGGCCAGGCCCATTTTCACGCTGCGCCCGCCGACCTGCACCTCGTGCCGGGCCGGGTCGATCTTGAGATGGCCGTAGGCGATGGATTCGCCGCTCTTTTCCGGCGCGCGCCGGCGGAACACGGCGCGCACCCGCGACACCAGTTCGCGCGGGGAAAAGGGCTTGACCACGTAGTCGTCGGCGCCGCTGTCCAGGCCGGTGACGCGGTCGCTCTCGGCGCCCTTGGCCGTGAGCATGATCACGGGCACGGAGCGCGTGCGGTCGGCCTTGCGCAGCTCCCGCAGGAAGTCGATGCCGGCGCGGTCGGGCAGCATCCAGTCGAGGATGACGAGGTCGGGCAGTTCGCCGCGGATCGCCGTCTCGGCGGCGCCCACGGATTCGGCCCGCCGCACCTTGTAGCCGCTGTTGCCGCAGGAGAAGGCGACGAGTTCCTGGATTGCGGGTTCGTCTTCGACGACGAGAATCGATGCACTAGCCATGGTTGCTGTCACTCCTGGGAAACGGCACGGGCGATCTCCTCGGGGCTGGCATGCCGCACGTCCGCCCCCTGGGCCACGAAAATCACATGCTCGGCGATGTTCTTGGCGTGGTCGCCGATGCGCTCGATCGCCTTGGCGACCCACACCGCATCGAGCGACGGCGAGATGGTGCGCGGGTCCTCCATCATGAAGGTGATGAGCTGGCGCAGGATCGCCTGGAACTGCTGGTCCACGCCGCGATCCTCCTCGATGATCGCGGCGGCGGCGGCCGCGTCGAGCCGCGCGAACGCGTCGAGCGCGCCGCGCAGCATCTTGCCGGCGGCCAGGGCCGAGGTGTGGATGTCGCGCAGGCGCGGCGAGCGCAGGTTGCGCTGCTTGTCGAAGAGCCACTTGGCAGCGCGCGCGATCTTGGTGGCTTCGTCGCCGATGCGTTCGAGCTCGGTGACGGTGCGGGCCACGCCGATGATGAGCCGCAGGTCGCCGGCGGTGGGCTGGCGGCGCACGATCATGTTCACGACCACGCGGTCGAGCTCCACTTCCTGCTCGTTGACGAGCCGGTCGCCGTCCATGACGTGCTGGGCGAGCTTCTCGTCGGGTTTCTCGTAGCTTTCGATCGCCGACTGCAGCTGCGACTCGACGAGTCCGCCCATGTGCAGGATGCGCGCCCGCAGCGCCTCGAGTTCGTGGTCGTATTGCTTGGATAGGTGTTCGCCATTGCTCATGATGCCCCCTGCTTCTAGCCGAAGCGACCGGTGATGTAGTCCTCGGTCTCTTTCTTCCCCGGGCGGATGAAGATCTGGTCGGTCTCGCCGAATTCGACCAGTTCGCCCATGTAAAGGAAGGCCGTGTAGTCCGAGCAGCGCGCCGCCTGCTGCATGTTGTGCGTGACGATCAGGATGGTGACCGTGTCCTTGAGTACCGTGATCAGCTCCTCGATCGAGGCCGTGGCGATCGGATCGAGCGCCGAGGTGGGTTCGTCGAAGAGCAGCAGTTCCGGGTCCGCGGCCAGGGCGCGGGCGATGCACAGGCGCTGCTGCTGGCCGCCCGAGAGGTTGGATGCCAGGCCGCCCAGGCGGTCCTTGACCTCGTCCCAGAGCGCGGCCGCGCGCAGCGACTGCTCCACCTTGTCGGCCACGGCCGAGCGCGGCGCCAGTCCGCGCAGGCGCAGCCCATAGGCGACATTCTCGAATATGGTGGTCGGAAAGGGGCTCGGTTTCTGGAAGACCATGCCGATGCGCATGCGCACATCGATGGGGTCGACCTCCTTGGTGAGGATATTGACGTTGTCGGGGTGCAGGCGAATCGAACCCTCGTAGCGGTTGCCCGGATACAGGTCGTGGATGCGGTTGAAGCAGCGCAGGAAGGTCGACTTGCCGCAGCCCGAAGGGCCGATGAGGGCCGTCACGCGGTTGCTGTGCACGGACAGGGAAATGTCCTTGAGGCCGCGGAAACTGCCGTAGTAGAAACTCAGTCCGCTGACCTCGGCCTTGACGACAGGATTTGCTGCCACGCCGGGTTGCGCCGGCGCGGTGGTTTCGAGCTCGAGACTGCCCGCGTCGGCCGAATCACCCATTGCTTCCCTGTCCTGTCGGTTCGGGGCGATTTCCGGACCCCGCCGCGCGCCAAGGGGGCCGGGCACAGGTGCCCCATCTGTATCTTTTACGCAGCAAGCGAGTCTATGACGGCATTGTCACCCTATTGTGACATGACACAGAAGCGCGCAAAGCCATTGGCTGGGCGGCAAAAACGTCCGGCGGGACGCTCAGGCCACGGTAGCGGCGAGGCGCTCGGCCAGGGAACGGGCAAAGGCCGGGTCCGCGGCCTCCACCATGATCCGCAGCAGGGGTTCGGTGCCCGAGGGGCGAACCAGGACCCGCCCCTTGCCCGTGAGCTCGCCTTCGGCGCGCGCCAGCGCTTCGACCAGGGGCGGATGCGCTTGCCAGTGAAATCCGGCCGGCACGCGCACATTGACCATGGTCTGCGAGAGCATCGCCAGCTCGGCCGTGAGGCCGGCAATGCTGGTGCCCAGCCGGCGCGAGGCGGCCAGCACCTGCAGCGCGCTGATGATGCCGTCGCCCGTGGTGTGGCGGTCCAGGCACAGCAGGTGGCCCGAACTCTCGCCGCCAAGGAGCCAGCCGCGCTGCTCGAGGGCCTCGAGCACGTAGCGATCGCCCACCGCGGCGCGCACGAAGGGCACGCCCAGCTGCGCGAACCGCTGTTCGAGCGCGTAGTTGCTCATCTGGGTGCCCACCACGCCCTGCACCGGTCCCTGGCGCATGCGTTCGCGCACGATGGCAAAGAGCAGCTCGTCGCCGTTGAACAGGCGCCCGCCGCGCTCCACCACCACGACGCGGTCGGCATCGCCGTCGAGCGCGATGCCGAAATCGGCGTCGTGCTGGGCGACGATGCGGGCCAGGCCCTCGGCGTGCACCGCACCCACGCCCTCGTTGATGTTGAAGCCGTTGGGCGCGGCCCCCACGGCGATGACATCGGCCCCGAGCTCGTGGAAGACGTCGGGCGCGACGTGGTAGGCGGCGCCATGGGCGCAATCGACCACCAGGCGCAGGCCTTTGAGGTCGATCTCCATGGGAAAGCTGCTCTTGCAGAACTCGATGTACCGCCCGCGCGCATCGTCGAGCCGGCGCGCCTTGCCCAGCTGCTGGGAAGGCGCGCAGCCGAGCGGCCGGTCGATCTCGCCCTCGATGGCCAGCTCGATGTCATCGGGCAGTTTCTTGCCCGCGCCGGAAAAGAACTTGATGCCGTTGTCTGGATACGGGTTGTGCGAGGCGCTGATGACGACACCGGCGCTCAGGCGCAGGGCGCGGGTCAGGTAGGCCACGGCCGGCGTCGGCAGCGGGCCGCACAGGACGACGTCCACGCCGGCGCTGGCAAAGCCGGCCTGGAGGGCGGCCTCGAGCATGTAGCCGGAGATGCGGGTGTCCTTGCCGATGAGCACCGTGGGGCGCCCGGCCGATTGCCCGCGCGCCAGCACGCGCCCGGCCGCATGCCCCAGGCGCAGCACGAACTCGGGCGTGATCGGGCCCTCGCCCACCGTGCCGCGAATGCCGTCGGTGCCGAAATACCGTCGCTTCACGAGGCAACGCCCAGGTCGTGGCGGTCGGCCGCGAAGGCCTGCCAGACGGCGATCACATCGCGGGTGGCCGCAACGTCGTGGACGCGGATGATGCGGGCGCCGTGCTGGGCGGCGATGAGCGCGGCAGCCAGCGAAGCGGGCAGGCGATTGGTGACGGCGCGGCCGGTGAGTTCGCCCAGGGTGGATTTGCGCGACAGGCCCACGAAAACCGGATGCCCCAGGGCCTGGAGCCGGTCCAGCCCGGCGAGCAGCTGGCGGTTATGGCCCTGGGTCTTGCCAAAGCCGAAGCCCGGGTCCAGCGCGATGCGGGCGGCGGTCACGCCCGCGGCCACGACGCTATCGCGGCGCTGGGCCAGCCAGTCCAGGACCTCGCCCACGACGTTGGCGTAATAGGGTTCGCGCTGCATCGTGGCCGGCTCGCCCGACATGTGCATGAGCACCACGCCGCAATCGGGGCTGCTGCGCGCCACGTCCAGGGCGCCGGGGCGGCGCAGCGAGCGCACGTCGTTGATGATCGCGGCGCCCAGGTCCAGGGCGGCGCGCATGAGGGCGGGTTCGCTGGTGTCGATGGAGATCGGCACGGGCAGGTTGCGCAGGGCTTGGAGGACGGGGACGACCCGCGCCATTTCCTCCTCGGCCGGCACCGGGCTTGCGCCCGGCCGCGTCGATTCGCCGCCGATATCGATGATGTCGACGCCCTCTTCCACCATACGGTGGGCGTGGGCGACGGCCGCCTGCACGGTTGCGTGCTGCCCGCCGTCCGAGAAGGAATCGGGCGTGACGTTGAGCACGCCCATGAGATGCACGCGGTCCAGCGCGAGGCGGTGTCGACCGCACTGCCAGGCGGTGATGGGTGCCGGGAAAGGCGCTGTAGGCAAGGCCGCTGTAGGCATGGCAAAGGGCACGTGTAGGCCGGCCGCACGGCGCCGGCAAAAGCAAAAAAACAGGCGGCCAGGAGCGGCCGCCGGTTTTCAGGAACATGCATCCGTGCGATCACCGGCACGGGCACTGGCGGCGCCGCAGCAGCCGCGCAGCCGGGATATTACGCCGGCTGGGTCGCCTCCTGGATGCCACCGCCGGGCGTGCTCGAGCTGCCGCCGGTGCTGGCCGCCGGTGTCGCCGACTTGGGCGGGCGCGGCGGGCGGCCTTCCATGATGTCGAGGATCTGCTCGGCATCGATGGTCTCCCAGTCGAGCAGGGTCTTGGCCATGGTCTCGACCTTGTCGCGGTTCTCCTCGAGAAGGCGGCGCGCCAGGTGGTATTGCGTGTCGATGATGCGGCGGATCTCGCCATCGACCGAGCGCATGGTCTCCTCGGACATGTTCACGGTCTTGGTGATGGAGCGGCCCAGGAAGACCTCGCCCTCGTTCTCGGCATACACCATGGGGCCGAGCACGTCGCTCATGCCGTAGCGCGTGACCATGTCGCGGGCCATCTGGGTCGCGCGTTCGAAGTCGTTGCTGGCCCCCGTGGTCATCTGCTTCATGAAGATCTCCTCGGCGACCCGGCCGCCGAAGAGCACGGCGATGCGGGCGAGGAGGTATTCGCGGTCGTAGGCGTAGCGGTCCTGCTCGGGCAACTGCATCGTCAGGCCCAGGGCGCGGCCGCGCGGGATGATCGTCACCTTGTGCACGGGATCGGTGGCGGGCAGCAGGCGCGCCACGACGGCGTGGCCGGACTCGTGGTAGGCCGTGGTGCGGCGTTCGTCCTCGGTCATGACCATGGAACGGCGCTCGGCGCCCATCATGACCTTGTCCTTGGCCTTTTCGAAATCCTGCATCTCGACCACGCGGGCGCCGCGGCGCGCCGCGAACAGCGCCGACTCGTTGACGAGATTGGCCAGGTCGGCGCCGGAAAAGCCCGGCGTGCCGCGCGCGAGGATGTCGGCCTTGACGTCGCCGCCGATGGGCACCTTGCGCATGTGCACGCCCAGGATCTGTTCGCGGCCGCGGATGTCGGGCAGGGGCACGACCACCTGGCGGTCGAAGCGGCCCGGGCGCAGGAGCGCCGGGTCGAGCACGTCGGGGCGGTTGGTGGCGGCGATGACGATGATGCCCTGGCCGGTCTCGAAGCCGTCCATCTCGACGAGCATCTGGTTGAGCGTCTGCTCGCGCTCGTCGTTGCCACCGCCCAGGCCGGCGCCGCGCTGGCGCCCGACGGCGTCGATTTCATCGATGAAGATGATGCACGGGGCGTGTTTCTTGGCCGTCTCGAACATGTCGCGCACGCGGGCCGCGCCCACGCCGACGAACATCTCGACGAAATCGGAACCGGAAATGGTGAAGAACGGCACCTTGGCTTCGCCGGCGATGGCCTTGGCGAGCAGGGTCTTGCCGGTGCCGGGGGAGCCGACCATGAGCACGCCGCGCGGAATGCGGCCGCCGAGCTTCTGGAACTTGGACGGATCGCGCAGGAACTCGACGAGCTCCTGGACCTCGTCCTTGGCCTCGTCGCACCCGGCCACATCGGCGAAGGTGATGTTGTTGTTGGACTCGTCGAGCATGCGGGCGCGCGACTTGCCGAAGGAAAAGGCGCCGCCGCGGCCGCCGCCCTGCATCTGGCGCATGAAGAAGATCCACACGCCGATGAGCAGGATGACCGGGCCGAAGGCATAGAAGAAGCTCAGGAGCGGCGACTGGGTCTCGCGCTGCTCGAACTCGAACTTGACGTTGGCGTCGAGCAGGTCCTTGAAGATGCCGCGGTCGTACAGGGTGCCCGTGGTGCGCAGCTGCGAGCCCTCGCTGGTGACGGCGGTGACCTCGGTCATGCCCGGCGAGGTTTCCTGGATGCGCGCGCTCTTGACGTGACCGGCGCGCACCTCATTGACGAACTGGGAATACGGCACCTGCGTCACGTTGCCGCCGGAGCCGCGCTCGAGCTTTTGAAAAACCGTGAAGAGGACTACGGCGATCACGAGCCAGATGGCGGCCTTGGCGAAGGTGCTGTTGTTCAATGTCTACTCCTGCCTGTTACTGCAAATGACGCCGCAACCTTCGTTGCATGCCGCGCCGCAACCACCGCCGCCCACGCCGCTTCGGTTGCCGGGTACTGATCTTCCACGGATTCTAGGCTCTTATTGCCCGGCTTACAGCCCGGTAAATCCACCGGGATTACACCCCAAATGGGGGCGCGGGTGGGACGTTTTCAAGCCTCCGGCCCCGGGGAATTTGCCGGCGCCTTGGGGGAGAACGCCAGCAGGTAGGTTTCGGCCGATTCCTGGCGCGACGCCGGGGGTTTTCGCACCAGCACCCGGGCGAAATGGCGCTTGAGCGCTTCGACGAACTGGCTATAGCCACTCCCCTGGAAGGCCTTGGTCAGGAAGCGGCCATCCGGCTTGAGGTGTTCGAGCGCGAATTCCAGGGCGAGTTCCCACAGATGGGCGCTGCGCGCGGCGTCGGCGGCCCCGATGCCGCTCAGGTTGGGCGACATGTCCGAGAGGACGACATCGACGCGCTGGCCCTGCAGGGCAGCGGCCAGCGCCGCCATGACCGCGTCCTCGCGAAAATCGCCCTGGATGAATTCCACCCCGGCAATGGCTTCCATGGGCAGGATATCGAGCGCGACGACCCGCCCGGCCAGCGTGCCGCCGCGCTGGCCCAGGCGTTCGACGACCACCTGGGTCCAGCTCCCCGGCGCGGCGCCCAGGTCGATGACGGTCGCGCCCGGCCGCAGCAGGCGGTCCTTGTCGTCGATTTCGATGAGCTTGTAGGCCGCCCGCGAGCGATACCCGTGGCGCGTGGCCGCCTGCACGTAGGGGTCGTTGATGTGGCGCGCGATCCATGCCCGGTTGGAGCGGTGCTTGGACGGCGGTTTGGGCACTTTCTTCTTATCGGGCATCGTCGGGGCCGGCAAACGCTAACATCGGGGGTTTGAACGGATCCGCCATGGCAGAACTCGCGCTTTCCCAGGAAAAAATCATCGCACTGCGCGCCCGCGCGCATACCCTGGACCCGGTCGTCCTTATGGGGGCGGCCGGCCTGAGCGCGGCCGTCCTCAAGGAGATCGACCGCGCCCTGCTGGCCCACGGCCTGGTCAAGGTGCGCGGCAGCAAGGCCGAGCGGCCCCAGCGCGAGGCGATGTTCCTCGAGATGGCCCAAGCCCTGGAAGCGGCCCGCATCCAGGTCATCGGCCATACTTTCGTGCTGTTCCGGCCGATTCCGCCCGCGGCGCCGGCGCCGTCCGAAAAGCGGCCATCGCGCACCTCGGCCCCGCGCACGCCGCCGCGCAAATCCGCAGGGCCGGCGGCCAAAGCCGCGCGCGCGCCGGCGGAAAAACCGCCCGCCACGAGCAAGCGGGTACGGATTGGCGGTGCAGCACCGCGCTCGGCCGGCCCGGCGGGATTCGGATCGCGCACCCGCGCCGGAGCACCCGCCCCGGCGCGGCGGCGCCCGCCCGCCGGCGGAACGCGCCAGCGCTAGGGCGCGCCGGCGTGCCGGCGCCGCCCCTAGCGGTAGCGGACGTCGAGGATTTCGTACTCGCGCTTGCCTCCGGGGGCCACGACCGTTGCCACGTCACCGATGCTCTTGCCGATGAGGGCGCGGGCCGTCGGGCTCGAAACCGAGATGAGCCCCGACTTGATGTCGGCTTCGTCATCGCCGACGATCTGGTATTGCACGCGGCTGCCCGAGCTCATCTCCTCGAGCTCGACCTTGGCGCCAAAGACGATGCGCTCGCCGGCGTCGACCTCGGCCGGGTCGATGATCTGCAGGCTCGAGAGCTTGCCCTCGAGCTCCTGGATGCGGCCCTCGATGAAGCCCTGGCGCTCGCGCGCCGCGTCGTATTCGGCGTTTTCCGACAGGTCGCCCTTCTCGCGCGCTTCCTTGATCGCCTGTATCACCCCGGGGCGGTCGATCGACTTGAGCCGCACGAGCTCGGCTTTCAACATCTCGGCTCCGCGCGCTGTAATGGGAATTGCCGCCATCTGTGGGTTCCACTCCTGACCGGGGGGTGCGGCCAACACGCCGCGCCACCCAATACCACTGCCAAAATCCAGGCCCCGGGTCACCCCGGGGACGCTCCGTACCAATGTACTCAGCCCGCCCACCCGTGTCCAGCGCACCGTTCGGGCCGCGCCTCCGGGCGCCGCGCCGCGCTGCGGACCGTCGTGTTCAGGTGCCCGCCACGAGGCGGTGCAGCGACTGCAGGTCGTAGACCTCCAGCGCCGCCAGGTGGCGCATGCCCTCCACCGCCGCACGCCCGCCGGCAACGGTGGTGTAGTAGGTTACGCGCTGCGCCAGGGCTGTCGTGCGGATCGAGCGCGAATCGGTAATCGCCGAACGCTTCTCCTCGACCGTCGTGATGACGAGGTCGATCTCGCCATTCTTGAGCAGATCGACCACGTGCGGGCGCCCGTCCTTGACCTTGTTTACCGTCTTCACCGGTATTCCGGCGGCCTCGATCGCCGCCGCGGTGCCGCGGGTCGCAACCAGGGTATACCCCATTTGCTCCAGCAGGCGGGCGATTTCCACGGTTCTGGGCTTGTCCGAGTCCTTGACGCTCAGGAACACGGTGCCGCTGGGCGGCAGGGACGCGCCCGCGGCCAGCTGCGACTTGAAGAGCGCCTCGCCGAAGGTCTTGCCCACGCCCATGACCTCGCCCGTGGAGCGCATCTCGGGCCCCAGCAGCGGATCGACGCCCAGGAACTTGTTGAACGGGAACACCGCCTCCTTCACCGAGAAGTACGGCGGCACCACATCGACCCTGACGCCCTGCTGGCGCAGGCTGCTGCCCAGCATGCAGCGCGCCGCGATCTTGGCCACGGGAACGCCGGTGGCCTTGGAGACGAACGGCACGGTGCGCGACGCCCGCGGGTTGACCTCGAGCACGAACACCACGCCCTGCTGGATCGCGAACTGCACGTTCATCAGGCCCACCACCTTCAGGGCCCGGGCCATGCGCTCGGTCTGGCGCTTGATCTCGTCGACGGTTTCGGCCGGCAGCGAATAGGGCGGCAGCGAGCAGGCCGAGTCGCCCGAGTGCACGCCGGCCTGCTCGATATGCTCCATCACGCCGGCGACCATCACCTGCTCGCCATCGCAGATGCAGTCGACGTCGACCTCGATGGCATCGTCCAGGAAGCGGTCGAGGAGGACCGGCGATTCGTTGGAAACCTTCACGGCTTCGCGCATGTAGCGCTCGAGGTCGCGCGTCTCGTGGACGATCTCCATCGCGCGGCCGCCCAGAACGTAGCTCGGGCGCACCACCAGCGGGTAGCCGATCTCCTCGGCCAGGCGCAGCGCCTCGGTTTCGTTGCGGGCCGTGCGGTTGGGCGGCTGCTTCAGGCCCAGCCGCTGCAGCAGCTGCTGGAACCGTTCGCGGTCTTCGGCCATGTCGATGGAATCGGGGCTCGTGCCGACGATGGGCACGCCGTTGGCTTCGAGGTCGCGGGCGAGCTTGAGCGGGGTCTGGCCGCCGTACTGGACGATCACGCCCAGGGGCTTCTCGCGGTCGACGATCTCCAGGACGTCCTCGAGCGTGAGCGGCTCGAAATACAGGCGGTCGGAGGTGTCGAAATCGGTGGAGACCGTCTCGGGATTGCAGTTGACCATGATGGTCTCGAAGCCGTCCTCGCGCAGCGCCAGGGCCGCGTGCACGCAGCAGTAGTCGAACTCGATGCCCTGGCCGATGCGGTTGGGGCCGCCGCCCAGAACCATCACCTTGCGGCGGTCCGTGGGCGCGGCCTCGCAGGCCTCGCCATACGTCGAATACAGGTATGCCGTGGCCGTGGAAAACTCGGCGGCGCAGGTGTCGACCCGCTTGTAAACGGGCCGCACGCCGTAGGCGCGGCGCGCCGCCCGCACGCGCCCGGGCGTGTCGCCCAGCAGGTGGGCCAGGCGCGCGTCGGCAAAGCCCTTGCGCTTGAGCAGCATCCAGTCGTCGCCGTCGAGGCTGTCGATGGTGGTCCCGGCAAGGCGCCTTTCCCACTGCACCAGGTCCTCGATCTGCGCCAGGAACCAGGGATCGATGCCGGTCTCCTCGAAGACCAGGTCCAGGCTCATGCCCAGGCGGAAGGCGTCGGCCACGTACCAGATGCGGTGCGGGCCGGGCTCGCCGATCTCCTCGATGATCTCGTCGCGGTCGGCAGAGCGTTCGTTCAGGCCGTCGACGCCGATTTCCAGGCCGCGCAGCGCCTTCTGGAAGGATTCCTGGAAGGTGCGGCCGATCGCCATCACCTCGCCCACCGACTTCATCTGGGTCGTCAGGTGGTTGTCGGCCTGGGGGAACTTCTCGAAGGCGAAGCGCGGGATCTTGGTGACCACGTAGTCGATGGTCGGTTCGAACGAGGCCGGCGTCGCGCCGCGGGTGATCTCGTTGCGCAGCTCGTCGAGCGAATAGCCTATGGCAAGCTTGGCGGCGACGCGCGCGATGGGAAAACCGGTGGCCTTGGACGCCAGGGCCGAGGAGCGCGACACGCGCGGGTTCATCTCGATCACGATCATCCGCCCGTCGCCCGGGTGCACGGCGAACTGGACATTGGAGCCGCCCGTGTCGACGCCGATCTCGCGCAAAATGGCGATCGAGGCGTTGCGCATGACCTGGAATTCCTTGTCGGTCAGGGTCTGGGCGGGCGCCACCGTGATGGAATCGCCGGTGTGGATGCCCATCGGGTCGAGGTTCTCGATGGAGCAGACGATGATGCAGTTGTCGTTGCGGTCGCGCACGACCTCCATCTCGAACTCCTTCCAGCCGATCAGCGACTCCTCGATCAGCAGTTCGCGCGTGGGCGAGAGCTCCAGGCCGCGCTGGCAGATGGCGACGAATTCCTCCATGTTGTAGGCGATGCCGCCGCCGGTGCCCCCCATGGTGAAGCTGGGGCGGATCACCGCCGGGAATCCCACGAGTTCCTGCACGGCCAGCGCCTCGGGCAGGGAGTGCGCCACGGCCGACATGGCCGAGGACAGGCCGATGCGCGACATCGCCTGCTTGAATTTCTGGCGGTCTTCGGCCATCTCGATGGCCACGGGCGAAGCGCCGATGAGCTGCACGCCGTGGCGCTCGAGCACGCCGTGGCGGTGCAGGTCCATCGCGCAGTTGAGCGCGGTCTGGCCGCCCATGGTGGGGAGGATCGCGTCCGGGCGCTCGCGGGCGATGATGCGCTCGACCACCTGCCAGGTGATGGGCTCGATATAGGTCACGTCGGCCATTCCCGGGTCGGTCATGATGGTGGCCGGGTTGCTGTTGACCAGGATGACGCGGTAGCCCTCCTCGCGCAGGGCCTTGCAGGCCTGGGCGCCGGAATAGTCGAATTCGCAGGCCTGGCCGATGACGATGGGGCCGGCGCCGATGATGAGCACGGAGGAGAGATCAGCGCGGCGTGGCATGGGGCTTCAGGCGGCTCCGGGCGCGGGCATGCCGGGCGCCTGCCCCGCAGCGCCGGCGACCGGGAGCTGCGCGAGACGGTGCTCGACGAGTTCGATGAGGATGTGGATGACCTTGATGTGCAGTTCCTGCACGCGGTCGGCGTAGCGGCCGCCCGGCGTGCAGATGGCGAGGTCGGCATGGCCGGACAGCTCGCTGGCGGCGCGCCCGGTGAGGGCGATCACGAAAACGCCGCGCTGGCGCGCTTCGCGGGCCGCGGCCACGACATTGGCGCTGGCGCCGCTGGTGCTGATGGCAAGCAGGACGTCGCCGGCGCGCCCATGGGCCTGCAGGAAGCGCGAGAAGACGTGCGCGTAGCCGTAGTCGTTGGCCACGCACGACAGGTACCCGGGGTCGGCGATCGCGATGGCGGCATAGGCCGGGCGGTCGTCGCGGAAGCGGCCGCTGAGTTCCTCGGCAAAGTGCATGGCGTCGCACAGCGAGCCGCCGTTGCCGCAGCTGTAGGCGGTGCCGCCAGCGGCAAGGCAACGGGCGATCTGCGCCGCTGCCGCCTCGATGGCCGCCAGGGTGGGCGCGTCGTCCATGAGGGCGCCCAGGGCGGCCGAGGCTTCGGCCAGCGCCGCGCGGATCCGCTCCTGGCTCACGCCGCGTGCTCCGCCGGGCGGCGCGCCATCAGGTCGACGAAGCGGTCGAACAGGTAGGCGATGTCCTGCGGCCCGGGACTGGCCTCGGGGTGTCCCTGGAAACAAAAAGCCGGGCGGTCGGTGCGCCGGAAACCCTGCAGGGAGCCGTCGAACAAGGACACATGGGTGACCTGGCAGTTGCCCGGCAGGCTCGCCGGATCGACGGCAAAGCCGTGGTTCTGCGAGGTGATGAGCACGCGGCCCGTCTCCAGGTCCTGGACGGGATGGTTGGCCCCATGGTGGCCGAACTTCATCTTCAAGGTGCGGCCGCCCGAGGCCAGGCCCAGGATCTGGTGGCCCAGGCAGATGCCGAAGGTCGGCAGGCCGTGATCGACCAGGCGCCGCGCAGCGGCGATCGCGTAATCGCAAGGCTCCGGGTCGCCGGGACCATTGGAGAGGAATACGCCGTCGGGCCGCAGGTCAAGGACGGCCTGGGCGCTGGTCGTGGCCGGCACGACGGTGAGGCGGCAGCCGCGCTGCGCGAGCATGCGCAGGATATTGCGCTTGATGCCGAAATCGAAGGCGACGACATGGAAACGGGGCGCTTCCTGGCGGCCATAGCCGCCCTCGCGCTGCCACTGGGTCTGGTCCCAGGCATAGGCCTCGCGGGCCGACACCACCGAGGCCAGGTCGAGGCCGCTCATGCCCGGAAAGGTGCGCGCCAGGGCCACGGCCGCGTCCGCATCCGTGCCGGTGACGATCGCCCCGGCCTGGGCGCCGCCATCGCGCAGCCGCTGGGTCAGGGCCCGGGTGTCGATGCCGCTAATTGCCACGACAGAGCGCTCCTCCAGGAACGATTGGAGGTCGCGTTGCGAACGATAATTGGAGACGCGCAGCGGCAGGTCGCGGATGACGAGGCCCGAGGCGAATACCCGGTCGGATTCGTCGTCCTCGTCGTTGGTGCCGACGTTCCCGATGTGGGGATAGGTCAGCGTCACGATCTGCCGAGCGTAGCTGGGATCGGTGAGGATTTCCTGGTAGCCGGTCAGGGCGGTGTTGAAGACCACCTCCCCGATCGCCGAACCCTGGGCGCCGATCGATTCCCCGCGAAAAACGGTCCCGTCGGCGAGCGCGAGCAACGCCCCGGGGCGAGAATGATCGATCAGGCTGGGCACCAATGCTCCTGGAGGACGTCGGCTCGGGCACCGCGCGCACGGCTCCGGGCGCGGGAGCACAATATGCACGGTGGAGGCCGCATGCGGGCGCGCCCCCCCAAAAAAGCGAGGACACGCTGGTCAAACCCTTCGATTATACCGGCCCTGCTGATGTTTGCCGAATCGCGTGCCGGATCCGCCGCGCTGCGCACCGGCGTGCGCCAGCGTGTCCCCGGGCGTGCCGGGGCGCCCGCCGGCATCCGACGGCCCTGTTCCTGACCACCGGCTGAGACCCATGCTCCTGCTCCCCTACCGCGATGCTTCCGTTGCCCGCAGCCTGCCGGTCGTCACCGGCCTGATTGCGCTGGCCTGCGCGGTGGTCCTGTTCGGCTTCCAGGACAAGGACGCGGGGCGGGAACAGGCCGCCGTCCAGTTCTACAACGACAGCGGCCTGGGCCGAATCGAAGTGCCGCGCTACCAGGCTTACCTGGCCGAGCGCACCGACCCGGAAGCGGCCGGGCGCCTGCACCTGCTGCAGGCCGCGCCGCCCAAGTCCGATCTGGCGCGCCAGCTGCTCGAGTCCGATACGCGCTTCCAGGCCGATCTGCACGCGCACCGCGTGGTGCGCGAGGACGATCCGGCCTTCGCCGGCTGGAACGCCGACCGCCAGCGCTACGACGCGCTGGCCCACGCCACCGTGCAGGCCCGTTATTCGCTGTCGCGCGCCGACCTGGGTCAGCCGTGGCGCTTCGTCACCTATGCGTTCCTGCATGGCAGCATCGCCCACCTGCTGGGCAACCTGCTGGTGCTGGTGCTCGTGGGTCCCTTCGTGGAGGCCGCACTGGGCCGCGTGCGCTTCGCACTGGCGTACCTCGCCGGCGCGGTGGCCGCCGGTGCGCTGCACATCGCCGTCTCCGATGTGGCCGTCATCGGCGCCTCCGGCGCCATTGCCGCAACCGTCGGCATGCTGGCCGCCATCTACGGCACGCGCAAGGTTCCCGTCTTCTACTGGGCCATCGTCTTTGGCACGGCGCGCATCCCGGCGCTGGCCCTGCTGCCGGTCTGGCTGCTCAACGAGGGCTATCAGTGGTCTCTGCAGGCCAAGGGCCCGCTTTCCGGGGCCGCAGTCGCCTACGGTGCGCATATCGGCGGCCTGATCGCCGGCGCGGTACTGGGATGGGTGCTGCGCCCGGCCGCGCCGCCGGCGCAAGTCGGCCGGACGGGGTCCCCGGGAACGGTCAACCGACGCAGCGATACGGGCTCCACGCTGGCCGCGCAGGCCCAGGACGCCGCGGCGCGCCTCGATATCCGCCGCGCGACGCGCCTCTACCGGCAACTGGCCGAGCTCGAGCCCGAACACACCGAACACCTGGGCGCCTACCTGAACGTCACCCTGCTGGGCGCCGATGACGAGGCGCTGCAGGACGCGGCGCTGCGCCTCTTGTGGGCGAAGTTCAAGACGCCGACCGACGACCTGCGCAAGACGTTCCTGCAGCTCACGCAGCCCAAGGTGCTCAAGTCGCTGCCCATCGACGAGCATTTGCGGCTGGCGCGCCGCCTGGTCCGATTCCGCGAGGACGCGGCGGCGCTGCGGGTGATCGATGCGATACTGCGCGACGACCACCTGCGCCACCTCTACGGGCGCCAGCTGGCCGATTGCCTGCTGGGCCTGTTCACCGCCTACGCCCGCCATGGCCTCACCAAGCAGGCCGAACAGATCAATACCCGGCTGTCGACGTATTTCCCCTCGGCCGACCAGATCGGCGGCGTCGCGCCGGCCAACCGGCCGCCCTCGACGATTCTCACCTCGTTGCGGCCGACCCTGGCGCAGATCTCCCTGACGCAAGTCGACGCGCGCGGTTTGCGCGCCCCCACCGCGGCGCGGCCGGAAAAACTGCGCGAATAGCCGCTATTGCGACGCCGCCGGCGCAAAACGCGCCAGGTAGCGCTTGGCTTCGGCCGCCGCCGGCGTGGCGGCGTACGCGGTCGTCACGTGCTCGAGCAGGCGCCGCGCTTCGGCCGCATGTTCCGACAGCAGCATGATGCGCGCGCCGATCACGTACACGTCGGGAATCCTGGGGTGGGCCGGATACTTCCGATCGAAACCGCGCACCAGCTGGGCGGCCAGGTCTGGCTTGAGCGCCTCGATGGCCGCGCCGGCCAGCTGGGGCAGGCGCGCCGGATCGCGCGGGGTGAATGCGGGCAGGCGGGCCTTGGTCTGCTCGTAGAGCGCCAGCGCCTCCTTGAAGTTCGAGGCGTCCAGCAGCAGTTCGAGATAGCGTTCGGCGTGCGCCTCGATGCGCGGGGACGAGCCCTCGTGCAGCAGCAGGGTGTGCATGCGCACGTGCAGGGACAGGTCGGCGGGCCGCAGGCGCATCTCGTCGCTCAGCAGATCCATGGCCTCGCGCAGTTCGCCGCCGGCAATGAGCTTGCCTATCATGGCCTCGCGCACGCGGCGCTCGTGCCCGGCGGCGCTGATCGGCCCGGCCCGGCGCGTTTCGCCCGGCCCCACCACCGCGATGCCCAGGGCGGCGCTGTACTGGTACATGGCATAGCCGATCAGCGCGCAGGTCAGGACCAGGAAATAATTTCCGACCAGGGTGAAGACGAACAGGGAAAAGCTCAGCATGCCGCGCCCCGCCGCCAGGCCCGCGCCGGC
>Ga0181519_10001872_pt1 | contig 18200 bp, 17 predicted proteins | sample PEATcosm2014_Bin_26_FD_121102 | JGI IMG/M metagenome (GOLD analysis project Ga0181519, IMG submission 121102) | Peatland microbial communities from MTU Mesocosm Facility, Houghton, MI, USA - PEATcosm2014_Bin02_10_metaG | ecosystem: Environmental > Terrestrial > Soil > Wetlands > Peat | place...
CATCCCGGTCACCAACACCTCGGTGAACCCGGCCCGCAGCACCGGCCCGGCCCTGTTCGCCGGCCCCGAATACGTCAACCAGCTCTGGCTGTTCTGGGCCGCCCCCATCATCGGCGCCCTCATCGCCGGCGTCGTGTCGCGGCTGTTGCAGGACGAGGAAGGGTAGGAAGGCCAAGGGGGCTCTGCCCCCCTGGACCCCCCGCTGGGGCCGGGGGCCCCAGACCCCCATTCATTAGGTCAGGGAACAGGGAGGGGGGCGACACGCACTTCCCCACACACTCGCAGCCCCCCTCCCTGTTCCCTGACCTATTAAGCGGGGTCTGGGGCCTACGGCCCCAGCGGGGGTCCAGGGGGCAGAGCCCCTTGGCCTTCTTCTACCTTCTCGCGCCCCGCACCAAACGCGATTTGACACCTACGGAGCGCCATGCCAAAGGCGCCGCCCTTCACTGATCCGCCGGAAACAAGGGCGCCCATGGCCAAGCCTGAACTCGGACTGAAGCGCATTTGTGTTGCGTGTGGCGCGAAGTTTTTCGATTTGATGAAGGTGCCCGCGGTCTGCCCGAAATGCGCCACGGAGCAGCCTGCCGAGCAGCCGCGCCCGCGCCGCGGCGGCAATCCGGTGGAGGAGAAGCGGGTGAAGAAGCCCGCGGTTGCTGACGAGGCGGACGCCGAGATCGAGGTTGAGACGGTCGACGACGAGGCCGAGGAAGGCGTGCTGGAGGACACCAGCGACCTCGATGACGATGCCGATGCCATTGGCGGCGATATCGAGGTCGAGCCCGACGCCGAGGAGCCGGAGCGGTAGCCGCCGCCCGGGCAACGTTCTTGCCGCGGGTGGCAGCGGGCCGTATCTGACCCCGATGCGTAGGCCCCTGTTTTGTGCCGTTCTGGCAGTTTCCGCCGGCAGCCTGGCGGCGCCGGCGCACCATGCCGCGCATAGCTGGTCGCCGGTCATGATCGGCACGTTCGGCGACTGGAAGGCGGCATATCATCCGGAGGCCGGCGCTAAGGTGTGTTACGCCTACACCTTCGCCAAATCCTCGCGCCCGACCTTCCGCGGCCGCGGCGATGTGGTGCTGACCATTGCGCAGCGCCCGCACGAGCGCGACAGCGTGGCCGTCAGCGTCGGCTACGCGGTGCTGCCTCATGCCGGCGCGAGCGTCACCGCGAACGGCCAAAAGCTGCATTTCTACCTGGAGGGCCGCTCCGCCTTCGCCCCGCACGGCGCCGAGGCGATCGCTGCCTTCGGCGGCGGCCGCGAGGCGGTCGGCCGATTTCCGGGACCCCGCGGCCTCACTCTGGTAGACACTTTCAGCCTGAACGGATTCGCCGCCGCCTACGCCGCCTCGCTGAAGGAATGCCCCAAACCATGAACGCGGAGCTCACCGCCGCCGAGCGTGACCGCATCCTCGCCAAGGCGGCCTTGTTCAACCCGCCCCCGCCGGTCACCGCGGACGGACGCCGCGACCTGGTCGGCATGAGCCGCGAGGAACTCGCCGCCGAGCTCGCCGCCATCGGCGAGGCTCCGTTCCGCGTCAAACAGCTATGGCACTGGATCTACCACCAGGGCGCCACCGATTTTGCCCGCATGACCAGCATCGCGAAACCGTTTCAGGCCAGGCTGGCGGAACAATTCGTTATCGGCCGCCCCGAAGCCGCCACCGTGCAAACCTCCACCGACGACACGCGCAAGTGGCTGTTTCGGTTCCGAGACGGCCAGCAGGTGGAAACCGTCTACATCCCCGACCCCACCGAGGACCGTGGCGCGCTCTGCATCAGCAGCCAGGTCGGCTGCACGCTCTCCTGCCGCTTCTGCCACACCGGCACGCAAACCCTTGTGCGCAATCTGGGTGCCGCGGAGATCGTCGGCCAGTTCATGGCCGCGCGCGATGCCTACGGGGAGTGGCCCAGCCCGAAAGGCGAAACCCCGCGCCTGCTCTCCACCATTGTGCTGATGGGCATGGGCGAGCCGCTCTACAATTACGAGAACGTGGCGAAAGCCATGAAGATCGTCATGGACAACGAAGGCATCGCCCTCTCGCGCCGCCGCATCACGCTCTCCACCAGCGGCGTCGTGCCGATCATGGACCGCGCCGGCGCCGAACTTGGCGTCAACCTGGCCGTCTCCCTGCACGCCGTGCGCGACGAGTTACGTGATGAACTGGTGCCGCTGAACCGCAAATACCCGATCGCCGAATTGCTGGCCGCCTGCCGCCGCTACCCCGGCGCCAGCAACGCCCGCCGCATCACCTTCGAATACGTGATGTTGCGCGGCATCAACGACACCGAGGCCGACGCACGCGAACTCGTCCGCCTGATCGCCGGCATGCCCGCGAAGGTGAATCTGATTCCCTTCAACCCCTGGCCCGGCAGCACGTTCGAACCGAGCAGCGGCAACGCCCTGCACCGTTTCGCCAAAATCGTCATGGACGCGGGGTATGCGAGTCCGATCCGCACGCCGCGCGGGCGGGATATCCTGGCGGCTTGCGGGCAGTTGAAGACAGACACAGAGAAAAGAAGGCCAGGGGCTCTGCCCCTGGACCCCGCTGGGGCCGTAGGCCCCAGACCCCATTTTATTGGTTCCGAATCCGGCACCGGCCGCGAGCTAAACGTCAAATTGTAACAAGTGCCGCCAGCTTCGCTCGCACCTGCGCCGCGATAGCAGCGGGCACGGCAGCCCCGGCATACCGCACCGGCCGCGCCAGCGTATCGATGCTGCGAACATGGCTGAGCAATATTTCGCCGCTCACCGGCAACCCCTCCGGCAAAACCACGCTGGAGGGAAACGGTCGAATCTTCGACGTAATGGGGCAAACGATCGCCAGCCCGGTGGCCTCGGTAAAAATCGCAGCCGAAATCACCAGCGCGGGCCGCCGCCCGCCTTGCTCCAGCCCCACCGACGGGTCGAAATCCGTCCACACAAGGTCGCCGGGCGCGGGCCGGTAGGGCACGCTCATTCAGCAACGCCTTCCCGCCCGACATCGGGCCCCCAATCGAAAGCGTCCGCGTAAAGCGCCCGCCATTCCGCGGCGCTCCGCCCCCGGAACAGTTCCGCGGCGCTAAGGCGCGGCGCGGCGGGCCGTATAATGACCGCATCGGCCCGCGCCTCGATCTCGACCGCGTCCCCGTCGGCTAGTCGCGCCGTCGCGGCCACATCGCCAGGTATGCGGACGGCCAGGCTGTTGCCCCATTTTCCAAGCGTGGCATTCGGCATGACACTGCCTCATTCGGATATTCAATGGATATCCGGCTAAGGCCCGAATGTCAAGCGGCCAAAACCGCCAGCGCCCCACTCGACTGTTGCTTCCCTTTCAATCCACGGAAACGACAACCTTGCCGATCTGCTCGTTGCTCTCCAAGAACCGATGCGCATCCACGATCTTCTCGAACGGAAAAACCTTGGCGATCACCGGCTTCAACTTGCCGCTCGCCAGCCCATCCAGCACGTAGGCCTTGCCCGCCGCCATCCGTTCCGGATTGTTGACGACCTCGAACAGCGAGTAGCCGCGCACGCTCAGGCCATTGCCGATGGCGGCGAACAGCGGAAATGGCGTCTCCGACAAGGCCAGCGCGCCGTACAAAATAATGGTCCCGCAATAAGACACCGCTTGCGCCAAGGTTTCCACGCCCTTGCCGGCGACCGGGTCGAACACGATCCGCGCGCCCTTTTCGCCCGTGATACGCTTCACCTCCGCGACCAGATCCTGTTCCTCCGTCGCGATCACGTGCTGTGCGCCGTGGCCCAGCAGCGCATCGCGCTTGGCACTTGTCCGCGTCGTGGCAATCGAAACCGCGCCGGCCGCATTTACGATCTGTATGGCGGCAAGCCCGACCGATGACGACGCAGCTGTAATGATCACCGCGTCTCCCGGGCCGACCCGCATCACGTCGACAAGCGCGCCGTAAGCGGTCATGTACTGCATCCAGATCGAAGCCGCCTCCTCCCAGGACAGGTTGGCCGGATGTTTTGCGGCCGCCGTCGCCGGAACGATCGCGTGGTCGCCGTAAACCCCGTACTGGTTCATCGAGAAGCTCGGTATGACGGAAACACGGTCGCCGATCGCGAACCCGGTGACACCGTCGCCGATCGCCTCCACCGTGCCCGCGGCCTCGTAGCCGAGCCTGGCCGGCAGCACCGGCGGCTCCAGATACATGCCGGATCGAAACATGGCTTCCGCGCGGTTGAGGCCCAGCGCATGCACCCGCAGGCGTAGCTCACCTGGCCCCGGTGCGCCAACCTCGATTTCGTCGATCTGCAGCACTTCGGGACCACCGGTTTTATGAAACCGAACTACGCGCGCCATTGCCTGCTCCCGTCGAGGTTATTCGGGATGAGATAGGGCATCCCGGGCCTCGGGCAAGACGGCGCGCCACGGATATCGGTGTCAACCGCGACCCATAAAATGCGATGTGGGGACTAGTCCCGAGCCAGGGCTGGTGTTACCCCGACGGCGCGCCGGTTCGCGCCGGCTGCGGCCGGGGGGGAGTGCACCATGTCCGTGATCGACTGGGCCGGAGCGCATAGCGGCAACTGGACCTATGCCAGTGATTGGGCCGGCGGTGTCGTGCCGGGCATCGACGACACCGCGGTCATCGATGCCAGCGGCGGCAAGTACAGTATCGACATAACGACCGCGGTGACCGTCGGCGGTCTTGAGCTGGAGTGCGCCACGGCGACGCTCAAGCTCAGCTCCAGCCTTGCGTCGCCGGACATCGCGCTGCAGGCCGGCATCCTGGATCTCGACGCGGCCACGCTGTCCGGCACGGTGGCCTGCACGGGTGGGGTGCTCGAAATTGGCGTCGGCGTTACCAGCGTGCTCAACGACGTCACATGGCAGGGCACGCTGGACCCGACCTACCTCTCACCCGGCGGGCACAAATCCTACGGCACACTGGTCATCAACAATGGACTGACGCTCACCGGCGCCGGCGGTGTCGGCCCCGGCAGCGCGACATTCACCGGCCCGGTTGTCTTCAATGACATCGCAACGCTCGACAATGCCACCATTACGCTGCCGTACCTCGACTTCACCAACAGCGCTACCCTGACCCTCGGCACCGGCCTCACCCTCAACGCCGACGGGGTCGGATCGAGCGGACAAACCATTATCAACGATGGCGTGGTGAATTCCAACATCGACGGCGGAACATTCATCAACAATGGCACGCTGAGTGCGAGCAACATCGGCGCAGGCGCCTTCACCAACAACGGCACGGTCTACCTGACCTCATACCTCACGCAGCTGGATTCCGGGTCGTTTACCAACAACGGCGCCATCATCGTCAATAGCGGGCAGGGGCTGATATTGGCGCAAGCCGATCTGCCCACCGAAGGCGCCACCGGCAGCATCGTGCTGAACGGCGGCGCGCTGATATACCAGGCTCCGTTCGGCGAGACGATTACCACCTCGCAGTTGCTCGCCCTTTACGGCGCCGAGAACATTACCAACACCGGCGCCAATGGGTTCGACGTTCTGACTACCAATATGTATGGGCAGACCGCATCGAGCACGCTGAACAACGCCGGCGCCACGCTCGATTTCGGCATCGGCACCACGGTCGGCACACTCGCCTCGCCCGGCGGTGAAATCGATGGCGGCACACTGGTTTTCAGCGGCGCCGGCCCGGTCTGCAACAATCAATCGGTGTGGAGCCTCAACGACCTTACCCTGCAATCCGCCGCCCCGACGCTCACGCTCGGCAATGTGTATTTTGTCGATGTAACGCTCTCCGGCCCCACCACGCTCGATGTGGGCGGTTCGGGGTCCGGTGGCCTGGTCAACATCATGGGCGGCACGCTCAGTGGCGTCGGAACCCTGAATGTCGACGGCCCAGGCGGCATAATTCTTACCGATGTTGATATAACAGGGGTCGGGGATTCCGGTCAGATCGCGATCGCCGTCGCCACCGGCGAGGTCCTTCAACTGACGCAGCAGAATACGGCCGGTTATTCGATCGATCTGACTGGCGGTACTCTGCTGTTCGAGTCTATCGACAACGCCACCATCAACGTGGATGCGAGCGCCGTTGCGTCCAATTTCTCCGCCGGAACGCTGGGCCAGGGCATGCAGGTGAATGTTGCCGGCGGCGCGACACTGGTGCTGGACGGCGGCAACGTAAATGCCGGCACGATTACCGTCAGCGGCGGCACGCTGGACGTGTTGCTTTCGGGCCTGACGAATACCGGCTCGATTTCCGTCGACGATGGCACGCTCATTCTGCAGGGCGCCCTAACAGTCGCATCGCTCTCCGCCATTTCCCACCCGGGCAGCCAGGAAGTGGTGAGCGGCACGCTCGACCTCGGCGGCCATATCGTTACGCCAGGCGTCGGCGACGTACCGCTTTTCACCTTGGGTGGCGGGACGATCGACGATGGAACATTGAAGATCGCGCGTGGGCAAGGCCTTGTCTGCACCGGGGCCGCCAGCATCAACACCACGCTGATCAACAACGGCAGCATCACTACCACCGGCGCCGGCCAATATAGCCCGATCACCGTGATCAATGGCGCGATCTCCGGGCTCGGAACCATTGCGATCGGCGCGGCCGGCGACGTCTACGGCCGCCTCGATCTCGGGAACACCGTCGCCACCGGACAAACGCTGAGCTTCCTGGGAGGTTCCGATATCCTGCAATTCGACAACAGCACCGCCTATAACGGCTTTGCCGGCACGCTGGCCGGCTTCGCGGTCGGCGACGCGCTCGCGTTCCCGACGTCCTACAATGATTCCGGCGTCTACGGCGCGGCCTTTTTCGGCAAATCGATCTTCATCGAATTCAAGGACGGCCACAGCATCGATCTGGCGACCACCACGGCACTCACCGGAACACTCACCGAGGGCGCGGTGAACGGCATCGACAGCATCATCTATACATCAAACACATTGGCCATTCAGGACTGGTCCGCGTGCGGCCTTGAATCGCAATTTCATAACGATCCGGCAACCGGCCGTTGCGAGTTCGTGCGGAGCCTGGCGGGTCCGGACCATATCCCGGTCGAGTGGTATCTCCCGCATCTGCCTGCGTGAGCGCCTTGCGGCGCTGGCCTGCTACTGGATCAGCGTGCCCGTCTCGATGCAGCCGGCGGGGTCCACGCCGCCGAACAGGATGGTCGTTGCAATACCTTTTACGACCGCCTTGTAATAGGCATGGAAAACGAACAGCCCAATCGTCAGCGTGGTGTCGGTATAGTTGTACGGCTCGACGGTTGAAACACTGGTCTCCGTGCCGTATGTGTTCGATGGCGTGATCGTATCCTCGAAGCCGGTGATCGTCAGTGCCTTGGTGCTGAGTTTAAACGACGCCTGCCCGTATTCCACGGTCGTCGATGGACCTGATCCGCTCAGACAGCTCTTGTTCAATTGCATGGCGTAGGCGCCCTGCACATTTACGCCGGCATGCGCGGAGCCTGTCGCCGCTGCCAGGATCGCCGTCGAAGCGGCAACCAACACGATCCGCGTCATGCTTTGTCTCCCTGTGATTGGTCGCATGCTTTGGCGTCAGGAACAAAAGTTCCTAAAAAAGAACAGAAGAAAGCACTTCTTTTTGAAAAAAGAAGCAAAAACTTTTGTTCATTGGTTGCCTGGCCTTACTCCGCGGCCCGCAGCGACGGCTCGGGTTGCTTTATCGTTCCGTAGGCTAGCGACGCCAGCTCCATGTCGCTGCTGGGCTCCGCCACCAGTGGTTGCCGTGTCACGATCTCGGCCGCCACCAGTGCCGAGTGGTCGTTCTTCTGCTCCAGGCGCCATTGCGCGGCCTCGGCCAGGATCGCGGCCTGGGTTACCCGCGCCATGGCCTGCGCGATCCGGCGGCCCTCGGGCTCCTCGGGCGCCAACACCAATGGTCGCAGCTTGGTCAATGCGCCCTCGATGCGCGGCGTAATCGGCGCCAGCGCCGGGTGCGTGATGCCGGCGAGGCGCCGCTCGATGTCGAGCGTCCAAGCCTGACCCAGGGCGCGATCGGCGAGCGCGCGCAATACGTCATGCGCCAGAACGTTCGTGGTGCCTTCCCAGATCGTATGCACGTGCACGTTGCGGAACAATCGCGGCAGCCCGGTATCCTCGATGTAGCCGGCGCCGCCAAAACTCTCGATCAGCTCACTGCTGCCCCAAATGCCCTGCCGCGCGCAGGACAATTTTGTCAGTGGCGTCAGCAGGCGGGCCCAGGCGCTATCGCCGCCGTGTTCGGCGCGGCCGAGGGCGGCGGCGGTTTCGAAGCATAGGCCCAGCATCGCCTCGTATTCCGCCGCGATCTGCGCGAGCCAGGCGGTATGCATCGGATGCGTGTGCAGCTTGGCACCGAACACCTCGCGCTTGCCGGCGTAGTCGCGCGCCAGGGCCAGCAGGTGGCCGACGGACGCGGGGCCCGCCAAGGCCGCCCACAGGCGGGCGATGTTCAGCAGCGAGGCGATTTTGGCTACCCCGCGGCCGAGGCCGCCGACCGGGTAGGCCAGCGTGGCGGACAAATCGAGTTCGGCGGTGGGCAGGGCCTTGGTACCCATCTTCTCCTTGAGCCGGCGCACCTGGATGGCGTTCCAATGCCCGTCCGGCCGGCGCAACTCGAGCAAGAACAGCGAAAGCCCGGCGCTGCCTTCGGGCGCGCCCTCGGGCCGCGCCAGTGCCAGGGCCATGTTCGCCGATGTCGCGCTGGTGAAATATTTGCTGCCGGACAACAAAGCCGCGCCGTCCGGCAGCATGTGCGCGGTGGTTTCGGTGCGGCTTACGTCCGAGCCGCCTTGCTTTTCGGTCATCCACTGCCCGCTGGTCCAGCCGCCGTGGCGCGCCGTGAGCAGCGGCAGGTAGCGCGCCGCCAGCGCCGGATCGTGTTTCCGCAGCAGCCAGGCCGCGCCGTCCGACATCGTCAACGGGCAGCTCGCGACGGCCGAGACGGGATCGAAGAGGTTGATCAGCCCGGCCTGCACGACGCGGGTATGGGCGCCATAGGGTGCTTCGTAGGGCAGCGCGACCAGGCCTTCCTGCTGCCCGATCGCCACCAGCCGATCGAAGGCGGGGCTGCTCTCGATGCGGTCGACCCGGCTGCCCCAGGCATCGAACGGCGTCAGGCGCGGTGGGGTGGCCTCCGCCTGATCGGCGAGGTTGGGCAGCTCCGCGATCGCGCGTTCGCCCAGGCGATCGAGCGAGGGCGCCGCGGCGGCGAAGATATCGGGCGGCAGCAGCCGCTCCAAGGTCAGGCGCAGCGTTCGGTCGGTGCGGAACCGGTTGACGGGCTGTGGGGCGTCCTGGACGAATTCTGACATTGTGCTGGTCTCGATGGACGTTCGCAGAGTCGGCGCCTAGCGTGAAAACCTCGTAGCAATTCGCGGAATATTCAACCTTAGATTTGGCGCCGCGCCAGCAGTGCCAGCGCTTGGTCGGCCCACTCACGGGTCATCGTGCCGGCCGGCGCCGCGCGCGCCAGTTTTGCCGCCTGGCCGGCCCAGAGGTTGATGAAATCGGCGGAGCCGTGCGGTTCCGTCGCGGCCCGCAGCGGTGCCAGCGCGGCGCCGGCCAGCGGAAAGGCGGGGGCGTCCACGGAGAGCGGGCCGAGTTCGCGCACCAGGCGGTTGACGATGCCGCGCGCGGGGCGGCCGGTGAAAACATTGGTCACCACGGTGGCGTCGTCGCCGGCGGTGCGCAGCGCGGCCAGATGCGGGGCGGGAATTTTGGCTTCCGGGGAGAGCAGGTAGGCAGTGCCGATCTGCACGGCGTCGGCGCCGAGGGCGAAGGCGGCGACGATGCCGCGGGCGTCCGCGATGCCGCCGGCGGCGATCACCGGCACGCGCACGGCGTCGGCGATTTGCGGCACCAGGGCGAAGGTGCCGACCTGGCGGGCCATGTCGTCCGAGAGGAAGTTTCCGCGATGGCCGCCGGCTTCGAGGCCCATGGCGATGACCGCGTCGGCGCCGTTGGCTTCGAGCCAGCATGCTTCTGCCACGGTCGTTGCGGACGCAATGATTTTTGCGTTTGCCGCGCGAACGCGGTCGAGCAGCGCGGGTGGCGGCAGACCGAAATGAAAGCTGGTGACCGCGGGGCGGTATTCCTCGACGATCGCGCAAAGGCCGGCGTCGAACGGGGTGCGGCCGGCGGCGGGCGGGGCTGCTTCGGGATCGAGGCCGAGCTCAGCATAGTACGGCGCGAGCCGGGCGCGCCAGGCATTTAGACGCGCCGGGTCCGGTTGCGGTAGGGCGTGGCAGAAGAAATTGACGTTAATCGGCTTGGTAGTGCGCTGTCGGACTGTATCGAGTGCCGCGCGGAGTTGCGGGGGGCTGTATTGCGCGGAGGGGAGCGAGCCGAGGCCGCCAGCCTCGCTGACCGCAACAACCATTTCGGGGGTAGTAGCGCCCGCCATAGGCGCCTGGATAATCGGCAATTCAATGCCGAAAAGGTCTTGGATTCTGCTTGCCGGCCAACCTGGCATTATGAATGGGGGTCTGGGGCCTCAGGCCCCAGCGGGGGTCCAGGGGGCAGAGCCCCTTGGCCTTCTTTTGTCGGTAGTTTGACTCTTACGCGCCTGATGCGCCGGGCGTCCGCCTCCAGCACACGGAACTCCATACCTGAAGGATGGCTAATCACCTCGCCGCGCGCCGGCACGCGGCCGGCCAACGTGAATACCAGGCCGCCCACCGTATCGATATCCGCCTCGCGTTCCTCCTCCGTTTGGATTGCGCCGAAGCGGTGTTCGAAATCCTCGACTTTGAGGCGCGCATCGATGTCCAGCGTGCCGTCGGCGCGGTCCACCACCATCGGCAGGTCGGGTTCGTCGTGCTCGTCGGCGATGTCGCCGGTGATCGTTTCGACCAGGTCCTCGATCGTCAGCAGCCCGTCGATGCCGCCATATTCGTCGACCACCAGGGCGAGGTGCATGCGGTTCACGCGCATTTGCAGCAAAAGGTCCAGCACCGGGATTTGCGGCGCCACCAGCAGCGGCTTGCGCAGAATGGCTTCCAGGGAGAATTGTTCCGGTTTGCCGACGTAGGCGAACACGTCCTTGATGTGCACCATGCCGGCGATCGCATCGAGCTGCTCGCGATAGACCGGCATGCGCGAATGGCCTTCGCGGCGGATCAGTTCGAGCGCCTGTTCCAAGGTCAGATCGATCGGCATGGCGACGATGTCGGCGCGCGGGATCATGATGTCGTCGGCGGTGATGCCGCGCAGGCGCAGCACGTTGGCGATCAGGATGCGCTCCTCGCGATCCAGCTCCGGCACGTTGCCGCCATCGCCGGCGGCACCGGCCGCCTCGGCCACCAGCTCGGCGATGCTTTCGCGCACGCCGTGCTCCTGCCGGCGGCGCACGCGGCTGCCGAGAATGCCGCCGATGCGGGTCAGCAGGGTCGGGGCGGTGGCTTCGCTCATCTTCGCTTCCAGGGATTGGGCACGCCGATGCGGTGCAGGATGCGTGCCTCCGCCATCTCCATGCGCCTTGCCTCGGCAGGGTGATGATGGTCATGGCCGCGCAGATGCAACGCACCGTGCACGACCAGGTGGGCCAGATGGTGCGCGGGCTTGCGGCCCGCGGCCAGCGCCTCGCGCCGCACGGTTTCCAGCGCGAGCACGATGTCGCCGCCGGCGAAGCCGCGCATGGGTTCGAAGGTGAGCACGTTGGTGGGCTTGTTGCGGCGGCGGTGGCGGGCGTTCAGGCGTTTTACGGCGCGGTCCGACGACAACACGACGGTGCCCGCACCGCCGGCGGCCAGGGCAGCGCGCGCGGCAACGCGAACGGCACCAAACACCAATCGATGCCAGCCGGCCGCTTCTACCAAAACATAGGAAGAAGGCCAGGGGCTCTGCCCCTGGACCCCGCTGGGGCCGTAGGCCCCAGACCCCGATTCTTTTGGCTCCGCCGGAGCTGAGGGCCCCGGCGGACTAGTTCGGTCAGGCGCCATCGTTCTCCCGGGAATGCTCCCGTGCCGCCGCTGCGCGCTGATCATAGGCGTCGACGATGCGCGCTACCAGCGTGTGACGCACCACGTCGCGGGTGCCGAAGCGCGTGAAGCCGATGCCGGCCACGCCTTCCAGCGTTTCTACCGCGTCGCGCAGGCCGCTGCGCACACCCGGCGGCAAATCGATCTGCGTCAGGTCGCCGGTAATCACCATGCGGGTGCCCTCGCCCATGCGAGTCAAAAACATCTTCATCTGCGCCTCGGTGGTGTTCTGCGCCTCGTCGAGGATCACGAAGGCATGCGCGAGCGTGCGGCCGCGCATGAAGGCCAAAGGGGCCACCTCGATTTCGCCGTTGCCGAGGCGGCGCAGCACCTGATCGACCGGCATCATGTCGTGCAGCGCGTCGTACAGGGGCCGCAGATAGGGATCGATCTTTTCCTTGAGGTCGCCGGGCAGGAAGCCGAGGCGCTCGCCGGCCTCCACCGCGGGGCGGCACAGCACGATGCGCTCCACGCGGCCGGCCATCAGCATGGCCACGGCCTGGGCGACCGCCAGGTAGGTCTTGCCGGTGCCGGCCGGGCCGAGCGCGAAGACCATTTCGTGGCGCTGCAAGGCCTCCATGTAGGCCATCTGGCCCGGGCTGCGGGGGCCGACCGCGCCGCGCCTTGTGCGAATGGCGGGCAGGTCCGAGAGCGGCAGGCGGGGATCGTCGTCGGCCGCGCTGCGCAGGCGGATCACCGCGTCCACGTCGCCGGTGGTGACGCCCTCGCCGCGCTCCAGCCGCTTCCACAGTCCCGCCAATGCCGCCTGCGCCGCCTGCACACGGTCCGGTGCGCCGGATATCGCCACCTTGTTGCCGCGGCAGGCCAGCCGCACGCCGAAACCTTGCTCCAGACGCACCAGATGGCGGTCATGGTCGCCGAGCAGTTGCGGCATCAAGGCATTGTCGTTGAACAGCAACGTCACGGCCTGGCCAGAGAGGGGGGAGGCGGGTTTGGTGGCGGCGATGTGGGTCAAGCGGTTTGTCTCTCCTGCAAAAGGTCTCCGGATAGCGAGTTGGTGTGCGCGGCCTTGATGCGCACTGGAACGACCTGGCCGGCGCGCGATGCCGGGCCGGACAGGTGAACGGGTTGCAGCCAGGGCGAGCGGCCGGCGATCTGGCCGGGATGGCGGCCCGGCCCGGTGATCAGCACGTCTAGCGTGCGGCCGACGCAGGCCGTGTTAAATTTTTCGGTCTGCCCGCGCAGCAGCGCCTGCAGTTCCTGCAACCGGCGATCCTTGTCGGCTTCCGCGACCTGCAACGGCGCGCCGGAGGCGGGCGTTCCCGGCCGCGGGGAATATTTGAAACTGTAGGCCTGCGCGAAGCCGACTTCGCGCACGAGCGCGAGTGTCGCGGCGTGATCCGCCTCGGTTTCGCCGGGGTGGCCGACGATGAAATCCGAGGAGAGCGCGATGTCCGGCCGCGCGGCGCGCAGGCGGTCCACGGTGCGCCGGAAGTCGGCAATGGTGTGGCGCCGGTTCATTGCGGCCAGCATGCGGTCCGATCCGCTTTGCACGGGGAGATGCAGGTACGGCATCAGCGCGGGGATTTGGCCGTGCGCCGCGATCAGATCGTCGGTCATGTCGCGCGGGTGGCTGGTGGTGTAGCGCAGACGTTGCAGGCCCAGCAGGTTTGCCAGGGCGTGCAGCAGTGGGGCGAGGCCCCAGGTGCCGCCATCCGGCGCCTCGCCGTGGTAGGCGTTGACGTTCTGGCCGAGCAACGTGATTTCGCGGGCGCCGGCGGCGACCATGCGGCGCGCTTCGGCGATGACGCGCGCGGCGGGGCGGCTGGCCTCGGCGCCGCGGGTGTAGGGCACCACACAGAACGAGCAGAATTTGTCGCAGCCTTCCTGGATCGACAGGAAGGCGGTGATGCCGCCTGCGGTTTGCGGCGCGGCGGTTTCCGGCAGGAAATCGAATTTTTGCTCGGCCGGGAAATCGGTGTCGATCACGGCGCCGGCGGCGCGGCTGGCCTGGGCCACCATTTCGGGCAGGCGGTGATAGGTTTGCGGGCCGAGAACGATGTCCACGTAAGGCGCGCGGGCGAGGATTTCGGCGCCTTCGGCCTGGGCGACGCAGCCGGCGACGGCGAGGATCGTGGCGCGGCCCTCGGCTTGCCGTTCGGCCTTAACGGCGCGCAGGCGGCCGAGTTCAGAGAAGACTTTTTCGGTGGCTTTTTCGCGGATGTGGCAGGTGTTGAGGATTACCATGTCGGCGTCCGCCGGCGTTTCGGTAGGCGCGTAGCCGAGCGGAGCCAGCACGTCTGCCATGCGGGCGCTGTCGTACACGTTCATCTGGCAGCCCCAGGTGATGACGTGCAGGCGCTTGCGCGGGGAAGTTGTAACGGACTCTGGCATCAGGCTGGCTCCGGTGCGCGCGCCAGGGGCCCGGCGGCGCGGGAGCGGATGGACATGAGCAGCGCGGCCGTCAACCGCACCCCTTCACGGCGAAAAACACACCTGCCTTGGGCTGCAGGGCCTGAGCCTCCATAGGACGCAGAGATTGAAGCGCGTCCGACCGACGGCAAGTCAAGAAGTTTGCGGTATGAAGCGGTTGTCGATGCCGCGTTCGGAACAGATGAATGGGGGTCTGGGGCCGCCGGCCCCAGCGGGGTCCTAGGGGCAGAGCCCCTAGACTTTCTTTTTCGTTCAAGCGAATACAGGTTCCTGTATGGAAGCGGGGCGGATTTCCGGCAGCGGATGCGCTGGGCGGTTTTGGCGCAGCGCGGCGGCGCCGTCGGCGACGACTTGCCAGGTTGCCTGGGCCAGCGCCTTGCGGTCGGCGTAATCGGCCGGGTCCATCGGGGTGTGGAACAGCAATGTCACGCGTTTGCCGCGGTATTGCGCCACCTGCCAGAAGTGCGGGGCCAGGGTCATGTCGCCGTACCAGGCGAACACGTCGCGGCTGGCGTGCCCGACCGGCAGCCCGGCCAGGCGGTCATAGACCACCGAGACGGGTTGGATCAGCGGCTTGGCGTCCGCGTAGGCCGCGGCGAGGAACGATGAGCGGAACGGCAGCACGCGCGAGCCGTCGCTGCTGGTGCCCTCGGGGAACAGGACCAGGTCGTCGCCGGCGGCCAGCACATCGCGCATGGCGTCGCGTTCGAGCAGGGTGCGGCCGCGGTGGCGGCTGACGAACACGGTGCGGCCGAGGGTGGCGATGGTGCTGATGATTGGCCAGCCGGCGACATCATCCTTGGCGACGAAGCAGCCAGTGATCTGGCCGCCGATGGCGGCGATATCGAGCCAGCTGGAGTGGTTGCAGACGTAAATCACCGGCCGCTTGGGACCCTGCCCGCCGCGGCGCACCGGGGCGCCGATCACGCGCACCGACAAACCCAACATGCGGCTCACCGTCGCCCAGAAGAACGCCGCGAACCGGGCCTTCTCGCGCCCCGGCAGCAGCAGCAGCACGGACTGCACGATCATCGCGAACGGCAGGAACAGCGCGATCCACAGAGTGCGGCGCAGGGCACGCAGGTGGCGCAGCGGATGGAAGCGCGGGCGCGGCGCATCCTGGCTTTCCGGGGAAGTGCGGAAGCGGGGCAGATTGCCGCGATTCAGCGTGGTGCGGCGCAGGCCGGGTTGGATCATGTTCATCACGCGCCGGAGCTAACAGCCCGAATCGGGCCAAACAATGACAGGTATGTTACCGTTCCGCGACAACTGCGCCGCACCCGACCTTACTGTTGCCCTAATGTGTCAGGAAGCCACCGTCCTTGCCCACGCGGGCCGGAATGCCGGCACAACTGGAAACCTGTGTGCCGGTAAAACTGTAGGTGCGGTCGGCGGCATCCACGGCATCGCCGCTGATGGCCGCGCCGCTCGCGACGCCGGAGAAGGCGATGCTGATGTGGCCCACCCAGATCGCCTGGAAATGGCCTGCGTTGGTGTTCAGGCCGGTGAGCTGATAGGGAAAATTCTTTAGCCGCGGGCTGTGGATGAAGCGTCCGTTGGTGGAAAACGTCCAGCAATCCACGAAGCTGGGTTCGAACGACGTCTTGACCGTGAGCTTGTAGAGGCTGCCGGCGGGCGGCAGCGCCGCGTGCGCCAGGCCTGGCAGCGCGATCGCGGCTAGCGTGGCCGCGCGCAGTAAAAATGCGGTTGCGGGCATGGAATGTACTCCCATTGCAGGTGAAGCAAGCCCGCTATTTGTCGCGGCACTTGCGGATCGGCAAGGTTGTGCGGGTTTCGATCGGTAACGTAGTAGGTGGATTGGCTTCGCCGACCAGGGCTCTGCCCTGGACCCGCTGGGGCCGTAGGCCCCAGACCCCATTCATTAAGAATCTTTTGGGGAAACGGCGAAGCCAGATAATCCATTTCCTAGAATGGCTTCGCCAAGCAGCCAGGAAAAGCCGCGCAGCGCGAATGGGGGTCTGGGGCCTCAGGCCCCAGCGGGGGTCCAGGGGGCAGAGCCCCTGGCCTTACTTTAAGTTACTTTTGGTCGCGCTGGGCGGGAGCGTTGCCGCGAGCTTCTTCGGCGCCACCGCGCGATAACTTTCGTCGATCCAGGCTTGCAGCACATCCAATGGCGGTGTGTCGCGCGGCGCGAACGAACACGTCACCCAGCCGCTCTTGCCGAGCCCATAGCCGGTCGGGGCGGTGAAGGGATATTCCAGCGCGAAGTAGCGCGAGACCGGCAGTTTGACGGACAGGCCGAGGCCTTTGTCGTCGTTTCGCATAAACAGAAAAACCTTGCCGCGCACCTTGATGGCACTTTCGCCCCACGGAAAATCCTCGTGCGCCTCGGGAAACGCTTTGGCGAATGCGCGCAGCTGTTCGAATGGCGTGAGCTTTCGCGCCATCGCTTCAGGCCGGTTCACGCCGCGGTATGCATGGTAGACCGACTCCACGAGGCCCAGGGCCTGCCCCGGGATGCTGAGCACGCCATCGATGATCGTCCCGCTGAGCTTGTCAAGCGGCGGACGACGCGTGTGACGCAATGATAGGGTAATCGGAATGATCACGCCGGCGGCCTGGATGCCTTGGCACAACTGGCAGTTGTCGAAATTGGCGGGTGCAACTGCGGCACGGGTAAGTTGCCGGATCAGCAGTTGCATCCAGTCGGACTAGGTACTCTGCATATTATCGCGGCTGCCGGAGCCGCCTATTGGGGCGCGGATACCAGCAAGTTCAGAACGCCATCATCGCAACCCCCCATTTCGCGAGAACCTGAAATGACCGGCAGCACGATCTCGATTAACGTCACCAATTCGGTCACGCTGGCCAGCGGGGCGTATCCCGGGCAGCTGACGATCACCGCCGGCGGCAGCGTGGACCCCACCGCGAGCGGCGCCACGGCCATTTATGGCGCGACGGCGGGCGTCTACCTGCTCAATGCGGGCAGCGTGATCGGTGGCGCGGGCCTCTATGTCAGCACCGGCACGGGCGTTGCCGGCGGCGCGGGTGTGGACCTGGCGGCGAGCGGCACGATTACCAATAGCGGCATCATCGACGGGGGCGCCGGCGGCAATAGCGGCGGAAGCAGTGGGGGAGCGGGCGGCATCGGCATCCTGCTCTCGGCGGGCGGCACGGTGACCAATAGCGGCGCCATCACGGGCGGCGCCGGGGGCAACGGGGTGCTTTACGGCGGGGTCGGCGGCATCGGCGTGGACCTGGCGACGGGCGGCAGCGTGGCGAATGCCGCCAATACGGCGCGCATCACCGGCGGCAGCGGCGGCACCGGGCACACGGCCGGCAATGGCGGCACGGGCGTGGTGCTCGGCGCCAGCGCGACGCTCGGCAACGGCGGCCGCGTCTATGGCGGACATGGCGGCAGCGGCTATTTCGGCGGTGTCGGCGGCAGCGGTGTGAGCGTCGCGGGCGGCGCCACCGTGATGAGCGGCTATTTCATTACGGGCGGCAGCGGCGGCGGCGGGCAGAACGGCGGCGCGGGCGGCGCGGGCGTGAATGTCGCGACGAATGGCGCGCTGACCAATACCAGCCTGATCGAAGGCGGCCATGGCGGCAACGGGACGGTGACCGACGGCGTCGGCGGCACCGGCGTGAGTTTGGCGGCGGCCGCCGCGTTGACCAATAACGGCATCATCGTCGGCGGCTACGGCGGTTATGGCGCCGGTTCCCCGGCCCCGGCGGGCAATGGCGGCGCTGGCGTGATCATCGCGGGCGGCGCGATCGCGACGAACACCGGCATCATCACCGGCGGCTATGGCGGCCATGGCGGCAGCGGCAGCGCGGGCGGCGCGGGTGGCGCGGGCGTTTATCTGAACGGCGGTACGCTGATCGATTCAGGCACGATTTCCGGCGGCAAGGGCAACGC
>Ga0181519_10001873_pt1 | contig 18199 bp, 12 predicted proteins | sample PEATcosm2014_Bin_26_FD_121102 | JGI IMG/M metagenome (GOLD analysis project Ga0181519, IMG submission 121102) | Peatland microbial communities from MTU Mesocosm Facility, Houghton, MI, USA - PEATcosm2014_Bin02_10_metaG | ecosystem: Environmental > Terrestrial > Soil > Wetlands > Peat | place...
ATCCCGCGGCCACCATTTCCTTGATCGCTTCGATGCTGCCCAGCGCCATGACCGGCCGCACTCGCAACCCCGCTTGCAGGAACCACTCATCGATCAACAACCGTGTGCTGCTCCCCGACTCGAATGCCACCATCGGCGCGGCGGCGAGACGCTGCGGCGTGACTTCCGTTGCCCAATGCTGATCGCCCGCCGGCGCGATGGCGACGAACTCGTCGCGCAACACCGGTGTGATGTGCAGGCTGCGCCCAGCGGCAGGCAACGTGACGAGGCCGATATCGAGACGGTTCTCCGTGACGGCAGTCACGACGTCATCCGTGTTGCCGGTACTCACGCGAATGTCGAGCATCGGATGGCGTTTGCGCATCGCACGCAACATCGGCGGCAGCAAATGAATGCAGGCCGTCGCTCCCGTGCCGATCGCCACCTCGCCGGCCACGACGCCACTGGCGTGGCTCGATAACGCCCGCATGGCGTCTTCCACGGCTGCATCGATGCGGCGCGCGTGCTCGAGCAAGGTCAGGCCGGCGGACGTCGGCTTGAGTCGCTTGCCCACCCGCTCGATCAGCCGCACATTCAGCCGTTGTTCCAACTGGCGAACCTGAAGGCTCACGGCGGGCTGCGACAAATCGAGGCGGGCGGCGGCCGCGGAGAAACTCCCGGCGTCGATGACTTCGGAAAAGGTGTGAAGCTGATCCAGATTCAGGCGGCGCATCTCAAAGTTTTCCTTATGAACTGGATAAGATGCCAAGACTTTACCAAGAGATGACGTAGTCGCACCATGCAGATCGTGTCTTCGCCAACCGGTCGTGCCGCTTCATTACGGCCCCTCGCCTCTCGCGCCACCTTCGTCCCGCCATGCCCACTGTCATCACCCTCGGCTTTGCGCAACTGATCAACTGGGGCGTGAGCTTCTATTTGCCCGGCGCCTTTGCGTGGCGTATCGCGCAAACGACCCCATGGCCGCAGACGTGGGTGTTTGCCGGCCCCTCACTGGCCATGCTCGTCATGGCCGCCGTCTCGCCCCTGTCTGGCCGCTGGCTCGAGCGCATGGGCGGACGCCGCGTCATGTGCGCCGGCACGCTCGTATGCTCGGCCGGTTGCGCAACGCTGGCCACCAGCACGACGCTCGTGCAGTTCTATGCGGCGTGGTGCGTGCTCGGCGTCGGCATGCGTCTCTCGCTTTACGATGCCGCATTCGCCACGCTGGTAGCCATCTACGGGCCGGCTGCACGCCGGCCGATGACGCAGATCACCCTCATGGGCGGATTGGCAACGACCGTCTTCTGGCCGCTGGGCAACTGGCTGGGTGATACCTGGGGATGGCGCACCGGCGTGTTCGTCTACGGCGGGATCGGTCTGCTCGCATGGGCACTGCTTCGCAGCCTGCCGCCGACACCGCCCCGTGCGCCGGCTGCCGATGCGGCCCGGCAGGTGCGCCCGGCGCTGCCGTGGACACCCGCGCTGCTCTACGGCGCCGTCATGGCGTTGGTGTCCCTTGTGTCGTCGGGGCTCGCGGCCCATCTGACGTCCCTGCTCGGCGCTCACGGTTTGCCCCTCGGGCTCGCCGCCTTGTGGGGATTGGGACAGGTCTGCGCACGCACGCTCGAATGGCTTCAGCCGCGACAGGCGAGCGCGGTCAAACTCAATCTGGTGGTCGGTTGCGGACTGCCGCTTTGCTTTGCGCTGGGACTGGCCGGCATGTCGTCCGTGTACGCCGCAGGCGTCTTCATTTTCACGTACGGGGCACTGAACGGTCTGGCCACGCTGCTGCGCGCCAGTCTGCCGCTAGAACTCTTCGCCCACGGCGCCTACGCGCATGCGCTGGGCACGCTGCTCACGCCCTCGTTTGCTCTGGCAGCCGTGGCACCGTGGGGGTATTCCGTGGCGCGCGAGCATTGGGGCGACGCCGCAGTGCTGTGGGTCTCGCTCGTTATCGGCGTGCTGATCGCGGCGGCTGCGCTAACGCTGCGGCGTCTGGCGCCGCCAGCGCCTGTTCCACAAACGCTTGCAGAAATGCGATCCACGTCTTGACCTTCGCGTCGAGATACAGGCGCGACGCGTAGACCGCATAGACATTCGTCCCCTGCATTTCGTAGGCCGGCAGCACACGAATGAGCGCGCCGCTGCGCAACGCCGGGAGCGCGGAGAGCAAGGGCACCGGCCCCACACCGCAACCGCTGATCAGCGCGGCCGCCAGCGAGTCGGCCGTGTTCACCCGCAAGCGCGCCGAGGGCACCGGCAGCTTCACGCGGCCATCCGGGCCTTCGAAATCCCAGTGATCGACCGAATAATGCGGCGCCATGAGACGCACCTGCGTGTGCTGCGGCAGTTCGTCGAGCGACGCCGGGGCGCCGTGCTTATCGAGGTATTGCGGCGCGGCGCACAGCACCGACGCCATGCGGCAGATGGGCGCCGAGACGAGCCCCGAATCGGGCAATTGCGACGTTGCCAGCCGCAGCGAGACATCGATGTTTTCTTCGAGCAGATCGGGCACGCGCGACGACAGCAGCAGGTCGGCCTCAACCTCGGGGTACTGTTCCAGAAACCGCGCGAGCGCCGGGATCACGAACACCTGTCCGAAGCTCGCGGGCGCGTGCAGGCGCAGGGTGCCGCCGGGGGCCGCGCTCGCAGCGCCCGCCTCGGCTTCCGAGACCTCGACGAGCGACATGATGTCGCGGCAACGAGCGAGATAGCGCTTTCCCGCGTCAGTGAGCGCGAGCTTGCGTGTCGTGCGATGCAGCAGGCGGGTGCGCAAATGCGCTTCGAGTTCGGAGACGGCCTTCGACGCCTGCGCCGTCGTCATGTCGAGTGCGCGCGCCGCCCCGGCAAAGCTTGCCGCGTCGGCCACCCGCACGAAGATCCGCATGTTCTTTAAGGTGTTCATGAGGCGCAATGATATATGCACGTGCCGCGATATTGGTTGGGACCGACACGCTCGCGCGGTATCCTAGCAACCCGCTCAGGATCCACTGACTGACTTTTTCCGCCGACGAGACATCCGCATGCCTGATACGACCTCCCGCCACGCCGACCACCCCATCGACCCGCAGTTCGTTGCCCGCTGGTCGCCCCGCGCCTATACGGACGAAACGCTGCCCGAAGCCACGCTGCTGTCGTTCTTCGAGGCCGCGCGTTGGGCGCCGTCGGCATACAACGCGCAACCGTGGCGCTTCGTCTACGCCCGCCGTGGCACGCCGCACTGGGAGCAGTTCGTCGGCTTTCTCAACGAATTCAACCAGAGCTGGGCCAAGCATGCCGCCGCGATCGTCATCGTGATCTCGAAGTCGACGCTCACGCCGCCGGGCAGCGACCAGGAAGTCCCCGCGCCGACGCACGCCTTCGACGCCGGTGCCGCGTGGGGCTACCTCGCGCTGCAAGCCTCGCTCTCGGGCTGGGCCACGCACGCGATGGCGGGCATCGAGCACGACAAGATCCGTAACGAACTCGATCTGTCGCCGAAGTACAAGATCGAAGCGGCCGTCGCCATCGGACGTCCGGGCGACCCCGCCACGCTGCCCGAAGGATTGCGCGCCCGCGAAGTCCCGAGCCCGCGTGAGCCGCTCTCGAAGATCGCCGCAGAAGGCCGCTTCGCGTTCTGACGCCCTCCTTGGCTATCGCTGTGATCGACGGCGTTGCCCAAGAAAAACCCCGCCGGATCGCAAGACCCGGCGGGGTTTTTCATGATGACGCACGCGCCGTCACGCGTCAGGACGCCCCGGCGTCAGGCTGCCAGCCCCCGCCCAACGCGCGATACAGCGCTACGTGGTTGATGAGCACCCGCTGCTTCACGTCGATCAACTGTTGCGCGGCCTGAAACTCGCTGCGCTGCGCATCGAGCAGTTCGAGGTAGCTCGCCACCCCATTGACGTAGCGACGCTTGGCCAGACGAAGCCGCTCACGCTCGCCCTCCGACACACGTTGTTGCGCCTGGAACTGACGCGCCAAAAATTGCTGCGCGGCGAGTGCATCGTCCACCTCGGCAAAGGCGGTCTGAATCACGCGTTCGTACGACACGACGGCCATCTCCTTGCGCACATTCGCCAGATTCAGCCCCTGCATGTTACGACCGCCCTCGAAGATCGGCACGGTGATCTGCGGCATGAAGGCCCACACGCCGGTGCCTGCACTGAACAGATCGGCAAAGCGCGTACTGGCCGTACCGATGTCCGTCGTCAGCTTGATCGACGGAAAGAACGCCGCGCGCGCGGCACCGATATTCGCGTTGGCCGCGCGCAGTTGCGCCTCCGCCTGGCGAATGTCCGGACGACGCATCAGCAACGACGACGGCAGCCCGGCCGCCACGGGCACGACGAAAGCATCGTCGAGGGTGGCCGCCGCGACCGGCGTCGCGCCGACATCGCCCGTGAGCACCTGCAACGCGCGCACGATCTGGCTGCGTTGACGCTCGCGCTCGGCCAGCGCCGCCCGTGCCACTTCGACCTGCGTGGTCTCGGTGTTCAGATCGAGATCGTCGACCAGTCCGCGTTCGGCACGCAGACGAATCACACGAATGCCCGCTTCGCGAGCCATCAACACTTCGCGCGCATAAGCGATCTGCTCGTTGATGGCGACCAGCCCGATGTAGGACGTCGCCACCTCCGCCACGAGACTCACCTGCGCCGCGCGTTGCGCTTCCTCGCTCGCCAGATAGTCTTGCAAGGCAGCGTCGCGCAGGCTGCGCACACGCCCGAAGAAATCGAGTTCGAACGCACTCACACCGGCCGTCGCACGCACGTCGTTGGCGACGTAACCGCCAGCGGTACTGCCGCCGCCCTCCGGCAAGCCCGCCGAGCCAGAGTAGCGCTGCCGGGAGAACGTGCTGCCCGCGCGCACGCTCGGCAACAGATTGGCCGCTTCGATGCCGTACAGTGCGCGCGCTTCCTGCACACGCAGCGACGCCAGCCGCAAGTCGCGATTCTGGTCGAGCGCGCGGCGAATCAGCGTGCGCAAGCCCGGATCGGTGAACACGTCGGCCCAATCGGCGTCGGCGGCGAGCGCATTGGCAAGCGCCGGTTGCTCGTCGCTGCCCGACGGGGCGGCTTCATACGTGGTCGGCATCGGCGCGGCCGGGCGCTCATACGTGGGCGCCAGCGTGCAACCGCCGAGCAACGCCAGCAAGCACACGCCTGCGGCGGATATTGCGCGCAAGCGGGGTCGAAACATCGTCATACCTTCCCCTCGACAGCCGGGGCGCCATCACGCGACGCATCCGGACTCTCCATAGTCGGGCGGCGCACAAAGCGGCCGACAAACACGAAAAACAGTGGCACCAGGAAGATCGCCAGCACCGTCGCCATCACGATCCCGCCGAGCACCGCCACACCAATGGCACGCTGCGCCCCCGAGGCCGGGCCGGAGGCAATCGCCAGCGGCACCACGCCGACGCCGAACGCGAGCGAGGTCATCACGATCGGACGCAGACGCAGACGCGCCGCCTCGACCGCTGCATCGAGCCAGGTCATGCCCTGCTTGACCAGATCGTTGGCGACTTCCACGATCAGAATCGCGTTCTTCGCCGATAGACCGATGGTCGCGATCAGCCCCACCTTGAAGTAGATATCGTTGGGCATGCCCATCAGGCTCACCGCACCGAGCGCGCCGATCACACCGAGCGGCACCACCATGATGACGGCCGCAGGAATGGCCCAGCTTTCATAGAGCGCGGCGAGCGCGAGGAACACGACGAGCACCGACAAGGCAAACAGCATCGGCGCCTGCGCTCCCGAGATACGCTCCTCGAGCGACTGACCACTCCACTCATAACCGATGCCCTTGGGCAGGTCGGCCATCAGTTGCTCCATGCGCGCCATCGCCTCGCCACTGCTCTTGCCCGGGGCGGCTTCGCCCTGAATCGTGAACGACGGATAGCCGTTGTAGCGCCTGAGCTGTGGCGAGCCGAGCTTCCACTTCGTCGACACGAATGCCGAGAGCGGCACCATTTCACCGTTGGCGTTACGCACGCGCAGATTGCCGATGTCCTCGGGCGACACACGTTGCTTGCCGTCCGCCTGCACAAGCACGCGGCGATTCTCCGCGCCCAGCATGAAGTCGCCCACGTAGTCGGAGCCAAACATGGTGGCGAGCGTCGCGTTGACGTCATCCATGTTGACCTTGAGCGCTTCCATCTTGCGCCGGTCGATGCTGACGTCGACCTGCGGCACGTCGCCCTGTCCGGCAAAGATCACGTTCTTGAGCACCGGGTCCTGCGCCGCCTTTTTCAGCAGTTCGTCGCGAGCGGCGGTGAGCGTCTCCTTGCCCACCCCGGCGCGGTCCTGCAAGCGCAGATTGAAGCCGTCCGACGAGCCCAGTTCCGGCAGCGCCGGACTGTTCATCGCCATCATCATGCGGTCGGGCTGGCCGCCAAACTTCTCGTTGACGCGATCGACCACGGCTTGCACGCTGTCATGCTTCGAGGTGCGCTCGTGCCAGTCTTTGAGCGTGACGAACAGCATGCCGCCGCCCGGTCCCGAACCGAACTCATTCCATCCGCCCAGTGCAAAGACGTGCTTGACCGGCTCGTCCTTCATCAGATAGCTCTCGATGCGCTTGAGCGCGGCCATCGCTTCAGGCAGTGTCGCGCCCTGCGGCTCCGACGCCATCACCATGAAGCTGCCCGTGTCTTCCTCGGGAATGAACGCCGAGGGCAGACGCATGAACGCCAGCGGCACGGCGATCAGCACGATGCCATAGACCAGGTACGCGCGCCACGGACGACGCAGCGTCTTGCCGACGGTGCGCGTGTAACGCTCGGTGCCAAGCGCGAACGTGCGGTTGAACCAGCCGAAGAAGCCGCGCTTCTCGTGGTGATCGTGCGCAATCGGGCGCAGCAGCGTAGCGCACAGCGCAGGCGTGAGCGAGAGGGCGAGGAACGCCGAGAACCCGATCGATACCGCCAACGTGACCGCGAATTGCCGGTAGATGTTGCCCACCGCGCCCGAGAAGAACGCCATCGGCACGAACACCGTGACCAGCACTACCGTGATGCCCACGATGGCCCCACTGATCTGCGACATCGCCTTGACCGTGGCCGCGTAGGGCGAGAGGCCCTCCTCGACCATGATCCGCTCGGTGTTCTCGACCACGACAATGGCGTCGTCGACCAGAATGCCGATCGCCAGCACCATGCCGAACATGGTGAGCGTGTTGATCGAATAGCCCAGGCCCAGCAGCACACCGAAGGTGCCCAGCAATGCCACGGGCACCACGAGCGTCGGGATCAGCGTGGCGCGCAGGTTCTGCATGAACAGATACATCACCAGAAACACGAGCACCACGGCCTCGAGCAGCGTCATGACGACCTTGTGGATCGAGACCTTCACGAACGACGCGGTTTCATAAGGAATCTGATACGAGACGCCGGCAGGAAACATCGCCGATTGCTCGTCCATCACCTTGCGCACCGACTTCATCACCTCGACTGCGTTCGAGCCCGCCGCCAGTTTGATGCCCATGGCCGTTGCGGGCATGCCGTCCACACGAGACGAATAGCCGTAGTCGGCCGCGCCCAACTCCACGCGGGCCACGTCGCCCAGGCGGATTGCCGAGCCGTCGGCACGCACGCGCAGCGGAATGTCGGCAAACGCTTCCGGCGTGGATAGCGCACTGTCCGACACCACGTTGGCGTTGATGGGTGCCGACGCAGGCGTAGACCCTGCACCGATATCGCCGACCGTCACGCGCGCGTTATAAGCGCGGATCTTCGAGACGACATCCGACGCCGTCAGATCCAGCGCAACCAGTTTGGCGGCATCGGGCCAGATACGGATCGCTTTTTCGGTCCCCCAGAACTGCACCTGACCGACGCCGGGCACACGCTTGAGCTGATTGACGACCTGCGACGCCGCAAACTCGCCGAGATCGAACTCGCCGATCGCGGGATTGGCCGACGCCAGCGTCACCACCATATGAATGTTGTCGGCAGCACGCTCCACGACGACGCCGTCACGACGCACAACTTCGGGCAGTCGCGATTCGACGGTCTTCAGACGGTTCTGCACTTCCACCGCGGCCAGATCGAGGCTGGTGCCCTGACGGAAGGTGAGGTTCACCGACGAGCGGCCGTTGCTGCTCGACGCCGACGTGTACATGAGTCCGGGCGCGCCGTTCATCTGGCGCTCGATGATCGCTGTCACGGAGTCTTCGATCACCTTGGCCGAAGCGCCGGGGTAACTGCTCCACACACTGACCGTCGGCGGCGCGATGTCCGGGTACTGCGCGACAGGCAGCGCCCGGATCGCGAGCACGCCCACCAGCGTAATCAGCAGGGCGATCACCCAGGCAAAGATGGGGCGATCGATAAAGAAACGAGCCATGGTTATTGCGTCTCCGCTTTGGAGGCCGGGCCATCGCGCGCGGGCGCTACCGGTTTGGCGTTGTCTTGCGGCTTGGCGTCACCCGGCGTGTGCGGCTTGCCGGAGACCGGCGTGTCGTCGGCCTTTACCTTGACCTGCATGCCGTCGGAGAACTGCGCGACGTTTTGCACGATGACCTTCTCGCCGCCCTTGAGTCCCTCCGTCACCAGCCAGTCACGACCGTCGATCGCCTCAGCATGGACTTTCGTGTCGTGTACCTTGCCCTGCGCATCGACCACGCGCACGACGGCGCCATCGACGGTGCGCGTGAGCGATTCGCGGGGCACGCGCACGATGTTCGGATTGACGGCCCCTTGCATGCTCACCTTGACGAACGCACCGGGCAGCAGCACGCCGTCCGGGTTCGGCAGCAACGCGCGCATGGCGATGGTGTCGGTGCCGGGATCGACGGCCAGATCGGTGAAGAGCAGCTTGCCGGGCAGCGTGTACTCGCGCCCGTCAGGCAGCGTCACGTGCACTTGCGGCGCTGCCGAGTCGTTGCCGTGTTGCAGCTTGCCCGCGCGCAGATCGCGCGTCATGGCGTAGACCTCGGCGGCCGGTTGCGAGAAGTTCACGTAGATCGGATCGATCTGCTCCACGCGCGTGAGCAGCGTGGCCGAGTCGAGTCCGACGAGCGCCCCTTCGGTGACTTCGGCACGACGCACGCGTCCCGCGATGGGCGAGACGACGTTCGTGTAGCCGAGATTGAGCTCCGCCTTGCGGACTTCCGCCCGGGCCGCGAGCACTTCTGCGCGCGCGCGAGCTTCGGCCGAGCGCGACTCGGCGTCTTCTCGTGCGCTGATGGCGCGCTCGTCGAGCAGGCCGCGATAGCGCTCGATCTTGTCGCGAGCCGAATCGTGTTCGGCCTGCGCCTTGGCGAGCGCCCCGCGAGCGGCGTCGAGCGCGGCCGAGAGCGGTTGCGGGTCGATGCGGAACAGCACGTCGCCCTTGGCGACTTGCTGACCCTCCTGATAACGGCGTTCGATGACGACGCCGCCCGCACGAGCTCGCACGTCGGCGCTACGGTACGCCTCGAGACGCCCCGGTTGCTGGGTCGTGAGCGGTTCGGCACGACGCTCGACAGTGCGCACGACCGCTTCCGGCGTGGCATCAGCGGCGTCTTTCTTGCCGCGATCCGAGCAGGCGGCGAGCACGAGGACACTGGCGATCAGGCTGGCGGACACGCCAGTTAGCATTCCGAAACGGGTTCGGTTATCGGTTTTCAAAGACATGTAAGAACGTTGGATTGACGACATCCGGTCAGGGTGTCGAGGCCGCATTCGGTGCGCGACATCAACCAGTGGCGAAGCCAGTGGTGGGGAACCGGGGGCCCACATCTCCAGGAGCGCCGTGGGTGGCAGGTGCGCGTTGCGCGTAGGGGTCTTTGTGCCTGAGACCACCGGACCGGGGGATCCGGTCGTCTGCCGCCTCGCCTATGTTGGCGTTTCAATCTGGCGTTTCATATTGGAGAAGCGCGATTCTGCCCCGGATTTTCTGTTAGAAAAAGTTGGAACCTATCTATAAAATGGATGAATGAACTGGACAATAGAACAATTACGCTACTTTGTGGCGGCTGCGGAGGAAGGTTCGATATCGGCTGCCGCCCGGCGGCTCGGTAAAGCCCAGTCGGCGGTGAGCACGGCGATTTCGCTGCTCGAAGCCGATTTGGGATTTGAACTATTCGACCGGAGTCGCCGCAACGCGAGACTCACCGCTCAGGGTGAGGTGATGCTGCTCGAAGCGAAGGAGTTGCTGCGGCAGGCCGAGGGGCTGAACCATCGCGCGAATGCGTTGGCGTTTGGCGAGCAACCGCAGTTGTCGCTGGCGCTCGACGAGGCGCTGCCCTATCAGGCCGTGAGCGAGTTGGTGCGCGATCTCGCCTACCAGTTCGCCTATCTCGAGCTGACCTTGCTCAACGGCACTTCGACGGAAGTCGCCGAGTATGTCGAGAGACAGCGCGCGGACATTGGCTTTCACGTGGATCGCGGCGCAATTTCGTCCGCCTTGGGACACAAGTACGTGGGCTCGGCCGTGCAGGGCGTATTCGTTGCGGGCGACCACCCGCTCGCCTATCGCGATCAGGTCACGCGCGGCGATCTGGCGAAATACCGTCAGATTCTGCTGCAAATGGACGATTTCACACCGCTCCAACTCAGCCCGTCGATCTGGCGCGCAGACAGTTCGTATGTGATCGCCAGCATGGTCGTCGACAAGCTCGGCTGGGCGGTTCTCCCCATCGATATTGCCGAATACGAAGATCTTCACGAACTGCGCTGCGACGATCTCGGTTTGCCGCAGTTGCCCGTGCGCATGCTCTGGCGTTTTGGGCGCGATCCCAACGATGTGATGCGGTGGTGCGAGGCTCGGTTCGCGGAATTGTTGCGAACGAGCTCGGCGGCGGACTGAATTTCGTCGTCGCCGTGTGTGCGCCACGCGAGCGGCCCACTGCGCCGGGGGCAAACGTTCTTGCCGTGAGGTGCCGCCATCTCACCGGCAAGGGGGATGGAGAACAGGTCACGGCCGAACCCACGGGCACGATGAGCGGGGTCTGTTTCCGACGTATCTGTACACTGGAGGTCCCGTGGCGCCGAGATGACTCCCCGGGACCGATTCGATTCCGCCGAGACCTCGGCCGTAATAGATGGAGGGTACAGACTGTGGCTACGAACAATAGCGGTACGCTGTATGTCTTGCAGGCGCGTCCACCGGCAATCATCGCGCTCGCGCCCGACGGCTCGCACGAAGTCGTCCTCGCCAATCTCACACGCACGCCCGACGGCATCAAGGTCGATGCCGCCACGCAAACGATCTACTGGACCAACATGGGCACCGGTATTCATCTCGTCGACGACGATCCCATGCCCGGCCCCATTCCTGCGAACGACGGCACGATCGAGTGTGCCCGGCTCGACGGCAGCGGGCATCGTGTGCTCGTGCCCTCAGGGCAGGCGGGCACGCCCAAGGAGATCGCGCTCGATATGCAGAGCGGGCACATGTACTGGTGCGATCGCGAAGGCATGCGTGTCATGCGTGCGCGACTCGATGGCAGCGAAGTCACCGAACTCGTGCGCACCGGCGATTTTCCGCGAGACACGGCCGATGCAACGCGCCATTGCGTCGGCATCGTGCTCGACAAGGCCAACGGCCACTTGTACTGGACACAGAAGGGTCCCCCCGACGCCGGTGAAGGGCGCATCTTCCGCGCCGGTCTCGATCTGCCGAAGGGGGCGTCGCCCGCGCAACGGCCGGACGTCGAATGTCTGCTCTCCGGCTTGCCCGAGCCGATCGACCTCGATATCGACTACCGTGACGGCATGCTGTACTGGACGGATCGCGGCGACGACACGCACGACGGCAATACGCTCAATCGCGCGAAGATCACCGCATCGGGCTTGGTTGCGCATGAAGTGCTCGCGCGTGGGCTCAAGGAAGGGATTGGCGTATCGCTCGACGCCAAGGGACGTCGTGCGTTCGTGACGGATCTTGGAGGCAACGTCTCGGAGTTCGACATCGATACGAAAAAGACCTCGCACTTCACGACCGTCGCGCATCTCGGCGTGCTGACGGGGATCGATTACGCGGAGATCTGAGCGAGCCACATGACGCAAGCCGCCGGACACGACATGCGATCGCTTTCGCCACCGCGACGATCGCATGTCGCCGCCTGCGGTGCGGTTCAGGCCGGCACGGTGCTCACTCGAACGCCCTTTTGAGAAACGCGGCGACATCGGCTGGCGACTCGGCCTGTGCCTGCGGGTCGCCACCGAGCGTGACGCCACGGCTCAGGCAACGCCGGGATTCCTCTACAGCGGCTGCGCCGGTCAGCGACTCGCCATCGCGGAGCATCGTGAACTGGCGGCGATCGAGATCGTAGGTTCCATGACACTCGCGCGCGCTCGTAGCCTGCGATACCGTGCGCAGTGCCGTCGGCCGGTCGAATCCGTGATACGCCTGCGGATACGTCTTGAGCGTGACGCCCGCCCCTTTGGCACGCAACGCCTGCGCATAGGCCGCACAAGGGGCCGCCGGCGTGTAGTCATCCTTGCCGCCGAGCAACATCAGCACCGGGGCACCGTCGACCTGACTGGCGTCGTACCCAATGCCGCATGACGGATAGAACGCAACGTGCGCGGCAAAGCCCAGCGTGCCGTCCACGGCTGCATCGCGAAACGGCGCCAGCGTCGAATAGAGCGCCGCCACACCGCCCCGAGAAAATCCCATGACCGCAATGCGTCGCTTGTCGATACGCGGGTCGGTCGCCAACAGCCGCAAGGCAGCATACGCATCGGCAATATCGGCCGTCATGGCTAACTGCGACTGGTCTTTCTCCGTATTGCGAATGCCGCGTCCCGTGAAGCTGTCGACGACGAAACTCGCATAACCGAGCGCGTTCATGCGCTGTGCCCAAACGCGCTCGCCGGGATTCACGCCGCTACTTCCATGCAGGATGATGACCGCCGGTACCGCGCGCTCGCCCCCATCGGGAACGCTCAACTCGCCGGAGATGAGCACCTTGTGGGCTTGGGCCTCGCGAGACAGAAATTCGCCGGTACCGCGCGGCGTGAACGATGCGAACACGATGTGTCCGTCGTGAGCGTCGGCCAACGAGTCGACCGGCGCAGGGGATGCGCAAGCGGCCAGCGCACCGGCCGCGATCACGAGCAAGAGGAACTTGAATGTGGGCATACAGAAGGGGCCTCCACCGCTGCCATCAGACTGCGAAACCACGATGTTCAAACGGATGCAATTAAGGCAAAGCGCGCACAACGCAAATTGAATCACGGAACGACATGGGGACGTCTCTGTGCCGATGACACGTTGCGATTCGTCAGGGCGAGCGTCGCGCCGACGCGCGGTGCCGAGCCAGGAAGCGGTCGAGTTGTCCGGCAAATGCTTTGCTGTCGCGCGCGCTGTAGGGGTCGGGGCCGCCGGTGTCGACGCCCGTGCCGCGCAGTTGATCCATCATGTCGCGCACCGTCAGGCGTTCCTGGATGTTGTCCCGTGAGAACCAGTTTCCGCGCGGGTCGAGCGCATGGCCCCCTTTATCGAGGACGGCGGCCGCGAGCGGGATATCGGCGGTAATGACCAGATCTCCCGCTGCGACCATCTCGACGATGCGCGCATCGGCCACGTCGAACCCTGCCGGTACCTGAATCGCCTTGATGAACGGCGACGGCGGCGTGCGCAAATACTGGTTCGCGACCAGTGTCACCGGTATTTCCTCCCGGCGAGCGGCCCGAAACAGTATTTCCTTGACGGCCGAGGGGCAGGCGTCGGCATCGACTAGCACTTGCATGAAGGACATTCCACGGTGAAAACGATCATCATATGCCAACCGCCCGCGAAGCCGTCCTTTACTGCATCGTTACCGCTCAGCCCACCTCACTGCCTTCTTACTTCACCGTGGCGTACGACTCCGGTGCGATGGCCTGAGGATCGACCACGGCGCCGACCCGCTCGCGGAACTGATCGACGGTCATCCAATCCGGGCCGCCACGCTCGGGGCGATAGACCGCGCGCAGCGGCATCTGGCCCTCGCCAAGCGGCGTCAGATGGCGCATCTGATCGAGGCTTTGCGCCAGATACGACACCCGCACGAAGCGCTTGCCGTCGCGATCACGCACGAAACGCTCGAACAGCAGCGTGCCGCCGGGCACCGCATCGTTATCGCGATAGTTGCCGAGTTTCCAGTCGAAGCCGAGCATCGCGCGCAATTGCGAGATGTTGGTGTCATGCGCGACGAACACCGTCAGTCTCGCGGGCGGCGGACCACCCTGCACATCCTGGCGCGCTTCAACCGCCATCGCCACCTGACTGAGCAGTTGCGAGCCGCCACGGCGCGCCAGATACGGCGTGTGATTGACGAGGTCGTACTTGGCGCTGCGCAGGCCCATCAGACGAACTACGTCGTCGGCCCCCTTCACGTGCCCGAAGGCGATGCGCTCCAGCGGCCAGCCGTCCGCGTACTGCATGCGGATGGTTTCGCTCATGCTCGCACCGACCGACACCGGGCCCGACAGGCCCGCCTTCATGTCGTCCTTGACGCCCCAGGGCTTGGCTTACAGACCACAGGCGTTCGCGCCGCGCCTGACCACGCAATCGGCTGGCGCACCGACGACTTCGGCCATCGCTGCGACGTCGGCCGCGTATTTGCGACGCGCCCGTTCGGGATCGCCGCCCATGGCCTGCAAAATGGCCGCGCGCGCCTTGGCGGGATCAGGCGTGCCGAGGCCAAGCTCGCTGCCGTGGAACAGCGTGTCGGTCTTCACGGTGGCATGCCCCACCGGCACCTGACAGCCCGGGAACATGCCCTCGAGCAGCGCCTTGGCGGTGGCCTGCGTGCGCGACGCCGGGCTCGACCAGACGAACGTGTCGCCCGCCACCTCGCAACCGCCCGTGCCCAGCAGACCGAGGCGTTGGAAGTAATCGCGCTCCCAGCGCCCGAGCAACACCACCGCCTGATAGCCGTGCGGGGTGAGTTGACCGTCCTTCACTTCGAAGTCAGGCCACGGCTGCGCCGAGGCGGCGTTCATCTTCGGCGTGTCCGTCGCGGCACGCACGCCGTGGCGCATGACGATGACGGCGCGCTCAAGACGCATGTCCGGCGGCGCGTCCGGATACGCCTGCCCGTGGGCCGGTGCACCCGGAGACACCGGATGCGTCAGCACTGACGACGCACTCGTCTGCGCGAACGCCGGTGCGGCGAGTGCGGCGAGTGTGGCGAGCGCGGCCAGCGCCTGCAAGGCAAGCGCTGCGGCCAGACCTCGCAAGTGAAGACGCAGGCGGCGTTGGTGTTGTGGTTTCATGCGCATTCTTCCTGTCGGTTGGCCCGTTGCACGACGATTTCAGCCGGTAGCGGGTCGTCGGCAATCGGTGGTCGATATCGCGCGCGATCAGAAGTCGATCTTGGCATTCAGACTGAGCGTGCGCGGCGCGCCGACCTGCAAGTAGTTTTCCTGGTAGTAGGTCCAGTACTTGTGGTTGGTCAGGTTGGTGACGTTGGCACGCAGCGTGACCATCTTGCCGTACACGCGGGTACGGTAGCCCACACCGGCGTCGACCAGCGCGCTCGGATTGATGAAGTGCACGTTGCCCGAGTCGATCGCCATGCCGCCGAGGTATCGCACCCCCGCCTGGAAGTACAGCCCCTGGACGGCCGGCACGCGCCACGTCGCCTGCATGGCAGCCTGCCAGTTCGGGGCACCGACGGCGCGGTTGCCGCTCACCCCCGCCGCCGCGTTGATGTACTTTGCGTCGAGCCCCATCAGGCTGGCATCCAGCGTCAGGCTGCGCAGCACGTCCACCGAGCCGTTGAGTTCCACGCCCTGATAGCGCACCTTGCCATCCTGCACGAAATAGTTGGCGCTATTGGTGTACTCGGCGCCGCGCTCGATGCGGAACACGGCAGCGGTGGCGCGCCAACGGCCCTGATCGGTCTTCACGCCCACTTCGTATTGATGGCTGCGGATCGGCGCCATCTGCTGATTGGCGTTCTTGGTCGAACTGTCGGCCGTGCCGCCCTGCTCCAGCGATTCGACGTAGCTGGTGTAGAACGTGAGGTCACTGCGCGGCGAGAACATCAGCGCCACGGTCGGCGTGACCGGTGAGGCGTGATAGTTGGTCGCGCCCGACGTGGCCGACGCGTGCGCAATCTCCTCGTACGACTCGTAGCGCACACCGGCGAGCAGCGACCACGGCCCGTAGGAGAGGCGATCGCTCGCGAAGATCGCGCGCTGCGTCAGCTTGTCGTCACCGTAAGTGCCGCCGCTGAAGTTGACGTTGTTCGCCGAGAAGATCGTCGGCGAGTAGATATTGCCCGAGCCGACCACGACCTTGGGCGTGTTGACCGACTTGTTCGACAGCAGCACCAGCGTGCTCGCGCCGAGCACCACTTCATGTTTGAGCGGGCCGGTGTTGAACTTGCCTTCGACGGTGCCCTGCACTTCGTCGAATTCGTAGCTGTGATATTCGGCGCTGATGCGGTCCGAGTAGGCACCCGCGTTGCTCGAGATGGTGTACTGGTCCTTCTTGTACTGACGCACCGAATCCGAGTAGCGATACGCAATCTTCGCGACCCAGTCCGAGGCGATCTTGTACTGCACGCCCAGTGTGGCCATTTTGTAGGTCACGTCCGTATAGGAGCCGTCGCTATACAGGCGCGAGCGGCCGGACAGCGGGTCCGGCACGGCGTACTTGCTGCTGGTGATGACGTCGACGCCGCCCGAGGTGCGACGGTCTTGCCACATCGTGTCGAAGGTGACCGTGAGGTCGTTGGTCAGACGTGCGTCGAGCCCAAGGCCCACCGAGGTGCGGTTGATCTTGGCGCTGTCGGCGGCGGCATTGCCCTCCTCGTGCACGGCGTTGAACCGGAAGCCAAAGCGGTCGTCCTTGCCGAAACGCCCGCCGGTATCCACATGTTCCTTCCACACGCCGTCTTCGCTCCAGCTCTGGTCGTAGCTCAGCGTGAACTGCTCGGTGGCGCGCTTGGTGACGTAGTTGACGATACCGCCCGGGCTGCCGAAGCCGTACATGAAGCCGGTCAGGCCCTTGAGCACTTCGATGCGGTCGAACATCTCCAGCGGCATCTCCACGCCGCGGTTCACACTGGCCATGCCATCGATCTTGTAGCCATTCAGGTCATCGAGCGGCAGACCGCGCACGGCGAGCGTGGCCGGGTGCGTGCTGTAGCTCGTGCTGATCGACGTGACCGAGGCGTCGTACTTGACGGCTTCCGAGAGAATGTTGGCCTGACGGTCCTCGATCTCTTCGCCCGAGACGGACTTGATCGAGAACGGTGTGTCGATCTCCGCGTGGTCGCCGAGCGCACCGGCACTGGCGCTGCGCTTGAGGCTGGTCGGCGCGATGATCTGCGACGCAGAGACGCTCACTTCGGGCAGCGTGGCCTCGACTGCCTGCCCCGCACCGGCACTCGCGACGACCGAGTTGGCGCCCTTCGCGCTGGCCTGCGCTTGTGCGCAGAGCGGCAGCAGCCCGGCCAGGCAAAGGCCAGCGCCGACGAGTCGTGCGTACAGCACCGAGGTGTGCGGCGCGACGCGGCGAAGCGATTGATGCGATTGATGCGATTGATGCGATTGATGCGATTGATGCGATTGATGCGATTGATGCGATTGATGCGATTGATGCGGGTGTTGAGGGCAATACGTCAGGGGCGAAGGATCGTGGCGCATGGTCATCAAGAGGTTCGTGTGCGTGTGTGTGTCTGTTTCGCCGCGCGCTCGCGCCTCATGGCGAAGAGCGCGCGCGTCGCTCCCCGCCCGGGGGCGTGAGCCGTCCGGCGTGCTTTATGGGTATTCGGTATGGGTGCTGGGTAGTGCGTGCCAGCGATGTCTGACGGCGGCCTGTCCGTGATACCGGCTACGTGACGCAATGCGTCGGTATCGTCACCGGCTGCCGCAGGTCATCACGGACAAGTCGCGCAAGGCGATCGAACAGTGGGCCGTCAGTGCTTGTCGGCCTCGCTTACGAAACCGATCTTGGCCAGACCGCCGGACTGCGCGGCGGCCATGACCTGCATCACGTCCTCGTAGGGCGTTTTGCGGTCGGCGCGCAGGTGCAGTTCGGGTTGTGTCTGCTCACGCGCGGCATCGGCAATCAGGGCTTTCATGCCGTCAACATCAACGACGCGATCGTTCCAGTGAATGACGCCGGTGGCGTCGATCGCGACGTCGATGGTTTGCGGCTTGACCTCGGCGGGGGCCGACGCCGCGCGCGGCAGATCGATCTTCACCGCGTGCTGCAAGGCGGGCATGGTGATGATGAAGATCACCAGCAGCACCAGCATCACGTCGACCAGCGGGGTCGTGTTGATCTCGGGATTGAAATCGTCG
>Ga0181519_10001875_pt1 | contig 18193 bp, 13 predicted proteins | sample PEATcosm2014_Bin_26_FD_121102 | JGI IMG/M metagenome (GOLD analysis project Ga0181519, IMG submission 121102) | Peatland microbial communities from MTU Mesocosm Facility, Houghton, MI, USA - PEATcosm2014_Bin02_10_metaG | ecosystem: Environmental > Terrestrial > Soil > Wetlands > Peat | place...
GCGGCGGCTGCGTCGCTCGATTCACTGAAGGCGGAATACCGCCGCCCGGCCAAGATCCCGTTCCCGGACGACAATCCCTATACCAAGCCCAAGGCCGAGCTCGGCCGCGTGCTGTTCTTCGATCCGATCATCTCGGGCAACGGCACTCGTTCCTGCGCCAGTTGCCATAATCCGGGGTTATCCTGGGGCGATGGCCTGCCGCGCGCCATCGGCGTCAGCGCGAAACCCTTGCCGACGCGCGCGCCGACCCTGATCGACATCGCCTGGATCGATGTTCTGGGCTGGGCCGGACAATTCCCCAGCCTCGAGGCGGTTGCCTTCAAAGGGCCGATCATCGGGATCGACAACATGGACCGCAAGGAAGCGGACCTGGTTCCGTTGCTCCAGGCCATTCCCGGTTATGTGCGGCTTTTTGCCAAGGCTTACCCGCCGGATGGAGCCATCAATCAATCTCATATCGAACAGGCGCTCGCCACTTTCGAGCGCACCATCGTGGCGTCGCAGGCGCCGTTCGACCGCTGGATAGAAGGCGACGAGAATGCCATCGATCCCGCGGCCAAGCGCGGCTTCGCCCTGTTCAACGGCAAGGCCGGCTGCGCCCAGTGCCATTCGGGCTGGAATTTCACCGACGGTTCCTTTGCCGATATCGGCGTCGGGCAGGGCGACGATATCGGACGCGGCAAGCTTTTCCCGAGTTCGCCCAAGCTGCAATACGCCTTCAAGGTGCCGACGTTGCGCGACGTGGCGCGGCGCGGGCCTTACATGCATGACGGTTCGGAGCCGACACTCGAGGCCGTGATCGATCTCTACAACAAGGGCGGGGTGGACCGGCCGAGCCGCTCGGATCTGATCAAGCCGCTCAATCTGAGCGACCGGGAAAAATCCGATCTGATCGCTTTCCTCAAGACCCTGACCGGCGACAGCAACAAGCCCTTCGCCGTTCCCGATCTGCCGCGCTGAAGACCGCTGGCCCGAAACCTACTGAACCGTCACCTTGAGGTGCATGGTCGGGTGAATGGCGCAGAGCACGGTGAAGCTGCCCTTGGTGTTGAACACCAGATCGACCGACGTACCCACCGGCTGTTCGCCGGAATCGAATTTCATCGTCGGGGAATCGACGTAGATGTGGTGCGTCACTTTGTCGTCGTTGATGATGTGAAGCGTGGTTCCCGCCGCCACATGCAATTCCCCGGGCGTGAATTTCCGGTCCTTCTGGCTGATGGTGATGGAGGAAGCCAGCGCGGCCGTGGCCACGCATAGCGACAAGAGAATGAGTCCGGCCCGAAACCACCGCAGCATGGATATTCTCCCGTATTTTTTTAAAAGGCCCAAATTTCCAAACGCGGGCCGATCATAGCAACCGGGATGGAGCTTCGAAACCGCGAATCGATTTTACCCCGGAATAAAGGCTTTACGACGCCTTGGCCGCCGCCAGCACTTCCTCGGCATGTCCCGGCACCTTCACCTTGCGCCACAGACCCTTGATCACGCCTTTTTCGTCGATCAAGAAAGTCGAGCGCTCGATGCCCATGTATTTGCGCCCATACATGCTTTTCTGCACCCAGACGCCGTAACGCTCGGTGACCTTGCCCGCTTCGTCGGAACCGAGGATGAAGGGCAGGTGATATTTCTTCTTGAACTTGTCGTGCTTTTCCACGCTGTCGCGCGACACGCCGATGATCACCGCGTCGAGTTTGCGGAAATTGGGCAAGCCGTCGCGGAAGGCGCAGGCCTCGGCGGTGCAACCCGAGGTGTCGTCCTTGGGATAGAAATAAAGCACCACCTTCTTGCCTTTCAACTCGCTCAGTTTGACCGTGCCGTTGCCGTCGGTGGGCAGGGTGAAGTCGGGGGCTTTGTCGCCGATTTCGAGACTCATGGATTTTTCTCCGTCTCCCGTTTTTCCGTCTTGACCGGCGCCTCGATCAGCATTTGATAAAGCCGCATGGCGCGTTTGGCGCTGGCATCCATATCAGCTTTCAAGACGGCGAAGTCAACCGCGCCGGCGCCCTTGGCGAGGATGGATTTGAGCGCCGGGCTGGCCTGGCTTTCGTCGAACGGCTCCTCGACGGTGAGCTTCAACAGCCCCTGCACGTTGCGCCACAGCATCAAGGCCGCGACCAGCGTGTCGGCGTCTTCGCGCGCGAGATCGCCGTGATCGGCGAGAGCCAGCAACGCGGCACGCGTGTTCTGATGCAGCAATTGGGGCGCGCGCCAGGATTCGCGGAGTTGCAGATATTGGGCGATGAACTCGATATCGACCATGCCGCCGCGCCGGTGCTTGACCTCGAATGCGGGCGGGTTGCGGTGCGCCACGGCGATGCGCTGGCGCATATCGGCGACCTCGGATTTGAGCAGGGCCGGATCGCGTTTCCGGGTCAGGACCTCGCGCACCTCGTCCATCACCCGCCGGCGCAGGGGTTCCGGCCCGGCCACCGCCCGGGCCCGGGTCAGCGCCATGTGCTCCCAGGTCCAGGCCGCCTCGTGGTGATAGCGGCGGAAGGCTTCGAGGCTGGAGGCGATCGGCCCGGCCATGCCCGAGGGCCTCAGGCGCATATCCACGTCGTAGAGATTGCCCTCGCCGGTCAGCGCGGTGAGCGCGTTGATGAAACGCTGGCACAGCCGCGCGTAATAGGCCGATACCGCCAAGGGCCGCGGTCCGCCGGTGGATTCGGCGGTACCGGGCGCGTCATAGACCAGGATCAAATCGAGATCCGAGACGAAGGTCATCTCGCGGCTGCCGAGCTTGCCGAGACCGAGCACGATGAAGGCGCCGCCCTTCACGGTGCCGTGGCTGCGCGCGAATTCAATCGCGGTGCGCTCGTAGAGTTCCGCGATCGCGGATTCGGCGATATCGGCGAAGGCGCCGCCGGCCTGCTCGCCGTCGAGATGGCGGCGCAGCAATTGCACGCCGATCTGGAATTTTCGCTCGCCGACCCAGCGCCGGGCGAGGTCGAGCGTTTCCTCGTAATGCCGCGCGCGGCCGAGCAATTCGTGCAACTCCACCGCCAGAATTTCGCGCGTCGGCAAGGGCGCGAAAAAATCCGCCGTCAGCCCGCTTTCGATCAGGCCCGGTCGCAATGCCAGCGTCTCGGCCAAGTGCGGTGCCGCGCCCATGATCTCGGCGATCAAATCGATCAGCCCGGGATTCTGGTACAGCAGGGAAAAAAGCTGCACCCCGGCCGGAAGCCGGCTCAGATACTGGTCGAAGCGCAACAACGCGGTGTCGGGATTGGACGAGGCGCCGAAGGCCTTGAGCAGCACCGGCACCAGCTCGGTCAGCAATTCGCGCCCCCGCTGGCTGCGGGTGGAGCGGTAGCGGCCGTGATGCCAGCCGCGGATGATGGCGGCGATGGGTGCCGGCTCGGCGAAGCCGAGACTGGTCAGCGTCTTCAATGTTTCGGGATCGTCTTCGCTGCCGGTGAAGACCAGATTGCCGGGCGCCGCCAGCGAGGGCGCTTCCTCGAACAATCTGGCGTAAAAGCTTTCGACGTCGCCCAGCACGCGGGTGAGATCCTTGGCGAAATCCGCTTGGTTCGCATAGCCCGAAAAAATCGCGATGCGGTGCAGGCCCGCCGCGTCCTCGGGGATGGTGTGGGTCTGGGCGTCCTCGACCATTTGCAACCGGTGTTCGACCCGGCGCAAAAAGCGGTAGGACCGGGTCAGGGTTTCGGCGGCTTCGGCGGTGATATGGCCGGCCCGCGCCAGCGCCGCCAGTGCATCGCAAGTGCCGGTGACGCGCAAGGCCGGCTCGCGTCCGCCCCAGATCAGTTGCTGAGTCTGGGCGAAGAATTCGATCTCGCGGATGCCGCCGCGGCCGAGCTTGATGTTGTGTCCGGCGACGGCGATGGTGGCGCCGCCCTTATGCGCGTGGATCTGGCGCTTGATCGAGTGAATATCCTGGATGGCGGCGAAATCGAGATGCTTGCGCCACAGGAAAGGGCCGAGCGCCGCGAGAAATTCCTTTCCCGCTTCGAGATCGCCGGCCACGGCACGCGAACGGATGAGCGCGGCGCGCTCCCAATTCTGGCCGGTGCTTTCGTAATAGGCGATCGCCGCCTGGCGCGACAAGGCCGGCGGGGTGGAGCCCGGATCGGGCCGCAGCCGCAGATCGGTGCGGAAGACGTAACCCTCCGCCGTGCGCTCTTCCATCATGCGCACCAGCTCCTGCGCCAGATGAGTGCAGAAATATTGCAAATTGCGCGGACCGCGATAGCGCATGGTCTCGGCGTCGAACAGGATGATCAAATCGACGTCGCTCGAATAATTGAGTTCGCAGGATCCGAGCTTGCCGACACCGAGCACGATGTAGCCGCTGCCAAGGGCCGGGTCGGCCGGATCGGGCAATAGGATCTCGCCTTTGGCGGCCGCATCGGCGAGTAGGTGGCGCACGCAGAGCGCCAGTGCGCCATCGGCAAAGGCGCTCAAACCGGTGATGACGGTCTCGACCGGCCACAGACCGGCGATATCGGCTATGCCAATGGTTAAGGCGGCCTGGCGTTTCAGCACCCGCAGCCCGGCCATCAGGGCGTCCCGCCCGTCCCCGGGCTTGAGATCCCGCCCGGGCTTGAGATCGCGGTTGAGACTGGCGAGCAGTTCGGCGAAACTGGCCTCGGGGCCGTGTTGCGAAAGCCGCAGCAGCAGGCCGGGCTCCTTGAGACTGCACTGGGTCAGGAACGGGCTATTGCCGAAAATCGACGAGAGCAGGGCTTTGCCCGACGATTCGGCGGCGAAATCGCGCATCCTGGCGGCAAGTTTCTTGCCCGCCAGATTGTTGGCCGGATCATTGGCCAGATCGTCGGCCGCCTCGCGCCAACGCGCGAATCCGACCGCGACGGATTCCGCGTCGGCCGGTAACGGGAGTTCCTTGTAGGTGTGGAACGATAAGGGCGGCATGGACGGCGATCCGCGCAGGGATGCGGCGGAGACTGCGCGCCAGGACGGGCCCGGTCAAGACCGTGCCCACGCGCATCTGCGCTTCCTGCGCCGTCTGGTCTATATCCTGGCCGGTCTGGCCGGGGTGTGCGCGGTTTTGGTCGGCTACGGGCTATGGATGTTGTCGCGGGGTCCGATATCGCTCGATCCCTTCGCGCCCTATCTGTCGCGCTCGCTGTCGAGCGGCCCGCACGGCGTCGAGGTGACCATCGACCATGCGGTTCTGAGCTGGGAGCCGGGACTGAGCTTCCAGCTGGTCACCACCGGCATCCATCTCATCCAGCCCGATAGCGGCGCGCAGCTCACCTTCAAGGAAATGGAGATGGTGCTGAGTCTGCGCGCGCTGATCTTCGGCACCATCGCGCCGTCGCGCCTGGTGCTGACCGAACCGCGGCTGCGTCTGCAGCGCGCGGAAGACGGCTCGCTCCATATCGGATTGGGCGGCAACGATCAGGGCAATCCGGGCAATTCGGGGCCAAACGAGCAGAACGAGGAGGAGACCTCCGAATTCTGGGGCAATCGCCTGGCCGGCGATCTCGCCGATCCGCTCAACGGCGTCGGTCCCTTGGGCTATCTGCGCGATTTCGAAATCCGCGACGCAAGCCTCACCGTCGATGATCGTTCGCTCGACGTGATCTGGAACGCCCATCTCACCGATTTGTCGCTGCATCGCAACGGCGTCGGGCTGAACGGCACGTTGCAGCTTGCCGCCGGCATCGGCGATCAGCAGGCGCTGCTTCGCGGTGATCTGGTTTACAAGCGTCCGGGCAGTCTGGTGGTGGGGTTGAATTTTACCGGCTTGAACCCGGCGCTGTTCGCGCCCGCTTCGCCGGCGCTGGCGGCGCTGGGCAATGTGAGTTTGCCGGTGACCGGGGTAATCCATGTGGCGCTTGATACGGCGAAGCTCGCGATCAACGACGCGTCCTGCGATATCGTCTTCGGCGCGGGCACGTTGCAGAATCCCAACCTGCCGGACGGCTCGGCGGCCATAGCCCAGGGCGCGTTCAAGGCGAATTACGATCCCGATGCGGGCCGCGTCACCATCGACAATTTCGCGCTCGATACCGCCGACGGCGCCAGCGCCGAGATTTCCGGCACGGTCGACAATGTCGGCGCGAATTTGCTGACCGGAGTCCTGCCGCAGAGTTTTGACGTGGCGATGCAGATGAGCGTTCAGAATTTATTGGCGAATGATTTCCCGCATCTCTGGCCGGAAAAGGCCGGGCCGCACACGCGAAGCTGGATCACCAAGCACATCCATGACGGCACGCTGGATGCGATGCAGGGCGCGCTCGATTTTCATGCCGATTTTTCGCCCGACGTGCCGAAGCCGGTCGTGGTCAGCAAATTCGACGGCAATTTCAGTTTTCACAATCTGACCGTCGAGTATTTCGCGCCGCTTGAGCCGGGCCGGGGCATCGACGGCACCGCCACCTTTAACCGTACCGAGGTCGATTTCACGCCGTCGAGCGGCCACGTGCTGGGTGCGCAGGTGACCGGCGGAACGGTCAAGCTCATCAAGCTCGACACCAACGACGAGACCGCCGTCGTCGACCTCCAGGTCAAGGGGCCGCTGCACGACGCGCTCACCGTTCTTGATACCCCGCCTTTGGGCTATGCCAAGTCGCTGTCGCTCGATGCCGCCGACGCCAAGGGCGACTTCGATTCGCGTATGTATTTCGAAGTGCCGCTGAAACACGATCTCGATCTCGATGAAGTGGTCTATCACGCGGAAACCGATCTCTCCGGCGTTGCGGTGCCGGGGGCGTTGTTCGGCGAGGATTTGAGCGACGGCAATTTCAAGGCGACGCTCGACAGCACCGCGTTGAAGGTCGTCGGCGATGCCGCTCTCGCCGGAGTTCCGGTCAAGCTGGATTGGACCGAAAGCTTGAAATCCGACGAGCCGGTCAAGCGGCGTTACGCGGTTCAGGCGCGGGTCGACGACGACGGGCGAAAGCGCCTTGGATTTGACTTCCCGGACTATGCCGTCATTCACGGCCCGGTCGACGTCGATCTGACATACAGCCTGTCGCGCAACGGCAGGGCGACGGCCAATGTCGCGGCGGATTTCAAGGATGCCAGCGTCGACCGTTCCGAGTTCGGCTGGACCAAGGCGGCGGGCGATCCCGCCACCATTAAGCTGGCGCTCGATTTCGCCGACGACAAGCTGATGGCGATCCGCGACGCGATGCTGTCCGGGCCGAATGCCGATGGACGGCTCTCGGCGAGTTTCGACAAGGATGGGCTGGTGCGCCTCGACGTGCCGCGCCTCAAGGCCGCCGGCACCGACGCCACGGGTTTCGTTCAACGTACGCCGCAGGGCGTGCTGCACGCCTCGATTACGGGCGCGAGCTTCGACGCCAGCGGGGTGTTCGACGCGATGTCGCGCGCGCCATCGGGCGATTCCGGCGCCAAGCCGCTGGATATCGACGCCAAGCTCGGCCGCCTGACTCTGGGGGAAAACCGCGCGGTGACCAATCTGACCGCCAAGGTCGAAAGCGACGGCCCGCATTGGAAAGAGGCGAGCCTGGATGGAATTCTGTCCGATCGCCGCCGCATCACCATGCGTTTCGGCGGCGACCAGGGCGCGGGTGTATTCCGTTTGCGCGCCGATGATTTCGGCGCGCTGCTGCGCTTGCTCGACGTGACCGACAACGTCAACGGCGGAACCTTCGAGGTCAACGGCAACGCGGTCGACGACAACGGCAAGCGCGTGCTCAAGGGCGAAGTCCGCGCCGCGAATTTCGTGCTGGTCAAGGCGCCGCTTTTCGCCAAGCTTTTGTCGGTGACCTCGTTTTCCGGCATCAACAATATGCTCAACGGGCAGGGGATTCCCTTCACCGCGCTCGAGGGCAACATCGTCTATGGCGGCGGCGGCATCGCGGTCAGCGATCTGCGCACTTATGGCGGCGCCATCGGCATCAATGTCGACGGCAGCGTGGATTACCAGGCCGGCACGCTCGACGCCTCGGGCACGCTGGTGCCGGCCAATATCCTCAACACCGCGCTGGGCAATATCCCGGTGCTCGGCAATCTGCTGGTCGGGCAGGGCCTATTCGGCGCCAATTTCCGCATCGCCGGGCCGCTGGCCGATCCGCAAATCGCGGTGAACCCGCTGAGCGCGGTGGCGCCCGGATCGCTGCGCAAGCTGTTCCTGTTCAAGGCATGGAATCCGTCATCGGCGCCCGGCGCCCCGGCGGCGCAAACCCCGCCGCCGTCAGGCGATCAACCGCCCGCCGGGGGCGGCGGGTAAGCTAGACCGGCTTCACCAGCGCGTGGCGCTTGCGCCCCGCCGAAAGCTTGATGACGCCTTCGGCGTTCAAATCCTTGAGCGAGAGCAGCCGCTTTTCGTCATCGACCACCTGGTCGTTGACGCGGGCGCCGCCGCCGCGCACCAGCCGCCGCGCCTCGCCCAGGCTCGGCGCCAGCCCGGCCCGGTGGAAATAATCGATCGCCGGATGGCCCTGGGCGAGTTCGGCCTTGGGGGTTTCGATGACCTTCAGGTCGCCGCCGATGCCGCCCTCGGCGAAAACCCGCCGCGCGGTTTCGGCGGCGTCGTCCGCAGCATCGCGCCCATGGCACAGCGCCGTCGCCTCGGTGGCGAGCACGATCTTGGCCTGGTTGATTTCGCTGTCCTTGAGCGCCGCGAGCTTTTTTATTTCGTCGAGCGGGAGATCGGTGAAGAGGCGGAGAAAACGTCCGACATCGGAATCCTCGGTGTTGCGCCAATATTGCCAATAATCGTAAGGGCTGAGCTTCTCGGCATTGAGCCAGACCGCGCCCTGTGCGGTCTTGCCCATTTTCGCGCCCGAGGATGTCGTGATCAAAGGCGAAGTGAAGCCGAAGAGTTCGCGGCTGTCCGCGCGGCGTCCGAGTTCGATGCCCATGACGATGTTGCCCCATTGGTCGGAGCCGCCCATCTGCAACGCGCATTGATAGCGCCGCGCCAGCTCGACGAAATCATAAGCCTGCAGCACCATGTAGTTGAACTCGAGGAAGGAAAGCGGCTGTTCGCGCTCGAGCCGGAGCTTGACGCTGTCCATGCTCAGCATGCGGTTGACCGAGATATGGCTGCCATATTCGCGCAGGAAGGGGATATAGCCGAGCTTGTCGAGCCACGCGGCATTGTCCACCATGATCGCGTCGGAGGGATTCTTGCCGAAGGACAGGAATTTCTCGAAAACGCGGCGGATGCCCGCCATGTTGGATTCTATCTGCGCGTCGGTCAGAAGCTGGCGGCTTTCATCCTTGCCCGAGGGGTCGCCCACCTTGGTGGTGCCGCCGCCCATGAGCACGATGGGCTTGTTGCCGGTCTTCTGCCACAGCCGCAACAGCATGATCTGCAAAAGACTGCCGACATGGAGGCTGTCGGCGGTACAATCGAATCCGATATAAGCGGTCACCGGACCGGCGGTCAGGCGCTGTTCGAGCCCGGCACGGTCGGTGATCTGGTGCAGAAAGCCGCGCTCTTCGGCGGCGGCGAGGAAAGAGGACTGGGTCTTGGTCATTGGCGGTTGGGCGTGCTGTAGCATACTGGCGGGGCGGCGTCAGCCATGAGCGCGAATCTGATCCGCGCCATCGGGCTGATGAGCGGCACCTCGCTCGACGGCATCGACGCCGCCTTCATCGAGACCGATGGCGGGGCGCAGGTGAAGGCCGGCCCGGCGCTCACCATTCCCTATGATCCGGAACTGCGCGCCTTGCTGCGCGCCACGCTGGGCGGCCAGGGACCGGTGGAACAGGCCGAAAGCGGCATGACTCGCGCCCATGCGGCGGCGATAAACGCGCTGATGGAAAAGCACAATCTGCCCAGGCCGGATGTGGTGGGCTTTCACGGCCATACCATCCTGCTTCAGCCGCGACAGGGCCGGACCTGGCAATTGGGCGACGGCGCGCTGCTCGCCAGCCTGACCGGCATCGACGTGGTCAATGATTTCCGCAGCGCCGACGTGGCCGCCGGCGGCGAGGGCGCGCCCCTGGTTCCGTTCTACCATCGGGCGCTGGCGGCGAAGCTCGAAAAGCCGCTGGCGGTGCTCAATATCGGCGGCGTCGCCAATGTCACTTGGATCGGACCGGAACCCGACGACATTCTTGCTTTCGACACCGGTCCGGGCAATGCGTTGCTCGACGATTGGGCGCTGGCGCATACCGGCAAGCCGGTGGATGAGGGCGGCGCCTTGGCCAGAGCCGGCAAGGTCGATGAGAAGCATCTCGCGCGTTTCCTGGCGCATCCTTATTTCGCGCGTAAGCCGCCCAAATCCCTCGACCGCGACGAATTCGCGCTGTTCATGCCCAAGGGCCTGTCGCCGGCCGACGGCGCCGCCACGCTGGCGGCGATGAGCGTGGCCGCCATCGCGGTGGCGCCGCTGCATTTTCCCGCACCCGCGCGGCGCTGGCTCGTCACCGGGGGCGGGCGGCATAATCCGGTGCTGATGAAATTGCTGCGCGAGCTGCTCGGCCCCTCGCTCGAAAAAGTGGAATCCGCCGGCTGGGACGGCGACGCGCTCGAAGCCCAGGCCTTCGCCTATCTCGCGGTGCGGTCGCTGAAGGAACTGCCCTTGAGCCTGCCCGGCACGACCGGGGTCAAGGCGCCGACCAAGGGCGGCAAACTGCATCGCGCCGGTTAGCCGCCGAAAAACGCCCCGCCATTGACGTGGATCGACTGGCCGGTGATGAAGCGGGAATGCGGGCCGCAGAGATGGCGCACCATGGAAGCGACGTCGCCGGGCGGGGTGCGCTTGCCGAAAAGGAAATTGCGGCCTTCGTGATGGGCGGCGGGTCCGGCGCTCGATCCGCCGCGCTGGGTTTCGACCAGCCCGGGCACCACGCAATTGACGGTGATGCCGTCCGATGCCAGTTCCAGCGCCAGTGCGCGGCTCATGCCTTCGATCCCGGCCTTGGCCGCGGCCACATGCGCGCGGTTCTTGGCGCCGGTGCGGCCGGTCAAGCCGCCGATATTGACGATGGCGGCGGACTGGCTCTGACGCAGATAGGGCAGAGCGGCGCGGGCGCAGATATAGGCGCTGTCGAGGATCGAATTCATGGTGGCGCGCCATTGCGCCAGATCGAGCTCGGCCAGCGGCGATTCATGGCGCATGGCGGCGTTGTTGACGAGAATATCGAGCCCGCCAAACGCTTCGACGGTTTCCTTCATGATGCGTGAAGCATCGCGTTCATTGGTCACGTCGCCCAACACCACCACCGCCTTGCCGCCGGATGCCGCGATCTCGCGCGCCACGCCCTCGGCTTCGGCGGCCGATGTCCGGGCGTTGACCGCGACATTGGCGCCGCCTTCGGCCAAGGCCAGCGCGATGGCGCGGCCGATATTGCGCGAGCCGCCGGTGACCAGCGCGGTTTTTCCCTTTAACTCGTTCATGCGCGCAAGGCTTTGAGGTCAATGGGTTGACCGGCCAGCCCGGGAAACAGCCTGGCGACGGCTTGGCGCGCGGCCTCGGCCTGGGCGCGGGGAAATCCGCCGAACGCGGCATTGGCGAAGAACTTGGCCTCGATGTCCTGACGCGGCAAGGGTTCGTGGACGCCGCCACGCAAATGGGGCTGGCGTTCCTCGATCTCGCGTCCATCCTTGAGCCGCGCCTTCAAATGGCCGGTGTAATTGCCGGGATAAGGATTGTCCGGGTCGATGACGTATTTGATCTTGGCTGCTAAGGCGAGCAGGCGCGGGTCGCGCACGGTTTCCTCGGTGAAAGCGGCAAGCCCCGCATCGCCGAAGAAGAACCCGGCGGCCATGCCGAAAGGCATGCTGAACTTGGCGGCATAGGCATTGGGCGGCGATTGCTTCGCCGCCAGCGGTTCCCACAGCCGGTGGACCACGCCCTCGGCGACTTCGCAGGTGATTTCGGCCACGTCCTCCGCCTTCACGCCGCGCTTGGCCAGGCGGATGGCGCAGTCGATATAGGGATGGATCATGGTGCCGCAGGCGAAGGGCTTGAAGGCGATGGTCTCGGCCACCCATTCCTCGCCGAAGCCGTCGAGCAGCCTGCCGTATTCGCCCTGGTTGGTGTGGGCAAAGCCGTGGAACAAGCCATGCGTGCCCTCGAACACGGTGCGCGGGCCGAAAAAGCCGCCGCGCGCCAACAGCGCCGCGCGCAACCCGGCCTGGGCCGACCAGCCGGGATGGAGCCGTTTGGTCCAGGCGCCTTCGGCGAGATATTCGATGATGCCGCCGGCCATGCTGCCGGCAATACCGAGCGCGTCGGTCACTTGCTTGCGGTCGAGGCCGAGCGTGGCGCCCACCGCCGCCGCAGCGGCCAAAGTGCCGAACACGCTGGTGGGGTGGAACCCCGCCTTGTGCACCAGCTTGGGCGCGACCGTGCTGAGCCGGCAGATGGTCTCGACGCCCACCGCCAGCCCAACCAGCACCGCTTGGCCGCCGCATCGATAGCGCTCGGCGGCGGCCAGCACCGCCGGCACGATGACCACGCCGGCATGGACCGGGCCGCCCTCGAAAGTGTCGTCGAAATCCTCGCCATGGGCGGCGGTGCCGTTGACCAGCGCGCTGCCGGCGGCGTCGCCCATCCTTGCATGGCCGATCATGGTGCAGGGCCCGTCTTCGTCGCAGGCCGACAGCGCCGCGCGGACGTAATCGGTGCGCCGCGCCGCCAGGCACAGCCCGGCGATGTCGAGCACCAGATCCTCCAGCCGGGCCACCAGCTTGGCCGGCAAGCGGCCGGGCTGCAACGAAGCGATCCGGCCGGCGAGAGTTTCGGCGACGGTGATCGGCTGCGCGGTTTTGCTCATTCAGATGCCGACATGCATTTAGATGCCAAAATACTGGGAGTATTTCTGCTTGATCTCGTCGGCATGCGCCGCCGTGCCCTGCGGATCGTCGCGCATCAGCTTGATGCTCTTGAGCGACGGACGGTCGGGCCGTTCCTTCACGGTCGGGTCGAAGGAGCGCAGCGCGCCGATATCGGTGATCAGCTGCTGGGTCTCGTGGCTGAAAAGGTAACTCTCATAGAGCCGCGCGGCGTTGGGGTGGGGCGCGTCCTTCATCACGCCGACCGAACCGGCGATGAAAGGCGTGCCCTCGGTGGGATAGATCGGCGCCACCGGCGCGCCCTTCGCCGCCTCGATCAGCAGCAGATATTCGACGCCGTCGACGCTGACCGCGCGTTCGCCGGCTTCGAGCTTGTGCGCCGGGTCGTTGGCGGACTGGGTCTGCATCACGTGCTGGCCCGCGAGCTTCTCGAAATAGCCCCAGCCGAGATCGCGCACCATTTCATAGGTCGCGGTCATGATCGTGCCGCTATAGCCCGGATGCGCCTTGACCAGCTTGCCGTCCCATTTGGGATCGAGCAGATCGGCGAAGCTCTTGGGCGCGTCGGCCGCTTTGACCAGATTGGTGTTGTAGCCCATCACGCTCAAGGTCGCGCGCCAGCTGGCGTAAAGCCCGTCGGGATCGCGATAAGCGGCCGGCACATAGGCCGGCATGCCATCGGGCACGTAAGGGGCGAGGAGATTGTCGTGCTTCCAGGACAGGAAGTTCGAGGTGTCCGAACTGTCGACCACGTCGACCTGGTGGATGTTGCTCGAATACTCCTCGGCGATGCGCTGGTAATTGCGCTCGGCGCCGGAACGTTCGATCTGGACGGTGATGCCGGGATATTTGGCCTGGAAGGCATTGGCCACGGCCTGGACCAGGCCGAGTTCGGCCGAGGTGTACCAGATCACCTGGCCTTCCTTTTGCGCCGCGGCGATCAGCGCCGGGGTGATCTTGGTGGCGGCGGGCGGCGCGGCCAAAGCGGGATAAGCCGCCAGAACCGCGGCCGCGATCAGAATTATGCGCGTGAATTTATAAATGCCCGCCTCCCCATCCTGGCCCGTTCCGGGCCCGCTTTTTTTGGGCCTCGATCAGGCTTCCATCCTGCCCGCTCTGGGCCGGTTGATCAACCGGCCCAGAGAGATCGGTCAGTATTTGGGGGCAGGAGTCTTAAGATAGAGCGGGGTGGCTCTGCTGGTGGACCGCCTTGGTCTTGATCGCCTTCTGCAGCTTTTCGAAGGCGCGCACTTCGATCTGGCGCACGCGCTCGCGCGAGATGCCGTATTTCTCCGACAAATCCTCGAGCGTCGCCGGCTCGTCCTTGAGACGGCGTTCGACCAGGATATCGCGCTCGCGCCCGGTGAGCAGCTTCATCGCTTCGCGCAGCAAGTCGCGGCGCAAGCCCAGCTCCTGGCGCTCGCCGAGGCGGTCTTCCTGGTCGGGACTGTCGTCGACCAGCCAATCCTGCCATTCGCCCTCGCTTTCGGCGCGCAAGGGCGCGTTGAGCGAGTTATCGGGTGCTGCAAGACGCCGGTTCATGTTGACCACGTCTTCCTCGGGCACGCCGAGCTCGGTGGCGATCTTGTGGACGTTTTCGGGCGAAAGATCGCCCTCCTCGATCGCCTGGAGCTGGCCCTTGATCTTGCGCAGATTGAAGAACAGCTTCTTTTGCGCCGCGGTGGTGCCCATTTTCACCAGCGACCAGGAATGCAGCACGTATTCCTGGATCGCGGCGCGGATCCACCACATGGCATAGGTCGCCAGGCGGAAGCCGCGATCGGGATCGAAGCGCTTCACCGCCTGCATCATGCCGACATTGCCCTCGGAGATGAGCTCGGAAAGCGGCAACCCGTAGCCGCGATAGCCCATGGCGATCTTCGCCACCAGACGCAAATGGCTGGTCACCAGCTTATGCGCGGCGTCGCGGTCGCCATGCTCGCGCCAACGCTTGGCCAGCATGTATTCCTCTTCCGGCTGCAGCATCGGAAACTTGCGGATTTCCTGCAGATAGCGCGAAAGATTGCCTTCGGACGAGATCGAGGGGAGGGCGCGGATAGTCGCCATGGCTGGCGAACTCCTTTCATTCCTCTATTGGACGCATATCTTAGTGCCCTAGTCGGGTATTGTCTAGGCTAGATAAGCTCCAAGCTGTGTATTAACTTACTGATATCTTTAGGTAAGCGGCTCCGGAATTCGAGGTATTCGCCGCTTGCAGGGTGGGTGAACCCGAGAAGATAGGCATGGAGTGCCTGGCGGCCAAGAGTCGCCGCTGCCTTCCGGGCCTTTTCCGGCAATCCGGCGAGGCGGCTTTGGCTTTGCTTGCCGTAGCTGGGATCGCCGATCAGCGGATTGCCGATGGCCGTCATATGGACGCGGATCTGGTGGGTGCGGCCGGTGGCGAGCCGGCATTCGACCAGCGCCGCTTTGGTTCCGAAATTCTTCATCACCTTATATCGGGTGATCGCGGCCTTGCCGCGCGCCGTCACCACCGCCATTTTCTTGCGGTCGCGCGGGTTGCGGCCGATGCGGCCGGAAATCTCGCCGCTTTTTGGCTGGGGCACGCCCCAGACCACCGCCTGATAAGCGCGGGTGACGGTATGAGCGGCGAAATCCCGCGCCAAAGCGCGGTGGGTGGCATCGTCCTTGGCCACCACCATCAGCCCGCTGGTGTCCTTGTCCAGGCGGTGAACGATGCCCGGCCGTTTCACCCCGCCGATCCCGGCCAGGCTTGCGCCGCAATGGGCGAGCAGCGCATTGACCAAGGTGCCATCCGGATTGCCGGGGGCGGGATGGACCACCAGCCCAGCCGGCTTGTCGAGCACCAGCAAATGTTCGTCTTCGTAGCGGATGTCGAGCGCCATCGCCTGGGGTTCGGGCAAGGCGGTTTCCGGCGCGGGCACGGCGAGGGTGAAGATCTGGCCCGGCTTGACCCGCATGTTCGGGTCGGTCACGGCATGGCCGGCCAGGCTGACTTGGCCTGATTCCACGAGGTTTTTCAGGCGCGAGCGCGAAAATCCGGCCAGCGATGCGGCCAGGAAACGGTCCAGCCTTTCGCCCGCGCCCTCGCTTCCCACCCGGGCCTGTAGCGTTTCGGCATTCATGGCGGCTAAAGTGGACCGGAACATGCGTGCCCTCAAGCTTCTGGTGATCGTCATGGGCGTGCTGCTGGTGGCCGGGGTGGCGGCGCTGGCGGTGGCGATCACCTATCGCGTTAACCACGCCGCGACCGCTTCCGCCGCAGCCTCCACCGGCGGCGTAACCGCCGCGATTTCCCTGCCGGCGGGGGCCAAAATCGTCGCGACCGAGGTCTCGGGTGGCAGAATCGTCGCCCGGATCGACCTGCCGGATGGCGGCGTGGAGCTGATGATCTTCGATCTGGCTTCCGGCGCGCGCATCGCGACCGTCGATCTCGTCCCGCAACCGCGCTGAGACGCCGGACTCGCGGGGAATTTTCTCCGCGCGGGGCCGCGACGGAGGCTTCCGGTCCGAAAATCCGTCGCGCGCGGATAAAAATTCGCCGTCGGGGCATAAAGCAGGGATAAAAATCGCCGCGCGTGGATAAAATCGGCCCCAGCGCCGGAAAAATTCATAATTTCGTGAATTTTTTCTTGCATCATGCGGCGATGAGCGTATTTATCAATTCAGACGCACTCGCACGTGCCTATGGCCCATCGTGGTTATGCAACGACGTAACGCGTCCTTTTTGGCAGAGCCGGTCAGGTCAGACCGGTCCCGAGAGGGAGGTCGATATGGTTGCTTTCCAGAGCAGGGCTCCCAAGCCCTCTCATGTTGCCGGCACCGGCGCCCAAAATGGCGCCCCGAGCCGTTCGTCCGCTTCGTTGAGCGCCCTGAATTGATCTCCGCACCCGGTTTTCGGGCGGACCCTTCCCTCGTGGATGCCGGTTCCGCCCTTTCATGCTCTTTCGCCCGACTCCGTCGTGGCGCGAAGGGCCCGTTTCGCGCCGTGAAGCGCGCCCCGAGATAGGAATTCGTCCATGAACGTCGTCAACAAGAAGATCGCCAAGTTCCTCGCCGAGCAGAAGCCCGAGACGCCCTGCCTGATCATCGATCTCGACATCGTGACCCAGGCCTACAAGCTGCTGCGGCGCTATTTGCCGCTGGCCCGGGTGTTCTACGCGGTCAAGGCCAACCCGGCGCCCGAGGTGGTGGGCTCGCTCAAGGATCTGGGCTCGAGCTTCGACGTGGCGAGCCGCAACGAGATCGACCTTTGCCTCGGCCGCGGCGTGTCCGCGGACAACATCTCCTTCGGCAACACGATCAAGAAAGAACGTGACATCGCCTATGCCTATGAGAAGGGCGTGCGCCTCTTCGCCTTCGACAGCCAGCCCGAGTTGGAAAAGCTTTCGCGTGCCGCCCCGGGATCCCGCGTTTTCTGCCGCATCCTGGTCGAATGCACCGGCGCTGATTGGCCGCTGTCGCGCAAATTCGGCTGCGCGCCGGAAATGGCGGTCGAATTGCTGCGCCAGGCGCGCGACATGGGGCTCGACCCCTATGGCGTCTCCTTTCATGTCGGCTCGCAGCAGACCGATCTGTCGCAATGGGACAGCGCCATCGGCCGCGCCGCCAAGATGTTTACGGCACTCGCCGAGACCGACATCAATCTGCGCATGATCAATGTCGGCGGCGGTTTTCCGGCCAAGTATCGCGGCGACGTGCCGGCGGTGGTGAACTACGCCAACGCAGTGATGTCCGCCATGACCGCGCATTTCGGCAACAACCTGCCGGACATGATCATCGAGCCCGGGCGCTCCATCGTCGGCGATTCCGGCGTGATCCAGAGCGAGGTGGTGCTGATCTCGCGGAAATCGGACAACGACCCGAAGCGATGGGTCTATCTCGACGTCGGCAAATTCGGCGGCCTGGCCGAGACCATGGACGAGGCGATCAAGTACCGCATCAAGACCCCGGCCGATGGCGGGCCGCGCGGGCCGGTGGTGATCGCGGGCCCGACCTGCGATAGCGCCGACATTCTCTATGAGCGCACGGTCTATCGCCTGCCGCTCGATCTCAAGGTGGGCGACAAGGTCGAGATCCTTGCGACCGGCGCCTATACCTCGAGCTATTCGGCAGTGAACTTCAACGGCTTCGCCCCGCTCAAGACCTATTGCATCTGAGCGCGCGCTTTAACCGCATAATCGGGGGTTAATATTCGGCCGGGCCCGTCAGGGTCCGGCCGAAATGCTTTCCGCCGGGATTGCCGCGCAATCCCGGCGCCCGGGTCAATTAGAAAAATTATGCGCCAGATTGGTCGGCGGCGTCTTCAGCAGGCGGCTGTATTGCGTGCGGTTTTCGAGCATGCGGCGCGCGATCGAAAGGTCGATGGCGTTGTCGGCGCGTTGCGCCGGGCATAGCGCGCGCAGGGCGCTCCAGCCCTCATCGTCGAGCCCGATGCGCGATTTCATCAGCTCGGGCGAGGGGCTGTCCGCCAGCACCGCGGTCGCGTCGGCGCCGTCGCCGAGC
>Ga0181519_10001880_pt1 | contig 18172 bp, 8 predicted proteins | sample PEATcosm2014_Bin_26_FD_121102 | JGI IMG/M metagenome (GOLD analysis project Ga0181519, IMG submission 121102) | Peatland microbial communities from MTU Mesocosm Facility, Houghton, MI, USA - PEATcosm2014_Bin02_10_metaG | ecosystem: Environmental > Terrestrial > Soil > Wetlands > Peat | place...
GAACCGCTCTGCCGATTTTTCAAAGTCGTATTCCTGCAAACTGGCGTGCGTGCACCACGGCTTGGAGTGGTCGTAGACCACGCGGCTGTGATGAATCGACCGCAGCCGGCTGTATGGATCACATTCCTGCACAATGCGAAAGAAACGGTCCCAATCGGTCATCGTCTTCGAGCGCACCAGGTCGTATTCGTTGGCGATCGACCACCACACGTTTCGGTATGCAGAAAGACGCGCCACCGCGTAGCGAAGATAGCGATCGTCCGCCTCGGCTCCCATGGACTTGAATCCCCACGCATCATAAGGATGGAAGAGAATTACATCCGCCTCGATACCGGCTGTCATCAGATCCTGAATTCTCGACTCGAAATGCTGAAAGTAAGCAGGATTGAACCGCGCCAGATCGAATTTCTCTTTGCTGGTCGCGTTGTCTGGGCTGGCTTCGTCGCTCGCAGGATTTTCTGCGCCCGGCGGCGGTGCCCCGCCGATGCGTTCGAAGGGCATGTCGATGGGCTTCAGCTTGGGCAGCAGGCAGATGCGGACCTTGTTGAATCCAGCCTCTTTCAAATTCTTGAGCGTCTCGTCGCCGTAAGGCGCACCGATTGTTCCGTACGAGTAGCAGGTAGTTCCGAACGGGAAGTACGGTGTCGCGTCGGCATATTGAAAGTGAAATTGATGTGCTGTCCCCACAGGTCCGCGATTGCCAGCCGCCGGCGCAACGCACTCGAAGCCGCCAGTCAGCCCGGCAAGTTCCTTGACGTTGCTGGTGGTTTCAAAACTCCAGCGTCCCACGGTGTCTGGAGAAAACCTCACTTTGTGCGCCCCGTTGCCGTCATAAAAACCGGTTGCGTCCACGGTGCGGTGGCCCAGCGTAAAGCGAGCCCCAAACTGGACGTCCACAAAAGGGTTCCCGGCAGAAGGTCCCTGCGCTTCGGTGGTGAATACGCCCCATTGCTCAACTTTGTCGTTCATGGGCTTTTCATTCGCGGGGCTTGCCTGCGAAACCGAAGCATTGGAAACGAGCCCTGTCACCACCACGCCGGCCCCCATTTTCATCAGATCTCTGCGATCCATCGTTCCTCACTCCCCTGTTGGCTCAGCGTCACCCGGTCTTTCCTGCACTTTGAGCGCAGGTCTGCGGTCAACCAAGCCCGAACAACAGTTTGAAATCGGGCCCATAAACGAGCAAAGCCTGTTCTACACAGCTTCCAGCAGCGTGTCAAACCGAATCTACAAAATGAAAATTATTGCACGCAGCGATTCGAACAGTGTATACACAGCATAAACATGCAATCCAGCGTCTCCAGGTAAAGGTGCGGCCCTCCGATGAAAGGCAAGACAGACTCCTCCTCCATGCAGCGCAAGACCACGCGGCGGCGCATCCCCAAATGGGCGCTCCACTCCAGCGACTCGGCCGCCAACGAACAGTATTACTTGCGCTCCATCGGCCGCGCGCTTGAGGTTCTCGACTGCTTCGACGGCAAGGCGCCGCTGGCGCTCAAGGAAATCGGCATCTCGACTGGCCTTCCCGAGTCCACGTTGTTTCGAGTTCTATTGACGCTCGAAAAGCACGGCTATCTGAAGCAGGCCGTGGACGGAACCTACCAGCTGGCTCCCAAACTCCGCTTCGGCTGGCTTATTGGGCAGGCCAACTTACTGCGCGACAGAGTGCGGCCCGAGTTGGAGCGGCTCACGCGGCGTTTCAATGAAACCGTCAGCATGGCCTACCTTTACGACGATCGCATCCACGTCATCGATTCCATCGAAACCTTTCACGAGATCCGCATCTCGAACCGCATCGGTCGCGTGCTGCCGCCCCATTGCAGCGCTCTGGGCAAGGCCATCGCCGCGTTTCAAGACCGCGCCCTTGCCGAGCAGATCGTTGAAGTCTACGGCCTGTCGCGCCGCACCGAGTTCACCATCACGGATCGTGCGCGACTGTTCGACGAATTCGCCCAGATCCGCTCGACCGGTGTCGCCTGCGATCGTCAGGAATCGATCCTCGGCGGTATTTGCTTTAGCGCCGCCCTCCGCCCTGCCGAGGGTCCAGTGGTTGCAGCCATCAGCCTCTCCACTCCCGTTGTCCGCATGACTCCTGAGCGTGAAGAAGAGACCCGCAAGGCCGTACTTGAGGCTGCCGTGCGCGCCTCGGCGCTTTGAATCGCTGCGCGATGAGCGACTGAAACTTAGCGGACGTAATTCCCAGCGCTTCTTTGCACCCCGCCGTCTTTTCTCCCTTTCGCCCTCACAATCCGCGGTGACCCTCCCCGCCCGAATGCTCCTTTTCCCAAGCCATCGCAGCCCTCGCAGTGCGCCCATTCGCGATCTCTCAGGGCCACGTCCGACAGCGAGATAACGGGCATTCATGCGGGCGGCAATTGAGGCTGCGCGTTGGAAAATCTGGTTCCGATTCGCGGAATTTCCCAAGCCACCTTGAAGGGCAAACCGGATAAATTCCACGTATTCTGGCCAATTAACGGATTGGCCAGGCTTAATTTTCAAAAGGCGGTGTTAGTTCTACGATTCTTCTTGACACTCGTAACTCGTCCTCATTACCTTGACCGATGTTCAAGTAGTAACCGTTAACTGCCAGCGTTGCCAAACGAAGAGGTCCTGGCGAAGCCTGTTCTCATGATCGATCTCTGTGCCGCTTCATCGGCCGCGTTCCCTCGTGCCGGAAAATGCGCGACACATCATTGATCGATGAGAATTCAAGCTCGTCAGCCCTTCAAGAAACCGCAAGAGTGAATAGGAGGCATTTAGTGAAGCGCTTTGTATTGTTTCTTCTCGTCCTGGTCGGATCGTATGCCTACGCGCAGGAGTTCCGTGGGGCATTGACCGGACAGGTCACGGACCCTACCGGCGCAGCAATCGCGAACGCTCCGGTTGCCGTAACCAGCACCGCCACGGGCGCGATCTCGCACACTGTAACCGGAGCGCAGGGTTTCTACAATGTGACTTTTCTTGCCCCAGGCGAGTATGAGATCTCTGTGGAGGCTTCCGGCTTCAAGAAATACGTGCAGACCGGCATCAATGTGCTCACCGCGCAGACGATGACGGTGAACGTGAAAATGGAGTTGGGGAGTCAATCCACCTCCGTTACGGTTCACGCAGACGCGGCATTGATTGACACGGGAGACGCCTCAACAGGCCAGGTGCTGACCGCCGATGAGGTCGAAGATCTGCCCAGCAACGGGCGCACGCCGCTGGGCTTCGCGCGCGACGCCTACGGGGCGATCCCCAAGATGAAGCACTCCACGGCATCGGCGACGCCGTTCCAGGGCTCGACTGCCGATGACTTCTCGTTGGGCGGCGGACTCTCCTCATCGAACGAATTGCTGCTGAACGGCGTACCCAACATGCAGGACAGCGGACGCACCGCCCTCTACAGCCCGCAGATGGACTCCGTGAGCTCGGTGCGCGTGGATGAATTCAATGCCAACGCTTCCGTAGGCGATACCTCGGGCGGCACCATCGACATCACCACCAAGGCGGGCACCAACCAGTATCACGGCGCTGCCTCAGAGTTTTACCAGGGAACAAGAGTGGGTAGCGCCAAGCCGTTTCTCACGATCCCTGGCGCATCCGTGGTCAGTTCGCACTACAACCAGTTTGGCGGCGCCATCGGCGGTCCTGTGCGCATTCCAAAACTCTTCGACGGCAGAAACAAACTTTTCTTCGAATACGCATATGAGGGATACATCGGCGCAACGCCGCCCAGTCCGACGGTAAGTGAAGTGCCAACCTGCGCCGAGCGCGGACAGAATGCTCCCGCAAGCGGCAGCCTGTTCTGTACGGACAATCCGTCCGGTACGCCGGACTATCCCGATTTTTCGGCGCTGCTCGCGGCCAATTCTGCCTATCAACTTTACGATCCATTTTCATCCACGGGAACCGGCGCCACGTTTGCGCGCGCCAAGATTCCCAACAATCAGTTTGCCAACGCCGTGAATGCAGCAGGTGGAACCGGTATCGCGCTCGACCCGATCGCCCGCAATTTGCTGCAATACGTCCCCGCGCCGAACACTGCCGCTACGGCTACATCAACTGGCGAGAACAACTACACCACCTATTCGCCCAACCCTACCAACTACAAGTCGCACTCCTTGCGGTTGGACTACCACATCAGCAATTCGAACAGCATTTTCGGGGAGGCGCACCGCGGTAAATATCTGACCTCGGGCAGCGACTACTTCCACGATCTGGCTACTGGAACCGTCACTGACCAGATTTATTCGGGGGGCTTGGTCGACGATGTCCAGACCTTCAGCCCGACTCTGACCCTGGATAGCCGCCTGGGTTTGAGCCGTTACCAAAACGTGAACGCAGTGAAGAGCAGCGGCATCAGCCCGACGACCTTTGGACTCCCGTCCTACGTTGCCTCCAATTCCACAGCTTTTGCCATGCCGAGGATCAATTTCACCGACAGTGTTTCGCCGGTATCGATCGGCGTGGTGCCCGGATCACTGGAATTTCAGGATACGATCCAGCTTTTCGAAATGTTCACCAAGGTCCGCGGCCGTCACACGTATAAGGCTGGCGTCGACATCCGCTCTCAGAAACAGTCGAACCTGAGCCCTGGCAACGCAAACGGAGCTTTCAGCTTTACCAGCAACACAGGAACGAACAATCCCATCGCGGTAAATGACAACTCGAATGCCAACACGGCGCTATTCGGTGGAGCGTATGCCCTGTTTGATATGGGCATCACAGGCGGCACGGAAAACATCGCACCAGCCTATCAATTTAACAACTGGTACCAGGCGTATTTCATCCAGGACGACTGGAAGGCTGCTCCCAACCTGACATTCAGCGTGGGATTGCGCATGGAGCATGAAACGCCTGTGGTGGAGAGCGGCAACCGCATGGTGGTCGGCTGGAATCCCACAGCAAGCAATGCGATGACGTCGGCTGCGGTCGCGGCCTACGGTCCAGCGTTGACTGCCGACGCGGGCAGCCCGAGCCTTCCCTACCTGCCGACTTCCATTAATCCGACGGGAGGCGCGATTTATGCAACTTCTTCCAACCGATCCGCATATAAAACCGCACCCATTTACCTAAGTCCGCGCATTGGAGTCTCGTGGGCGCCGGATGCGCTGCACCAGAAAACCGTATTCAGGCTCGGAATCGGCGTTTACAACAATCCGTTCAGCGATTACTCCGGCTCGGGCAATGCGGGACAGTCTTACGGATTCTCTGCAACCAGTACAGTGGTCCAGAACGGCGTTGTGACAACCAATGTGCAGACGCCATGGACGCTGATCGACGATCCATTTCCAACCTGCACCTCCTGCGCCATCCCTGCCAGCCCCATCGTTCCGATTTCGGGTAGCGCCTACGGCATGAACCAGAATCTCGATCAGGCGATGGCCTTCGATTCTCCGGTGAAGGTTCCTTATGCAGAGCGCGTCAGCGTCGACGTCGAACATCAATTCGGAAGCAACTGGATGATCGAAGTCGGCTACATCATGACGCACGGTGTGCATCTTGCGTACAACAATCAGATCAGTAACACTCCAGTGCTGCCCTACTACACAAGGGCCCTATACAACAATACGACGCTGGTCAGTGCGCTCAGTTCGACAGGCACCGGCTTTGGCATTGCCAATCCATTCAAGGGATTGGGGGCTCCTTACACCAACAGCCAGGGCATGCAGACGGCTTCGAGAATCTCGGCGGCGCAGGCGACAAGCCCTTGGCCGGAGTACACGAGCGTTACCGAGGATCTGATCCCTGGCGCGAGCACGGAGTTCGACGCATTGAATACTAGACTGCAGAAGCGCATGTCGTACGGTCTCGACATGAACATCACGTTCACCTACTCCAAGCTCCTCCAGACGGCGCAAAACAACGCCGGCGGCCCGCTGAACTATCAGGAGAACTCCAGCGACTTCCCGTTGAAGCTCAATGCGCAGGTAATCTACGATCTGCCCTTCGGCAAGGGCCGGCAATGGATGAACCAGTCTCGCATTCTCGACGAAGGGCTCGGCGGCTGGGAGATCTCGACGATCTATGGGTACCTTTCCGGCGCGGTGTTGTCGTGGGGGACGAACTCCGTTTACCAGGGCAACGGGAGCTGGAAGGATTTCGCGAATAATCCCCATTTCTACAGCACCTCGACCAGCGGGCCGCGGAGCTTCAACATTGCATCCATCTACAATGTCAACACGAACGCGAGTGCAATTGGTACAACTCCCGCTTACTCGGCCGGTGCCCCCGGGGCGTATAACTACCGCACGTTCCCGCAGAACCTATTGCGCCAGGACCACGAAAACAACTGGGACTTTTCCATGTTCAAAGGCTTTCGTATCGCCGATTGGGCCCTGCTGCAATTCCGTGTCGATGCCTTCAACGCCTTTAACCGTCCGCAATTTGCGGCCGCCAACACGTCGCCGGGTTCGACATCATTCGGCCTCGTAACCAGCGTGCAAAATACTGCGCGCCAGTTGCAGGGCGGATTGCACCTGGTCTTCTAACCCGAACGCAAGCCAAACTGGAGCGGGGGATGCGCGACGCATCCCCCGCTTTTTGCGCCTTATGCTTCCGGTTATTCGTACCGGTACAGCGTGACCTTCTCCGTGCGCACCTGCCGCGGATCGAAACGCCAGTAGGCTCCCTGGTCGTCCTCATCGCCATTTAGCCGGCGTCCCACAATCCACTTGCCGTCCTCGAACCGTCCTTCCTCCACCGCGCCGATTCCCAACTGCGGACCGGTCCCGGAGCTGGATGAGAACGTCACGCGAAATCCCTTACCCACGCCGAGAAAGGCGTCTTTCCCGTCGGCCATGATCAGCCCGTAGCCGCTCTCTGCCTGGCCGCCGAAAATGCTGTCGAGGCTCACGTGCACCGTGTAGCCGTTCATGGTGAAGTCGACAGAAGATCGCTCGCGGTCGAGCAGGAATCCGTGCACATCGCCGGCGCTCTGGTGATCCACGAGTAGCGGCGTCATAGCCGCAATCGCCTTGTAGCTCTCGCCGAGCGGATCCGCATCGCCGGCCTCCGACTCAATGCCGAACGGAGAAAATCCAATCCCCGCCTCCTCGCCCAGCGCATAAAACACGTTCGCCGCGCCTGCCGCGCCGCCGCGCGTCTCCGGCATGTAGAGCGGATTATCGCCTCGATGGTAGCGACGGCACCACTCCTCAAAGTTCGGCAAGTATAAGTCGGGAGAATAGAAATCGATCGCCGTCCCTTCGGCTCTCCAAACATCGACCACGCGCGGTTGCGAACCTCCGCTCGGATACTCCCCTGGCGGAGTGTTGTCTGACGGTAGCCAGGTGTTGACGTACATGGGAATGTCGTACTCGGCCTTACCATGCGCCGCGACGGACTGCATAAACCGCGCATACTGCCACGCCATGAAAACCTCATCTGCGCGCTCGCCTTCGCCAAACACCTCGGTCCACGTGCCCGCGCTCTTTTGGCCGTTCGCATTCCACAGCTCCCGCAGGTCCGGGTACAACTCTTCGCGATGCGCCGCCAGGTACGCGGTCAGTTGCGGGGGAACCGTGCCGGCAAATGCCTGGTTTGCTGCTTCCGAGTGGTCGCGCGTGTCGCCCAGCACGCCCACCTCGTTTTCCACCTGCATCATCAGCACCGTATGTTCGGTCCCGTCCACTTCCTTGATGTGATGCATCAGCGCCGCGAATGCGCGTGCATCCGCTTCCTCGCTAGCCGCGCAAAGCGGGCTCAGAATCTCTACCTCGCTGCCGTGCTCTACCACGCGCGCGAATCGCCGTGTATCCTGCTTCACCCAGATTGGCACGTAGCTCGACTTTCCGTTCTTCCACGACGCCAGCCACAGAAACACGATGCGCTCGTGCGCCTGCCGCGCCTGGTCGAGGAGTCCGTCGACAAGAGTGAAATCGAATGTGCCTTCTTTGGGCTCGATCAGCTCCCAGCTCAGCGGCGTCACCACGGTATTCAGTCCCGTCGCCGCCAGCTTCGGCCAAATTGGCTTCATGTAATCGAGATTGGAAGACGACGAGTTGTGCAACTCGCCGGAAAGCATCAGGAACGGCTTGCCGTCAACGATCAGTTGCGTGGCCGCACCGCGTTTTTCCAGACGCGGCCTGTCATTCTGCTGCGCGGCCAAACCTGCGGTTCCCACGCCCAAACACAAAAGCAATCCCAGTAAATTACGGTTTGTCATAACGGCAGGAGTGTAGCACGCGCCGCCATGCGCATCGTCGGCAATCCGCCGAACCGCGAACTGGGGCATTGACGCGAAGGCCTAATCGTCCTGCCCTTTCCGCCGCACACCGCCTCCAGCGTTCGCTGGTCCTACCAGGTGCAGTCCCTAGTCCCTTGGTCCCTGTTCTCAGAACCGGTACACCACGCCGATCGTCCCGCGTGCGTTCCAGGCACGGTGCGTCGAGCCGGCCTGTCCCGAAGTATTATTGTCGGGCAGTGGGAACGATGCGCCGACGCGGTCGCCGGTAAGTTGCACGGCCCAATTGGGCAACAGGCTATAGGTCAATCCCCCGCCAAAGCCTCCCGCAAAGGAAATATTGGGCGACATGCTTTCGCCGCCGGTATGTTCCGCGCCCAGTTCCGCGAAGATCACTCCGCTCAGGTTCCCATACAGGTTGGCGTGGACTCCCGGCCCCAGCATGACGGTATACATCGATGGGTCGCCGGGAGTTGATAGGTTGGCGTGGCCGGTTCCCAACTTGTAGTAGTCCACCGATCCGATGAGTTGAAAATACTTTCCCCAATCGCGGGCCAGTGACACCTTTCCGCCCAGCAATCCGCTATACGAAACCGGCACCTGCCTAAGACGGCTATAGGCGGCGCCCACGTATGCCTCGTACTTGTAGGGTGAGGCCGCCTGCTCAGAACTTGGCGCTGCCTCCGGGTTTACCTGGCCTGCGGCTGCCAGGGGCGCAAGCGCCAAGGCAATCACAGCCGAAATTCGAAATAGGATCGTCCTGTTCAACTTGAAGCTCTCCTCAAACTTTGCCGTGTGTATCGCAAAACCAGAGTTATCGTAAACCGAAGCCACAACTCTGGTTGCACCGTAAACAAACCTGTCGCCGCCGGGTTTCAAACCGCGGCAGGCATCTTCCGGCTATAGCGGGTCCGCAATCACTGTATCCCGAAGCCACAGCCTCAAAGTGGATTTTTCCTCAAGAAAAATCCACCTCCATCAAGGCCGGAAACGACTACAAAAACTGCGGAACCGCTCTCATTTCCGGTACCCTCTTAGACTATCCTCTCCCCCCGCCTTTCACGAAGCCCGTCAACCGAGAAAATGCCTCGGCCGCCCGGTCCCGAAAAGGCCTGTGCGCGGGGGCCATCCTCCATGGGACGGCTGCTTTACCAGAAAGATAGCAGGACACCTTCCGCAGGCGCGGATCAGTCGTTTTCCAGATACCAGGGAATATTGATGACCACGATTCGGCGGTTGCCGCGCATCAGCAGCATCACCTTCAGCAGATCGGAGCGGCGGTTGTGCAGTATGCCTTCCCACCAGCGCTGCACCACCAGTTCCGGAATCAGCACGCACACTTTGCAGGTCTCGCTTTCGCGCTCCACTGCCAGCGCGTAATCCACAATCGGGGTCACGATGTACCGGTAAGGCGACTGCAGCCTAATCAGCTTGGGGATACAGCGACCGGCCGCCTTCAACGGCGCCACGATGTCTTTATCCCACGCATCGCAGAACGGATCGGGGCCCTCCACCGTCTGCACGTGCACGCAGCGGATGTCGCTCGACATCGACAGCGCAAACGAAAGTGCCTTCTCGCTGATCCGGCTCCAGCGATCGATGGGAACCACCACGATGGGCTCTCTGACCTCGGCCGGCACAATCGGCCGGTCAAGATCGATCTCACGGTTCACGCGCACGTAGTGGCGATTCACGGCGCGCATGAACACGATCATCACCAGAACCAGCAGCACCGTGATCCAGGCGCCATCGGCAAATTTGGCCAGCAGCACCACCACCGTCGTAATGCCCGTCGCCACCGCGCCTATGCCGTTCACAAACATGCGCCCCGCAGCGTTTCCCTGGCGCTTCCAGTGCATTACCATGCCCGCCTGGGAGAGCGTAAAGGCCAGAAACGCGCCGATGGCGAAGAGTGGAATCAGCCGGTCTGTCACGCCGCGAAACACAACGAGCAGCAGCGCCGTCAGCACGACGAGTACGTAAATACCCCAGGAGTAGAGCAGGCGCCGCCCACGGAGGAGAAAAACGTGCGGCATGTAGTTATCCAGGGCAATGGCGCGCGTCAGCCGCGGAAAATCGGCAAATGCGGTGTTGGCCGAAAGAGCCAGAACCAACAGCACCGAAGCGATAGTCAGAAAATAGAACCATCCATGGCCCATCACCGCGCGGGTCAGCATGGAGAGCACGCTCTCGTAGCCCGCACCGCCGGGGTCGGTGGCGGCAATGCCGTAAGCGCGGCATAGCAGCGCAATCCCCAGCAGCAAAACACCCAGCAGCGTAATGATGATGGTCAGTGTGATTTTGGCGTTTTTGCGCGTGGGGTCGCGGAAGGCCATCACGCCATTGCTCACCGCCTCCACGCCCGTCATGGCCGTACAGCCCGAAGAAAAGACTTTCAACAACAGCCACCAGCTGAATACCGCGGTGATCGGCGGAATTGCTGGCATGGGTGTCACTGGCACAGGATGCCCTGCCGCATGCACCACCTGCCAGCCACCCACCGCGATCACAATCAACAGTGTCGCAGTGAACAGATAGGTAGGGATCATAAACACCACGCCCGTGTCGTGTACGCCGCGCATGTTCACAAGGGTCAGAATCGCCAGCACGATCAGGCACAGCGCCAGCGTGTGCGGCTGCAGAGAAGGCATGGCAGAGATCAATGCGCCCACGCCGGCAGAGATGCCCACCGCAGCAGTGAGAATGTAGTCGATCATGAGCGCCGCCGCGGCCAGCAGTCCCGCACCTTCGCCCAGATTCTGGCTGGCCACGGTGTACGACCCGCCGCCGTGCGGATACGCCTCGATGGTCTGCCGGTAGCTGAAGTAGACGAGCACCAGCAGGATCACGATCGCCGTGCTCACGGGCACGATGTACTTCACGCCCAGCAGGCCCAGGGGAATCAGCAGCGTCAGCGCAGCCTCTGGCCCGTAGGCAGCCGAGCTCAACGCGTCCAGCCCGAAAACGGGAATCCCCGCCAGGGGGCCGATATGTTCGGCGCGTTCTTCGCTGGTGGCCAGCGCCCGCCCAAACAGCAGATTCAATCCTCGCGTGGTTACGCCCATGAACCCCCATCAAACATCGACCGGCGGCTGCGGAGTCAGTACGGGGAATACCGCCGAAGGCATTGTCTCACGGCGTACCGGGCCCAAATGTAAAGGCTCCGTAGGGATTCTTTCGCACCAAAGCAGGGCAATCACAAGACCCTCTCTAGCTGTCGAGGCCCGCTCTTTTCACTGCTTGCGTGCGCCACGCCTGTGCCCGTCCCGCCAAGCGCCCGCTCCCATCACCGATCGATCGAAGTCGGGGTTGATCAAAAGTGTCTGCCGCGGGGAGACCTAACTTTTATGTGGGCGGGGGTGGAGGCGGCGGAGGCGGAGGTGGCGGAAGTGGGGGCGGCGGAGTTGTAGGCGACAAGGCATTCAGAGCCCGCTGCGCAGCTTTCATGTCCACTTCCGCCTGGTCCGCTGCCTCGCTCGCAATCATGAATTCGCCCCTCGCCCAGTTCAGGCGGTCGGAGAGGTCAGTCTTGAGTTTTGATTTCAGAGCGTCGTAGGCCTGGTCGTCGGCTTTCCCGGCTGCGGCATCTTCCATCACGGCCTCGCTAAAGGCTTGAACGTTGTCAGGGGTTGGCCGAGCACCCAGGGCCCCCGCCGCCTTTGTCAGCTTATTCCGCGCGTCATTTCTCTTGATTTCTGCGTCCTGATACGCATCCATGATCGGCTTCGGTACGGCCTTCGCCACTTCGTCGATTACCTTCCTCAGAGCTTCCCATTTGGTTAGCTGCTTGGAAACAGCGCTGCCCCACGCTTTTTGGGCATCGGAAAACGCCTTTTCCGCATCGGCGCGGCTGATGGTTGCCGGGGTTGTGCTTTGGACGGGCGGGGTGTCGCCAATGAGGGCAGTGTTTGGAGGCAACGCTCCGCCGGTGCACGGCGTGTCACTCCCGCTTGAGGAGCAGCTGGCTAACGAGTAAAGACCTGTGGTCGAGGCTGGATTGTAGTCCAGGTGCATGCCGAGGTTCCACAGGGAGTCGCCGTAGCCCGACGATACCGGAGGCGTTGAGCCCTGCGGATATCCGAATCCCAGCACGGGCTGCAGATAAGCGCGGGCCACGCCGAGGATGCTGAAGCCGCCATCCGCAATGGCGCCAACCGGGCCGCTGATCTGAAATGAACCCGCCGGATAAAAAAAACTTGCGCCGAGGGTGGTGAAGGTGTTCTGCATGGTGATAGTGCCGGGCGATTCATTGGTCACCGCGAGGGTGACGTAGCCGGACTGCGAGTTGCCGGGCGCGGAAGATGCGCCGGAGCCGCCACCCAGCTCGGAGGAGCTGACAAGATCGGTCGGATCGAAGAACGAACTCCACGCAGAGCTGGGCAGCCCGTTGAGGCCGTCGAGCTTGACATAGTAGGTGGTCGATTGACCTTTCTGGAGGCTGAGCTGATCGGCCCACATGGTGAGGGTCATATAAAAGACCGGCATCTCGGTCGGCGGCATTCCGGGGCCGTCAAGGATGAGATTGTTGAGACCCGGCGTCAGGTTGATGGGAGGCATGAAGTAGAGTTCGCTGCCGGTTCCAGCCAGAGGCCAGATGGTATTCGTGCCGACGTGCAGGTTGGTTTCGAGCGGGTCACCATAGAAATTGCCGCGAATCGCGCCCAGCTTACCCTGGGTAAGGATGGGGTTGGTCCAATACGGGGTTTCTTCAATCCAGAGGCGATCGCCTGCGAGCCAATGCGCGTGTCCAGCCTCGTCGTCAAGGAAGTCCCCCCAGCCTTGCCAATCCTTCAGCTCGGCGACATTATCAGGTGTCTGCGGCCCGTCTTCCAGCTGATTGATGCATTTGTCGGCCACTGTTATCTGGTCGTGAGCCAACTGCACTACATCTGCAGGCGGGAGAGTATCGATGATTGAATCTATCTCTTCCCACAAGTAGTACTCGTATTCTTCGAGGTCGTCGATTTTGGCCCAATAGAATTCATCATCCTTGATTTCTTCGGCCGCGTTGAAATCCTCTTCGAGATCGTAGGCCAGGTTCCAGAGATGTTTCAGATATTTGAGATTCTCTGCCTTGAGGGCTCCAGTGACCTTTGGAGAGATGAGATTGCTTGGTAGCGCTGGCGCGGCAACCGGTTTTCCGATATCGAGCAGCGCGCTGCTGGGACCGGCGCCGGGCAACGAGTTGAGATTGCGCGCTTGCAACTGGAGTGCGCCAGTGTGGTTGATGGGGATGTGAAGAGAAAATGTGCCGTTGGGGTTTACGGACGAATAGCCGTCACCCTTGACGCCAATCTCAACGTTCGACCACGACGGAGTGCTACCCGGCAAATACGCCATCTCAATGGGGAAGGTGTATTCGCTGAGGCCGGGAATCGTCTTGAATCCCTCAGCGTAAGAGGCTGGCCAGAGCGAAGCGGTAACCGTCTCTCCAGCGTGGAAATCTAAGGGAAAGAGTAGGCCAACTTGCATCGTGGATGGCGGCGGAGTCTGCAGCGGCTGCGTGTTCGACGTGGCGTGCTTTGCGGGCTTGCCTGGCACGGTGGTTGACGGCTTGTAGGTCGTGGTTTCTTTGGTCCACGCCTGCCCGTAGTCGAGGCCAACGTGCCATGTGCTGGTGTCAAAACCGTCGAGCTTGTATGTGGTCTTCTGTTCCCACGTGCGCTCACCATGCAGACCAAAATGCTCGTTGTCGAAATAAGAGAGGCCGCCCTTGAGGTCGAATTTGTAGTCGGACATGGTGAGGAGGTTACCCTTGAGGCCGAAATCATAGACCAGCCTTTCGGATTCGTACTTCGTTCCGCCATCGATCGAGTACGTCTCCTTCACTTCGCGGCGCAGGGTATTTTGCGGATCGAAGACCTTGCCAACCATCTCACCTGTGGCCTGATTGACCGTTGCATTCATGTGACCGCCGGCGCCATAGTCGCTCGAATCGAAGTTCGTGCCCGGGGTTTGTGCCGGACGAGAAAAGTCCTGCGCATGGGCAGGTTGTGCGGAGGCGATCGCAAGCAAACATCCCGCGGTCACGATGGTTGCGGCGCAAACATGGCGAGAAGACAACGAGACAGTCATTCAGAACCTCCGGGGAACGGATGCACCTGTCCTTCGTCCAGTACCGGAGGACAAGGAAATAATGACGGATGAAAGTTTGCGGAGGCCCCAAGAATTGCCCGGGCCGGCTGGCGAAGAATCGCCACGAGGGATGAACTGCCCGCCTGGGAAATTAGTGCAGAGAATAGCAATCTTTGCAGGGGATGTCTATCGGATAATTCGCTGAAGACTGCTCATTCGGAGGCAATCACTTTGCCGGATCAGCTAACGTAGCCGCCGGCAACGTAAAAAGGAATCTGCTTCCGTTGCCCAACTCGCTCTCGGCCCAGATGCGCCCACCGTGCTGTTCCACGATGCTGCGGCAAAGCGCGAGACCCAGGCCCGTCCCGCCCAGCGCCCGCGAGTCCGACGCGTCGCCCTGGTGGAAAGGCTCGAAGATGCGCTCCAGCTTCTCCGGCGCAATGCCGCGCCCCTGGTCTGCAACCGTAAAGCACACCTCTTTTGCTCCAGTACTGCTGCCGTCCGGTCCGCTCCCAACCGTATCCCGCGCACTCAGGTGAATCACCGTACTCGGCGGCGAAAACTTGATCGCATTGGTCACCAATTCGTTCAGCACCTGCATCACCCGCTCCGAGTCAGCAAACACCGGCGACGCCTTGGCCTCAATGCGGAACTCCATGCGCGCCTGCGTCGCCGCGCCGTGCGCAACGTCGGCCGCGCGCCGCAGCAAATCGATCGCTTCCACCGGCTCGCGGTTGAGCGGCAGCCGCCGTTTTTCCGCGCCGTCGAAATCCAGAATGTCGTTTACCAGGCGCGTCAGCCGGTCGCAGTTGCCGATCGCCATTTCCACCATCTGCAGCTGCTTCTCCGGCCGCTTGTCGAGCGAGCCCGACTGAATCAATCCTAAAGATGCGCGTAGTGAGGTTAGCGGCGTGCGCAGTTCGTGGCTCACCGTGGAAATAAACTCGTCCTTCATGCGTTCCAGCCGCCGCCGTTCGCTCACGTCCTGGAAGGCCACCACCATGCCGGAGATCTGGCCATCTTCCATGAGCGGATTGGCGCTGTACTCCACCTGGATTGCGATGCGGTCCCTGCGCCAGAAAACCTCGTCCAGCATGCGAATCGGCTCCGAGCGCCGCAGCGCCTGCAGAATCGGGCTGGTCGATCGCGAGTATGGCGTTCCGTCGGCGTGACTGTAATGGATCAGGTCGTGCAGGTCGCGTCCCGTCAACTGATCCGGCGCATAGCCCAACGCGCGCGCGCCCGCCTCGTTGATAAAAGTCACTTTGCCGTTGAGATCGATGCCAAAGATGCCATCGCCCACCGATTCCAGAATCAGCTCGCGTTGCCGCGTGGCCATGTGCAGCGCTTCCTCGGCCTCGTACTGCTCGGTCACGTCCATGCCGTGCACGATTAGAAAAGAGCGTTCGCCGGCCAGTCGCATGCTCCGGCTGTGCACCGCAATGCGCCGGTAAACGCCGTCGCTGCGCCGCATCGGCAGCGCTCCCTGCCACTCCTCCCCCGTTTCCACCGTGTTCAGACAATCCTGGAACGTCGCCACTCCGGTCGCGTCCATCAACTCCGGCAGCAAGCGCCCCGCCAGGTCTTCAGGACGATAGCCCAGAGTTTCGGCCGTAAACGCGTTCAGTGAAGTCAATCGGCCCTCCATCGAGCAGGTGAAGACAAACCCCAGACTGTTTTCCACCATCTCGCGATAGCGGGTCTCGCTTGTGAGCAGCGCTTGCTCCACGGCGCGCTGGTCGGTTACGTCCTGCCCGCTGACAATCAGATATTGAATCTCGCCCGTCGGCCCCTGCAGAGGCCGCAGTGTCCAGCTCACGCGCCGCGAACTGCCGCCCGCTGATCGCCACGCCGTCTCGTGCGGACCGCTCGCCAGGCCCACTACGGCATCGCGCAGTTTGTTCGCCACCCACGCGCGGTCTTCTTCCTCCAGAAACTCCTCAACAAATGGTCGCCCGATGGCATCGCCCAGGCTCAAGCCCGTCAATTGCGTGCAGGGTTCGTTCATGCGCACCACGCGCCCGGCCGTATCCAGCACCGTCACCAGCGCGGGGATCGAATCCAGCGTGGCCGCCACAAAGCAGCGCTCGATTGCCAGCGCCCGCTCGCTGCGCTGCCGCAGCCGCTGCGCTTGCTCCTGCAGGCGTATGCGGCTGTACAGCTCCAGCCGCGTCACTACTTGGCGCCCCAGCGATTCCAGAAGGGTCAGATGCTGCGGCTTGAAGCGATCCGCCGTGCGCGCCAGCACCGCCAACGTGCCGATGATCTGCATATCTCCTGAAAACAGTGGAACGCCAGCATAAGAAAGGCACGGATCAGCGTTGGGTAGCGGAATGCCTGTGGGTGGGAAGCGCGGATCCTGCCCGGCATCGGCGATCAGCAGCGGCTGGCCCTTGTCCAGCATCCACTGGCAGGCTGTCGCCGCACGCGGCTGGTCTGTCGCGCGGAATCCATAGCGTGACCTGAACCACAGCCGGTTGTAATCCATCCAGCCCAGGTACGCGTAGTCGGCATTACACAACACCGCGGCCAGCTCGGTTAGTTCGCCCAGCCCGGGATCAGAGTTGCGATCAAACACACTTAGCTCAGCCCGCACACTTATTTCCTGGTTCTCGCCGGCTTGGGAACCGAGTAAAGCGCACATAGATACACGCACCCGTTTGTCAGTATCGGGGAGATTGACGAACTTGGCTCTTCCACGAAATAGGCAATTGCTCGCAAAAGACTTACAACCCAAGTACCCGCGTTTTTTCGCGCTTTGGAATCACGTTGTGATTACTACGGGCACTCAAGCAGAGTTACCTGCCCTGCCCACCCACAATTTCCTCGCAGACGAACTCACCTTTTCTCCTCGAAGATGCCGTTAGTCCCGAGTCCCTTAGTGCCTTGTTCCCTCGGCCTCTTGGTCCCTGCCTTCAATGTCCCGGCAGCTTGCAGCATTCCCCTGCCCCCAGCGGCTCATTCGCGCCGGCATCCAGCACCACTTTCCAGGTCCCGTCCGCTTGCTTGCGCCACATGGTGATGTAGCGTCCGCTGGTCAGAACGGGATTCCCATTGGCGTCCTTGCTGCGCCCCTCGAAATGGCCCCACGTGTAGCCCATGTCGCCTGAAGGTCCCATCATCGCATCGGTTGGCGTCCAGGTCAGTTGGTAATCCTTCGGCGACCAGTTGGCAGACTTCGCGATGGCCACTTTGCCAATCAGTGGCGCCGCTCCGTTGCCCAGCGCCACGCCGTCGTCGGCGAACCAGTCGGCAAATCCTGCGCCTCCACGCTCCAGCACGTCCTTTGCAAAGCGCGCTTCCAGATCGTACAGCAGGATTTTGCTCGGCTTCGCGGTCGCATCGGTCAGGGGATTCGGCGTCTCCTGGGTCGTTCCCGGTTCCGGTAACTGCGCCCACGCCGCGCCCGCACCTGCCCACCATCCTGCAATCAAAGCCAAAATCAGAAAAAAATGCCGAATTCTACACACAGTCCTGCCCTCCAACGAGCCCGAACGCCCTTTGGCCCATCCTACAACGCTTCGCTGTGACTAATGCTATGGCTGATGATCCTGAGGAGTCGCGCCTGCGGGGGGTGCAGCCGCTGTCGGAGGCGCTGCAGGTGGAACTTCCGCAGGCGCATCGCTATTTCCGCTCGCGTCCGTCACGATCCGCGCTTTCGAGCGGAACAAGTGATAGTGGGTAAAGGCAACGTCGTTCAGCTGCGTCTCCACTTTCACCGCCGCCGCATCCTGCGTGGCCGGAGCATTGGCCAGGGGAATCTTTAAGAAAGTTACGCTGCGCACTGGGCAAATGTAGCTCTGCTCACCGATCATCACCGGCGCATACTCCACGAGGATTGCTATCTGCATAGCCCGGTGGGGCGGTGGCAATTCTGCCATCAGGCTGATGCGCAGAATGGCGCCTGTCGACGGATCGATGGCGATCTCA
>Ga0181519_10001888_pt1 | contig 18138 bp, 16 predicted proteins | sample PEATcosm2014_Bin_26_FD_121102 | JGI IMG/M metagenome (GOLD analysis project Ga0181519, IMG submission 121102) | Peatland microbial communities from MTU Mesocosm Facility, Houghton, MI, USA - PEATcosm2014_Bin02_10_metaG | ecosystem: Environmental > Terrestrial > Soil > Wetlands > Peat | place...
CTCGAGGTCGCGTATCGTGGCATCGTGCGCCGCGAGTTCGACCTAGACGCCGCCCTCAGGCGCGCGCCCGCGACGCTTCTGGTAGACGAGCTAGCGCACTCGAATCCCACCGAGGGCGAGCCGCGGCCACGCCACGCCAAGCGCTGGCAGGACATCGAGGAGCTGCTCGACGCCGGAATCTCCGTCTGGACGACCGTCAATGTCCAGCACCTGGAAAGTCTCAACGACGTCGTTGCGAGCATCACGGGCGTGCGGCAGCGCGAGACGATTCCGGATCGCATCTTTGATGAGGCCAACGACGTCGAACTCATCGACCTGCCGCCTGACGATTTGCTCGCGCGATTGCGCACGGGCAAGGTCTACGTCGCCGAACAGGTGGCCGCGGCTACCGAAAAATTCTTTCGCAAGCCGAACCTGCTAGCGCTGCGGGAGCTGGCGCTGCGTCGCACCGCGGACCGGGTCGACGCAGCGGCTCTGGAGTACGCAAGTCAGGAGCGGATTTCCAGACCGTGGCTCGCGCGCGACCGGTTCCTGATCGCGATCGCCCCCGACGACCAGGCTGAGCAGCTGGTCCGCTTCGGCAAGCGGTTCGCCGATGGCCTCGATGCCGAGTGGATCGTCGTGTCGGTGGAGACGCCGCCACTGCTGCGCCTGTCGGAAGCCGAGCGCAACCGCCGCATCGACGTGCTGCGGCTCGCGGAGTCACTCGGCGCCGAAACGGTCACCCTGGACGGGGCGTCGGCGGCCGAGGCGCTGATTGAGTACGCCCGTCTTCGCAACGTCACGCGCATCGTCGTCGGCGAGGCCAAGCGTCAGGGTTGGCAAGCATGGGTTCGCCGTTCCACGGCGACCGAGCTCGTGCGCCATGGCCGCGGCTTTGACGTCTCCGTGATCGCGCGGCGCGAGACCACGGCGAAGCAGGTCAGCCGTGAGCTGCCGTCAGGAGGACCTACCGAGGTACGCTGGAAGCGCTATTGGGCGGCACTGGCAATCTCGGGGGTGTGCACGCTGATCGCGGCCGTCATGTACCCGTATTTCGAACTCACCAACCTCGTGATGATGTATCTCCTCGGCGGCACGGTCGCCGCGCTCCGGCTCGGACGGGGCCCCGCCAGCTTGACGGCGGTCGCGAACGTGGCGGCGTTCGACTTCTGCTTCGTGCCACCCCGGTTCAGCTTCGCGGTCAGCGACCTGCAGTACCTGGTGACGTTCGCGGTCATGCTCGGCATCACCCTCGTGATTGCAAACCTGGTCGCGAGCGTCCGCGCCCAGACCCGAGTTGCGGGCGCGCGCGAGCGGCGCACGTCGCTTCTCTATGCCATGAGCCGGGAACTCGCGGCAACTCGGCAGTTCGAGAACCTCGCGCGCGTCGCCATCAAGCACGTGGCCGAGACTTTCGCGAGCCATGCGGTGGTGCTGATTCCCGATGCAAGCGGCAACCTCGAGCGCCCGACCGGCCTCGCCATTCCCGGCTCGCTGGACGGAGCCGACCTGTCCGTCGCGCAGTGGGTTTTTGATCACGGCCAGCCTGCCGGTCTCGGCACCGATACGCTGCCCGCGGCGCCGGCCCAGTATCTGCCCCTGATCGGGACGCTGCGCACGCTCGGCGTACTCGCAGTCCGCCCGACTCAGCGTCGGCGCCTGCTGTTGCCGGAGCAGCGCCATCTGCTCGAAACCTTCGCCGGCCAGATCGCACTCGCCATCGAGCGGGCGAATCTCGCGGAAGAGGCCGAGACCGCGCGGGTGTCGGCCGAGACCGAGAGCCTGCGCAATACGCTGCTCGCGTCCATATCCCACGATCTGCGGACCCCGCTTGCGGTCATCGCGGGCGCCAGCAGCGCCCTCAACGACAAGACGCTCAGGCTCGACGATGGATCACGCGCTCAGCTCGCGGCGTCGATTGAAGACAAGGCGCAGGAGATGTCCGAACTCATCTCGAACGTCCTCGATCTGATGCGCTTCGAGACCGGCGAGGTACACCTGCGGCGCGACTGGCAGACGGTCGACGACCTGATAGGAACCGCGCTGGCGCGCGTCGAGGTGCGACTCGGCGACCGGACGCTCGAAGTCTCGGTGCCACAGGACCTGCCGGCGGTGCACGTCGATGCGCCGCTCGTCACGCAGGTGCTCGTCAACATTCTGGAGAATGCCGCAAAGCACACGCCTGCCGGCACGCGCATCAGCATCTCGGCGACGCCAGGCGAGGACGTCGTGCAGGTGGTGATCGACGACAACGGACCGGGCCTGCCACCCGGCGATCCGGAGCGCCTGTTCGCCAAATTTCAGCGCGGCCGCGAGGAGAGCAATACCGGCGGCGCCGGACTCGGCCTCGCGATCTGCCGCGCGATCATCAATGCGCATGGAGGCCGGATTTCGGCGACGCAGCGGCCGGACGGCGGCGCCCGATTCCTGTTCACGCTGCCGACCATTGCGCCACCAGCATGACCGAGGCAATGTTCCTCGTGTTGATCATCGAGGATGACGCTGGCATCCGGCGCGTGCTGCGCACGCTGCTCGAATCTCAGCAGTATCGCGTCGTCGAGGCGGAATCTGCCGCCCGCGGCGTGATCGAGGCCCGCAGCCACCGCCCGGACCTCGTGATCGTCGACCTCGGCCTTCCGGACCGCGACGGACAGTCTGTCATCCGCGAGATTCGCTCCTTCTCGCCGGTTGCCATCCTCGTGCTGTCGGCGCGCACGATGGAGGCAGAAAAGATCGCGGCGCTCGACGTGGGGGCCGACGACTACGTCGCGAAGCCGTTCAGCACGCCCGAACTGCTGGCCCGCATACGCGCACTGTTGCGGCGGAATTCCCGCGGCACCGAGCGGCTGCCGCTGCTGCGCTTCGGTGAGGTCGCAGTCGATCTCACGGCGCGCACGGCCACGGCACCGGACGGCCCGGTGCACCTGACGCCACTCGAGTATCGCGTGATTGACTGCCTGGCGCGTCAAGCGGGCCTTATCGTGACGCAGGATCAGCTGATTCGCGAGGTCTGGGGACCGGACCGGCTGGGCGATACCCGTGGCCTGCGTACCTACATCCGCATGCTCCGGCAGAAGCTCGAACCGGACCCGCGACAGCCCCGCCACCTGATCACCGAAGCCGGGGTCGGCTATCGCCTCATCGTCGACGAACCGGCAGCAGCTGCCGAATAACCGACCGGCCGCAGTGGCATCGTCACGGGCCCTTGTAGACCACCCCGCCCTTCATCACGAAGTCGACCGCCTGCAGCCGCGTAACGTCGGCCAGCGGATCGCCGCTGACTGCAATGAGATCACCGTAGCGGCCCTCCGCGATCGCGCCCACGTCCGCCGACCTGCCGAGCGCCTCTGCCGCGGTCACGGTTGCGGCGCGAATCGCCTGCATCGGCGTCATGCCCCAGGTCACCATGGTCACGAACTGCTTGGCGTTGTCGCCGTTCGGGTAGACCCCGCCGTCGGTCCCGAAGATCATGCGCACGCCTGCGGCGTTTGCAGCCTTGAACGTCTCGCGCTGCCGATGGCCGATCTCGCGCTCCTTCGCCAGCGATTCGGCGAACGTACCGTTCTTTGCGCCCTCGGCGAGAATGTAGTCATCGTCGTAGATGTCCATCGAGAAGTAGGTGCCGCGCTGCTTGGCGAGGCGAATTGCTTCGTCGTCCGCGAGGCTCGCGTGCTCGATGGTGTCGGCCCCGGCCCGAATGGCGTCCTTGATTCCCGACGTGCCGTGGGCATGCACCGCAACCTTGAGCCCGAGCTGATGTGCTTCCTCGACGAGCGCCGTCATTTCGGCCAGCGAGTACTGCTGGCCCCCAACAGTGTCGGTCTTCGACAACACGCCCCCGGTGCCGCAGAACTTGATCACTTCGGCACCGTATTTGTGCAGCTTACGCACCGTTGCGCGAATCTCATCGGGGCCGTTGGCGACTGCCGGCGTCGGCACGCTGACCGACGGCGGGAATTCCGTTGCGTCGCAATGGCCGCCGGTCGCACCGATGGCGTAGGTGGCGGGAACGATGCGCGGGCCTGGAATGAAGCCCTGCTCGATACCCTGCTTGATCGCCACGTCCGCATAGTCGGCGGAGCCGACGTTGCGAACCGTGGTGAAGCCGGCCTCGAGCGTCCGCTTTGCATTGGCGACGCCAACGACCGTCCAGAAGCCGTCGGTAAACTCGAGTCCGCGATAACCGCCATAGCGCGGATCTGCCGTCAGATGCACGTGCATGTCGATCAGCCCGGGCAGCAGCGTACGCCCGGGGAGATCGATGCGGCGCGCGCCGGCCGGGACGGCGGCACCTTGTGTGGCGACCGCGACAATGCGCCCGTCGGTAATCGTAATCTGCGGACGTTCGACCACTCGGCTCGCGAGTACGTCGACCATGCGGTCGGCGGTGACGACCACGGTGTCGCCGTGGGCGGCCGCGGCGGCCATGCAAAGGATGATGAGAGCAGTCACGCGGCTCATGCAGGTCTCCAAGTTACGAATGATGGAATTGCGGCCGGCACTGACGGCGTCAGCTACCGGCGGGCTCTAGGTCAGCGGCACGCGGTATCCACCAGTCTGCGCCGCGCGCGGTCGTCGCATACTCCGGCCAGCGATAGTCGATCGGTGGCGCGAAGTCGGCCGGCAGCAGTGGCGCCAGGTGGCGCGCGCCACTGGTGCGTTCGCTGTGCTCAGCGCGCGCGGCCGCCAGCAGCTGGGGTTGCGTCAGCAAGTCGATCAGAGTTCCGGCGATGGTCTTGCCGGCGACCTGGATCGTCGGATCGATGCAGGGACTGAGCCCGCCCAGCGCGTTCGCGACCCAGGCCGGGTATCCGCCATAGCCAGCCGGCACCGCCAGCATCGGCCTGGCGATGTAGAGCCGGACGGTCGGCGCATACCAGGTCATCTCGACGTAGTCATCGGACGTCCAGTTCGTCTGCCACGCCGGCATCTGCTCGCGCAGCTTGCGTTCCGCCTCGCGCGGATCGATCAATGCCTCACACGCCGGCAGGAATGGGTTCGCCAGCGGCTTGAGACCGAGGTTCACCTGCAACTCGCGCGCGAGTGCGATGGCATCGCGCCCGTAGCGCGGCGCACCGACCTCGGCAAGGTTCCTATAGGTCAGGTCCGCGAGTACGTGGTTCGCGACGCCCGGGCGCGTGCGCGATACCCAGCGCTTGACGAGGCGACAGTGACCGACAGCGGCGGCGTGCTCTGCGTTGCGATCGAGTACCTCGAGAATGGCATCGGCCATCCGGACTTCCGGGGCCCGCCACGCGTAGTTGATCTGCGCAATGTGTGCCGGCAGGTTATCGGCCGTGGCCTGCCCGGCTGTGAGGATCGCCTCGTTGAGCGACCAGCCACCGGTGTGGGCGAGCATCGACTCTGTGGTCGCCTTGGTGAGCGAGTACATCGTGAACAGCGACACGTTCGCGCCGGGCGCGCGCGCCGCGGAATGCGCCGCTGCGATCGGACTGTCGCTGGCCGCGGCGGGCCACGTCTCCGGTGCATCGCAGATGAACGAGTAAATGCGGCTCGAATAGGCGCCGCAGTGGGTGTCCCAGCGCGTCGTATTGCAGAGCGGCAGCATGTAGAACGGGTGGTAGCTGACGATTGCGTCCAGCCCGTCGTAATAGCCGCGCAGCCCGTGCACGAGCTTCGAGCCCTGCACTTTTTCGGCCGGCTCGCCGAAGAATTTCAGCGTGCCGTTGACGCCTGCCGCCTGCATCGCATGCTTGGCCGCGAGGATGCCCGCGAGCGCTCCGATACCGAGTGCCGAATGCGGGTCCGTGTGTCCGGGCGCAAACTCGCTGAGGCCGGGTCGCGGTCCGCGACGCGTTGCGGCGGCCTGGCAGTTGCCGGGTACGGCATCGTACTCGGCATAGCCTGCCACGGTCGGACCCCTGCCGTTCGACCATCTGGCGGCGAACGCGGTCGGCATGCCGCCACTGCCCGCCTCGACCTCGAATCCCTCGCGCCGCAGACACTCCACAAACCAGGCCGCCGACCGGTATTCCCGCCACGCCGGCTCGGCCATGTCCCATATCAGCCGATGCCACTCGGATAGCTGCAGCTTGTGCTGTTCAACCCACCCGTGCGCGATTGCCTTTGCTGTCATCACCGCCTCGCTCTCAAATTACGGACCGGCCGACGGGTCGTCAGCGGGCGGCGGAGGCAGGATCACGCTGCCCCACCACGATTCGGTTACCGAGCGTCATCATAACGGCGTCGCGGGGCACCCGGGCGGGGTTCTGCGCTCCCGCTTCGGACCGCGGACCGCGATTTTGTAGAATGGGGACAATGCGCGAACCCCGCGCGACCCCGGAGGTGCCGTGCCATTCCGCGTTAGAGCCTTTGCCTTGCACCTGCTCGGCAGCAGCACTGCCCTCGTCCTGGTACTCGGCGGACTATATCTGGGTTGGTACCGCTGGCCAGGCTGGTATCTCGCCAACGTCGCCGTGGTCGTAGCGACCATGGCCGGCGTCGACGTCGTACTCGGACCGCTGCTGACGCTACTCATCGCGAATCCCCGCAAACCGCGTGGCGAGCTGGCGCGCGACATCGGCGTGATCATCCTCGTGCAGTTCGCGGCGCTCGCCTACGCGACCATGACGCTCTGGCACGGGCGGCCGATCATCTACGCCTACTCGCAGGACCGCATAGAGCTGGTGCGCGCGTCCGATATTCCGGCGTCCGAACTCGCGCTCGGCATCGAGCGCAACCCCGACCTGACACCGCGCTGGTACAGCACGCCGCGCTGGGTGTCGGCGCAACTGCCGGATGACCCGGCGGTCGCGAACGAGATAATGCAATCGGCACTGCAGGGCGGAGCAGACGTAATCGCGATGCCGCGCTACTACAGACCCTGGGACACGGGCGTGGCGTCGCTCCGCAAGCACCTAGGCACCGTTGACCCACTCACCACCCTCGGGCGCGCCGACAAGCAGCGTCTGAAAAAACGGCTCAGCGATGCCGGTTTCGCGCCCGACAACGCCGCGACGATTCTGGTGACCGGCCGCGGCGATCCACTGATCGCAGTCGTCGATGCAGCGACCGGTCAGGTCGTGGCCATCCCCTAGCTCATCGCGCCGGCGCCCTGTCAGCGGAAGTCGCCGGTCGCGGCGCGCGCAAAGCAGGCGAGTGCCTCGGCGACCATTCGGGCAACGATCTCCTGCGCCGGCGGCCGATCGCGAATCAGCCCGATGCACTCCCCCGCCACAGTCGCGACCAAAGACAAGTCCCCGGCGGCACGGGCCCTTGCGTATTCCCGCGCGAGGCTGCCGAACTGCTGGCGCGCCTCTGCTTCGCGTCCGCCCCACTCGTCGGTGAGCATATTCCTGATGATGCGGAACGAGAATTCCGGCGGCCACGGGACGCCGCGCAGCGCGTCGACGGCGGACGTACGGACCGTATCGTCTCCGGAACCGGCGATGGCCCGGTCGGTCGCGGCGTCGGGCGTCAGGGCTTCAGCGGAGGCCCAGAAGCGCGTGCCGACGAGCGCGGCGTCCGCACCGAGCATGAGGGCGGCGGCGAGGCCACGGCCGTCGGCGACTCCTCCCGCGGCGAGCAGCAGCACCCCGGGCGCGCGCCGCTCGAGAGCGTCGCGGACCTCCGGCACTAACGGCAGCGTCGATCGGCCCGCACCATGGCCGCCTGCCTCGGTGCCTTGCGCCACGATCACCGTGGCGCCAGCCTCGAGCGCCTGATCGAGGTGATGCAGCGACTGGATCTGGCAGATGAGTTCGGCTCCGCTCGCATGAATTGCCGCGGCGAACGGCCGCGGGTCGCCAAACGACAGGAAGACAAATGCCGGCCGATGTGAAAGAGCGAGTGGCAGAACGTGCGGTGCCGACGCGAGCGCCCAGGTGATGAAGCCGACGCCGAAGCGCTGGCCCGCCAGCTGCGCGAGATCGTCGGCAAGGTCCGGTTCGCCGCCAAGCGTCCCGCAATAGCCGCCCCCGAGGATCCCGAGCCCGCCTGCGGCCGATACGGCCCCGGCCAGACGGGCTCCCGTCACGAGTGCCATCGGCGCGCATACGATGGGGTGCTCGAGCCCGAAGCGCTCCGTGAAGCGCGTGCGGATGCGAACCGGCCGCGGGCCGTCAGCGGTCGCCGCCGCGGGCATGGGTGAGGTGCTCGATGCTCAGCGCGGCGGTGCCGGCCGCGGTCGCCAGCCGAGCGCCCGCGCGGGCAGGAACAGCAATGCCTCGACGAGCGCAAACACGGCCGCCACCGTGACGCCGAGGAGGCGGAACGGCAGCGCCAGGAGCCAGACGATCGGAAAGAGCACGAGCCCGACGAGCGCTATCGGCCAGCACAGGACGAACAGGAAGCACCAAGCGACGAACAGAACGAGCGCTCTCATGACGCCTACCTCGCAACCGGCCGACCCACAGCCCATGCGACCGGCCGCGAAACAGCCGGCTGGCCCTAGCTCAGCGCCAGTCTAGCGAGTTCGCCCTGCCGCTGCTGACGGATGATCGCGCACCCTACTCCGTCCGTCGCAGAGGTCGAACGGTCTGGTGGCTGGCACTCATCGCCTCGGTTGGAGTAAATTTCCCCGGCGATCAGGGCCCTGACGACGTCCGCGCACCGCCTACTACAACGATATGCCCTGGGGGTTCCATTGAGTCACGCTGCCATCGTCGGCTGGGGCAAGTGCCTGCCGCCGTCCGTCCTTACCAACCAGGATCTTGCGACGTTTCTGCCCACGGACGACGAGTGGATCACGACCCGCACCGGCATGAAGGAGCGGCGCATCTCGCACGTTCCCGGCATCGAGCTTGCGATCACGGCGTCGCGCCGCGCGATCGACTGTGCGGGCATGCGTGGCGAGGATATCGAGCTGGTCGTCTATGGCAGCTGCAGCAACGACGAGACCGTGCCAAACAGCGCATCCGGAGTGCAGCGCCGCATAGGCGCCACCCGGGCCGCCTCATTCGACGTGAACACCGCCTGCACCAGCTTCATGTACGGCCTGTCGATTGCCTCCTCCATGATCAAGACGGGGATCGTCAAGAACGCACTCGTCATAGGCGTCGAGCTGATCTCGCAGTACATGGACTGGGACAACCGCAACATTGCCGTGCTCTTCGGCGACGGCGCGGCTGCCATGGTGCTCAGGGAATCGACGAAGGACGAAGGGGTGATTGCCGAAAAACTGCAATGCTACGCGGACTCCCGCGAGATCCTGCGCGTTCGCGGCATGGGCACGATGTACGCGAATCTCGGCGTCGAATACGGGCTGACACGCTGGGACTTTGACGGCCAGGAAATCTTTCGCAAGGCCGTGCACGGCATGGGCGAGGCGAGCGTCGACGTCATGCGGCGCACCGGCGTCACGATGGACGACATCGCGCTGGTGGTGCCGCACCAGGCGAACCTGCGCATCATTGAGGCCGTGGCAAAGCGCGCCGGCGCCGGCCCCGACAAGGTGTACCTGACCGTGCAGAAGTACGGCAACATGAGTTCCGCGACCGCTCCCGTAGCCCTCATCGAGGCGGTCGAGGAAGGTCGCGTTAAACCGCACGATCTGATCCTGATGCCCGCATTCGGCGGCGGCCTCACCCTCTCTGCCCACCTCATTCGCTGGGGTGACCGGACCACTCCGCTCGTCGCTAGCACCGCGCAGCTGCCGCCTTGCAACAAGACGGCGCTTGAACTCGTGAACGAAATCCGCGCCCAGAAGAAGCGCGGCGAAGCAGGCGCGGCGATCCTTCAGCAGCTGACGTTTGTCGAGAACCGCAGCGGCTGACCGTGAGTTCCGTGGGCTAGGCGCTGCGCCCGCCCGCAAACCCGGCCGCGGTGCAGGCATGCAGGACGTGGCCGCCGCGCGCCGGAGCAGTGCGCCCGGGGTAGAAGCGCTCCGCAATCTCCGCAGGCCCCCAATCCCTGAGTGCCCTGAACCCGAGCGCAGCGAGCCTGCTGGCCAGCTCGCCCGTGTCGAAATAGGTCCGCAGCGGCTCACCGGCGGCAGCCACTCGAGCGGCAAGTGCAATCAGGCCGGCCTGCGCAGCCCCGGACACCGTGGCCGGCGGATTGGCGTAGTCGAAGATCACCTCCGCCCCGCCCGGCAGCGAGGCGATGTAGCCGAGCGTCGCGAAGATCGCCTCCTCCGTGAGGTACGGAACGACGCCGAGCCAAGTGAAGAAGGTGCGTCGCTCCGGATCGAAGCCGCTGCCACGCAGCGCGGCCGCCAGCGTCTCGTGCTCGAAATCCACCGGCACGAAGCAAACCGTGTCGGGGATCGCGATCGCCGCGGCCAGAAGCTGCTCGCGCTTCCATGCCTGAGTCGCGTGGCGGTCGACCTCATAGACGCGCATCTTCGGCTCACGCGGCCTGCGATAAGCGAAGGTGTCGAGTCCCGCCCCGAGCACCACCAGTTGCGCGGTGCCCGACGCGGCCGCGGCTTCCGCCGCCTCCTCCGCGAGTCGCGAACGAATGCAGACGAACGAGCGCAATGCACGGCGAAACCGGTCGGCGTCGTCGCAAGCATCGAGCGCGCTGAATTCGGTGCCGAGAATGGGTATCGCGAGCGGGTCCCGGAACAGAGCTCCGCCTTCGAGGATCTGGTGCAGCGCCCGATGTCGCGCGGCTCCGAGTGCAGTGCGGCTGGGTGGGCGAGTCAGCATGGTCTCGATAGTAGGAAGCAGCTGGCGACGCGTCCAGCGTCCGGCAGCACCGACGTGCAGCGGGCTAGCCGAGCGATGCGACGACGATCCCGGCAATTCGCGCATGCGTCACGTTGAGTGCGTCCTGCGATGCTCCTGAGCCGCTCAGGTACGCCGCGATCAGCACCGGCGCCCGGCCCGGTGGCCAGGCAATCGCGTTGTCGTTGGTTGCGCCGCGATCTCCGGTTCCCGTCTTGTCGCCTACCACCCAGTTCCCCGGCAGGCCGGCGCGGAGGCGCGTCAGTCCGGTACGGCAGCCCTTGAGCCAGCCGTTCAGCAGCTCTTTCGAACGCGACGACAGCGCATCCGCAACGAGCAGTCGGCGCATGGTTTCGATCATGGCTTCGGGGCTCGTGGTGTCGCGCGGATCGTGTGGATAATTCGTATTGAGCATCGGCTCGGAGCGGTCGAGTCGCGTGATGTGATCACCGCTACGCCGCAAGAACGCAGTGAGCGAGGCAGGGCCGCCAATCGCCTCGAGCAGCAGGTTGGCTGCCGTGTTGTCACTGACAGTTACCGCGGCCTCGCAGAGCACCTCGACCGGGAGCGAACCCTCGCTAACGTGGCTTGTCGTCACCGGCGACACATCGAGGAGATTGGCGGCCCCATAGGGCAGGCGCCGGTCCAGAGAGAGCGCCCCACGATCCACCTCAGCGAGCACTGCCGCGGCCAGCAACCACTTGAAGGTCGAACACATGGCGAAGCGCTCGCTGCCGCGGTAGGCAACCTGGCGCCCGGTGGCCGTGTCGACGGCCGCAACTCCGAGACGACCGCCAATCTCGGCCTCCAGCGCGCGAAAGCGGTCGCGCGCGTCCGTTGGCGCCGCGATTCCGATCCGCGCCAACCCGGCAATCAGCGCGGCGCCGCCCGCCCGAATCGCGGCGCGCCGCGTCATCCAACCCTTGCAACGCATTCACCCTCCGGAGCACGGTCACTGCATGCGATGGCGACTCTGCTGCGGCCACACTTGAGTCGGAGCGAGCTCGCCAGCCGTCGCCCGCGGCCATCGTCGCGGACCCCGCTCGATAGCGCTACGTCGCAGGGTAGGGCCTGCCGTCCTTGTGCACGAATCGGCCGTCGGCATTGGAACTCATCATGTCGACGTCCGAGCAGGTAGTGAGATCACGCGGATTGCGTGAGCCCACTTCCAGATAAGTCGCCAGCGCGGCGGACCGGTTGATCAGATGATGGCCGTTCCCCGTTCCTTTCGGAAACGTCGCACAATCGCCCGCGCGCAGTACCGTCGCACCACCGTCCTCGACCAGCACCAATTCGCCATCAAGCACGTAGACGAACTCGTCCTCCTCGCTGTGCCAGTGGCGCTGGCTCGACCAGCCCCCCGGTGGCAATGTCATCAGATTGACGCCGAAATCGCGGAGCCCGCCGGCGTTGCCCAAGCGCCGTCGGGTCCGCGCCGCACACGGCGCATCGAAGGGCGCCGGGTAGCCCGAGCCGGTCCGCACCGGCACGGTGGCAACGTCAAGTTTCGGCATGAACCGCTCCTCGTTGAAGCTCGGCCGGTCCGGTTACGGATTTGCCGCGCGGCCAGCGCCCCATCGGACGCTGGCGCGCTGTCGTCCATCCTGTGGTCCGGTGCGCAGCATCAGCGGCTGCGGTGAGGCGCCATCCCTTGCCATGGCGTGACGACCCGCGAACCCTGGCGGGGATGGAGGCTGACATCGACAGCTCGGCGAACGCCGACGCCGTCGTCTGCTTGCGCCGATCACGCAAGCGAGCGATGGCGGCCCGGTCGTCCGCAGCCGGACTACCGAAGACCAGCCGCTTTCGGTGCGTCGTCAGTGACATCAGCTCGGCCCGGGACGCGCAGGTAAGGTCTGATGTTGTTCATCGCACGCGATACGTACTCGTCCTTCTCACCGACTGGCGCGACGTAGTGAAGCGCGCTCTGGGCCGCGTCTTCCCCCTCGGCCCGCGCAATGATCCACGCAGCCAGGTACTGCGAGGACAGGCAGCCCCCAGCCGTGGCGATGTTGCCGTCGGCGTAGAACGGTTGGTTGAGCACCTCCACTCCAGCCTCGACAACCCACGGCTTCGTCAGGAGATCCGTGCACGCCGGAATCCGCGCCAACAAGCCCAACTTCGCCAATACCAAGGTACCCGAGCACTGCGCACCGATCAGTTGTCGCGCCGGATCGAGCTGCAGCTGCGACAGCATCGTCGCGTCAGTCGCAATCTCGCGCGTCTTCATCCCGCTGCCGACGATCACTGCATCGGCCGAGCTCGCATCTGCCAGCGTTGACTGCGCATGAACGACTACGCCGTTCATCGACCTGACGGTCGGCGTCGGACTCGACAGCGTGACCCGCCACCCCGGCTTCCTGACTCGATTGAGGATCCCCAGCGCGATGAGGGAATCGAGTTCGTTGAACGCGTCAAAGGTGAGAATGGCGATGTGCATCGATGCTGTGTCCTTATAGGCTGCCGTCGTCACGGGAACGGCGCCAGCCAGGGCGGCTGTCAGGTGCGCATCTTAGAGCTCGCAAACCATCGAATCTACCGGCCGGTTCGGCCGACCCGAATCGGGTGACAGCTGTTCGCACCGCCGCCTAAGCGGACCATGGCGCCACGCCCTGCCGACCCGCCCATCGCACGATGCGCCGCACATTCAATCACTTAGCCGTCGAAGCCGTACGCGGTGATGCGCCGATCCCCGCCTCACCACCACGCATCTAGCGCTGCCCGTGCGCTCCTCGGAATCGTCGCGGCCTCGAGCAGAAACTGAAGCGGAGCGGCTCGTCCGCGTCTCACCGAGCAAATTCGGTCGGCCCGCGGCACGACGAAGTCGCCAGCCCCTCCGGGTGCAAGCCGTGCGAGAGCACGCGCGACAGGGGAAGGAAGAGCGATGCATCCACCTGGGCTGCGTACCGGATCAACGGCGGTATCCGCGCGTGCCGCGCAGCGAAGCGCGTCGGCACCCGCTCCTTGCCGCCGATCCGTGGACGACCGGTCTCGCAATCCTGCTGCTCGCAGAGCCAGCACCGACACTACCGGTTCGACGGTTGGCCCTGCTAATGTCAGCGCACCGACCGATCGGGGCGGAACGAGGGGCGCCGCCCCCGGGAAGCAGGCGTCGAGGGGATCGCGGCGTTCATTTGTGCACCGAACTGGATCCGCGGAGAGTCGGCGCGCGGCGGAGCGGAAACCATAACCAGAAAGGACAAGGGCATGGCGAAGAAGGGGGCTAAGGGACACGCCGACAGCGGCATGGAGCACTTCGGCTACAAGGAATCGCTTGACCGCAGCATCGGCGCGTTCGGCAGCTTTGCCGCGGGCGTCAGTTACATTTCGATACTCACCGGCACGTTCCAGCTGTTCTATTTCGGCTTCGGCACTGCCGGACCCGCTTATCTGTGGTCATGGCCGCTCGTGCTCATCGGCCAATTGGCAGTCGCGCTGTGTTTCATGGAGCTGGCGGCCAAATACCCGATCGCCGGATCGGTCTACAACTGGTCCAAGCTCCTCGGCAGTCGGATCGTGGGCTGGTCTTCAGGCTGGCTGATGCTCACCGCGTCGATCGTCACGCTGTCCGCCGTGGTACTTGCGCTGCAACTCAACCTGCCGAGACTGTGGAGCGGATTCCAGATCGTCGGGGACGGCACCGGCACCTACGATTTTGCGACCAACGCGGTGATCCTCGGCACGGTGCTGATCGTGCTCACCACGGTCATCAACGCACTCGGAGTGCGTTTGATGGCGATGATCAACAGTGCGGGAGTCTTCATTGAGTTGATTGCCGCCTGCCTCATCGTCATCATCCTCGCGCTCCACACGACGCGCGGACCCGAAGTCTTTTTCTCCACCAACGGCTACGGTGCCGGCGAGAGTGGTGGCTTCCTGGGCGCATTCCTGGTTGCGTCACTCGCCTCCGGCTACGTCATGTACGGCTTTGACACCGCGAGTTCGCTCGGCGAGGAGACGCTCGAGCCTCGGCGCACCGCGCCGCGGGCGATTCTGCGGGCCATACTGGCGTCGTTCGTCATTGGCGGCGCGATCCTAGTGTTCGCCGTGATGTCGGCACCGAATCTGAAGGATCCGATGATCGGCAGCAGCAGCGGCGGCCTGCAATACATAGTCGAGCAAGTGATGTGGGGGCCTCTCGGCAAGATCTTCCTGGTCTGCATCGTGGTGGCGGTCACGGTCTGCTCGCTGGCCGTGCACACGGCGGCGATCCGCCTGACGTTTGCAATGGCACGCGACAATGCGCTGCCGTTCGGAGAGAAGCTTGCGCTGGTCAATCCCACTACCCAGACGCCGATCGTTCCCGCCGTCGTGATCGGCGCAATTGCCGAGCTGATTCTGATCGTCAACATCGGGCAGCCGAAGATTTTCACGGTGCTGACGTCGATCGCCATCATCATGATCTACCTTGCATACCTGATGGTGACGGGCCCCCTACTGATGAAACGGCTGCGGGGCCAGTGGCCTCCGTCAGATCTCGCCGTCGGCGGCTACTTCACCATGGGCAAGTGGGGCATGCTCGTCAACGTCATCGCCGTGCTGTGGGGTGCGGGGATGGCACTCAACCTCGCCTGGCCCCGCGAAGTCGTGTACGGCTCTCCCTGGTATAACACCTGGGGTGCGTTCGTCTACATTGCCGTGATTCTCGGCGCCGGGCTTTGGTGGTACGCGATCAAAGGCCGGCATCACATCGGCACGCTGGCGTCGCACGCGGTGACCACTGAAACCGGGGTACCGCAGACAAACGCGTGAGACGTCGTTTGGCCCGTGTCTCCGGGTCGGACTCGATGCCCCGATGCCCCGGTTCGCAGGCGCGCGGCACCCATGATGCGTCACGCCTAGTGTTCCGCTCGCGGCTTGCGAGGCCCCCTTCCGGTGTAGCGAAGCCTGAGGCTTGGCGCACAGCGTGTGGCGCGGACGCGTAAACGAGTTCTGGTGGCGCTTCGCTGCCCGGCTGGCGAGCTGATTCGGCCTCCCGAACTCGGCAGGGGCAGCTCGCCTTCACCCGAACGCGCGCGATCGAATCTCAGGTCTCAGCTTTCCGAGGCGGTGGTACGAAACACGCCAGCCAAAGAGCCACTGCAATCGAGCGAAACAGGGACTTCAGCCGGCTGAGAGGGCCCCCTCGTGGCGCTCTTGCACCGCCTTTGCCTTAATCATCCAACGGTCATTCGCGGATTCACCGTGGGGGTATCGAGCATGCTGATCGACCGCAGAACCGTGATAGTCGGCGCGGCAGCACTGGCCACCGTCAGGCCAGCCGAGAGTCAAACGCCTGACAAGTCGGAGACGCACGTGGATGCGCCAGCGGAACGCGTACTGGGCATCGGTGGACTCTTCTTCCGGAGCCGCGATCCCAAGAAGTTGGCGCAGTGGTATCAGCTCCATCTCGGGATTGACCCCGTTCCCACGGACTCGAGCCATAAGGGGTGGCAACAGTCCGCGGGCCCGACTGCGTTCAGCCCGTTTTCGCTGGACACGGACTATTTCGGGTCGAAGCAACAGGCGTGGATGGTGAACTTTCGAGTTCGGAACCTGGAGGCCATGGCCGCTCAGCTGCTGAACGCCGGCATCGAGGTCAAAGTGGATCCTGAGCACTACCCTTACGGTCGCTTCGCCAGGCTTCAGGATCCGGAAGGCAATCCGATCGAACTATGGGAACCCGCTAGCCCGGGCTAACGATTCGATTCGGGTTCGAATGCCCGGAGGCTGCCCCAGGCGCATCGCATCAGCGGATCCGGTGCTGCCGCTCTTGTGCGGCGCTTGCGTCAACGCGCGCCCGGGACCGTGCGAATCACGGCGCAGGAGTTGCTCGACTTTTTGCACGGTGGCGCGCCACCGGTGACAAATCCGGGCACTGGCGGGCCGTCATCGGCTTCGGCAAACGACGGCAGAGGCAAATTGCCCCAATTCGGCGTCGTGTGTAGCCCAATGTGTAAGAGGTGACGCATGGCGACCAATCTCTCCCACGACCCCGCGCTCATCGAACCAGCGCTCGCGGTGAGCGGCGAGCGCACGAAGAAGGCAGCCGTAACCCGCGCGTTGGAAGAGTTCATCCGCGCCGGAAGCAGAGGAATCTGCTCGGGTTGATGGGCAAGCTCGAGTGGGATAACGGCTATGACTACAAGGCTAGGCGATCGCGCTGATGGCGCTGCTCGTTGACACTAGCGTCTGGTCTCGTGCTTTCCGCCGCGACGCCGCCTCGAACGCTCCCGCAGCCATCGCACTCCGTAGCAAGCTCAACGGCGTCGAGCCAGTGGTGACCACCAGACTTGTCCTACAGGAGCTCCTGCAAGGCTTCAACAGGCCTCGCGCTCACCGCGACATCGTCGATCGGTTTGCTGCTCTTGCGCTCGTCGTCCCGGGTCGCGAAGACCACATTCGCGCGGCCGGTCTGCGCAATCGGTGTCGGCGTGCTGGCGTTCAGGTCGCTACGATCGACGCGCTGCTCGCGCAGCTCTGCATTCGTCACGAGTTGCAACTGCTGACGACGCACCGGGATTTCACGCTGGCCGCGTCATTGTCCGCTTCGGATATCGAAGGCTGGCGCCTGACCAGGTGCCGCCCGCACCAGACGCGGGTACGCAATCGCCGGAAGTGGCGCGCCCGGAAGGATTCGAACCTCCGACCCCCTGGTTCGTAGCCAGGTACTCTATCCAGCTGAGCTACGGGCGCACAAGCAATTGATTATCCTCGCATTCTCAAGCTTGCTGAAGGCTCAGTAGCAACACGAGGGCGCGCATTGTACACGGGATGGGCCATACCTTGGCAAGCGCTGCGAGCACCGAAAAATCCGCCAGGACGAGTCAGATCTGCGTGGCCCCCTCGTCCTTTGCGTCCGGAACGAATTGGCCCTGACCGGCGAGTTCGGCGAACAGGCCACCCATTCTTACAAGTTCCTCGTAGCTGCCCTGTTCGACGAGCTGGCCGTCATTGAGGACGAGAATCAGGTCTGCGTTGCGAACGGTCGTCAGTCGGTGTGCGATCACGAAGGTCGTTCGGCTGGCAGTGAGCTGATCGAGAGCCCGTTGAATTCGCGCCTCGGTGGCATTGTCGAGTGCGCTCGTCGCCTCGTCCAGAATCAGGATTGGCGCATCCTTGAGCATGCCCGGGCAATGGCGAGGCGCTGCCGCTCGCCGCCAGACAACGACCGCCCGCGCTCGGCGACGAGCGTGGCATATCCGTCGGGCTTCACGACGATGAAGTCGTGCGCCTCGGCCGCTCGCGCGGCCGCTTCGATCTCAGCCGCGCTCGCATTCGGCTTGCCTACCCGCATGTTGTCGGCGATCGAACGGTAGAATAGGCCTGCGTCCTGGAAGACTACCGCGATGCATTGCCGCAGGGAGTTGAGGTCCACCCCGCGTATGTCACGGCCGTCGATCGTGATCCGACCGCCGGACGGATCATAGACGCGGTAGAGGAGACTGAGTGCCGTGGTCTTTCCCGCACCGGTCGGGCCGACAAATGCAACCGTCGCGCCAGCCGGCGCGCGGAAGCTGAGGTGCCGGATCGCGGGATGCGCGGCGTC
>Ga0181519_10001891_pt1 | contig 18134 bp, 11 predicted proteins | sample PEATcosm2014_Bin_26_FD_121102 | JGI IMG/M metagenome (GOLD analysis project Ga0181519, IMG submission 121102) | Peatland microbial communities from MTU Mesocosm Facility, Houghton, MI, USA - PEATcosm2014_Bin02_10_metaG | ecosystem: Environmental > Terrestrial > Soil > Wetlands > Peat | place...
GCAAAAACGTTTCCTCGCTATTCGGGTCGGGAATCTGTAGATCCGGCCCCGAAGCGCCCGGGTTGCTGGAATGCGGAAATTCGGCGTTGCGTCCGGCACTAACTTTCTCCGCGAGATCGGGTCCAAAGTCGCAGAAAAACAAGAATGGCGTGGAGGCGGCGAATTCCTCGCCCATGAAAATCAATGGTGGCGATGGCGCCAATAACAGTATCGCCATTGCAGCCTTCACGGCCGCGTGATCTGCCAGGTCTAGAATTCGCTCCCCGAACGCGCGGTTCCCAGCCTGGTCGTGATTCTGCAGGAACGAAACAAAACAGGTGGGCGGCAATTCGCCGCTTGGTTCCCCGCGCGATTCACCGGCTCGAAATTGCGATTCCTCTCCCTGGTAGCTGTAGCCCTCGGCCAGACACCGCCCCAGATGCCAGATTGGACTCGCCGCGTAATCCCCATAGTGAGCACTGCTGTCGCCGGTTAACAGGACATGAAGGGCATGGTGAATGTCGTCATTCCATTGCGCGTCATACCACAAAGGGCGCCCGGCGCTGCCTTGGCGCAGATAGCGAGCCTGGTTGCGGTCGTTCTCCAACACGAGATGAACGTCGCGCTCCCCTTCAAATCTGTTTCGCACGGCCTCCGCGAGCTCGATGAGGATGTCCGGACGAGAATCGTCCAAAATGGCGTGAACCGCATCCAGCCGAAGTCCGTCGAGATGAAATTCCTCAAGCCAGTAGAGCGCATTGTGAATAAAGTAATCGCGCACCGGCCGGCTCTCTTTTCCGTCGAAATTGATCGCTTGCCCCCACGGCGTGCAATGGCGGTCGGTGAAAAACTGCGGTGCATAGAGCCAGAGATAATTGCCCTCCGGGCCAAAATGGTTGTAGACGACATCAAGGAGCACCATCAGATTCCTGGCGTGCGCGCTCTCGACGAACTCTTTTAAATATTCAGGACGCCCATAGGGCCACGCTGGAGCAAACGGCAGAACACCGTCATATCCCCAATTGCGTTCACCCGCGAAGCTCGAGATTGGCATAAGCTCGATAGCGGTGACGCCCAGACCCGCAAGGTAATCCAACTTTTGCTGCGCCGCCGAATATGTGCCCTCACGGGTAAACGTCCCGACATGCAACTCGTAGATCGCCGCCTCATCCCATGGCCGTCCGCGCCAGTTCGTGGATTGCCAGACAAACGATCCAGGATCGATGACCTCGCTAGGGCCGTGCACCCCATCAGGCTGGAAACGCGAAACTGGATCGGGAACGGCACGTGGGCCTTCTGGTAGGTCGTCAATGACGAACTGATAACGCGTTCCGGCCCGTGCCTGATCGGTAACAAGCTCGAACCACCCGCCGTCGATCGCCACCATGGGGAGATCTCGCGGCGACAAATTGAGCAGTCGAACCGAAAGCGCCGCCAGTTTCGGGGCCCAGAGGCGAAACCGAACTGTGCCATCTTCTCGGCATTCCGCCCCGAAAGGCATCAGGTGCTGGCGCTTCATGCCGTGGGCGTATGTCGCCGATCGTCCGGGCGAATCTGACCGTTGGAGCGTTCCACTAGCAATGCCAAAGACCGTGGTTGAAGCGGATAGGGAGTGCCTCCCGGGTAGAAAGCGTCCGGTCGACGCATGGTCTGGCATGAAGTATCCACCAGCGCAATCCATCCCGCATCAGAAGCCGCGTCCGGCAGCACGAAGGGAAGTTCGTCATGATAGGCGTTCATCAGCAAGAGAAAGTTCTCATCGCGGACCCGTTGCCCGCGCTCATCCACTTCATCCACTGCCTCGCCCGAAAGTGAGACACAAAGGCATCGCGCATATTCCTGGTTCCATTCGTCGTCCGTCATTTCCTTACCGTCGGGTCTGAGCCAGACAATATCCTTGATCTCAGCTCCTTTAATCTTTCTACCCTGGAAAAAATTTCGCCGGCGAAACGCTGGATGATCCTTGCGCAGAGCGATCAGCCGCTGAACGAACCCGAGCAGTTCGCGATCCACCTGCTCGGGATCCCAGGAGATCCAGCTTATTTCATTATCCTGGCAGTAGGCGTTATTGTTCCCCTGTTGCGTGTGACCGATCTCATCGCCTGCCAGCATCATGGGCACACCTTGCGATAGCAGAAGGGTCGCCAGAATATTTCTTTTTTGCTGGGCACGGAGTTGATTGACGGCCGGGTCGTCCGTGGGACCCTCTACGCCGCAATTCCAACTCCGGTTGTCGTCGGTGCCATCGCGATTTCCCTCGCCATTGGCGTCGTTGTGTTTTGTGTTATAGCTGACCAGATCCTGCAACGTAAAGCCGTCGTGCGCGGTCACAAAATTGATGCTGGCGTAGGGCTTGCGTCCGCTGCGAGCATAAAGATCGCTCGATCCAGTGATGCGGTAGGCAAGTTCTCCGATCAGCCCCCCATCGCCTTTCCAGTATGAGCGCACCGCATCGCGATATTTGTCGTTCCACTCCGCCCATCCAACCGGGAATTTGCCTACCTGGTATCCGCCCTCACCCAGATCCCATGGCTCGGCGATCAGCTTCACCTGCGAAAGCACTGGATCCTGGTGGATGATGTCCAGAAATGCTCCCAGCCGGTCAACTTCGTGTAATTCCCGCGCCAGCGTAGCCGCAAGGTCGAAACGGAAGCCATCCACATGCATTTCCAGAACCCAGTAACGCAAGCTGTCCATGATTAACTGCAACACCCGGGGATGTCGCATGTTAAGTGTGTTGCCGGTGCCCGTGTAGTCCTGATAGTAGCGAGGATTGTCCGCGACCAGCCGGTAATAGGCGGCATTGTCGATTCCACGGAAGGAAAGCGTTGGTCCGAGTTGATTGCCCTCAGCGGTGTGATTGTAGACAACATCGAGAATCACTTCGATCCCCGCCGAGTGGAACCGCTTCACCATCGTCTTGAACTCGTTAATGTTGCCGGTTGCGCAATAGCGCGGCTCGGGCGCGAAGAATCCGATCGAGTTGTATCCCCAATAGTTGCGAAGACCGCGCTCGGTCAATTGGCGATCGTCCACGAATGTGTGGACCGGGAGTAGCTCAACCGCGGTCACCCCCAAACGCGTCAAGTAATCAATGATCGGTGCCGTGGCCAACCCGGCGTAGGTCCCGCGCAGTGCCGACGGCACGTCCGGATGTTGAATCGTAAAGCCCTTCACGTGTACTTCGTAAATGATAGTGCGATGCCATGGTGTGTGGGGCGGCCGGTCCGAACCCCATGTGAAGGCCGGATCGATCACGACTCCTTTCAGCATTCCGGGAGCGCTATCCCGGCGGTCGAACGAAAGATCCTCATTGCGATGGCCGATCCTGTATCCGAAATGCGCATCGTGCCATTTCAGGCCGTTCTTGATTTGCTTTGCGTAAGGATCCAGCAGGAGTTTGTTGCGATTGAACCGTAACCCCTTCGCCGGATCATAAGGTCCCTGAATGCGGTAGCCGTAGTGCAGGCCGGGCCGCGCCTCTGGCAGATAACAATGCCAGACTTGATCGGTTTGTTCGGTTACCGGAATGCGATGGATCTCGCGCCGGCCACTCTCATCAAAGAGGCAGAGTTCGACCTTCTCTGCCCGCTCCGAGAAGATCGCAAAGTTTACACCCTCCCCATCCCAGGTTGCTCCCAAGGGATAAGGTCTCCCTGGCCAGATGATCAATTCCATGCCGTCCCCTGTTCCTTAACGAATCGTCGCTGTTGCTTGCGGCGCCGACACCTTTGGGTCATCGCCACAGCAATGTGAATCATTAAGAACACGGCGTGAGCCGACAATACAGCACTATCCCTATGGGAAAGACCGCAGGCCATTAGAGACTGTCGGAACCATCTTTAGCTTTCACCGCCAGGCGTTCAACACGACAGTCTACGGTTACTTTTCCCGCCGAATACACATCTGCCGAAACGCGATCATGGCATCGAATGCCCCGGTTTGAAATATGACTTACCCAATTGCGATGGCCGCCGGGATATCAACCAACGGCAATAGCCGTGACCCCGATGATTGCCGACCAAGCTGTTTCCGGCGGAAAGCTGCCGGGTCGACACTCGTCATCGCCGCTGTTATCTGTTCACTCACAGCGGGTTGCGCAGCACCAAAGCGCGCCTCTCTTGTTGTTCCTGCGCGCTGCATGACAATTAATGCTGCGAGCTTCACGCAGCCTTGCCGGCAACGGCCAGACGGAACACTACTCTGCGATGGGGTAGTTGTGAAAGCCACCTGCGTCGAAGTGTCCCAACGCTAGCGGTGGGCGCAAAATGAGCGGCTACAGGATTTGCCCTATTCCCGGCTTTGATTGGGGCTCCTAAGCTGTCTTGAAGGCGCTGTCGAGCGCAACCGTTTCAATCGTCATCTTCCGTCCTTTCGAGGAACGAATCGTGAACGCTCTCGCTGATGTGCCGACCGCGACCTATCGTCTGCAATTCAATCGAACGTTCACATTTCGCGATGCAGCTGCGATTGTTCCGTATCTGGCAGCTCTCGGTATAAGCCATTGCTACGCATCTCCCTATTTGAAAGCAAGGCCGGGCAGCGCTCATGGCTACGACATCGTCGATCACAATTCCCTGAATCCGGAAATTGGCACTTCCGAGGATTATGGCCATTTTGTCGCGGAACTGCACCGTCACGGAATGGGACAGATCCTTGATGTCGTTCCCAATCACATGGGTGTCATGGGCGCCGACAACGCGTGGTGGTTGGATGTCCTCGAAAACGGCGAGGCCTCTGAATTCGCAGAGTTCTTCGACATCGATTGGAATCCCATTAAAGATGAGCTCCGGGGCAAGGTCCTTATCCCAATCCTCGAAGATCAGTATGGCAATGTTCTGGAAAAGGGAGAACTGAAACTGACATTCGATAGCGAGCACGGCGAATTCAGCATCTTCTACCATCATCATCGCTTTCCAATCGACCCCGGCGAATATCCGCGAATCCTCGGGCCCGACCTCGAACCGCAGCCCAGGAAATTCGATCCCCCGGACCAGGATCTTCTCGAGTTCCAAAGCGTGGCCACTGCCTTCAGTCATCTTCCGAAACGCAACGGTCCCTTGGGATTCGAGCAGCGCGTTGAGCGCAGTCGCGAGAAAGAGGTCCAAAAGCGGCGTTTGGCCTCCTTGTGCGAACGCTCCTCTAAGATCAGGAATCTTCTCGCAGCCCGCGTGGAGATTTTGAACGGAAAGGCAAACGTTCCTCAAAGCTTCGACGCACTGCACGAACTGATCAAAACCCAGGCCTACCGTCTGGCTCAGTGGCGAGTGGCCGCCGACGATATTAATTACCGCCGCTTTTTCGACATCAACGAGCTCGCTGCCCTTCGTATGGAGAATGCCGAGGTTTTCAATGCGACCAATCACTTTATCGTTGACTTGGTGAGACAAGGGCAGGTCGATGGGCTCCGAATCGATCATCCGGATGGGCTCTATGATCCAAAAAGGTACCTCCTGCAGCTTCAAGACCAGTTGCAGACAGATCTTCCAAACGGGAAAAAAGCGCAAGACTCACAGGTAATCTATATCGTCGTCGAAAAGATCTTGACGGGGAAAGAGGCATTACGCCCTGACTGGCCCATCCAGGGGACTACAGGTTACGAATACTCGAATCTGGTCAACGGACTATTCGTCGATGCCAGCGCTTCTTCAAAGATGGAGCGTATTTATCGAGCCTTTTCCGGCCGCCGCGAAGAATACGCGGATCTGGTTTATGCCTGCAAGAAACTTATTTTGAAGGTGGCGCTCGCCAGCGAACTTAGCGTGCTGGCAAATTTGCTAAGCCGGATCGCGCTCTCCAACCGCCATACCTGCGACTTCACCTTGAACAGCTTACGAAGCGCACTCGCCGAAATCATCGCTAGTTTCCCTGTCTATCGCACGTATGTTTGCGAGAACCAATTATCCAACGAAGATCGGCGAACTATCGAACAAGCCATCGTCGGGGGACGCAGGAGAAGCACTGCCGCCGACCTCACGGTTTTCGACTTTATCCACCGTGCCTTGCTGATGGACGTGAACGGCTCCGAGAATGCCTGGTACAAGCGTGCGGTCACCCGTTTTGCCATGAAATTCCAACAACTGACGGCCGCCGTAATGGCCAAAGGGCTGGAAGATACCGCTTTTTACCGCTACCATCGGCTGATTTCGCTCAACGAGGTTGGAGGCGATCCGCACAAATTCGGCACCACTGTCGAAGAGTTCCACTGTGCGAACCAACGCCGAATGCACCGCTGGCCTCACTCCATGCTGGCTTCGTCCACCCACGATTCCAAACGATCCGAAGACGTGCGCGCCCGCATTGATGTTCTTTCCGAACTTCCCGGTCTCTGGCGGCTGAACCTGCGCCGCTGGCGAGACTCAAACCGGCGCAAGAAACAATTGGTTGACGGCACGCCGGCTCCCACTCGGAATGACGAATATCTGCTTTACCAGACACTCGTGGGAACGTGGCCGATGGACTCGCCCAACGATTCCGCATGGCGAGCATACTCCGAGCGCGTCGAACAATACATGTTGAAGGCCGCCCGGGAAGCGAAGGAGTTCACTAGTTGGGCCAACACCAACCCCGACTATGAACAGGCGCTGCTGAATTTTGTCCGCGGGATCCTCGATCGCCATTCCAAGAACAGGTTCATTGAGGACTTCTCGCAGTTCCAGCGAAGGATCGCGCAGGTTGGCAAGTTCAACAGTTTGTCTCAATGCCTGCTCAAACTGACCTCGCCGGGAGTTCCCGACATTTACCAGGGGAATGAACTCTGGCAATTCAACCTCGTCGATCCCGACAACCGGCGGCCCGTTGACTATGATCAACGGCGTCGCTTCATTGAGGCGCTTCCACGCGATTTCGGTCAGGTGAACCGCAAACTCGCCACCATGGATTCCGGCTTAGTGAAGATGTTCCTAACCCAAAGAACGTTGCAGGTTCGCAAGGAATGCGCGCTTGTTTTTCAGCAAGGCCGTTATCTGCCGCTGAAAGTGAATGGTTCGAAGTCCACCCATATCTGCGCCTTTGCCCGGATATACAAAGATCACTCCATAATTGTTGCTGTCCCTCGTCTCTGCGCAACGCTACTTGGCGAAGATTTCGATAGTCCATGCCATGAATCGTTGTGGGGCGACACTGCAGTCGAGTTTCCTTTTGCCGAAAACCAGTGTTATCAAAATGTGTTCACAGGTAGCTGCACTCCGATCACGCGAGGCGATCAGCAAGCCTTCTTCTTGGCCTCCAGGCTGTTCACCGATTTCCCGGTCGCCCTCCTTATTAAAAAGTCCTCCCCTGACTAGCCACCACTCCCGGTTCGCTGGCGTTACTACAGGAATCACCCGATTGACGGCATGACGCTGACCTGCGGTATAACGTTGGGTACACAGTGGAAATTTGGGTACAGAGTGGGAATATGGATCATCTCCATAAAACAGATTGCAGCCGATGGAAAGACCTGTATATCGCGGCTCTTTTTGAGGTGGATAGGTCCGTGCTCCCGGACCGGATCGCTCAGGCCCAGACCGCGCTGGTGCAAAGAGCGCGGCAGTTGTTCTATACCCCGGGAGACCATATTGAAGAGGAAGTCGCGCTGGAAGATGCGATGTACGCTCTGCAAGCCTTACGGAATACTCATCTCGGCGGGCACTCAGTCGAAGAACCTGACGCCGCTGCGGCCTAGCAGTCTGCTGAGAGACTCACGTTTGGCTCGCGCAGTTTAGTCATCCGGTTCCACCACGACTGGGGGGGCATGAGGAAAGCCGCGATGTCCAAACTTCCAGTCAGTTCTGTTGATAATTGGAAGCGACTTTTTGAAGCAGCGCTTGTGGAAGATGACCCGGGCCGGTTGCCTCATCGTCTGCAAAACGCGAAAGACGCCATTGTGGACACGATCGAGACTTCCTTTGACACAGCCTCGTCCTCGGATCGTCTGCTGCTGCTGGCAGCGCTCAATACGATCAGCAGTCTCTTTGAAGCCAATCTACGCCGGCCTCATGGCGAAACGCTGGGACATTCGGCATAGGATACTGGGAGGCGGAACGTCTCTCCGCAGCGACGCGACAATTCATCCTCGGAATCGCGAAAGGAACGACAACTTGCACAGAGATCAGAGAAAAGATGACGACGAACGCTCACCGGAACGAAAGAGCGACTGGCAGGCCCAACCCAACCTCCCTGGCGATGACGCCCGGCTAATAGAAAGCTCAATCGCGGGCGAATCCGGAGATATCCAGGGCCTCTCGGATGTTGAAGAGGCGACGGAGGAGTCGGTCGAAGAACTGGCGGCAAGTGGACAGGCCTTGGAGGCCTCAGCCGTCGAAGGTCTCGAAGATGCCGCCGATCATCCGGAACGCCCGGTCCAGACCCATGAAGATTACGGCCGTCCCAATGACGCTCTTCCCACCAATGAATAAGAAGAAGATGTTGCGTGAGAAAGAGCCCGCATCATGGTGGGCAGGCACGAAGCAAAAAATCGCCGGTTAGATCAAGGCCCTGCCCGTGTTCATCGGATTTCCCCGTTCTATCGATTGAGTGGTCGCTCCCTCCACTTTGGCGGAGGGTTTCGCTGTCGACATCGGTAATTCCGCGAGAGGTATCTTTGCGCTCACTCGCGTCCCGCTCGCGTTCGATTCGATATTCAGACTTCCGCCAAGTTGGCGCATCCGCGCTAACATACCGCGCAGGCCAACCCCGGAATTGCTTCCCGCGACCAGTTCCGATTGCATCTCGGCGGAAATACCCTTCCCTGAGTCCTTGATCTCCAGTACTGCTTCTTTGCCGGACGTATAGAGGTGAATTGCAGCCGTTGTACTGCCCGAGTGTCGATGGATATTGGTAAGCGACTCCTGCACAATCCGGAAAAAGCAGAGTTCCACATCTCGCGGCAGCCTCTCCACGTCTTCACCCATGCTCAGGCTGATACTGATTTTGCTTCGCCTTCCAAATCCCTCCACATACCATTTCAGCGCGGATTCCAGTCCAACCTCGTCCAGCAATGGGGGGTGCAACAGATGAGACATGGTTCGGATATCGTTGGTCGCCTGCTCGATCAGCATGGCATTCTCTTCGATCGCACGTGCCGCATTGGAGCTCAGTTTCTTATTCTCCGCGGCCACTTGTGTCGTATTCATGCTCATAGCCGCCAACAGTTGTCCCACACCGTCATGCAGTTCCCGCGCAACTCGCCTGCGCTCGTCATCCTGTGCCCGCAACAGCCGTCCAGAGAGTTCTTTGAGCTGGTCATTCCGCTTTTCCAGATCCCGCGTCCGGTCAGCCACTAACTTTTCCAGATCCTGCACAACTTCCTTCAACTGCGCCTCGGCCTGCACTCGATCCGTGATATCCGTATTGATCTCCATGATGCGGGGCGACTGATCGTCGGTGTTTTGCGAAAGCACCCACCTCGAGAGTACGGTCACCTGTTTGCCGTCTTTGCAGGTGTGCAGCAGTTCACCCTCCCAGCGTTTGCCTTGCTTCAAAGTCGCCGCGATCGCTTCCCGGGGTTCCGGGAATTTCGTGCGCAGCAGCACCGTGGGACTCTTCCCAAGGGCCTCCTCGCGAGTCCACCCGTAAAGCTGTTCTGCACCAGTGTTCCAGTAAGTGACTCTTTCCTGCGCATCCTGAACTATCACGGCGTTGAAGCTCAGGTCGAGGAGTCCAGCCTGCTCGGCCAGGCGTGATTGCCGTTGCTTCCGCTCCTGAATGTCCAGGTTGATGCCCGCCCAATAAACGATCTGGCCGTCGTCGCCCCGGATGGGGACACCCCGGGCAAGGATGTGATGCCACCGCCCACCCACGCCTCGAACCCGGTGTTCACGTTCCCAGGATGCACCGCTTTCAACACATTCCTTCCACGCTGCGATGGTCGCCTCTACTTCGTCAGGATGTAGAGCCTTGGTCCAACCTAATGTCGAACACTGTTCCTGGGTAAACCCGATCAGTTTCAAGAACGACTCGCTCGCATAGATGTTTCGACCAGCCCTATCGCAAATCCAGATTCCATAGTTAATGGACTCGCCAATTCCGCGGTAAAGTCGTTCGCTCTCTCTCAGTTGCTCCTCAGCTTCTCGCCGTTGGGTATCATCCCGAAAAACCACGACGACGCCTGTGATCTTGTCTCCGGCTCGTAACGGAGAGGCGCTCATGACAACCGGAAATAAAGTTCCACCTTTGCGGATAAAAATATCGGCGTGCTCCCGTAGTTCCTCGCCTTTCTCCAATACTTGTAGGCCGGGGCACCCGCTCGCGGGAAAAGACGTGCCGTCGGGATGGAGGTAGTGCGTCATATCGTGCATCTTCTTGCCGAGCAACTCGTCGCTCGTCCAGCCGAACATGGCGCAGGCTGCGGGATTAATCGCCGTGACCAGGCCCTGAACATCCACGGTGTACAAACCTTCCGCCATACTCGTCATCGCTGAGAGGAATCGCTCCTCACTCTCGCGCAGCTGTTTCTCCAGCGCCGCGCTGCGCTGAATGATTTCCTGCATGTCCGTGTGCTGGTTGGTAACAGTAGGGATGGTGGGATCCAGAAACGGTTCACGGCTCTGCATCTTGTCGATGGCGCCCAGCAGATTCTGCGAAACCGAGGACTTCACCACGTACCCGCGGGCGCCGGCTTTGAAAGCCTGTCGCACCATTTCCTCACTCTCATGCTGGGAAAGAATTAATACCTGGATTTCCGGCAGAAGTCGGCGGATCTCCTGGGTCGCTTCCAGCCCATTCAGGTTCGGCATGCTGACATCCATCACAATGACGTCCGGCTTCAGCTTTTTTGCTTGCTCGACGCCATCGCGACCATCGACCGCCTCGCCGCACACTTCAATATCGGCGCGTCGCTCCAGAAGCGAACGCACCCCGCGGCGCACGACTTCGTGATCGTCGACGATTAGAATCCGAGTCATCAAACTTGCCCTACGACACTGTCCAGCATATCCCGCGCGTCTTTCTGGTTAAAAAGCGCCGCAGTATTTACCTGATGTTAAGCTCCGCGGTCCTGCATCCCTATACAGAATTCCCTGTACGCAGGGGTTTACAAGGTTGGCCATTCAACGTGTCCCGGATCGCGTCGCATCAAGGCAAAAGTAGAAGGTCGCCCCCTTGTCCACCTCGCCTTCGGCCCACACTTCGCCCCCGTGACGCCGGATGATTCTTTGCACAGTCGCCAGCCCGATACCATTCCCTGGAAATTGCGCCGCCGGATGCAAGCGCTGGAATGGCTGGAACAATCGCTCCGCCGCGCGAGGGTCGAAACCGGCTCCGTCATCGCGGACATAATAGATTGTCTTTCCATCTTGCTCTTTCGATCCGAATTCGATTCTTGCTTTGGGATGAAGAGAGGTGTACTTCCATGAATTGCGCAACAGATTTTCCATGACGATCGTTAGCAACCGCGGATCCCCTTCCACATTCTTCACGTCGGCGATGACGACTTCGACATTACGTTCAGGATGGCTTTGCCGCAATTCCTCGCCGATCGAGCGAGCCATGGCGCCCAGATCGACGGGTTTTCGTTCCATCGCCCGGCTTGAAACCCGCGAAAGATTCAGGAGATCATCGATCAACTGCATCATGCGCTTCCCGGAGGCTTTGATATGCTCGATCAGTTCCGTTGCTTTGCTATCGAACTTATCCCCGTATTCTTTGCGCAGCACATAAGTGAACCCATTGATGGCGTCGACCGGTCCGCGCAGATCGTGCGAAACCGAATAGGAGAATGCCTCGAGTTCCCGATTGGCTACCAGCAGTTCCCGTGTGCGTTCCGTAACCCTGTTCTCCAAGTCATTACGGGCCTGCAAAAGTTCATTATCCCGCAACTGAATTTGGGCCAGCATGTCGTTGAACGCATCCACCAGAAGAGCCACTTCGTCGTGTTCGCGGCTGGGATTGGCACGCACAGAATAGTTTTTCTCCTCGGAAACCTTACGCGCCAGTTCCGCGAGTTGAACGATTGGGAGCGCGACTGACTTCTTAAAAAGAGAAGAGACAATCAAGGCCGCTCCCAGACTGATCAGCAGCACTACGAAGACAATCGCTGCATATCGTTTCAGCCTCCGCCCGATCTCCGTGAGGTCGCTGCGGATGTAAACATAGCCCACCGGCTTGCCTTCCAGCAGGATGGATCGCGCCAGCACAAGGTGTTTGCTCCCGACAACGTAGACTTCGTTCTCATTTGCGGGAAGCACCGGGATACTTTGAATCGCGACCTCTCCCAGGCGCGTGTAGGTGGCGAATGGCCTTCGATCCAGTGTCAGAATCCCCGCCGATTCGATGTTGGGCGAGTTCTTCAGAGCGGAAAGCGTGCTGGAGGCGGATTGCGGATCGTTGAAGAGCAATGCCGAAACGCTGTTGGAACCGACGATCTGTGCCTGTACCGAAATCGAATGCACCAAGCTTTGACGAAACGTGATCTGGTCATAAGCGAAGAAAGCGGCGCATGCCAGCAGCAGCGCCGCAGCGCTCACCAGCATGTTCATGAACGTCAACTTCCTTGAGATTGACTGATTGGGTGTTCTCATCGGCCAATCTCTCCCAGGTGTTCCGCGCCCGTTACCTTGATGGCAACTTTCAGCAACTCGGAACTGACAGACAATCCCGCGTCGCTCATCGGAGCGACATTCACTTGAAACCGGACCCGTCCCTCCTGATTTACAAACTCAATCATGCCTCCGTGCAGGGTGAAGTCTGGAATGTCGCTGACGGTCAGCGCATTCAGATGCCTGGCCCCCGCAAGAATTCCCTTTAGACGACCCGCCTCCGAAGAGCTGACGAATAGGATCCGGCACTGGCCGGCGTCCTGCATTCCCGCAATGTTTCTCGCAACAATTGTCTTGCCGTCGACGCTCTCCCCAGCGATGGTCGACTCGAGTAGCGTGCCGAAAGGATTCTTGCCGATGACGCAGATGTCGAACGAGTTTCCGCCGTTCGTGGCATTCGGCTGCCAGCGTATGAATTTGCCGAAATTGTAGAGATATACCGCTTTGATCTGGGACTCGGTGGGCCCACTAGTGGATTGAGCAGAGTCCGGAAGCGAAGAAAAACAAAAGAATAGCACCGGCGCGAAGATGCAGAAGAAGCGCCTTGCGAAACCCCGCAGACTGATAACAGCCTTCGCATCGGTGCGGAGTTCCCAACCCGCGCTTCGTTGTCCGTGCCGCACTTCGCTTACCGGCATTCGCGCTCCGGTAGGCAATTGTGGCGATGGGGCTCCACCCTGTCCGGCGGGACCTGGTCCCGCCGCCTCACCAGCGGTAGTCATTTCTGCCACGTGATCTCTGCGTAAGCGCTTCTCTTGATCTGTACAGGGGGACCGGGTTCACCGTTGAACTCTGCGTGATGGGGCTGGAGTAGATTTTGCCCAACGACCGACAGGCGAAACTGTTGGCTGATCTTCCATCCGAACGTTACGTCCGCGCTCGAATAGCCCCGGATGGCTGCCGATGGCATTCCCCCGGGCAGCGCGCTCACATATCGATAGAAAAGATCAAGCGTGAACGCTCTCGAAATGTCGAAACCAGATTGTACAAACACCTGGTGTTGCGGGCTTGAGCCCTGAATGCCAGGTCCTGACCCAACATCCATCGAATGACTGCCCCGCTTTATATGCATTTCGAGGAATGAGTACGACCCGCCCAGTCGCCAGAAGCTGGTCACATTCCACTGCGGAGCAATCTCTCCACCCTCCGTCGTTCCCACCAGGCCATTGCCGAACTCCGCCGGTATCAGTATGTGCGGAGGACCCGGATTAGTTTCAATAAAAGGACCACCCGTGATGTCTTCGCTGAATTCGTCTCCGTAATGATTATAGAAAGCGGCAATGTCGACATAGAGTCGTTTCGTCAGCAACCGGCGATACCCAACCTCAGATCCGTTGAGTTCCTCCGGATGGAAGTCGGGGTTTGCGTTAAACCGCGCAAATACAGGCAAGCCTTGAAGAAAGCTACCAGTAAATCCCAGCAGATAAAATTCACGCTCAGCTGCGGAAGGTGTGCGCACGGCGTGCGTAAATGCGGCCCAAACACTCTGCGTGCTGCTCGGAGTGTAGAGCAGGCGAACACTTGGCTGGAGCGCCAGCCCGGTGTAATTGGTATTCAGAATTTTCGTGCCCAGCGACAGCGAGAGCTTGTCGTCGACCAATCCGATGTCATCCTGCAGGAAGGCCGTCAACAGCCGGTCGGTGCTGCGGTCCGGAGCGAAAGTAAGGCCCGACACCACCTCCGGCTCATAGCCGTGGCTGAAGCGGGCGCCGGCGCCCCAGGACACGTGTTGACTTAGTGGTAAATTCAGGCGTTGAAGAAAGTCGATGTCGAAGGTATTGCGGACGTCGGCGAAATTGGGTTCGTAGCGGTTGGTTCGATCGTAATAAACTTGTAATTGGGCGTCCTCGCCGTCGCCGGTGGTTCGTTTCCAGCGGCCCAGGATATTTCCTCCCGAAAGCAGGGCATTCCCGTCTACCGTCTGGGAGTAGGGCGGGGCGTAGGTGGTGGAGGTTACGCTTTCTCCCGCTCTTTGGTCGTATAGGTCGCCCTGGAGGGTGAAGTCGTCGCGCTTGTTTTCGGCCCAATCCATGCGAAAACCACCTTGCAGAGCGCGCCAGTGATCGAAATTCGCATCGTCGGAGTGGAACTGAGGGGCGCGGTTGAAGCCCTTGGCATATCCGCGATAGTCGAGTTTGCCGGTGTGTCCTCCGTAGCGCGTTGCGAAGAACCCCTGTTCCACGCTTCCTCCACCGACCGAGGTGAGTTCTCCCTGGGTTTGAGCGGCCGTCCTGGTGATGATGTTGATGACGCCATTGATCGCATTTGGCCCCCAGATGGTCGCGCCTGGACCGCGAATGACTTCGATGCGATCGATGTCGTCCATCACGGTGTCCTGAACTTCCCAATAGGTGCCGGCCAGCAAGGTCGAGTACACGGTGCGGCCGTCGACGATGACCAGGATGTCGCGGGAAAGGCGGCTTCCGAAGCCGCGAATGCCGATGGACCACTTGTCGTTGTCGATGCGGGCAACCTCGACTCCGGGCGCCATCCGTAATGCTTCCGGGATGCTGGTAGCGCCCGAGCGGACGATCGCGTCGTGGGTGATGACGTAAATCGCGGCGGGAGTTTTCCAGACGGTCTCCGGCGTCCGGGATGCGGTAGTTACTTCTATATTGCCCAGTTGTTCAAGGCTCAGCTGCTTCAGAGCATTCTGGTCGTTTTCGGTGGACGTGTCGGCGAGGCAACCGGAGACGAGAAAGATCACCAGGGGCAGCATCCACAGGTGTGCATGTGGCGATCGGACCCTGATCCTCATTGGCGGAGTGGCACTCCTCTGTTCTCAATTCCCCTTAGCCACGCGTGCCAAAGGGGACGACTGCTCGATAACCAGCTTCTTGGCTTCCCGACGCTTTACGAGGCTGCGAAACTCGTGCCGTCCGCTAACGCGGACTCAGTTTGGTTTACTTCCTGCTACCCAGCTCACGAACTGGGCTCGAATGGCACCGCGTCGCGACTCAGACCGGATTTGTTCCACCGCCGCTTCCCGCTTGAACCAAGTCTGTTTCACCGAACGGCGCTATACTCCAGGCTTCACAACCATCTAAAAACAGCTAGCGCTGAATCATCTTTTCCAACTCCCTGAGAACAACTTCCACGTCGCGCTTCTGAATCCAGGCGTCGACTACGCCGACGGTTTCGTCCGGGAGCGAGGCAAAGCCCGACAGCACCATGATGGGGATCTCGGGGTACAACGACTTCATTTCACCCGCCACCGACACGCCTTTCATGCCCGGCATCCAGTAGTCGAGGACGACCGCATCCGGTTTCCGGGCGCGAAAGACTTCCAGCGCTTCAGTGCCGCTGCGCGCGGTCAGGACTTGGACGCCGGCGGATTCGAGCAGCATCTTCCGGGCGACGAGTTCGTTGTCGTCGTCGTCGGCACACAGCACGATCTTGCCATTCAGGCCCGGTTCCCGCTCTGGCTTGGTTCCCGAGGGGGAGCCCAGGGTTTTGGTTATGGTCGTCAAAAGAACCTCCACTTCTTGACCTTTCTGTACGTATGCGTCGACCGTCTTCATCATGTGAGGGGGGATACGGACGGCCGACATGGCAATGACTGGCAGCGCCGGATGGTCGGACTTGATATTTTCGGCGACCTCGTCCCCGTTCATTCCGGGCATGAGGTAGTCGAGGATGACGAGATCGATCTTCGTTCCACCGGAGACGATGTTCAGTCCATCCTGGCCGCTGGGGGCGGTTAAGACCTCGTACCCGGAACCTTCGAGCACACGGCGGCGAAGTTCCAGCGTGGGGCGGTCATCGTCGATGCAAAGGATTGTGATCACCACTTAGTCCCGGGATCGGCCCGAAGTTTCGTAGTGTGGCAAGGGTCCGCCGAGGAGACAATACAGGGCTTTCCTGATAACCAGGTAGTTACCTAAAGCGATGATCTCGCGGATTATTAACTGATTAATAGTACGCGGCTCATGTTTACCTGAACATAAACGTAATTTCTTAACTATATGAATCAAAATATATGTTTCAGGCGGTATTGACTTTAGGGCGTTTTTTCTGACCCGGGATGATTGGGCTATTATTGGCCCGTGAGGGTTCCCAGCGCTCAAGCGCCGGGCTATTGTCGGGTGTCCCTCCGGGACTTGATCGCAAGGTGGGCTGAAGGTACAGGGTTTCCGGAGCGGTATCGCTTTCAGTGCGACAGGTTCCTAGTCCGCGGTCTCAAAAGCGGTGCGCAGGAAGGTGGCGAGTTGCCAGCCGTCCATGTAGTTGTAAGGAAACTCTCCCATCGAATAATGGCCGCAGGGAAGAACCACGACTTTATGATCGAGATGATAGCGGGCAAACTCGGCCACCACCTTCCGGGAAAATTCGGGCAGGAACGTCAGATCGTACTTCGCATAAACGATCAGCGATTTGCGCGGCCAGCGCGCGAACTTGTCGAAGTACACCATGGGACTCACGGCGCGAAACACTCCCCGAAGACTGTTTTCATCCAATACCAGTTGCAGCGCCTCGCGGATGTGCCGCGTCGACTGGCCATGCCACACCACGTCGGCAAAATAGGTGGATGCGTGATTGAAAGCGGCCACCCGAATTCGCGGGTCATGCGAAGTCGCGATGAATGCGTAGCAAGAGCCGAGGCTCGTGCCCACAATTCCCAGCCGGTTGTAGCCCTGCGCTTCGAGCCAGTCGAAGCAGGAGCGCACGTCAACCACGCCCTGGCGCACGGCATCGATAGTGCGGCCGATGTTGGCGGAGACCGCATAGTCGGCGCGATGAACTCCCGCCGGACGCCGGATATCGTGATACGGGAGGCTGAGGCGTAGCACGGCAATCCCAAGCCAATTCAAGACCCGGCACAGGCTGTTGTAGGCCAGCCCGTCGGCGTTCCAGTGGGGAAGGACAACTACCGCGCGGCGCCCGCGCGCAGGAAACCAGCGGGCATTGACGAGATTGTTTTCCGGGAAGGGAGTCGCGACCGGCGAAGTGAAGCGCAAAAAGTCGGCGTGCGTTCCGCGAACTTTTTCTTCCAGCTTTGGATCGGGAACCTCGCGGGTGCTGAACACCTGGACCTCGCGGTTTTCGAGGCGGAAGTCGGTGGGCGTGTTATACGAGTAGAATTCGTCGCTGTTCTTGATGATGCGATCGTTGAAATGCGCAAAGTACTCGGTCAAATCGCGCGATGTTTCGCCGTGCGGGCCGCCGTTCCGCCCCGGCCAGGCCGCCGTCCATTCGACGCCCCAGTCGAGAGGCCGCACCACGCGGTTGTTGTCGACCGAAGTTAGCCGGGTCTCCCAGTCGTGCATCCATTGTCCATAGCGCGAGTGCATAATCTTTTTTGACTATAACAAACGTAGAAGGCAGAGCATTGGCTCTAGCAGTGAGTGGCAGGGAGACAACATTGAAGGGTTGAAATTGAAATTGACAGTTGACCGTGCCCGCCCAAAGCCGAAGCCCACAGCCTGATCTTCTCAGCTATAAACGCGCGGCACGCGCTGTGAGATGCCGCACAGGATTTCGTAGGGAACGCTTTCACAGAGGCGCGCCAATTCGACTGCGTCCACGCTTTTTGAGCCGCTTGATCCGATCAGGATCACTTCGTCTCCCACAGCCACTCCTGGGATGTGGCCGACGTCGACCATGGTGAGATCCATCGAGACGCGTCCTACGACCGGA
>Ga0181519_10001893_pt1 | contig 18115 bp, 10 predicted proteins | sample PEATcosm2014_Bin_26_FD_121102 | JGI IMG/M metagenome (GOLD analysis project Ga0181519, IMG submission 121102) | Peatland microbial communities from MTU Mesocosm Facility, Houghton, MI, USA - PEATcosm2014_Bin02_10_metaG | ecosystem: Environmental > Terrestrial > Soil > Wetlands > Peat | place...
GCGCTCAATGGTATTCCTGGACCCTGCGGCGTTTGCCGTTACCGATTCTGCGAGGCCGGCTGGACACTGGTTGATTCTGGACTAACGGGGCGATGACACCCTCCCATGGCCCGCGGGAACCGGGCATTATTGGGCTGAATTCGGACTGCCGGTCATTCGTATCTTTGCAATACTCTTCCTGTTCGAGAGGACATTCTAAGGGACCGTTATTTCGCCAGTGAAATAGTAGAAGTCGTTGTAATGCGGCGCGGCTACGATCGGCTCCTTTGCTTTACCCGTGGCCACGATGCTCCCATTCCTACTAAGTTCAAGGAATGGGGGGTCTCCTGCGAAGAGGTGAGCCTGCACGTCTGTGCTGCCTGCGCGAAGATGAATGACCGCTGTTCGACCATCAGCTGTGATGCGGAGTTCGGCGGAGGCGGTCAGGTTCGCGGTGATGTAGAGCAGATCGGCAGCGGGACCAAATTTGTGCGCAACCGTCGGGGAGCCGGCATCGGCGTCCTTCAACTGCGTGCGGTAAAAATAGTAGACCGTGTCGTGGGTGATAGCTGGCTCGACGCCCGTCTTGTACCACTGGATAAAGAACGACAACAGCGCCGTAGCAGCGGAATGACTATGAAAGTAGTCCCGCGTGCCGATGGGGACACCGGTTGAATTGAGAAAATTGGCGCCGGGATATTTGTTGGGATCGTCAATCGGACTGACGTAAGTGCCTTCGATGAAATCGTTCCAGGTAATGATCTCGACCCACTCGGGATGAGTGACATCGATCGCATCCATCCAAAGCGCGCGCATTCCCGCGGCGCCGCCATATTCATAGTAGCGATTTGCATTCGCGCCCCAGAACTGAAGACAGATAGGAGCCATGTACAATTTGCCGGCGTCGTGCAGCACAGCGGCGTAGCTTTGGCTGCTGGGTAATTGGTCGAGCGCGCTGCCTGAGCCGGGGATGCCTGCGATGCCCCAGTAGAAAAAGCCGTCCAGTGTGGTTCGCCACTCGTCAAAGCGTTGTTGAATCGACAAGCGCGATGGCAACTCTCCGCCCCAGAAGAAGGCAGGGACGAGAAAGATTTGCATGGGAGCGTTGTTGGGAGAACCATTGGCCGTTGGCAGGACCATGGGCTCCGCTTGCGTCGATGGGTTCGCGCCGGTGGAGAGATCGAACCGAATCTGTTGCCACACCGCAACACCGAGTTTGTCACCAGCGAATGTGGTAAGGACAAATGCGCCTCGATACTTAAAATAAACCAGTGCGTAGCGCGGATTGCCAGCGAAACGGCGCATCATGTCTTCGACGTCAGCAACACCGTTGCCGCAACACATATCGGCAGAGAACATGAGCTTGAATCCGCTGTGGAGACGAACGGCGGCCTCGAACATCTGCGCTGCATAACGAATGTAATAGGTCTGGCGGAGCCAGCCGCCTGCGTTGAGTGCAAATCCATCGATGCCAATTGCCTGCGCTTCACGGATTTCACGTTCATAGCTCGCGATCTTCAGCTCCTGCGTGGGATCACTGTCGCCCTGATAGTCCTGGTTGGTGAGCATGTAATGGGCAAAAACAAGGCGTTGCGCACACGCGCACGGTGCGGCGAGAAGGATCGCGCAAATCCAGAGAATCAGTTTCGCAGCCAGGGGCGCCCGACCGAAAGCGAGTCTTGTTGCGTTTTTATCCATCAGCACTTTGCCACGGAAAAAGCGTATCACTCCAGCTTGAGCGATGTACCCGTGCCCGAATCGGGGATGCTGATGGCGATGAAGTTTTTCCCACGCTCGATCGGCAGGGTCGAGTTTTGGCCATCCTGCTGAATCATACCGCGGGCCGGCGTCCAACCGTAAATCTCGAGGCGAAGACTGTTCCACCATGGAATAAAACTGCCTTCATGTCTTGAGATAGCGATCTCGATCCCGTTGCTCGTGACGGTGCAGGTGAAATTCATTCTTAGGAAGTCTCCGCGCTCGAACGCGAAGCTCTCGCCGTCGTCTGTGTAGAGCGTTCCGCGGCAATCATCTCCGGCATAGACGCGCAGCGTGAGCGGTCCCCGCGGTGTCTCTTGTGTGCTCTGGACAAGCGGCTCGATGGGCAGGATTGCACCGGCACGAACGTAGACAGGAAGCGAATCGAGCGAGGGATGCACACTTGCCGACAGCGCGACCTGCTCTGCTGCTGGCGGTGGTGCATTGGGTTCAGGATCTGGATCAGTTGCGGGGCGAACTCGCTCGCCGGCCCAATAGTCGTACCAGTCGGCCGACGGGAACTCGACGGTGTAAGCATCCGGCTCATCGAGATAGGGCGAAGGCGCGATGAGGAGATCGTGTCCGAGCAGAAATTCAGATTCGATGCCTTGATCGATATCGATGGGATGTTTGTCACGAGCGGCATCGGGATAATCGAGAAAGAGAGGACGCATCATGGGTAATCCGGTGCGTGCAGTTTCCTCGGCGAGCGTGTAAAGATACGGCATGAGGCGGTAACGCTCTTCGATGAAGCGGCGGCGAATGTTTTCGTGCTGCTCGCCTCCCACCCACGGCTCCTGATCGCCGCTTCCTTTCTCCGAATGGTCACGATCGATGGGCTGAAACGCGGATATTTCAACCCATTTAGTGAGCAGGTCGGCAGTGGCAGTCCCCGCGAAGCCGCCAACATCGGCGCCGCTAAATGAAAAACCGCTGATGCCGAGGCTCTTGAGCATCGGGCTCGTCATCCGCAGATGGTTCCATGTACTGCTGTTGTCGCCTGTCCACGTGGCGGCGTAGCGCTGTCCTCCGGCATAGGTAGCCCGCGTCAATACAAAGGGACGCGTATCAGGCTCGATTTTGCGCAGGCCATCGTAGGTCGCGCGCGAGTTTTCCATCCCATAGACATTGTGGATCTCGGCATGGGTCGCAGTGCGCGCGGAAAAGCCCGGCTCGTCGATGCGATGCTGCACATCGAGAGGGATGGTGCCGCTGGGGGAATCGAAGATTGAAGGTTCGTTCATGTCGTTCCAAAAGCCGTCGAAACCCATCCCTACAAAGGTCTTGTAAAGCGTTCCCCACCAGTCCCGAGTTTGGGCGCGCGTGAAGTCCGGAAAGACGCTCGGTCCCGGCCAAACGGAGCCGACATACACCGAGCCATCGGGGCGATGAAGAAAATTGTCCTCTTCGGCACCGCTGTCGTAGGGAGCGTATCCCTGGCCAGGAGCGTCGGCAATGTGCAGGTCCGTGATGGCCACTACGTGGAATTGCATGCCGTGAAGCGTCGCCAGGGCCTTCGGCAAATCGGGAAACGTTCGCGTATTCACTGTAAACGGACGGTTTCTATCCTGATAATCGATGTCGAGATAGAGCGCATCGGCCGGGATGTGATCGGCGCGCAAACGGTTTGCAATCTCCATCAGCCGCGACTCCGGTGTGTAGCTGTAGCGCGACTGCTGAAAGCCAAGCATCCAGCGCGGCGGAAGCGGCGGCTTGCCCGTGAGCCACGCATAGGCCTCCACCACTTGCCGCGGCGACGGCCCGGGGAAGATGTAATAGTCGAGTGGCCCGGCGGCAGCGCCAAATGAGTACGAGGTCGCGGATTCCTTGCCGAAGTCGAAGCTGGTACGCGTGGTGTTGTCGAGAAAAATGCCGGCGGCAATGCCGGCGCGATACGCCATAAAGAATGGAATGCTCTTGTAGAGAGGATCCGTCGACTCCTGAAAGCTATAGGTGTCGGTATTCCACATCGTGTAGCCATGGTTGCGGCGATCGAGTGGCCCGGTCTTGTCGCCCAGGCCGAAATAATGTTCGTCTGCCGGCATCGACTCAATGACGCGAAATGCACTTCCGTCAAAATGCAGCGGGGCGGCGTCCTCAAGAAGAATATTTCCGCTGGAGTCACGAATCATGACGCGCAGATCGCTGCGGTTCACAGAAACGCGCAGAGATTTTGTGCGAAAGCCCACTGAGTCCGCAGAGTCTTCTCGCGTCACGTCGACGGAGTTCTTGCGCGCTTCCAGCAGCACGGCCCAGGAAGCGTCTTCGGGCAGAGGTTGGTCGGCGGCCGCGCGAATGCGTAGCACATCGTCGCGCAAAGCGACGATCTGCTCCACTCCGCCTAACGTGGTTTCAATGCGAAGGCCATTTCTCAAAGGGACCACACTGGAAATGGATCCAAGCGTGCGGGGCCCGGGTGCAGGCTGCTGCGCCACGGAAGTATAAATCGACAATGGCAGAGCGCAAAGGAGTGCAGTGCTCCACGAAAGTAGAATACGTGCTTGCATTATCAATCCCGATCCAGTAGTAAAGCGATCAATTATACGAAGGTCTTCTGACGCGATCCGAGATAGAGAATGGGCGGCAGAAGGAACTCTGTCTGCCGCCCATCCCGCCTAAAACGTAAACTTCGCGGAAACCTCCATCAAGCGCCGCCCCAACTTAAGCGGTGCGGAGCCAAAGCCGGATGCAGGATTGTAAGTTGCGGTTTGCGGCGTTCCGGTCGCCGACGTGTTGCTCAGCTGTAGCGTAGTCTGCGACGCGTAACCGGTGCCGAAACTATTCAGCGGGTGGTTCAGGAAGTTGAATCCTGCAATGCGGAACCGCAGGTTTCTGCCTTCTCCCAGGCCGAAACCTTTCTCCAGCGTGAGGTCGGAATCAAAGAACGCAGGGCCATGAGCATATGGCTCAATGTACGCGCCATTGGTTCCGAGTGCCGGCAGCGCGAAGCAGGCCGGATTAAGATACTGATGCGCTGCGAGGCCCGATTTCGGATTGCATGTGAGTACCGGTTGCAGGTTGACATCCGGTGTGCCGAGGATCGACTGCGATTCGACCGGATAGGCGTTTGCGCCCTGGTTGATGTTGCCCTGCACGTAGTAACCAGGCGAAGCGCTGACGCCGGTCTGCATGTTGGGGCCGCTCTGCATATTCGTGATGCCCGAAATGAGCCAGTTGTTGATGAAACCGCCCAGTAGATGAGCGTCCGTGAACTTGCCCGTCTGGTAGGAGTAGCTCAAGTTAAGGACCTGCGTGCGGTCGAAGTTCATCGGGCCGTAGTTGTTCGCGAGGTGGAAGGGGTCGATGCCGGCAGTCCAGTTGAAGTCCGCAGACGAGCCGAGAATGCCAAGCGCCTTGGAGAAAGAATAGTTGGCATTGAAGTTCAAGCGGCCAATGTGTTTGATCCCCTCGATCTGCACGCCGTTGTAATTGGCGTAGGTGTTGTGTTCCGGTTCCAATATCTGGCTGTAGTTGGGATAGGGCCGCGCCTTCTGGACGGCTTTGTCGCCTGGGTAGTTGTAAATATTGTCGAGGCTCGCGGCCTGGACAGGTGTGCAGCCCGTCGCATTGCAGGAGCCGGGTGCAGCCGCATTGATCGCCGCCGCCGCCGTTGGTGTAAACAGCGTTCCAACCGGAATGGCGTTTATGTTATCCAACACTACGGCCTGCGTCGTGCCATTATCCATCAACGAATTGCTGTTGTTCCCGACGTACGATGCCTGAAGGATCCAGTTGCCGGGCATCTGCCGCGCAACGCTAAAGCTGTAGTTATTGGTCACGGGCTCAGCGTTATCCGCGGGGTTCAGTCCATAGATGGTCGCCGGGGAAATGTATGTTTCAGTGCTGCCTAGCCCCGTATTGCCGTAGGTGTTTGGGTTGAGATTGAGGGTGTTTACGCCTTCCAAGGTGTTGTCGCCAAAACCTTGCAGGTCGGTATAACGAACGTTTTCCGCCTCGGCAAACTCACTGGTAACATCAGTAACCGAGTCGTGGAAACGGTAGATGCCGAATCCGCCACGCACCACAGTCTTGCCGTCCTTGAAGACGTCCCAGGAAAAGCCCACGCGCGGCTCAAAGTACAGCGGCGGTGTGCCCACACCGGAGTTCGGAATGGACGGGGTGTTCCCATGCCACGTGATGCCCGGCAAAGGATTCGTAGTGGCGTTATACGTTGTCGTGTAGAGGGCTGGATTCCAAATCGCGGCGCCAATGCCGTGCGCATCCTGCCATGCACCCAGCTTGGAAACGCGGGCGCCGAAGGTTACCACCAAGTTCGGGATCGCGCGCCATGTGTCCTGGCCATAGAAATCTGTGTTCCAGAAGTACAGATTCGTATACGGATTGAAGTTCTGCTGGTGCCAATCCTGGATTTGACCTTCAAAGAAGTTTGCCAGGGCGTTGCCGCTGTTGAAGTGAGGGTTGCCGTATGCAGGCGAACCGTCAGGGTACGTGCCGTTGTAGTCAGCAAAATAGCTGCCGGCCCCTCCGTAGTAGTAGTCCTGAATCACGCCGTTGGTCTGGGGATTGGTCGCGGTTTGATTGTTGGTCGTGCGCTGTGCAAAGATTCCCACCTTGACCGTATGCTTGCCCCACACTTTGGTCAGGTTGTCGCCGACATTCGGCTGCAGCTTTTTCAACCGCAACGGGTTTTCTGAGTAGTCGGGCCAGAGGCCCAGAGGCAAGCCGCCGTACGTCGTGTACGTGCCCAGCTGCGGATACTGCGTGTCGTGATTGGCGAACGCGCCGTTATATGGATAATTGATCGCACTCTTCTGCAGCGCAGAAATCTGTCTCGCGTCAAAAGACTCAACGAAATTCGTGAGGGTCGCGTAGAGTTCGTTGGTCAGTGTGGGAGTGAAGATCGTAACGTAGTTGGCAGCCGCGCTGTGCACCCAGTCATCGTTGTCCACGCCGTAGCCAGGCGTGTTCACACCGCCCATTACGCTGGCTGCGGCAGGTGAGTAATACGGGATCAACGGTTGGCCCTGCTTTTGTTTCTCAAAGCTGTAACGGCCAAAAACTACGTTGCGCGGGCTGATGTTGTAGTCCATGCGGCCGACGAACTGACTCACGTTGTTGTTCGCCAAATCGAGATTGTCGTAGTTAAAGCCGTCGGGCCCGGTTGCCGTCCGCGTCGGAAGTGGCAAAGTGCCATTCACCAACGCCATCGCGCCGGGGTTAAGAAATGCCGCGATATTGCCGTTGCTCAGCGATGACCCGTTATCGCCAACGGTCGGCGGCGTGTTGAAGGTACCGTAGTTGCCGTTTGTCAACATCGGCCCTAGGAACGCCGAAAGCGCCCCCGCACTGAAGTCGCCTTTGCGCATCGCGGCTGTTGGCACCAGGGCATGGATGATCGCGCTGCCCGCGCTGCCATATGCATAAACATTGCGCTGCGCGTCGTATTCCGCACCGGCGAAGAATGTCAGTTTCTTGAAGTGAGGCACCGGCCCACCGAACGTACCGCCGGGGTACACAAAGCGGTCATTGGGACGCGCGATCCCGTTGTATTTCGCCAGCCAGTCGTTGGAATTCAACCCATAGACGCGCGCAAAGGTGTACAGCGATCCGTGATAACTTGCCGTTCCGGCCTTGGTCACGCCGGTGATCACCACCGGCCCATTCGATTGGTCGGCGCCGAAATTCGACGTCTGCACCTGCACTTCGCTCACAAACGAATCATCGAGGTTCTGCAGATTGGCGCCGAAGCTGCCGGCGTCAGTGAGGTTCGCGCCATCAAGCTTGATGGTGATGCCAGCAACCGGGGCGCCGTTGGAGGCGTAGGGCGTCGGCGAGCCGATTTGGACTTGCGTGAAATCCGGTGCGGCATTGGTGGATCCCAGACTGCGGATCGCGAATCCGGGCAGGGTCCGCTGCAACTCGGTTGCGTCGCGGCCCACAATCGACAGTTGATCGAGGTCGTTTGCGGTGATGGTCGAGCTCAGTTGGCCACTGTCGAGCGGCAAACTACCGACGCTCTGTTCTACGGTGACGGTCTCAGCGGCAGAACCTACGGCTAGGGTGATCTCGGGGATGGATTTGTTGTCACCCGGATCGAGATGAATCCCTGTCTGCGTGTACCCCTTAAAGTTTTTGGCCGCTACATTCAGGTTGTAATCGCCGCTCGGTATCGCGGAGAAGGTAAAAAATCCTTCCCCGTTGCTGGTGACGCTTCGCTGGGCGCCGCTCACCTGATTGGTCAGGGTAGCCGTAGCGCCAGGCACCACAGCCCCGGTTGTATCCTGCACAACCCCGCTCAACGCAGCGCTCCCTACCTGCGCCAGCAATGCACTTGGGATCAGCATCAGAAATGCCAGCCCCAGAATTGACAGGCCCCATCCCAATGTAGCTCTCTTTTTCATCTGCATCATGCCAAAAGCCTCCATCCGGCTCTTCAAGTGGCCTTCCTGCCAAACTGCCGTCCACCCTATTGCTTTCTTAGCGATGCGCAGGAAATGGTCCTTAAGAACCGCTCACCCTTATAAGCTGCAGTGCTGTGCCGCGTCAGTGCTTTGCGGCAAACCTCAAGGGTCTTTACCTGTTAATTCTTTATTTAGCCGCTTTAGATACAGCACCTTAGAGGAAACCCATTTCACCGGGCTTTTGTCTCGATAACGGCGGTATAATCGCTCCATCTCTGGCCATGGCAAGTTCTTCTGAAGCTACGACGACGCACGAAACCCTCAGCGAGGAGGAAAAGCGCGCAATCGAAGCGCAACTCGAGCGGTTGCTCGCCAACCCGCACTTTAGCAACAGCCGTCGTTTCCCCTCCTTTCTCCGATACATCGTCAAGGCGACCATCAACGGTCAGGCCGACCTCTTAAAAGAGCGTACACTCGGCATCGAGATCTTCGGCAAGGACCCCGACTACGACACCGCGGTCGATCCGATCGTGCGTGTAACCGCCGCAGAGATTCGAAAACGCATTGCGCAGTACTATCAGGACCCGGGCCATGAGGATGAGCTTCGGCTCACTCTCGCTCCCGGATCGTACGTCCCACAGTTTCACCCACCGACAGTTGTGCAGCCTATTTCGGAGCCAGGATCGACCGCTGACTCAGCACCTCTGGCCGTGCTTGATGGGTCACATGGGAGAGCTTCAGGCCGCTCAAGCTCCTGGTTGCCCTGGGCGCTCGTGCCGACCCTGTGTGTTTTGCTGCTGGGAATTGCGGCGTTCATCGGTTGGCGGCACAATCAACGTTCGGCGTTTGCGGAGTTCTGGGATCCGATCCTCAGCTCCTCGGAACCTGTGCTTTTTTGCGTGGCTGACCAGACTCAATACACTGCCATTTCGCTGCGAGATGCCAGCAACCCGGAGCGGCAAGTGACGCTGAATGACAATCTGACGGCTGTCGTGATCGATGACCTTAGCACCATCACCAAGATCGCCGGCGTGCTCCAGTCCGCTGGAAAGCCCTACTCGCTCCGCGGAGAGAATGCGACCAGCCTTATGGATCTTCGCAACGGACCGTCGGTCATCATCGGGGCTTTTGATAACGCCTGGACGCTCAGGATGCTGCGGCCGCTCCGGTTCCACTTTGCCAACAATGCTGACATGACAATGTTCAGTATTGTCGATGGCTCGCAACCCGGCCGGACGCAGTGGGTTGTGGATCGCAGGCAGCAGATCGCCACAAACAACTATCGAGACTTTGCGATTGTTGCTCTCTTCACGGACGACACCACCGGCAAACCAACACTTGTCGCAGCAGGAATCGGACGTGGAGGAACAATCGCGGCAGGCGAGTTCCTCACTAACCCCGATCTGTTGAAGGCCGTTCGCAACCAGCGTCCATCGACGAAGGCGAAAAACGTTGAAGTGGTCCTGAGCACACAGATCATCGACGGTGAACCGGGAACACCCAAGATCGAGGCCGTTTACTTTTGGTAAGTTCGGCGGTTCACGGTAATTCCGGGTGGTCCTTTTAAAGAATCGGTACTGGAATGTCGGCCAGTATTTAAGAATCCAATCTACCTGGACGTAAAACCGCCATCTCGGAATAGTGACACAGAAACTTGTTGCGGTTCCAAAAGCAAAAATGGCGGCGCACCTGTGGCACTCGTGGCCGCCGCTTAGGATTGGTTTCATTGGTTGATCAAGGAAGGGGAGACTGACGGGGGTTCAGCACCCACGGTTATCGGCTTGGCGCCTTTATATTGGGGTACTCCGGGGACAGGTAGTAGGAGTCTGAGCAGAAATTACGTGATTGGTGATGTTATTACTAGCAGGAATTTGTCCCTTATATCCCCCCGAAGTGTGTCAATACCTGCAAGAGAAGGTAGGGAAAACAGGGATCCCCGGCCTGCCCTTACAGATTTCCAAACCTGTGCTTGGGGACTTGATTTCTGGGGTACAGCGGGGACAGACTGGAGCGGTATTGGGGCCGTCGCGCCCCGGCGCGGAGACCCCCGGGCGGCGGAAACAGGGCCGGCGAGCGAGTCAGAGAACAATAGAATCAACCATTTCAATAAACCATCAACCACCCTGCCCGGCCCAAAAAGATTAAAGAAGACATCAGAATCAAGTCATCTATATAGATGCGGCCTACACACACTGTCACCCGGCCAGAGCAACAACTCCGCACGCAACAACCCCGTCCACAACACCATCATCAACAACCAGGCCATCCCATCCGGCATGGCCCCCTGCGCAAGCGGGAGCTCGGATGACGATGATGACGATGGCCACTTGAGCTTGCCCGCCTTCTTTAGAGCGAGAGAGTCAGAGGAGTGTCGGTGCTGCGCCTGATCGCGAGCAGAGCTTCGGCCTGGCGCGCGTGCGCGAGAGTTTTTGTGTAGGGCAGGACGGTGACACCTGGTTGTACTCCCTGGAGTAGGGCGCGACGTCGGAGAGAATGCGCAGCTTATGGATGTCGGGGTAGTCTTCGGGGTTGAGTCCTTTCAGTTCAGGATGGAGCGCCTCGTATCCTGCGCCCGGTAACCTGGCATATCCGTCGTCGATGCCGACGTAGGGATCCCCGACCTTGAAGTTGGTCATGTAGTCGTCGCCGGGGAGCCAGGAGGGCATTTGATTTGGTATCTCGTTGGCTTGTGGCTCGAAGCTCTCACGCTGGATAAATCGACGTAGGGGTTCTGAATAGCCGAAGTGTTCCTTGAGGGATGGTGACGGGCCCAGCCCTGCACCAAGTTCCCGCTCGTAGTAGCGGCGCGACACATTGGTCATTTGTCTGTAGCTTTGGTTCTGTATTCTTCTGAGTACATACTTATGATGTAGTTAAATCCACCCATCCGGGCCGGCCGCTTGACAAGTTGGTCCATCAGGAGTAATGAGTATATGAGCACTGAGTTGAAAATGTTCCCATCCCTCCCTTCTTCCTATCTCCCCGAAGTGCGCCGCCAGAGCATGGGCCGGTTGTTCGGTTCCTGTATCCAGGGGGTGCGCGAAGAGGCTGATCTGTCCCTCGAGGAAGCCGCTCGCCTGTCCGGCATGAAGACTTTTGAGTGGGCGGCCATCGAGGAGGGCACCGTGCCCCAGGACGCAAGCCGGCTGCGGGCCATGGCCGACGCGATGCAGATCAGCTTCGACCAGATCGGCAACCTGGTTCTGCTCTGCCGGGCGGCCTGGGAGTTGTAATCGGGGCGCGCCGCCCTGGCGCGCCGTACTCATAACCAGATAAGCTCATCTCGGAGAGAGGAGGTGAGTCCGATCATCACCGTCAACAACGAGGAAGTCAAACGCATGAATCTGAACGTTCCCGTCAAGCTGCACAACGCCTTCAAGGCGGCGACGGCCGCCCAAGGCGACACCATGACCGACGAGCTGCTGAAGTTCATCCGCAGCTATGTAGATAAGCACGCATCGAAACCAGCAAGGCGGCGCAAGTGAAGCGCGCCGCCGTTTATACACGCGTCTCCAGTCTGGATCAACACCTGGAGACCCAATCTCTTGACCTGCACCAGATGGCCGTCCAGCGTGGCTACGAGATCGTGCAGGAGTATACGGATCGGATCAGCGGCGCGAAGGCGCGCCGCCCTGGCCTCGATCGGATGATGGCTGACGCCCGCCGCGGACGCTTCGATGTGGTCCTGGTCTGGGCCAGCGACCGGGTCGCCCGCTCAGTCAAACACTTTTTAGAAATCCTGGACGAACTCAACCGGCTCAACATCGAGTACGTCAGCTTCCGCGAGCAGATCGACACGGCCGGCCCGTTGGGCCGTGCCATCGTCGTCATCATCGGCGCCGTCGCCGAACTCGAACGCAACCTGATCGTCGAGCGAGTGCGCGCCGGCATGCGGCGCGCCCGACTCGAAGGCACGCACATCGGACGCAATCCTTTAGTGCTGGACCATGACGCGATCCACCGTGAACGCTGCCAGGGGCAGAGTCTAAGGCAGATCGCCAAAGGTCATCGCATCTCAACGGCTACGGTGCAACGTGTGCTGCACAAGCGCCCGGCCCAAGTCTCCATCGAGGAACTTGCAAAAACCGCCTGAGCAGCTCCCCTTTTGCCCCGTGACAAAAGGGGTCCAAAAACCCACCCGCTAACCTCAACAAAACAATCGGCCGGATCTCACCGATCCGGCCGTGTCAAAACCTATAGACTTGGAAACTGAAACTTTTCTTTAGCGAAATATAACTTGCGTTCTGAAATGCGGGGCTCCGTGTTTTGCACGGAGCCCCGTTGGGCCGTCCCAAAGAGAATGCGAGACGGGATAGACATGTTGAAAAGCGCCGGTTAGAAGGTAAATTTTCCTTCAATAAAGAATTCCCGCTCGCCTTGGCTGCCGCCGAATGAAGCTCCGGCGTTGCCGGAACCCACCTCGCCGCTGATCACTCCGAAAGTGCTCGGACTACCCACATCGGCGGAGGGAACGTTAAAGTGAGGCGTGTTGGTGAGGCCTATGGCGGTCCCCTCGATCTCGAAGGTGAGCCATTCGCGGATCTGGATGTCCCGTTTCAGGCCGCCATCGAGATCGAAGTATTTCGGTCCGATAACGGTGTTGCGGCCAACGTTTCCCAGCGTATTAGGGGCCGCTGTTGCGGTAGAAACCCCCGCCGAGTTAAATGGAGCAGAAGTCCCTGGCGGCGCAAATGACGTGATACTGAACCACTCGCAGTCCCCTTCGCCGGCTGCGCAAGAGGAGGGGACCTGGTGCGGCCTGCCTTTGGTGTAGACAATTGGTCCAACCCGATTCGGCGTCACTTGCTCCGAAGTAGCGTTCAGGCTGGTATACCCGGAATCGATCACCTGAATTGGAAGTCCACTCAGCGCAGTGAGAACGCCGCTGAACTGCCATCCGCCAAAGATCGTGTTGCCGATTCCGTTCGTGGCCCACCTCTCGCCTCTTCCAAACGGCAGTTTGTAGACCCAGTAGCTCTCGAAGTTCATCTTGCGGTTGTATCCGGCGAGGCCTTTGTTCTTCGAGAAGAGCTGCGGACCGGCCCATATGAGGCCGCTGCCGTTGTCCTCATTGTCGGCGTAGTCGAGAATCTTCGCATAGGTTCCGACTACACCAATGGTGGAGCCATGACCGAGATCCCGCTTGAGCGTGGCTTGCATTGAGTTGTACCAACTTCTGCCCTGGGGGGCGTCCGTGGTTATGCCAGGCCAATAGTCGCTGCCGGGGTTAGGATTCAGAGAACTCGCATTCAAAGCGCCGAATGTAGTGCCGTTTTGTCCCGGATACGCATAGTTCAGGTTCTGCGGGGTGAGCGGACGTATGCCCTGCTCGCCCACATAAGCGACATTGCCCACAAAGCCCGCAAACTCGCGCTCTACCGCAAGGTTGTAGCCGATGATGTATCCACGCCGGAAGTTTATCGGAACAGTGGTGGAGGTGATGCCGCTGGGAACAGGAATGCTCCCGGAGGCGATATTGGGGAGGGTAGCCAGCACCAAGCCTGTGGGTAGATTCTTGAATGGACTGCCCACAGCTCCTGAACCGTTCGTGCCGGTGAGGCTGGCTGCGGGTGTAAATGAACTGGCCTGATACGTGGTAGCAACAGGATCGGCCGGAGTGCCCGAGCCATTACTTGTACCCGACCAACTGGTGCCGACGGCGTTCGGATAGGCGTTGCGCAAGACATGCCAGTTGTTGTCGTCCGCGCTGATGCCGAAGCCTGCGCGGATGACTGTTTTCGAGTCTGGACGCCATGCGACGCCGAGGCGAGGAAGAACCTCTCCCCACCCAGCCTGCTCACCGTCGTTCACCGGCGTAGTTCCATACCCGCCGATTTGCACCAGCATAGTGGCAGGGTTGAGTAGGGTAGCTCCGTGGCCGTGGTCGCTGTGGGCCATTGGGAAGCGCTCATAGCGAACGCCCAGGTCCACGCTGAGGGTTGGCATTACCTGCCACTGATCGCGCGCATAAAGGGAAAATTGATCCCAGCGCAACGCGATCGGATTCTCGGTTTGGATCGTCTTGCCATCAGTGATCGGGAGACCCAGCAGGAAGTCGGCAAACCCATTGCCCTGGCTGGCGGTGCCCGCTGGGAGAGCGGGCTCCGAGTATGAGCCGGGCGCGCCTATAACCTGCCGCGTGGCGGCCCCGGTGAAGTTGAAGCCGCCGCGCGGTGGGAAGCTGAGCTGGGGCTGGAAGTGGTTGAGTCCCGCGTGGTCGTCTTCAGTTCCAAGACGGAATTGATGATGACCATGCACATAGGTTACGTTCACGCTTCCCAGAATCTGATTGTCGCGGAACTGAAACGGATTCGATGCCGCGGTGTTGCCTAAACTGGAATAGTTGCTGGTATTGGCACTGGTGAAGTTGAATGCCGGAATGCCCCAATACAGCGGGTTCGATGCGCCCAATCCTGCATCGTTGGTTCCGGGAATCTTCAGCGTGTCCAGGCCGTAAGCCCCGAATTCTGCGATGTCAATGTTTTTCGAGGTGTAGTTCCTGCGGTTGTAGCCGGCGTTCGCATCCAGCAGCAGGTTGGGAGTAAACGCGTGCGTGACGCCCACGCCGATTACATAAACGTGTGGATTGGAGTAGCCCTGCTGTCCGCCATTGGTGGCGCCGCCGCCCACGTCTCCACGAGGATTATCCAGCGCCGGCGGATCGAAGATCGACCCAATCAGCTGGCTGTAATGGCCAAAATAAGTCGTCTTCTCGCTGGGAACAAAATTGATCTTCCCATCGTATTCGATTCGGTGGTAGAACCCCTTCTGGGGATTCAGATAGTTTTGCGAGACATTCAAAAGGTTGGAAGATGCAGTCGTCGGCAATGGAATCATCTTTGCCAGCGTCAATGCCGCGGGATCAACCCTTGACAGGGGAATCTGGTCGTTGGGAAACTCCGTCTTGCCGGTGCCGTCCGCATTGCCCGTCAACGGATCGTAAACGGTGCTCATGCCGGTGAAATCGAAGTACCCGTTTGCCGAGGCAGTGGGGTATTCCAGATTGCCTGTGGGGACGTTCAGATTGACGGTGCTGGGCTGCTGAACCTGCCGCGTCTCTTCGTAGTCGCCGAAGAAGAATAGCTTGTCCTTTTTGATCGGGCCTCCCACAGCGCCGCCGAACTGATTGAAGACATTCAGCGTCTTCTTAACGTTCGAAGCCTGGAAGAAGTTCTTGTTCTTCATGCCGTCGTCGGTATGGAATTCGTGGGCTTCGCCGTGGAACTTGTTGGATCCCGTCTTGATGGTGACGTTTTCCCCGGCTCCCATGGCCGCGCCCTGTTCCGCATCCATCGAATTGGTGGTGATGTTGACCGTGTCGATGGCGGTCGAAGGCGGCACGTAGGGTGTGTTGTTAGGCAGCCAGATATCGATATCCAGCACACCGTCGACGCGGGTGCCGTTTTCCTGCGAGGATTGACCGTTGACGTTGCTGGTCATGCCGCGCGATGGATTGGCCGACGCGGAGTTGTTCTCGGCAGGCAAATTGGCGCCAGGAATGATGCGCAGCAGTTCCTGGAAGTTCTTGCCTTCCGAAGAGACGGACGGCAGCGACTCTATCTCTTCGGGGCTGATGTCCGTATGAACGTCGGCCCGGTCCGTCTGCAGCTCGGGCGGCGCTGTGGTAACGGTGACGGTCGCGGTCGCGCTGGCAGGCGCCAACTTGACATCCACGCGCTCCACTTCGTTTGCGTTGATGATATTGCCAGTTGTGGTCTGAGACGCAAAGCCGGGCGCCGCGACAGTGACTCGATAGATGCCCGGGACCAGATCCGTAATGAGATAAATGCCGGCGGCATCCGTTTGCGCATCTTTGGAAATGCCCTTGGATACTTCCAATGCCGTAACATGCGCGTTGGGCAACAGGGCGCCAGAAGCGTCTGTTACTGTTCCCGTGAGCGATCCATACAAAAGCTGCGCCACGGCAGTGGGGCTCGACGCCAAAATGGCGAGGAGTATCGTAACCGCCAACATCGATTTGACGGCGTACTTGAGCACCAAAGACTTTTGCTTTCTGAGTTGCATCGTTGTCCTCCTAGTTGACTAAACTTCCGAAACCGTCTTTTCCTGGTTTTCGGTGCTGTTTGAATCGTTGTTGGGTTACATTTCGCATTGACTCTGGCAAACGTTTACAGCCACCTTCAGATCCCGGAGCGCAGTAGCACGAATGCTCAATTCACTTTTCTGTCAAGATGCACCTGAAGAATGCTGGGCTGATGAAGGCGAAGCGAGACATTTCCCCGGTCACCTGTGATAACTCGCTTGGTAATCCAGGTCTCCCCATCAAAAGTGCCCTCCTCAACGGAAAGACACTCGGCATCGCGCGGTAATCCCTTCAGCTCCGCAAAATTGATGTGGAAGCCTTCACCCGCAACTATGAATCTGTCGGCAGCAAGTTTGATGATGATTCCGCCCCCACGATGAGCCTCTGTATCGGCCACGAATTTCTCATCAAAATGCACCACAGCGGTGAGCGAATCGCCCAGAGGGATCGCCAGGGACTCATGCCGGTACATGTCAAGAACGATCGGGAAAAGAGTGCCTCGATAACGGTTACGGGCAATTAATGGCAGCAGAGGCCGTAGAACACGAAAGTTCTCCTCTAGGGCTGCTTGCCCTGCATTGAGCTCGCTGCTGTATTCATATCCACGGTCAATACCGAACGGCGTATAGCCGATTCCATTCATGCCCGCAAGGGTGGTAAAGACATAGGGCGCATAATAAGGGGCAATACCGACTTCGGCCACAAAAAGGACATTGTCTGACCTGTTATAGAAGGCGGCTTGTTGCGGGAAGTCAATTCGGTATATATCCGGCGCGATGATATCGATATGCTTTGCGATGGCTTTCCAAATGTCAAAGACCTGAGAGTTAGCGGTTCCACTGGGCCAATCTCCTGCCCTGACTTGCCCCGAATTAATGAGAGGAACATTGATGTAATAAGGAATGGCATACTGCGCCTTCCCGGCCTCAGCTATTCCGTCGATGTAACTCGAGATAGCCCAGGCACTGAACACCTCCGGCGCCATATCTCCAAAGATATTGGTCCAGCTTCCGGTCGTCCGGTAGCCGGTCAGCTTCCATGCGCTCTGTAATGCGGGCGTCAGGCCTTCGCGATGCTTCACGAGATAACTCATCAGCTCAGGTGGCGGTTGCCCGGCGAAGGCGCGGTTGGCGGCGACAGAGTAGTCGCGGTCTTCGGGATACAGGCAGTCTTCGTTCTCAATTTGCATCATGATGACTGTGTGGTCGCGCTGATCGAATTCGCGAATATGGCTCATGAGAGCGGAGAATGCCCGCTGGTCGGCCTTGAGCGCTGCTGTGCTGAGTGGTGAAATGGCGTACTGCTCGTCGCCTCTTGCATCGCGGACTCGAAAGTAAGTAGCCCGGTCGGTCTTTATCCAGTCCGGCGTAAAGCCCATGAGCCCGTTTTTTGATGTGCCAAACCAGAGAAGGATGAGCTTGAGATGGTGGCGGCGTGCCCCTTCGATAATCCCGTCTACAAGATGAAAGTCGAACTTCCCCGGCTCCGGCTCCAAAAGACTCCAGGAAATCGGAATCGTGGCAGAATTTGCGTGCACTGCATCGAGGTCGCGGTAGACAACTTCAACATCCTCGAGATTTGAAGCACTTGTGTTCTCAGACTGCGCTCCAAGAATGATGAACGGGGATCCATCAACCAGAAGTTGTGTGCCCTCGCCGTCCTGTGCCAGTCGGGGAACTCCGGCGTCCTGAATCTGAGCGGCGGCCCCAAGAGGCACAAAGGAAAGAGCGACAAATAGCCCAATCACGCGATTCAATCGATATCTCCCTTGCGATGCAGTCCGCACAAACTCCTGCTCGATACAGTTAGGATAATGTCCACTTACGTCAGGTATATCGAACGAATCGTAGGCTTGCGAAAATAGCAGTGTCAACCGACTAAAGTATGGTTGCTGCGATTAAATAGTTGGCCATTTTCGCCACTAAACATTCCGCATTGCTGCTAGAGTCATTAGGTACTGTAAGGAGCTCTA
>Ga0181519_10001894_pt1 | contig 18105 bp, 18 predicted proteins | sample PEATcosm2014_Bin_26_FD_121102 | JGI IMG/M metagenome (GOLD analysis project Ga0181519, IMG submission 121102) | Peatland microbial communities from MTU Mesocosm Facility, Houghton, MI, USA - PEATcosm2014_Bin02_10_metaG | ecosystem: Environmental > Terrestrial > Soil > Wetlands > Peat | place...
GACGCCAGCGCGACGACTTCGGAGACGGGGAAACGGCGCTCGGCGAGAATGCTGAGCATCTCGCGGCCGACGTTGCCGGTGGCGCCCGCCACCGCGACCTTGAACCCTTGCATGAGAAACGATCCTTTCGCTCGCGGTCCCCCCATTTTCCGCCCCTCGCGGGCAGGCTCCTCGACGCCCCGCCGGGGGGAGGAGCCGGAGCGGAAGGCGCAGTCAACCCTTCGCGCCGCCTTTCGTGGTGGCGCGCGATGTGCTCGTCGTTTTCGTTGCGCGAAGCGGCATCGCAAGGGTCCGAGCTGCGGCGCCAAAGCGCCGGGACGGGAGGTGGAAAACACGATGCGGCGAGGAAGTCAATGCGGCCAATCAAGCCGCGCCGGCGCCTAAGCCTCGAGGTCCGCTCCGTCGGGTCAGGCTCGCGCCAGTCTAGAAAACGAACAGTGAACTTCCAAGGGCCCATTGGGGCCGATGAGGAGTCGGGCATGGTCAGAGGCGTTTCGGCGGCGGTGCGCGAACGCGCCCAGGAACAAGATTCGAATTCCGGACTCCACGCTTGGCTCGAATCCGACGCCCGTCAACGCGACTCGCTCGCCTTCTTCCCCTATGTGGCCGGCGGCGACCCCACCCTGCCGCCTGTCGTCTCGCGCCTCGACGCGGCCGAGATCGGCGCGAGGATCGCCTCCTGGCGCGCCGCCAGCGCCCCGCTCGACGCCCTGTTCTTGCAAGGAATTCCCCCCGCCGCCGCCCTGCGCCGATTCGGCCTGACCCATTGGTCGATGAACAACGTGCGCGCGGCGAGCGCCATTCTCGCCGTGGCCGCGGCGCTGGCGCCTAACGACGCGGCGCTGTGGCTCGATCTCGGCTCTACGCTCCACGCCAGCGGCAAGGCCGCCGAGGCGCGTCCGGCGTTCGAACGGGCGCTGGCGCTCGATTCAGGGCTGGCCCGCGCCTGGCTCGGCCTGGCGCTCGTCGCCAACGCGCTCGCCGACCCCGAGACCGCCGAACGCGCCTTCGCCGCCGCGTTGCAGCGCGACCCGCAACTCTCCGAAGCCGCGTTCGGCCTCGGCCTGCTGTGCTTCGAACAGCGGCGCTACGCCGAGGCGGTCGCGCACTGGCGTCGCGCCATCGACGCCGGCGGTCGCCACCCGATGATCCACGCCGGACTCGGCCAGGCCCTGTTCTTCACCGGCGACTTTTCCGGCGCCGCGCGCGAAATGGCGATCCAAATCGCCAGCGGCGTCGCCGTCGACCAGAAGCTCACGCGTCGCTACGCCCTGGCGCGCTTTCTCGAGGCCGCGATCGTCGCCGACGACGTCGCCGCATTTTCCGCCTATCGCGAAGCGGCGAAGGCGGACGCGGAAGACGACGCGACGGTCGCGCGCACCGCCTTCTCGCTGCTCAGCGCCTATGGCCGTCGCGACGCGGCGATCCGCCTCAGCCGGGCCCGCTTGCCGCACAGCGACGCCGATCCGATCCAGCGCTATCTGTTCGATGCGCTGATCGGCGAAAAGCTCGACCGCGCGCCGCGCGACTATCTCATCGCTTATTTCGACCGCTTCGCCGAGACGTTCGACAAGCAACTCGTCGACGTGCTCGGCTACGACGTTCCCGAGAAACTCGCGCGGCTCGTCACGGCGCACGGCGGCGAGTGGCCGCGCGCCGTCGACCTCGGCTGCGGCACCGGGCTCGCCGCCGAGCATCTGCGACCTGAACGGACGCGGCTCGTCGGCGTCGACGTGTCGCCCCGCATGCTCGCCAAGGCGGCGAGACGGCGCGCTTACGACGAGCTCATCGAAGCCGACATGATCGCCTTCCTCGAGCAGACTGTCGAAACCTTCGATCTCGTCTTCGTCGCCGACGCACTGATCTACCTCGGCGCGCTGGACGTTTTTTTCCGCGCCGCCGCACGCGTCATGCCGTCTGGCGCGCTGCTCGCCTTCAACGTCGAGACAACCGACGCAGCGCCTTACGCGCTGCTGCCCTCCGGCCGCTTCGCTCACGAGCTGTCGGCGCTGCGCGAGACGGCGGCGACGTGGTTCGCCTCTTGCGCCGAACAGACGACCGTATTGCGCACGGAGGCCTCCACGCCGGTCGAGGGCGTCTTGTTTCTGTTCGAGCGGCGCGCCGCCTGACGCGAACGGCGCCGGCTCAGCGGCTCGGGCCGCGCTGAGCCCATTGCGGCCGCGTCAGCGCCATCATCGTCAGATTGCGTCGCACGCCATCAGCGCCGAGATAGGCCTCGCGCAGCACGCCGTCGCTGGTGAAGCCCAGCTTCTCGTAGACGCGCTGGGCCCGCGCGTTATGGGAAAAGCAGTCGAGCCAGAAACGATGCGCCCCTGCGCGATCGAAAACCCAGTCGACCACCCGTGCGAGGAAGGCGCCGCCGACCCCTTCGTCGGTGCGCGCAACGGCGACGCGCTTGAGATAGCGGTTGCCGTGCGGATCGTTGAGGTCGCGCAGGATGGCGAAAGCGACCACTTCGCCGTCCGCCTCGCCGACCAGATAGGCGCAATTGCCGTCGTCCATCATCGCGCGATGTTCTTCGGCGCTCGAACGCCCGACCCAGCGCTCGAATCCCGCCCTCCGTTCGATCGCCATGATGGCGTCGAGATCGCCGGAGGCGGCCGTCCGCAGCGTAAGATTGGCTTTCATGGGGCGAAGAACGACTCGCGTTTTTTCCCGACAAAACGCCATTGCGCGGGTCGGCGCGATTGTCTATACCCCGGCTGCTCGCGGTCGCTAGGCCTTTTGCGAGGCCTGATGGAGTTGGGCGGCTAGCTCAGCGGTAGAGCACCTCGGTGACATCGAGGGGGCCACAGGTTCAATCCCTGTGCCGCCCACCATCTCCATCGCCGACCGCAGAGTGGACCTTTTCTTCCGAACCGCCACCCCGCAACCGCGACGCGGCGAAGGCGGCGAAGACCCCGATCAGCGCCGCCGCCATGCCGAACCAGGTCAGCGCGTAGGAAAGATGGTTGTTGGGAAAGGCGAGGATCGTCTCGCCGCCTTCCGGCAGCGCCGCCGGATCGGCGCCGGCGTCGGCGTCGATGAAGAACGGCGCAGCCCGGGTCAGCCCCTCGGCGCGCGCGATTGCCCCGACGTCGCGCGTGAACCATTGGCCGGAGGCCGGATCGTCGGACGGCGTGAACGCGTTGCGCGTCTCGCTGGCGCGCATGAGGCCGACGACCGTCGTTTCGCCGCCCTCGAGTCCGTCGCCCACCGCGGCCTTCCGCGCCTCCGGCACAAAACCGCGATCGACCAGCACGGTCGCGCCATTGGCGAGCCTAAGCGGCGTCATCACCAGATAACCGGGCCCGCCGTAGCGCCCGCGCGGCTCGAACAGACCGCGAAACACCGTCACCTGGCGGCTTCCGTCGAAGACGCCGGAGAGCCGCACGCGCTTGTATTCGTAATCGACTGGGTCGAGCCGCGGCCATTCGGATTCGGGCGGCGCTTCGACCGGCGCGGCGTGAGCGCGGCTCTCGGCCGCGGCGATCAGCGCTTCTTTCCAGGCGAGGCGATGCAGTTGCCAAACGCCGAGACTGATGAGCGACGCCGCGCAAACGACCGTCGCGACGGTCGGCGCGATCAAGCCGCGGACACGCTCGTTCACGGCCCCTCCAGCCGCCCCTGCTCCGCCCGATTGGCGTATTGCGCAGCGATCAGGAAGCCCTTGAACGGCCGCAACAGGCCGAGGCAAACGACGAGCGCGAGCGGCACGAAGACAATCGGATAGATCCACATCGGCGGCTCGAACGCCGTCTCGACCGCGAGCGCGGCGCCGAGCACCAGGAACCCGCCAACCAGAGACACGAACACCGCGGGGCCGTCGCCGGCGTCGGCGAAGCCGAGATCGAGGTCGCAGGCGCCGCATTTCGGCGCCACGGCGAGGAAGCCCGAGAACAGCCTGCCCTGGCCGCAGCGCGGGCAGCGTCCGCGCAAGCCGGCGATGAACGGCGATAGCGATACGCGGCCGCCCGCTTCACTGGCCATGGCGCGCCGACGCTTCGCGCAGGCGGCGGCTGCACCCGATCACCCTGCCGCCCCTTCGATCGTCGCGCCCCACGAGCCCCAGACATAGATGCAGCAGAACAGGAACAGCCACACCACGTCGACGAAGTGCCAGTACCAGGCGGCGAACTCGAAGCCGAGGTGCTGCTCCGGCTTGAACTGGCCGGCATGGGCGCGCGCCAAGCAGACGATCAGGAAGATCGTGCCGATGATCACGTGGGCGCCGTGAAAGCCGGTCGCCATGAAGAAGGTTGCGCCATAGATCGAGTTCTTGAACGCGAACGGCGCGTGCGCGTACTCCCAGCCCTGCACGCAGGTGAAGCAAACGCCGAGCAGGACGGTCAGCGTCAGGCCGGCCTGCAGCCCCTGGCGATCGTTGTGCAGCAACGCGTGATGCGCCCAGGTGACGGTCGCCCCCGAAGTCAACAGGATCAGGGTATTGAGCAGCGGCAGATTGAGCGGGTCGAGAACCTCGGTGCCCTTGGGCGGCCAGACGCCGCCGGTGAACGCGACGCGGCCGTACTGAATTGACTCGTCGGTGAACAGCGAAGCGTCGAAGAACGCCCAGAACCAGGCGACGAAGAACATCACCTCGGAGGCGATGAACAGGATCATGCCGTAGCGCAGGCCGATCTGCACCACCCGCGTATGGTCGCCGGTCTCCGCTTCGTGGACGACGTCGATCCACCACGACGCCATGACATAGAGCACGCCGGCGAGGCCGATACCGAGCAGCGGCACGCCGAAGCGACCGAGCGCCATCTCCTTAGCGTGCATCGACAGGATCAGCCCGACCGCGGTGAGGAAGGCGAAACACGAGCCGACCAACGGCCATGGGCTCGGATTGACCAGGTGGTAGTCGTGATGCGGCTTGGCGTGCGCGTCGGCCATTCTCTTCCCCTGCTCCTTCGACCGGCGGCGCCGCCGACCGGGCTCGATCAATACGGACGCCTAAAGGCGCATGGTCCTCACAATCGTGGCGCCGCGCCGCCCGCCTGCGGCGCCAGCGCCACCGGCTTGGCGGCGTCGCTCGCCGCGAACAACGTATAGGACAAGGTGATCGCCGCGACGTCGTTCATCGTTTGATCCTGCTCGAGGCGCGGATCAAGAAAGAATACGACCGGCAGTTCGGCGCTCTCGTTGGGGCCGAGACGCTGCTCCGAGAAGCAGAAGCACGACACCTTGTCGAACCACGCGCCGGAAGCCTCGGGCGTCACGTTGAAAACCGCCACCGCGGCGGTTTCGCGCGCGCTGCGATTGTGGACACGAAAATAGACGGTCGCGGTCGCGCCGGTGCGCAAAGTGATGGTCGGCGTCTCGGGCTCGAACGCCCAGTCGAGCCCCGGCGCGACATTGGCGTCGAAGCTGACGCTGAGCGTCCGCCCGCCGCGCGCCGCCGGCGCAGCGCGCGCGACCTGGGTCGTGCCGCCATAGCCGGTCGCCTTGCAGAAGGCGGCGTAGAGCGGGACCGCGGCGTAGGCGGCGCCGATCATCGCCACGGACGTCGCCCCGAGAGCGAGGGCGACACGCCGATTGCGGCGCCTGGGGTCGGGCTTGAGATTGGGCGGCGTAGCAGTCATGGCGGCGACGGCAGCGAATACGCGCCCATCTTCACGATAGCGATGGCGTAGAACAGCGCCGCGAGAAACGCGACGCTCAGACCGACGGCCAAATTGCGCATGCGCAGGTTGCGCGAAGCGGCGGCGGGGGGCGAGGATTCCAACGGCGCGTCCATTGCCATGCCTTCACCAGAACCCATGAGCGATCACCGCCAACCCGCGCTCGACGATCAGCAGTCCGACGAGCGTGAACAGGTAGACGATCGAGAAGCCGAACATCTGCATCGCCGCCCGGTTGGCGGCGGCGCCCGCGCGGATTCGATAGACTCGCAGCGCCATGACGACCATGCCGAGGCCGGCGATCGCCGCCGCGACGGCGTACAGCGGTCCGCCGAGTCCGGTCAACCAAGGGGTCAGGCCGAGCGGCGCCAGAACGAGCGAATAGACGAGGATTTCGATCCGGGTGCGCGCCGCACCTTTGACGTTGGGCAGCATCGGCACGCCGGCGCGCGCGTAGTCGCCGCTCTTGACCAGCGCCAGCGCCCAGAAATGCGGCGGCGTCCAGACGAAGATCACAGCGAACAGCGACAGGATATCGAGCCCGACGCCGCCGCTCGCGGCCGCGTAGCCAACCACCGGCGGCAGCGCGCCAGCGGCGCCGCCGATGACGATGTTGAGCGGCGTCAATCGCTTCAGCCACATCGTGTAAATCACGACATAGAAGAAGATGGTGAAGGCGAGCAGCCCGGCGGCGAGGAAGTTGGTCGTCACCGCAAGCGCCACAACCGCGAGCAGCGCCAACGTCAGGCCGAAGGCGCGCGCTTCGCCCGGTTCGATGCGGCCGTCCGGCACTGGACGCAACCGCGTGCGCGCCATCAGCGCGTCGATGTCGGCGTCCCACCACATGTTGAGCGCCCCGGCCGCGCCGGCGCCCACGGCGATCGCCAGCAACGCTGCGAAGCCGACCACCGGATGAACCGACGTCGGCGCGCACAGCACGCCGGCGAGCGCCGTCCACATCACCAGCGACATCACGCGCGGCTTGAGCAGCGCGAAATAGTCGCTCGGCGACGCGCCGCCGACGATGGACGGCGGCGCGAAGGAAGCGCTGTTCTCTGACGTCACGCTCATGGCAGCCCTGTCACGACCCGCACCCGCCTCGCATCAGTGCTCGTAGCCGACGATGCGCGGCAGCGTTTCATATTGGTGGAACGGCGGCGGCGACGGCAACGTCCATTCGAGCGTGTCCGCCCCGACGCCCCACGGATTTGCGCCCGCGACGCGCTTGCGCGCGAAGGCTTCGTAGACCGTGTAGAGGAAGACCGCCGTCGCGACGCCGGCGACATACGCGCCGATCGACGAAACGAAGTTCCACTGCCAGTACGCTTCGGGATAATCGATGTAGCGGCGCGGCATGCCGGCCAAGCCGAGAAAGTGCTGCGGAAAGAAAGTCAGGTTGATGCCGATGAACAACAGCCAGAAATGAGTCTTGGCCAGCCGCTCGTCGTACATGTAACCCGTCATCTTGGGGAACCAGTAGTAGAATCCGGCGAAGATCGAGAACACGGCGCCGAGCGACATCGTGTAGTGGAAGTGGGCGACGACGTAATAGGTTTCATGCAGGGCGCGGTCGACGCCCGCGTTGGCGAGCACGACGCCGGTGACGCCGCCGATGGTGAAAACGAGAATGAAGCCGATCGCCCACAGCATCGGCGCGCGCAACGAGATCGAACCGCCCCACATCGTCGCGATCCAGGAGAAGATCTTCACGCCGGTCGGCACCGCAATCACCATCGTCGCGAAGACGAAATAGCGCTGGGTGTTGAGCGACAGGCCGACCGTGAACATATGGTGCGCCCACACGACGAAGCCGACCGCGCCGATCGCCACCATCGCGTAAACCATGCCGAGGTAGCCGAACACCGGCTTCCTCGAGAAGGTCGAGACGATCTGGCTGATAATGCCGAAACCCGGCAGGATGAGGATGTAGACCTCTGGGTGGCCGAAGAACCAGAACAGGTGCTGGAACAGAATCGGATCGCCGCCGCCGGCCGGGTCGAAGAAGGTGGTGCCGAAGTTGCGATCGGTGAGCAGCATTGTCAGCGCGCCGGCGAGCACCGGCAGCGCCAAGACCAGCAGGAACGCGGTCACCAGAACCGACCACGCGAACAACGGCATGCGATGCATCGTCATGCCTGGCGCGCGCATGTTGAAGATGGTGGTGATGAAATTGATCGCGCCGAGGATCGACGAAGCGCCGGCGATGTGCAGCGACAGGATGACGAAGTCCATCGCCGGCCCCGGCGTGCCGACCTTCGACGAGAACGGCGGATAGAGCACCCAGCCGCCGCCAAAACCGTGCATGCCCGGCGAGCCTTCGACGAACATCGACAGGATCAGCAGCAGGAATGACGCCGGCAGCAGCCAGAACGAGATGTTGTTCATGCGCGGAAACGCCATGTCCGGCGCGCCGATCATCAGCGGCACGAACCAATTGCCGAAGCCGCCGATCAGCGCCGGCATCACCATGAAGAAGATCATAATGACGCCGTGGGCGGTGATGAACACGTTGTACATGTTCTTGGCGGCGTCGATCGATCCGTCGCCGGCGAGAATCGCTGAAATCGTCGGGAAAACGCCGATGCCGGGGTTCATCAACTCCAGGCGAATCATCGCCGACAGCGAATAGCCGATCAGCCCCGCCATCACAGCGAAGATCAGATAAAGCGTGCCGATGTCCTTGTGGTTGGTCGAGAACAGGTAGCGCCGCCAACCGGTCGGGTGGCCGTGGTCGTCGTCGTGATGCACAGCGTCGATCGCCATGAACTTGTTCCCTCGAGAGATGTCGGTCATTGCGGGCGTCTGGATCTGGTCAGCCGGCCTGCGTTATTGGCGCGCCGTCTCGTCGGCGGAGGCCGCAATGCGGATCGCGCTTGGCGCGGCGGCGAACTTCTTTTTCGCGTCGGCGAGCCAGGCGTCGTATTTGTCCTGGCTGACGACCCGGAAGGCGATCGGCATGAAAGCGTGATCCTTGCCGCAGATCTTCGAGCACTGCCCGTAGTACACGCCTTCGCGATCGGCCTTGAACCAAGTCTCATTGAGCCGGCCCGGGACCGCATCGACGCGGACGCCGAACGACTGCACGACGAAGGAGTGGATGACGTCAGTAGCGGTGATCTGCAGCCGCACGACTTTGTTGATCGGCACCACCGCCTCGTTGTCGACCGCCAGCAGACGGATGTCGCCGTTTTCCGGCTTCAGGTCGGCCTCATCCTTCATGAACGAATCGAAGGCGAAATCGCCTTCGTCCTTGGGATAGGCGTAGTTCCAATGCCACTGCGACGCCGTCACTTTCACCGTCACCTCGGGCGGCGGCAGCGTCAGCTGCATCGTCAGCAGCCGAAACGACGGCACGGCGATGAACAGCAGGACGATCACCGGCAGAATCGTCCAGGCGACCTCGAGCGCGGCGTTATGGGTGGTGCGCGACGGCGACGGATTCGCCTTCTCGCGAAAGCGCCAGACGACGTAGACGAGCAGCGCCAGCACGAACAGCGAGATGGCGACGATCACCGGCACTAGAATGTCGTTGTGAAACCACTGCAGGTAGCGGGCGAGGTCGGTGACCGGCGGCTGAAACCCGATCTGGCCCGGCACGGCGTGACCGTAGGTCTCCTCGCCCAAAGCGACCGCGGAGGAAAGCGCACTCGCCGCGGCGCTCGCCGCCCCAATGGCGATTCGACGCCTTCCGAACCGTCCGCCTTGCCTCATGTCCTGCCCCACTCCCTTTGTCGCCAACCCGCCGGCGGCGCCTCGATTTCGCTATGACGCGTCGCTCTAAGCGCGACAATACGCCGCGGCACTGCGGCATCATACCGCATTCTGACGGATTGCAAATCCCAAAGACAACCCGCGCAGCGCGCCGAACCGCCCCGCAGCGCGGCCGCGTCGTGCGCCTTGACAGGACTACGACTTTTGATAGGGCAAGGGTTTCGACGGCAGGCGGACAGCGTCATTGATGGCTTCGGAGTTTGCCGGCGGCGGGATTCGTATGCGACCGGCGGCGCGGTTGTCGCGCGCCGCAGGCGGGGGGGTCGTCGCGCTCGGCTTGGCGCTGGCGAGCGGCGGCGCGGCGACGGCTGCGACGGGCGACGCCGCGGGCTCGTGGGAGACGCGCTGCGAGACGCCCCCTGGCGCCGCCAGCGAACAATGCGCGGTCGTCCAGAGCGTCGTCGACGACCAGCGCCCGAACGTCAACCTGGTGATCATCGCGCTCAAGACCGCCGACCGTAAGAGCCGGCTGTTGCGGGTCATCGCCCCGCTCGGCGCGCTGCTGCCGACGGGCCTCGATCTCAAACTCGACGCCGACGACGTCGGCCGCATGGGATTCGTGCGCTGCCTGCCCAACGGCTGCGTCGCCGAGACGCTGATCGACGACAAGCTGTTGCAACGCATGGAGAGCGCGCAGACGATGACGCTCGTCCTATTTCAAACCCCGGAGGAAGGCATCGGCGTGCCGGCCCCGATGGCGGGATTCAAGGACGCGTTCGAGAAACTGCCCTAAGATCGGGCGGCGCGCCGCGACGCGGCCACGGAACGAAGCAAGACAGCGACCCGGAGCGAGATTCGATGAAGTCCATTGCCCTTCCCCGCGCCCTCCCCTTGGCGCTGGCGCTTTCCGCCGCCGGACTCCTCAGCGCCTGCAGCACGCTCGACAGCTTCATGCCCGGCGCCCATCCGGCGCCCGAGAGCGTCCCGGTCAGCGACCCCAAGACGCCCAATTCGGAGAAGGTCGTCGCCCTGCCGCTCTCCGCCGACGAACTCCAATGTCCGCCGATCGAGATCGACGAGGGCGGCGCAGCTGCGCGGGTCGGCGGGCCCGAAAACGCGACCGTGCGCTACCAGTTCGCGATCAGCAACACCGCGCGCGAATGCGCGCCAGTGTCGACCAATCAGTTCACCCTGAAGGTCGGCGTCTCAGGCCGCCTGCTGATCGGACCGGCGGGCAAGCCCGGGACCTATAGCGCGCCGCTGCGCGTCACCGTCCACGACGAGAATGCGAAGAAGGACGCCTTCACCAAGGTCTACAAGGTCGAGGCGACCGTGCCGGACGCCGGCGACGCGCCGTTCAATCTCGTCACCGAACCGATCGTCCTGCCGATGACCCGCACCGAACTCGCCGACGACTACACGCTGACCGTCGGCTTCGACAACGGCAAGGCCGCGGCTTCCCCCACGCCGAAGCCGAAGAAACCGCACCCGAAACCGAAGAAGACCGACGCTCCGAATTGACAAAGCGCGGGGCTTCGGGCTTCCTGCCCGGGTCAGTCGAAGACACCCAGCGGAAGAGTCCGGAGGCGACAGTCTCCGGCGCCGAAGGCGCAACCGCCCCGGAAACGCTCAGGCCAATGGACCGTTGGGTGATGACGCTCTGGAAAGTGGCGGGCGCCGTCTGCGCTTACGCCCACCGACGGGGGTAACCGCCGCGTTGCGGCGGGAAATCTCTCAGGTCTCGAGACAGAGGGGGCGCCGCGGGTCCAACGCGCCTTAGGCGTCGCGCCGCGGCCGCTCGATTGATTGCGACCGGGGTGTCTCCATGTCGGATTCCGCGACGCTGTGTACGCCGCTTCACGCACTGCATGTCGAACTCGGCGCGCGGATGGGAGCGTTCGCCGGCTACGACATGCCGATTCAATTCGCCTCGGGAATCCTCGCCGAACATCTCCACGCCCGCTCCCGCGCCGGCCTGTTCGACGTCTCGCATATGGGACAGGCGGAGCTCGTCGGCCCTGATCACGCGACCGTCGCCGCCGCGCTCGAGCGGCTCTGTCCGGCGGACTTTCTCGGCCTCGCGCCAGGTCGCCAGCGCTACAGCCAACTGCTGAACGCCCAGGGGGGAATCGTTGACGACCTGATGGTCGCGCGACCGCCGGGCGCCGACGGCCGGCTCAACCTGGTCGTCAACGCATCGCGAAAAGCCATTGATTTTGCTCTCCTGGAATCGAATCTTCCGCCGTCGGTGCGGCTGACCCGGCTCGACAGCCTCGCGCTCATCGCGCTACAGGGTCCGAGCGCCGTCGCCGCCCTCGAGCGGCTCGAGCCGAATGGCGGCCTCGCGGCGATGGCGTTCATGTCGGCGCAGCCGATTCCCTTCGGCCGATTCACTGCTTTCGTCTCGCGCTCCGGCTACACCGGCGAGGACGGTTTCGAGATCTCGCTGCCCGCCGACGAGGTCGAAGCCTTCGCCCGGCGGCTGCTGGCCGATCCGGACGTGGCGCCGATCGGCCTCGGGGCGCGGGATTCTCTGCGGCTGGAAGCGGGCTTGTGCCTCTACGGCCACGAACTCGACGAGACAATCGACCCGATCGAGGCCGGACTCGCCTGGTCGATCCAGAAGCGGCGGCGGCTCGAAGGCGGGTTTCCCGGCGCCGCCCGCATTCAGGCGCCGCTCGCCGACGGCCCGGCGCGCAAGCGCGTCGGGCTCAAGCCGGAAGGCCGCGCGCCGGCGCGCGATGGCGCGGAAATCGTCGACGCCTCGGGCGCCGAAATCGGCCGCGTCACCTCCGGCGGCTTCGGGCCCTCGGTCGGCGGCCCGATCGCGATGGGCTATGTCGCGAGTTTCGCCGCCGCGCCCGGAACGCCAGTGTCGCTGATGGTGCGCGGCAAACCGCTTGCAGCGCGCGTTTCGCCCCTGCCCTTCCACCCCCACGCCTATCGCCGCGGCTGACGAACCGATTGCCAGAAGGAACGCGCTCATGACCGAGACTCGCTACACCAAAGACCACGAATATGTGCGCGTCGAAGGCGACGTCGCCGTCGTCGGCGTCTCCGACCACGCCCAGGAGGCGCTCGGCGACGTCGTGTTCGTCGAGCTGCCCGCCATCGGGGCCAAGCTCGCCAAGGGCGACAGCGCGGCGGTGGTCGAGAGCGTCAAAGCGGCGAGCGACGTCTTCGCGCCGATCTCGGGCGAGGTCGTCGAGGTCAACAAGGAGGTCGACGCGCAGCCCGGGCTGATCAACGAAGACGCGACGGGCCGCGGCTGGATCTTCAAGATCAGACTCGCCGACGCGGGCGAACTCGCCTCGCTGTTGAGCGAGGCCGACTACGCCGCATTCCTCAAGACCCTCGCGTGAGCCCCGATGCGCTATCTGCCGCTTGACGCCGTCGACCGCGCCCAGATGCTGACGCGCATCGGCGCGCCTGACGTCGACGCCCTGTTCGCCGACATCCCCGACGCCAAGCGTCTCGCCGCGCCGCTCGATCTGCCCAACGGCCTGGGCGAAATCGAGGTCGAGCGGCGGCTCGCGCGCATGGCCGGGCGCAACGTCGCGGCGGGGTCGGTTCCCTTCTTCCTCGGCGCCGGCGCCTATCGCCACCATGTCCCAGCGACCGTCGACCATCTGATCCAGCGCTCGGAATTCCTGACCAGCTACACGCCCTACCAGCCCGAGATCGCCCAAGGCACGCTGCAGGTGCTGTTCGAATTCCAAAGTCAAGTCGCGGCGCTGACCGGCATGGAGGTCGCCAACGCGTCGATGTACGACGGCTCGACCGCCTGCGGCGAGGCGATCCTGATGGCGCACCGCCTGACCCGGCGGCGCAAGGCGGTGCTGTCGGGCGGGCTGCATCCGCAATATTCCGACGTCGCCGCCACGCTCGGCGCGATGGCGAGCGACGAGATTGTCCGCCTGCCGCTCGATCCGCGCGCCGCCGAGAACATCGCGGCGCGGATCGACGACGAAACGAGCTGCGTCGTCGTCCAGTCGCCCGACTTCTTCGGCAACTTACGCGATCTCAAGCCGATCGCCGCCGCCGCCCACGCCAAGGGCGCGCTGCTGGTCGCCGTCTTCACCGAGGCGGTTTCACTGGGCGCAGTGCGATCGCCCGGCGAGATGGACGCCGACATCGTCGCGGGCGAGGGCCAGTCGATCGGCAATTCGCTCAGTTTCGGCGGCCCTTACGTCGGCCTGTTCGCGACCCGGCTGAAGAACGTGCGGCAAATGCCGGGACGGCTCGCCGGCGAGACGGTCGACGCCGACGGGCGACGCAGCTTCGTGCTGACGCTGTCGACACGCGAGCAACACATCCGCCGCGAGAAAGCGACGAGCAACATCTGCACCAATTCCGGCCTGTGCGCCCTCGCCTTCTCGATCCACCTGACGCTGCTTGGCGAAGCGGGTTTGCGGCGGGTCGCCGCGCTCAATCACGCCGCTGCGGTCGACCTCGCCGAGCGGCTCGGCGCGATCGAAGGCGTCAGCGTCGTCAACGACGCCTTCTTCAACGAATTCACCATTCGCACGCGGCGTCCGGCGGCAGGACTGATCGACGACCTCGCGGCGCGCGGAATCATCGGCGGCCTGCCGGTGTCGCGGCTCGCGCCGCGCGCCAGGCTCGACGACCTGATCGTCGTCGCCGCCACCGAGGTTTCCACAGCGGCGGACCGGCGAGCCTACGCAGAAACGCTCGCGCAATGTCTGCAAGCGGGAGGCGAGAAATGAACAACCGGGGCCGCCCCACCCGGCCGAGCGCGGGCGACGCGCCGCGCCGCGACACGTTCACCGGCAACCGCGCGCTCGACATGGAAGAGGCACTGATCTTCGAGACCGGTCGGCTCGACGCGACCGGCGTCGACTTCGAGGCGCCGGCGCCGTTCGCCTCGAAGCTCGGCGCACACGCGCGCGAGGCGGCGATCGGCCTGCCCGGCCTCACCGAGCCGGAGGCGGTGCGCCACTACGTGCGCCTGTCGCGCAACAATTACTCGATCGACGCCGGGCTCTATCCGCTCGGCTCATGCACGATGAAGCACAACCCGCGCCTGAACGAGAAGATGGCGCGCCTGCCGGGCTTCGCCGACCTTCACCCGCTGCAACCGATCGCCACCGTCCAGGGCGCGCTGGAGCTGATCGACACGCTGGCGCATGCGCTGCTGACGCTGACCGGCATGAGCGCGGTGGCGATGTCGCCAAAGGCCGGCGCGCACGGCGAATTGTGCGGCATGATGACAATCAAGGCGGCGCTCGCCGCGCGCGGCGAGGACAAGACGCGCACCGTCGTCCTCGTGCCCGACTCGGCGCACGGCACCAATCCCGCCAGCGCGGCGGCGATTGGACTGTCGGTGCGCGCCGTGCCGGCGGAAGCCGACGGCGTCGTCAGCGCCGAGGCGGTGCGCGCGGCGCTGGCGCCAGACGTCGCCGCGATCATGCTGACCAATCCCAACACCTGCGGCCTGTTCGAGCGCAACATCGTCGAGATCGCCGACGCCGTGCATGCGGCGGGCGCCTATTTCTATTGCGACGGCGCAAATTTCAACGCGGTGATGGGCAAGACGCGACCGGGCGACCTCGGCGTCGACGCGATGCACATCAACCTGCACAAGACGTTTTCGACGCCGCACGGCGGCGGCGGCCCCGGCGCCGGCCCGGTAGTCCTGTCCGGGCGGCTCGCGCCGTTCGCGCCGGCGCCGTCGATCGTCAGGAACGGTCAATCGCTGTCGCTCGCCGAACACAGCGAGGGAACGCAGGCCTTCGGCCGCATGAGCGCCTTCCACGGCCAGATGGGGATGTTCGTGCGCGCCCTCGCCTACATCCAGTCGCACGGCGGCGACGGGCTGCGGCAAGCCTCGGAGGACGCGGTGCTCGCCGCCAATTATGTGCGCGCTTCGCTGGTCGACCTGATGTCGGCGCCGTTCGGCGACCGTCCGTGCATGCACGAAGCCCTGTTCGACGACCGCTGGCTGAAGGACACTGGCCTGACGACGCTCGACTTCGCCAAGGCGATGATCGACGAAGGCTACCACCCGATGACGGTGTATTTTCCACTGGTCGTGCACGGGGCGATGCTGATCGAGCCGACCGAATCGGAATCGAAGGCGAGCCTCGACCTGTTCATCATGACTTTGCGCGACCTGGCGATGAGCGCGCTCGCGGGCGAGCGCGAGCGCTTCGTCGCGGCGCCGATCGCTGCGCCGCGGCGTCGACTCGACGAGACGCGGGCGGCACGGCAGCCGACGCTGCGCTGGGCGAAGCCTGCGCCGGCTTAAGGCCGCGACGACGGGCCGCTTGGCGCCGCGAGCGCTTGCCCGCATACTGGCGGGACGCAAAATCCAACCGGCGGAAGGGGCTAAGCGATGGTCCGCAGCTTGACGCGCGCGCGCGCGGCGTGGGTCGCCTGCGCGCTGGTCGCGTTTGCCGCCGCGGCTGAGGCTCAGCAGACCTCCGCGACGCCGCCGCCGGCCGCCGCCGCGCCTACGGCCTCGCCATCCGCCGCCATCCCGACGCCGAGCGCGACGGCGCCCGCCCCGGCCGCGACGCCGACCCCCGGCCCTGCTTCGCCGGCTCCGGCCCCCTCGCCAAACGCGCCGGCGCCCGCTGCGACCCCTTCCCCAGCCGCGACGCCCTCCCCCACGCCCAGCGCGACGTCCGGCGACAGCGGCTCGATGGGCGAAACGCTCGACCTGACCGCGCGGCCCGCCGCCTATCTCGACGGCAAGGCCGGCCGCGACGAAGTCTATTCGGCGATCATCGGCGCGATCGCCACGGTGCGGGCGGAAGTCGCCAAGGCCGGGCTCAAACCGGTCGACCATCCGATCGCGGTCTTCCTCGAAGCCGACGATTCCGGCTTCAAATTTCGCGCCGCGGTGCCGATCGGCGCCGCGCCCGACGGCAAGACTCAGCTCTCCGACGCGGTGAAGATCGGACTGACTCCGGTCGGCAAGGCGATGCGGTTCGAGCATCGCGGCGCCTATGACGACATCGACGGCACCTACGAGGCGATCACGGCCTATCTCGACGAAAAGGGCGTCGACGCGCAGGACGTCTTCGTCGAGGAATACCTCAACGACATCAAATCCCCCGAAGATCCCAATCTGCAGGTCGATATCTACGTGTTGCTGAAATGACGGAAACCGCGGCGGTCCTGTTTGACCTCGACGGCACGCTGACGGATTCCGCTGCCGGAATCCAGCGTTCCACGCGCGAAGCGTTACGCCGGCTCAACGCCGAGGATGGCGGCAGCCGACCGATTCCCGCCGAGTCCGAACTCGGTTGGATCGTCGGCCCCCCCTTGCGGGAGAGCTTCGCCACGCTCGCCGGCGAGGACAACGCCGACCGGATGCTGGAGCTCTATCGCGAGCGCTACGACGTGGTCGGCATGTTCGAGAACAAGATTTACGACGGCGTTCCCGCGGCGCTAGACCAGTTGCGCGCGCGCGGCGATCGCCTGTTCGTCGCGACATCGAAGCGGGAGGTGGACGCACAGCGCATCGTCGAGCATTTCGGCCTCGCCCCGTACTTCGAAGGCGTCTACGGCGCGCAGCCGGACGGGCGGCGCGCGGAGAAGAGCGCGGTCCTCGCGGCGGCGATCGCCGGCGGGCGGCTCGAAGCGGCGTCGCGCATCGTCATGATCGGCGACCGGCGTTACGACGCGCTCGGCGCGCGCGCGGTCGGCATTCCGACGATCGGCGCCCTGTGGGGCTACGGCGACCGGGCGGAACTGACCGAAGCCGGCGCCGACCCGATCATCGATTCGCCGCGCGAGATTCCTGACGCGGTGGCGACGGTGTTCGCGCGGACGCCATAGCGCCCCCTCGCCCGCGGCCCTCTCCCGCGTAGGATGTTCGCGGCAACGCCCGTCTTGCGACGAGCATTGCCGGAGACGGCGGCGCGAAGCGCCGGACCAGCCGAAGCCTATTGATGCCCGACCATTTCCTTGGGGTGGTACGGCTCTTCCAGCTTCGCGATGGTGCGCGCGTCGAGCTTGAGCGCCAGCGCGGCGACCGCATCGGCGAGATGATGCGGCTTGGAGACGCCGACGATCGGCGCGGTGACGTAAGGCTTCGACAGCACCCAGGCCAAGGCGATCACAGCCGGCTTGACCCCGTATTTGTCGGCGGCTTCGCCGACGCGGCGGCGGATCGCTTCGTCCTGACGCGAGCCGAGTTGGAGCGTGCGCGGGTAAGCGTCGGTGCGGCCGCGCACCGTCGACGCGCCTTCGCCCAGCGCCACCGTGCCCTCGCGCGCGAGATAGCCGCGCGCCAGCGGCGACCAAGGAATGACGGCGATTCCCTGATCGGCGCAGAACTTCATCATCTCCCGCTCTTCCTCTCGGTAGACCAGATTGTAGAAGTTCTGCATCGACACGAATTCGGCGAGGCCGCGCTCGCGCGCGACCGAGATCATGCGCGCGAATTGCCACGTCCACATCGACGACGCGCCGACGTAGAGCGCCTTGCCGGCGCGCACGACGTCGTTCAGCGCCTCGACGGTCTCCTCGATCGGCGTTTCGTAATCGAAACGGTGGATCTGGTAGAGGTCGACGTAGTCCGTGCCGAGCCGCTTCAGCGAGGCGTCGATCGCCTCCGCGATGTGCTTGCGCGACAGGCCGCGCGCGTTCGGCCCCGGCCCCATCGGGTTGAAGACCTTGGTGGCGACGACGACCTCGTCGCGCTTGGCGTATTCCTTCAGCGCGCGGCCGAGGACCTCCTCGCTCGCGCCGACCGAATACATGTCGGCGGTGTCGAAGAAATTGATGCCGCGCTCGA
>Ga0181519_10001902_pt1 | contig 18074 bp, 21 predicted proteins | sample PEATcosm2014_Bin_26_FD_121102 | JGI IMG/M metagenome (GOLD analysis project Ga0181519, IMG submission 121102) | Peatland microbial communities from MTU Mesocosm Facility, Houghton, MI, USA - PEATcosm2014_Bin02_10_metaG | ecosystem: Environmental > Terrestrial > Soil > Wetlands > Peat | place...
GGACCTACCAGACATAACAGAGCACCTCGCCACCGAGATGGCGCTTGCGCGCCTCGCGGTCGGTCATGAGCCCCTTGCTCGTCGACAGCACGGCCACGCCGATGCCGCCGAGGACGCGCGGCATCGTGTCCGCCTTCGCGTAGATGCGCAGGCCCGGCTTGCTGACCCGCTTGATGCCCGCGATGGTGCGGACGCGGTCGTCGGAGTACTTGAGCTTGATCTCGAGCGTCGTGCCGGGCTTGTCGGCCTCCGTCTTCACGGTGTAGCTCTGGATGAAGCCCTCGCGCTCCAGGATCTGGGCGAGGGACTCCTTCAGCTTGGAGCCGGGCATCTTCACCGAGTCGAACTGCGCGGAGTTGGCGTTGCGGATGCGCGTCAGCATGTCGGCAATGGGGTCGGTCATCGTCATGAGCGCACCTCCTACCAACTCGCCTTGGTCACGCCGGGGATCTCCCCGGCGTGGACCATGGTGCGGAGGCAGATCCTGCAGAGTCCGAACTTGCGGTAGACCGACTTCGGACGGCCGCACCGCTGGCAGCGCGTGTACGCGCGCACCTTGAACTTGGGGGTCTGCTGCTGCTTGTTACGAAGGGCTTTTTTCGCCATGGGACTAGCGCGTCTCCTGTCGGAACGGGAAGCCGAAGGCCGTCAGGAACGCACGGCCCTCCGCATCGGTTCGTGCGGTGGTCACGATCGTGATGTCGAACCCCCGCTGGGTGTCGATCTTGTCGTAGTCGACCTCGGGGAAGATCAGCTGGTCGTTGACCCCGAATGTGTAGTTGCCGTGGCCGTCGAACGACTTCGCCGAGAGGCCCCGGAAGTCGCGGACGCGCGGGATCGCGAGGCTGATGAGCCGGTCCAGGAACTCCCATGCCCGGTCGCCGCGCAGCGTCACCTTGACGCCGATCGGCATCTCCTCGCGGAGCTTGAACGCCGCGATCGACTTGCGCGCGCGGGTCACCACGGACTTCTGGCCCGTGATGCGCTCGATGTCGCGCTGGGCGCCCTCGATCAGGTTCGCCTGGGCGACGGCCTTGCCGACGCCCGAGTTCAGGACGATCTTGGTGAGGCGCGGGACCTCCATGATGTTGGCGAGGCCGAGCTCCTCCTTGAGCGCGGCACGGACCTCGGTCTCGTAGCGCTCCTTCAGGCGGGGCCTCGTCGTCGGTGTCGCGGTCGCCATCACAGCTTCTCCCCGCACTGCTTGCACACGCGGATCTTCGTGTCGCCCTCGATGCGGTACCCGACGCGCGCCGGTCCCTTGTGCTTGGAGCACCAGATGGCCACGGCCGAGGCGTCGATCGGCATGAACTTGTCGATGATCCCCGCCTGCATGACGGCACGGGTCTGGCGCGTCGCGCGCTTTGCGATGTTGAGGCTGTCGAGGATGACGGCGTTGCGCGCGGGCAGCACGGTCAGGACCTCGGACTGCTCGCCGCGGTGCTTGCCGGACAGCACGATCACCCGGTCGCCCTTCTTGATCTTCATCACAGCACCTCCGGGGCCAACGAGATGATCCGCATGAACTTCTTGTCGCGCAGCTCGCGACCGACGGGACCGAAGATGCGGGTCCCGCGGGGCTGCTGCTGCTCGTTGATGAGCACCGCTGCGTTCTCGTCGAAGCGGATGTAGCTGCCGTCGGGACGGCGCCGCTCCTTCTTCGTCCGCACGACGACACAGCGGACCACGTCGCCCTTCTTCACCGCGGCGCCGGGGATGGCGTCCTTCACCGTGGCGATGAACACGTCGCCGATCGACGCATAGCGCCGGCGCGAGCCGCCGAGGACGCGGATGCACAGCACCTCTTTCGCCCCGGAGTTGTCCGCCACCTTGAGGCGCGACTCCTGCTGGATCATCGCGCACGCTCCACGATCTCGGTCAGGCGCCAGCGCTTGAGCTTGGACAGCGGGCGCGTCTCGATGATCCGGACGCGGTCGCCGATCTTGGCCTCGTTGGCCTCGTCGTGCGCGTAGAACTTCTTGGTGCGCTGGACGGTCTTGCCGAAGCGGGGGTGACGGACGCGGTCGACGACGGCGATGACGATCGTCGACTGCATCTTGTCCGACACGACGATCCCCTCGCGGACCTTGCGAGCATTCTCGCGCTCGGTGTTCTCGGTCTCCGATGGCATCACGCATCACTCCTGGTCAACTGCTCGGCTGCTGTGATCTCACGGTCGCGCAGGACGGTGAGCATGCGGGCGATGTCCCTGCGCACCTGGCTGAGGCGCGCCGAGCTGTCGAGCTGGCCCGTCGCGAACTGGAACCGCAGGTTGAAGAGCTCCTTGCGGGCGTCGGCCAGGCGGTGCACGAGCTCCTCGTCGCCCAGCGAGATGAATTCTGAGACCTTCGTCATCAGATCGTCACCTCCGGGGCGCCGTGGGTCCCAGGACGCACGACGAACTTCGCCTTGATGGGGAGCTTCTGGATGGCCCGCTCCATGGCGGACTTGGCCAGGACGGCGTCCACGCCGCCGAGCTCGAAGAGCATCCGGCCGGGCTTCACGACCGCGACCCAGTACTCGGGGTTGCCCTTGCCCGAGCCCATGCGGGTCTCGGCCGGCTTCTCGGTGACGGGCTTGTCCGGGAACACCCGGATCCAGACCTTGCCGCCGCGCTTCACGTGGCGGGTCATCGCGATTCGGGCTGCCTCGATCTGGCGGGCGGTCAGCCAGCCGGGCTCGAGGGCCTGGATGCCGAAGTCGCCGAAGTTCAGCGTGGTGCCACCCTTCGCCTCGCCGCGGAGACGGCCGCGCTGCTGCTTGCGGTGACGGACCTTGCGGGGCATCAGCATGTCAATCCACCTCCTTGCGGAAGTGGGGGGCCTCGTGGTGATCGTGGGCGGTGCGCCGCTCGATCTCCTCTTCGGTCGCGAGCTGGGTCTCGAGCTCGTCGGGGACGGTCGGCGGGGCCACGAGGTCGGCGGGGCTGGTGCCGATCGACTCGGGGTCCGCGGCGGTCTCGACCTGGTCGGCCAGGGCCTGGTCGACCAGCACCTCTTCGACCACGACGTCCTCAGCGACCGCCTCGTCCGCGGCCGCGGCTGCGGCCCCGACGCGACGGCGTCCGCCGCCCGCGGTCACGAGGCGCGGCGCGGCGCTCGCACCGGCACCCGGGGCGCCCGCGGCGTCGCCGACGGCCATGGCGGCCTCGCGCGAGATCTTCTCGTCGACCGAGACCTTGTAGGGGAGGATGTCGCCCTTGTAGATCCAGACCTTGACGCCGACGCGGCCCGTCGAGGTCCTCGCCTCACGGAAGCCGTAGTCGATGTCGGCGCGCAGGGTGTGCAGCGGCACGCGGCCCTCGCGGTACGACTCCTTGCGGCTCATCTCCGACCCGCCGAGGCGTCCCGAGCACTGGACCTTGACCCCGAGGGCCCCGGCCTTCTGCACGGTCTGGATCGCGCGCTTCATCGCGCGGCGGAACGCCACGCGACGGACGAGCTGGTCGCAGATGCCCTGGGCGATCAGCGCGGCGTCGAGCTCGGGCTGCTTGATCTCCTGGATGTTGAGCGAGACGCGGTTCTTCTGGCCCGTGATCTCCTCGAGGTGCTTCTTCAGGCGATCGGCCTCGGCGCCGCGGCGGCCGATGACGATGCCCGGGCGCGCCGTGTGGATGTCGACGCGCGTGCGGTCGCCCGTGCGCTCGACCTCGATGCGGCTCACCGCAGCGCTCTCGAGCTGCGTGTTGAGGTAGTCGCGGATCTTCCAGTCCTCGACGACAAAGTCTCGGTAGTTGCGCTCGCTGAACCAGCGCGACTTCCAGTCGGTCGTGATGCCGAGTCGGAACCCGTAGGGGTTGACCTTCTGGCCCATCAGTCCGTCGTCTCCTCGCTCGCGGCCTCTGGCGCCACGTCGGTAGCTTCGTCCTCGGCCGCAGGCGCGGCCTCAGTGGTCTCGGTCTCCGCGGCAGCGTCTGCCTCGGTCGACTCGGTCTCGTCGGCTCGCCCGTCGACGACCTCGTGGTCGTGACCCTCGTGGTCGTGCCCCTCGTGATCGTGCCCCTCGTGATCGTGCCCCTCGTGGTCGTGGGCCTCGGCCTCGGCCGCTGCGGCCGCGGCTGCTTCGGACTCGGCCGCGGCTGCAGCCTCCTCGCGGGCAGTCTCGCGGTGGCGGGCGTGGCTCTGCTGGTCGGCGCGGCGGCGCGATGCGCTCACGCGCTGGGAGCGGTCCGCGCCGGCGGAGCGCGATGCCCGCTTGCGGGCGAGCTGCGCCTCGTCCATCCGCGCGACGATGATCGTCACGTGGCAGGTCCGCTTGAAGATCTTGCTGGCTCGGCCGCGCGCACGGGGGCGGAACCGCTTGAGCGTCGGTCCCTCGTCCGCGAAGGCGGAGGCGACGTAGAGCTCCTCGACGGCCTGGCCGTCGTTGTTCTGGGCGTTGGCGACTGCCGAGGCGAGGACCTTGGCGACGACCTGGGCGGCCTCGCGCGGCGTCGACGCCAGGATGTCCTGGGCGCGCAGCACGTCGACCCCGCGGATGAGGTCCAGCACGAGCCGGGCCTTGGAGGCCGACATGTGGTAGTAGCGCAGCACCGCACGGGTGCCCTCGCGCTCGTTCGTGTTGACCGGTGCCATCAGCGCTTCCCGGCCTTCTCTTGTCCCGCGTGGTAGCGGAAGGTGCGCGTCGGCGCGAACTCGCCGAGCTTGTGGCCGACCATCGACTCGGTGACGTAGACCGGGACGTGGCGGCGGCCGTCGTGGACGGCCATGGTGTGCCCGACCATGTCGGGGATGACCGTGCTGCGGCGCGACCAGGTCTTGATGACCTTCTTCTCGCCGGCGGCGTTCATCGTCTCCACCTTCTTCAGAAGGTGGTCATCCACGAACGGACCCTTTTTCAGGCTTCTCGGCATTGTGCTCCCTATCGCCTCGCGCCACGACCGCGGCGGCGGCGGATGATCAGCTGGTCACTCGACTTCTTGCCCCGGCGCGTGCGGCCCTCGGGCTTGCCCCACGGAGAGACCGGGTGACGGCCACCGGAGGTCTTGCCCTCGCCACCACCGAGCGGGTGGTCGACGGGGTTCATGGCGACGCCTCGCGTCTGGGGGCGCTTGCCCTTCCAGCGGTTCCTTCCGGCCTTGCCGATCTTGATCAGCTCGTGCTCGGAGTTGCCCACCACACCGAGCGTCGCGCGGCAGTCGATCGGGACGCGGCGCATCTCGGTCGAGGGGAGCCGCAGCGTCGCGAACCCGCCGTCCTTCGCCACGAGCTGGACGCTCATGCCTGCTGAGCGGGCCATCTTGCCGCCGCCGCCCGGGCGCAGCTCGACGTTGTGGACGACCGAGCCGGTCGGGATGTAGCGCATCGGCAGCGCGTTGCCCACGCGGATGTCCGCGCCCTGGCCCGACTGCACCTTGTCGCCGACGTTGAGGCCGGCCGGCGCGAGGATGTAGCGCTTCTCGCCGTCGACGTAGTGCAGCAGCGCGATGCGGCAGGTGCGGTTGGGGTCGTACTCGATCTGGGCGACCTTGGCGGGAATCCCGTCCTTGTTCCGGCGGAAGTCCACGATGCGGTACTGCTGCTTGTGGCCGCCGCCGCGGTGGCGCGACGTCTTGCGGCCGTTGACGTTGCGGCCGCCGGTCTTGGGCTTGGGCGCGAGCAGGCTCCGCTCGGGCGTCGAGCGGGTGAGCTCGGAGAAGTCCGAGACCGTCTGGAACCGGCGTCCCGGGCTGGTTGGCTTGCGCTTGCGGAGTGCCATCAGATCCTCAACTCTCGAACAGGTCGATCTTGTTGCCCTCTGCGAGGGTCACGATGGCCCGCTTGGTGTCGGGGCGCTGCCCGACGCGGTTGGTCCGGCGGTTCTTCTTCGCCTTGCCCTTGCGGTTCAGCGTGTTCACCTTGGTGACCTTGACGCCGAACGCCTGCTCCACCGCGTGGCGCACGTCGATCTTCGTCGCGTCCTTGTCGACCACGAACACGTACACGCCGGTGTCCATGAGCGCGTACGTCTTCTCCGAGACGACCGGGCGGTGCAGCACCGTCATCGAGTCGCGCATCAGTCCTCCACCTCCGTGGCACCCGGCAGGGTCTCATCCGTGAAGAGGATCCAGTCGTTCGCCAGCACGTCGTAGGGGTTGACCTCGCCGGCGTCGATCGTCGTCACGTTGGGCAGGTTGCGGAAGGTCCGCACCGCGACGGCGTCGGTGCGCGAGAGGACGACGAGGATCTTGCCCTCGAGGCCGAGCGCCGCGAACATGGCCGTCGCGTCCTTCGTCTTGGGCGTCTCCCAGCCGAATGCGTCGATGAGCGCGACGCGCGACTCGCTCGCGCGGTCGGACAGCGCCGAGCGCAGCGCGAGGCGGACCATCTTCTTCGGGGTCTTCTGGACGTACGAGCGGGGCTTCGGCCCGAGGGCGACGCCGCCGCCGGCGTAGTGCGGGGCGCGGATGGAGCCCTGGCGGGCGTTGCCGGTGCCCTTCTGGCGGTAGGGCTTGCGCCCGCCGCCGCGCACCTCGGCGCGCGTCTTGGTCGACTGGGTGCCCGCGCGCTTCGCGGCCAGCTGGGCCGTCACGACCTGGTGCAGGACGGCGACATTGGGCTCGATCCCGAAGATCTCGGGCTCGAGGGTCACGGTCCCGAGCACGGTGCCGGCGACATCGCGCCGCTCGACGGTCCGCTCGACGGGAGCCGGACGGTCCTTCTTCACGGGACCGCGGAGCAGGGTCTCGGTCATCACTTGCCTCCTGCGGGGGTCTTCACGGAGTCGCGGAGCACCACGACACCGCCGCGCGGACCGGGGATCGCGCCCTTGACGAGGACCAGCTCGCGGTCGGCATCGACGCCGATGATCTCGAGGTTCGTGGTTGTCACGCGGGCGCCGCCCATGCGGCCGGCCATCTTCGTCCCCTTGAAGACGCGGCCCGGGGTCGCGCACGCGCCGATGGAGCCCGGCGCGCGGTGGTGCTTGTGGTTGCCGTGCCCGCCGCCCTGGCCCTTGAAGTTGTGGCGCTTCATGCCGCCAGCGAAGCCCTTGCCCTTGGAGGTGGCGATCGCGTCGACGTGCTCACCCTTCTCGAAGACCTCGACCGTCAGCTCCTGGCCGACCGAGTAGGCCGACACGTCCACGAGCCGCAGCTCGAGGAGCTTGCGGCCGGGCGCGACGCCTGCCTTGTCGAAGTGCCCGCGCTCGGGCGAGGTGAGCTTGCTGGCGCGCTTCGTGCCCCACGTGACCTGGAGGGCGCTGTAGCCATCGGTGTCCTCGGTCTTCACCTGGACGACGCGCAGGGGGGAGACCTTGACGACGGTCACAGGCACGGCACGGTTCTGGTCGTCCCAGACCTGGGTCATGCCCACCTTTTCTCCCACGATGGCTTTTGTCGCCACGATTCCCTCTCTGTCCGGTGCAGGCAATGCCGACACACAGACGCTCCGCTCGGGTGAACCCCGAGCGGAGCGCTCGAATTGTTCGGCCTGAGGTCCCCGTCACCGGGCGCTCAGGCACATCTGTTGGTTTGCCGGCCCGAAGGCCGGAGACTCACGCTACACCAGCGGCCACCGTCGCCGCCAGTGCGGGCAGCGAGACTAGTTCTGGCGGATCTTGATCTCGATGTCCACGCCGGCGGGCAGGTCGAGCCGCTGGAGCGAGTCGACGGTCTTGGGGGTGTGGTCCACGATGTCCAGGAGGCGCTTGTGGATCCGCATCTCGAAGTGCTCCCGCGAGTCCTTGTACTTGTGCGGCGACCGGATGACCGTGTACCGGTGCTTCTCGGTCGGCAGCGGGACCGGGCCCTGGACGCGCGCGTTCGTGCGCTCCACGGTCTGGACGATCTTCGCCGTCGACTGGTCGAGGATCTCGTGGTCGTAGGCCTTCAGCCTGATCCGGATCTTCTGGCGTGGGGTCTCGGCCATCGTGGTCGCCTAACTACTTGAGGATCTTGGTGACGCGGCCGGCGCCGACGGTGCGGCCACCCTCGCGGATCGCGAAGCGGAGTCCCTCGACCATGGCGATCGGCTTGCCGAGCTCGACGGTCATCTCCGTGTTGTCCCCGGGCATGACCATTTCGGTGCCCGCGGGCAGCGCGATGGAGCCGGTGACGTCCGTGGTGCGGAAGTAGAACTGCGGCCGGTAGTTCGAGAAGAACGGCTTGTGGCGGCCACCCTCCTCCTTGGTCAGGACGTAGACGTTGGCCTCGAACTCGGTGTGCGGGGTGATCGAGCCGGGCTTGCAGAGGACCTGGCCGCGCTCGACCTCCTCCTTCTTCGTGCCGCGGAGCAGCACGCCGACGTTGTCGCCGGCCTGGCCCTGGTCGAGGAGCTTGCGGAACATCTCGATGCCGGTCACCGTCGTCTTCTGCGTGGTGCGCAGGCCGACGATCTCGACCTCCTCGCCGACCTTGACGACGCCCTGCTCGATCTTGCCGGTCACGACGGTGCCGCGGCCGGTGATGGACATGACGTCCTCGATCGACATCAGGAACGGCTTGTCGGTCTCGCGCTCGGGCTCGGGGATGTACGCGTCGACCGCGTCCATGAGCTCGAGGATCTTGGGCGTCCACTCGGGGTCGCCCTCGAGGGCCTTGAGGGCCGAGACGCGGACGACCGGGGTGTCGTCACCGGGGAACTCGTACTCGTTCAGCAGCTCGCGGACCTCGAGCTCGACGAGGTCGAGGAGCTCCTCGTCGTCGACCATGTCGGCCTTGTTGAGCGCAACGACGATGTAGGGGACGCCGACCTGGCGGGCGAGCAGGACGTGCTCGCGCGTCTGGGGCATCGGGCCGTCGGCGGCGGACACGACCAGGATCGCGCCATCCACCTGGGCGGCGCCGGTGATCATGTTCTTGATGTAGTCCGCGTGGCCCGGCATGTCGACGTGGGCGTAGTGGCGGTTGGCGGTCTCGTACTCGACGTGCGCGATCGAGATCGTGATGCCGCGCTGGCGCTCCTCAGGAGCCTTGTCGATCTGGTCGAACGGGGTGAAGACCGTCCCGGGGTTCTGCTCCGCGAGGACCTTTGTGATGGCAGCCGTGAGCGTCGTCTTGCCATGGTCGATGTGGCCCATGGTGCCGATGTTGACGTGTGGCTTGGTGCGCTCGAACTTCTGCTTGGCCATTTCGGGGAACTTCTCCTGGGTTTCGGACGGGACCCCCTCGGGCCCGTCTGTCGTGTGGCAGCCTCCCCCAATCGGGTCGGGCCATGTCTGTCCCGGGGGTGCCGGGGTTACGCGCCGGTCGCCCTCGCGACGATCTCCTTCGCGATTGCATCTGGGACTTCCGCGTACGCGTGGAACTGCATGCTGTACGTGGCGCGCCCTTGGGTCCGCGACCGCAGGTCGGTAGCGTAGCCGAACATGTCGGCCAGCGGCACCAGGGCGCGGATGACCTGCGAGTTGCCCCGCTGGTCCATCCCCTCGACCCGTCCCCGGCGCGAGGAGAGGTCGCCGATCACGTCGCCCATGTAGTCGTCGGGCGTGACCACCTCGACGGCCATGACCGGCTCCAGCAGCACGGGGCTGGCGGCCCTCGCGGCCTTCTTCACGGCCATGGATCCGGCGATCTTGAAGGCCATCTCCGAGGAGTCGACGTCGTGGTAGGAGCCGTAGGTGAGCGTGACGCGCAGGTCCACCGCGGGGTAGCCGGCGAGCACGCCCGAGGTGAGGGCCTCCTGGATACCGGCGTCGACCGCGGGGATGTACTCCTTCGGGATCACGCCGCCCGTGATGGCGTCGACGAACTCGTAGCCGCCGCCCGGGCCGAGCGGCTCGAGCGAGATGACCACGTGCCCGTACTGGCCGCGACCGCCGGTCTGGCGGACGTAGCGCTCCTCGATCTTGTCGACCTTCTTGCGGACCGTCTCGCGGTAGGCGACCTGGGGCTTGCCCACGTTCGCGTCGACGGAGAACTCGCGGAGCATGCGGTCGACGAGCACCTCGAGGTGCAGCTCGCCCATGCCCGAGATGACGGTCTGGCCGGTCTCCTCGTCGGAGCGGACCCGGAAGGTCGGGTCCTCCTCGGACAGCGAGAACAGCGCCTTGGAGAGCTTGTCCTGGTCGACCTTGGTCTTGGGCTCGACCGCGACGTGGATGACCGGCTCGGGGAACTCGAGGCTCTCGAGCTGGATCTTGTGGTCCGAGTCGCTCAGCGTGTCGCCGGTCGTCGTCTGCTTGAGCCCCACCGCGGCGATGATGTCGCCGGTGCGCACCACGTCGAGGTCGGCTCGGTTGTTCGCGTGCATCTGCAGCAGGCGCCCGAGGCGCTCCTTGCGGTCCTTCGTCGTGTTCGTCACCGTCGCGCCCTTCTCGAGCGTGCCCGAGTAGACGCGGAGGTACGTGAGCTTGCCGACATAGGGGTCGGTCATGATCTTGAACGCGAGCGCGCTGAACGGCTCGTCGTCCGAGGCCTTGCGCTCGAGCACCTCGTCCTTGCCCGGGACGGTGCCCGGCGTCGGGGGGACGTCGAGCGGGGACGGCAGGTAGTCGACGACGGCGTCGAGCATCGGCTGGACGCCCTTGTTCTTGAAGGCGCTGCCGCAGAGGATCGGCACGCAGGCGGACGCGAGGGTCCCGGCCCGCAGCGCGCGGCGCAGGTCGTCCTTGGTGATCTCCTCCTCGGCGAGGTACTTCTCCATGACGGTGTCGTCGAAGTTGCTGAGGACGTCGATCAGCTGGTGGCGGGCGTCCTCCGCCTCGAGGATCAGGTTCTCGGGGATCGGCTCGTCGATCCACTCCTCGCCCATGCCCTCGTCCCAGACCTTGGCGGTCATGGCGAGCAGGTCGACGACGCCGCGGAAGTCGGATTCCGCCCCGATCGGGAGCTGGATGACGGCGGGCAGGCAGTCGAGTCGGTCCTTGATCATCTCGACGCACCGCTCGAAGTTGGCGCCGACCCGGTCCATCTTGTTCACGAAGCAGATCCGGGGGACCTCGTACTTGTTCGCCTGGCGCCAGACAGTCTCGGTCTGGGGCTCCACGCCGGCGACCGCGTCGAACACCGCGACCGCGCCGTCGAGCACGCGCAGCGAACGCTCCACCTCGACGGTGAAGTCGACGTGGCCGGGCGTGTCGATGATGTTGATCAGGTGGTTGTCCCAGTGGCAGGTGGTCGCCGCGGAGGTGATGGTGATCCCGCGCTCCTGCTCCTGGACCATCCAGTCCATGGTCGCGGCACCCTCGTGGACCTCGCCGATCTTGTAGTTGCGGCCCGTGTAGTACAGGATCCGCTCGGTCGTCGTCGTCTTGCCCGCGTCGATGTGGGCCATGATCCCGATGTTGCGGATCTTCTCAAGCGGGAATTCCCGCGGCGTGGGAGCGTCGGCCATGATCGTCTACCAGCGGTAGTGCGCGAAGGCCTTGTTGGACTCGGCCATCTTGTGCATGTCCTCGCGGCGCTTCGCCGCGGCTCCAATGCCATTGCTCGCGTCGAGGATCTCGTTCGCCAGGCGGTCGGCCATCGTCTTCTCGCGCCGGGCCTTGGCGTAGCCGGTCAGCCAGCGGATGGCGAGCGTTGTCGCCCTGCGGGGACGGACGTCGACGGGGACCTGGTAGGTCGCGCCTCCGACTCGGCGGCTGCGGACCTCGAGTTCGGGGCGGACGTTCTCGACGGCGCGCTTCAGCACGGCGACGGGGTCGGACTCGGTCTTGGCGGCAACCTGCTCCAGGGCGGAGTAAACGATGCGCTCGGCGACGGTGCGCTTGCCGCGCTGGAGGACCTTGTTGATCACCTGGGTCACGAGGACCGAGCGGTAGACGGGGTCTGGCGCGAGTTCGCGCCTCGGGGCGGGACCATTGCGGGGCATCAGGACTCTTTCTTGGCGCCGTAGCGGCTACGGGCCTGCTTGCGGTCGCGCACGCCCGAGGTGTCGAGGGCGCCGCGGATGATCTTGTAGCGGACGCCGGGGAGGTCGCGGACTCGGCCGCCGCGCACGAGCACGATCGAGTGCTCCTGGAGGTTGTGGCCGACGCCGGGGATGTACGCGGTGATCTCGACGCCGCTCGTCAGGCGCACTCGGGCGACCTTGCGGAGGGCCGAGTTCGGCTTCTTGGGCGTGACGGTGTGGACGCGCGTGCAGACGCCCCGACGCTGCGGGGCACCCTTCAGCGCGGGGGTCTTGGTCTTGGAACTCTTGTCCTGCCGACCCTTCCGGACCAGCTGGGCGATCGTGGGCACGCGCTACCTCTCGATGGATCGAATACGAAGCGGCCGGGAACCGGCTCGCGGACAGGTCACTCTAGGCGTCGCACGCATGCAGCGTCCAGCCGCCCCTTGGGCGGAGCGGGCCCGGGTCATGCCCGGGCCTCCGCGCCGCCGCCGAAGCCGTCCTCCTCCGTGGGCGCGTCGCCGAGCCACTGCGCGTCGATGTCGCTGACGGGCTCGTCGGGGATGCCCTCGGTGTTGACGTCGCGCAGCCATGCCGCGAGGTCCTCGTCCTCGTCGCCGGCGCGGAACGATGCCCAGTCGGGCACCTGCACCGCGTCGGGCATGTCGAGGCGGATCTTGCTGTAGAAGTCCATGCCCGACCCGGCGGGGATGAGCTTGCCGATGATGATGTTCTCCTTCAGCCCGAGGAGGTCGTCGCTCTTGCCGTCGATCGCGGCCTCGGTCAGGACTCGCGTCGTCTCCTGGAAGGAGGCGGCGGAGAGCCAGCTGTCCGTGGCGAGCGACGCCTTGGTGATCCCCATCAGCATCGGACGGGCCTCGGCGGGGCGCCTGCCCTCCGCGATGAGCTCGCGGTTGCCGTCGCTGAAGCGCTGGGAGTCGACCTGCTGGCCCGGCAGGTACGTGGAGTCCCCCGGGTCGGCCACGAGGTAGCGGCGCAGCATCTGGCGGACGATCAGCTCGATGTGCTTGTCGTGGATCGACACGCCCTGGTCGCGGTAGACCTTCTGGACCTCCTCGACGAGGTACTGCTGCGTCTCGCGCAGCCCCTTGACCTCCAAGAGCTCCTTCGGGTCCTTCGGTCCCTCGACGAGCGCGTCGCCTGCCTCGACCTCCTGGCCGTCGGCGACGACGAGGTGCGACCGGGTCGGGATGTCCTCCTCCTGGTACGTGCCGTCGTCGGCGACGACGCTGACCTTGCGGCCACCCTCGACGTCCTCGATCCGCACGACACCGTGGTGCCGCGCGAGCCTCGCTGCGCCCTTCGGCGTGCGCGCCTCGAACAGCTCGACGACGCGGGGAAGCCCGTGGGTGATGTCCGACTCGGCCACGCCCCCGGCGTGGAACGTACGCATCGTCAGCTGCGTCCCGGGCTCGCCGATCGACTGCGCGGCGATGACGCCGACGGCCTCGCCGAGCTCGATGAGCTTGCCGGTCGCGAGCGACTGCCCGTAGCACTGGGCGCAGACGCCGTGCTCTGCCTCGCAGGTCAGCGCGGAGCGGACCCTGATGCGATCCACGGCGGGATCGTCACGGAACTGGCCGACGAGCTCGTCGCTCAGCATGATCCCCGGCTCGATGACCGTGCCGTCCGACATGGTGACCGGCTCCACGAGGATGCGCCCGTAGGCACGGGTCTCGAGGTAGGCGCGGCGGCCGGCGGTGTCCTGCTCGATCTCGTCGAGCCAGATGCCACGGACGGATCCGCAGTCGTCCTCCTTGACGATGAGCTCCTGGGCGACGTCGACGAGACGGCGCGTGAGGTAGCCGGAGTCGGCGGTGCGCAGCGCGGTGTCCGCCAGGCCCTTCCTCGTGCCGTGCGTCGAGATGAAGTACTCCAGCACGCTCAGGCCCTCGCGGAACGAGGACTTGATCGGGCGGGGGATCATCTCACCACGCGGGTTCGAGACGAGGCCCTTCATGCCGGCGATCTGGCGGATCTGCTGGGAGTTACCCCTCGCGCCCGAGTCCACCATCATCTCGATGGGGTTGAACTTGAGCGAGGCGAGGGTCGCCTCGAGCGCGCGGCCGACCTCCGAGTTGGCGGACGTCCAGATCTCGACTTCCTTCTGGCGGCGCTCCTCGTCGGTGATGATGCCGCGCTTGTACTGGGCCTCGGCCTTCTCAGCCTCGTGCTCGTAGCGGTCGAGGATCTCCTGCTTGGAGGGAGGCACCACGACGTCGTCGATCGAGATCGTGAGACCCGACTGGCTCGCGTAGCGGAAGCCGAGGGCCTTGATCCGGTCGAGGCTCGCCGCGACGTCCTGCTTGCCCCACTGCGAGGAGATCTCCTCGACCAGTGTGCCGATCGGCGTCGCGCGGCGGCCGACGAGGCCGTTCACGAAGCGGAAGCCCTCGGGGAGCGTCTCGTTGAACAGGAGACGGCCCGGCGTCGTGATCACGACCCGGTTCCCCATCTCGTCCTCCTCGATGCCCGCGAGCTCGAGCCTGCGGTTGATGATCGAACCCGACTGGGCACGGACCTCGATGAGCTCGTGGAGCTTCATCTCCCCGGCGTCCAGCGCGGCGACCACCTCGTAGATCCGGCGGAACGGGCGCGGCGTGGCGCCCGGGTTGCTCGGGTCCAGCGTGAGGTAGTACGCGCCGAACACCATGTCCTGGCTCGGCACCGTGATCGGCCGTCCCGTGGCCGGCGACAGGATGTTGTTCGCCGACAGCATGAGCACGCGGGCCTCCGCCTGCGCCTCCGCGCTGAGCGGGACATGCACGGCCATCTGGTCGCCGTCGAAGTCGGCGTTGAACGCCGCGCACACGAGCGGGTGGACCTGGATCGCCTTGCCCTCGACCAGCACAGGCTCGAATGCCTGGATGCCGAGTCGGTGGAGCGTCGGGGCGCGGTTGAGGAGCACCGGGTGCTCGCGGATCACGCCCTCGAGCACGTCCCAGACCTGGGGCTTGCGGCGCTCGACCATCCGCTTGGCGGACTTTATGTTCTGGGCGACCTCGGTCTCGACGAGCCGCTTCATGACGAAGGGCTTGAACAGCTCGAGCGCCATGAGCTTCGGCAGGCCGCACTGGTGCAGCTTGAGCGTCGGGCCCACCACGATGACCGAGCGGCCCGAGTAGTCGACGCGCTTGCCGAGCAGGTTCTGGCGGAACCGGCCCTGCTTGCCCTTCAGCATGTCGCTGAGGCTCTTGAGGGGCCGGTTGCCCGGTCCGGTGACCGGTCGCCCGCGACGGCCGTTGTCGAACAGCGCGTCGACGGCCTCCTGGAGCATCCGCTTCTCGTTGTTCACGATGATGTCGGGCGCCTGCAGGTCGAGCAGCCGCTTGAGGCGGTTGTTCCGGTTGATCACGCGGCGGTAGAGGTCGTTGAGGTCCGACGTCGCGAACCGGCCACCGTCGAGCTGCACCATCGGGCGCAGGTCCGGGGGGATCACGGGGACCGCGGTGAGCACCATCGCGCGCGGGTCGTTCTCACGCCTGCCGTGCTCGTCGCGCCGGTTGAACGACTTGACGATGCTGAGGCGCTTGATCGCCTTCTGGCGACGCTGGGCAGACAGGGGCTTGCGGCCGTCCGATGCCTCGATCGCCTCGCGGAGCTTGACCTCCTCGACGTCGAGGTCGATGCGGTCGAGCAGGGCCAGGATCGTCTCGGCGCCCATCCCGCCCTCGAAGTACTCCTCGTAGCGGAACGCCATCTCGCGCCACAGGGTCTCGTCCTCGACGATCTTGCGGGCGTGCAGGCTCTTGAACTCGTCGAACGCGCGCTGCGCGACCTCGGCGTCCTCCGCCCCGCGGGCGCGGATCGACTCGATGTCCTTCTCGGCGGCGCGCTGGCGCGCGCGGGTGTCCGCGTCCTTCGCGCCCTGGCCCTCGAGCTCGAGCAGCTCGCGCTCGAGGTCCTTCAGCCGGCGGTCCTCCTCGCGGTCGGTGTTCGCCTTGATCTCGGCGAGCTCCTCGGCGAGGGCGGCCTGCAGCTCAGGCAGGTCCTCATGGCGCTTCTCCTCGTCCACGTAGGTGACGAGATTCGCGGCGAAGTAGATCACCTTCTCGAGCTGCTTGGCCTTCAGCTCCTCCTTGGGCTCCGTGCCCATGAGGAGGTACGCGAGCCACGAGCGCGTCCCGCGCAGGTACCAGATGTGCACGACGGGCGCCGCCAGCTGGATGTGGCCCATGCGCTCGCGGCGGACCTTGGAGCGCGTGACCTCGACGCCGCAGCGCTCGCAGATGATGCCCTTGAACCGGACGCGCTTGTACTTGCCGCAGTAGCACTCCCAGTCCTTGGTCGGCCCGAAGATCTTCTCGCAGAACAGGCCGTCCTTCTCGGGACGCAGCGTGCGGTAGTTGATCGTCTCGGGCTTCTTCACCTCGCCGTTCGACCAACCCTGGATGTCGTCGGCCGTTGCGAGCCCGATCCGAAGCTCGTTGAAGGCATTGACGTCGATGGGGCTCATCGAAGGCTCCTCTCCGCGGCGCGCCGCGCGTCTTCTTCGTCCGAACCGCGTTCGGGCCGGCTGATGTCGATGCCGAGCTCCTCGGCCGTGCGGAACACGTCCTCGTCGATCTCCGCGAGCTCGATCTGGTGGCCGTCCAGGGACAGCACCTCGACGTCGAGGCAGAGCGACTGCATCTCCTTGATGAGCACCTTGAAGCTCTCGGGGATCCCGGGCTGCGGGATGTTCGAGCCCTTCACGATCGCCTCGTACACCTTCACGCGGCCGAGGACGTCGTCGGACTTGATGGTGAGCAGCTCCTGCAGGGCGTAGGCGGCGCCGTAGGCCTCGAGGGCCCACACCTCCATCTCGCCGAACCGCTGCCCGCCGAACTGGGCCTTGCCGCCCAGGGGCTGCTGCGTGATCATCGAGTACGGGCCCGTCGAGCGCGCGTGGATCTTGTCGTCCACCATGTGCGCGAGCTTGAGCATGTACACGAAGCCGACCGAGATCGGGCTGTCGTAGGGGTCGCCCGTGCGACCGTTGTACAGGGTGACCTTGCCGGAGTCCTGCATCAGGACCTCGTCGGTCGAGCTGTCCGAGTTGATCTCGCGGAAGATCTGCTTGATCGTCGGGTGCTTCGAGCCTGCGGCGCCCTGTTCGTCCCAGTGCGCGCCGTCGAACGCTGGCGTCGAGACCCAGACGGCGGGCTCGGTGCGCGGCCGCGTCTTGCGCGCGACGCCGTCGTTGGCGCCCGACGTGCCCACGCCCTGGTTGACCTCGATGCCGTGCCACCCGTAGCGGGCCGCGTAGCCGAGGTGGGACTCGAGGACCTGTCCGACGTTCATCCGGCTCGGCACGCCGAGCGGGCTGAGGATGATGTCGACCGGCGTCCCGTCCGCGAGGAACGGCATGTCCTCGACCGGGAGGATCTTCGAGATGACGCCCTTGTTGCCGTGGCGTCCGGCGAGCTTGTCGCCCTCGGAGATCTTGCGCTTCTGGGCCACGTACACGCGGACGAGCTCGTTGACGCCAGGCGGCAGCTCGTGGCTGTCGTCGCGGGAGAACACCTTGACGTCGATGACCTTGCCGTCCTCGCCGTGGGGGACCTTGAGCGACGTGTCGCGGACCTCGCGCGCCTTCTCGCCGAAGATGGCCCGGAGCAGCCGCTCCTCGGGGGTCTGCTCGGTCTCGCCCTTCGGGGTGACCTTTCCGACGAGCACGTCGCCGGGGCCGACCTCGGCACCGATGCGGATGATCCCGCGGTCGTCGAGGTCCGCGAGGATCTCGTCGGCCAGGTTCGGGATGTCGCGGGTGATCTCCTCGGCGCCCAGCTTGGTGTCGCGGGCGTCGATCTCGTACTCCTTGACGTGGATCGAGGTCAGCACGTCGTCGCGCACGAGGCGCTCGGACAGGATGATCGCGTCCTCGTAGTTGTACCCCTCCCACGGCATGAACGCGACAAGCAGGTTCTTGCCGATCGCGAGCTCCCCGTTGTGCGTGGCGGGACCGTCGGCCAGCAGGTCGCCGGTCTCGACGACGTCGCCCTCGTTGACGAGCGTCTTCTGGTTGATGCTCGTGTCCTGGTTGGAGCGGCGGAACTTGTTCAGCATGTAGGTCTTCTTGCCGAGCACGCTCCCGCCCGCCTTGTAGTCGACGGTGATCCGGTCGCCGGACACCTCGACCACGGTGCCGGGGGCCTCGGCGGAGATGACGTCGCCCGCGTCTCGCGCGGCGCGAGCCTCGATGCCGGTGCCGACGTAGGGGGCCTCGGTGACAACCAGCGGCACCGCCTGCTTCTGCATGTTGGCGCCCATGAGCGCGCGGTTCGCGTCGTCGTGCTCGACGAAGGGGATCAGCGCGGTCGA
>Ga0181519_10001906_pt1 | contig 18045 bp, 13 predicted proteins | sample PEATcosm2014_Bin_26_FD_121102 | JGI IMG/M metagenome (GOLD analysis project Ga0181519, IMG submission 121102) | Peatland microbial communities from MTU Mesocosm Facility, Houghton, MI, USA - PEATcosm2014_Bin02_10_metaG | ecosystem: Environmental > Terrestrial > Soil > Wetlands > Peat | place...
ACGCGTACAACTGCATAACTGGCGGGGGACGAAGCCAACTTTCCAGCTCCGTGAAACTAACCGCATAGTAGTCTGCAGTATTCACATCTGGCAATTACTCCTTTTCGAAACGGGAGAAACAGGCGCGGTTTCGCGCAAAATAACATTCATATAAATGAAAATAACATTTACATAAGTGAAATTCAGTTTACTAAAACGTTTTATCTTATTTGAAATAAAAGGGTTGCCTTCATAATATGAGAATTCTGTTACGGGAAGGCATTCCCGTGCTGGAAACAGGAGTTTACACTTTGCTCTATAGCGGCTTTAATACCCGCAGGCGGAAGGGCGCAGGTAGTTTTTGAAAAATCAGTGTATCGCAGGCCTCATTGCAATAAGCCAGGCGAGGTTGGCCAGCAGAATGGCGGCTAGCAGCAAAACTGCGGCAACAGCCAGCCGGTTAAATTTCCTGTGGATTTTGTCGAGCGCGGACTGCATCTTTTCCTGGTTTCGGGCGGTCAGCTCGGACGAGGACTTCAGCTCGTCTACCTGCTTTAGCAATTCGGGAACGAGCTGGTTGCGGAGCTGGTCGAGAGGCAGGCTTTGCGCGGCGATCTGGGCGGATAACTTCTGCTGCCGGGCTTGCACTTCGGTGAGGCTCCGCTGGATTGGACCCAGATCGATTTGAGCGGCTGGGGGATTAGCGCGTGGCGCGACCAGATTCAGTGCCGCCGAAGCAAAGTTGCCGTCAAGCAGAGGGAGTAATCGCTCTACCAGCGGCAGCGCCGAATTGAGCACACTGCGGGCGCGCTGAAAGCCTGAGGCTCTTTCTCTTCCCGCTCTGGCGGCTGGAGCAAGCGAGTTGGACGGTTGGCTGGGCGCTCCGGTTCTGTGCGCCGCGCCTGCGGCTTCAATCACTCCGGGTTCTTCTGCTCCGTTCATCTCCGCTCCCCATCCGCTTTAACTTGATGCTAACTGCGATCATAAACCGGCTGCCTTTCGAGGCGTAAAGCTCTAATTCTCGTTATGATGCTGATTGGTTGACTTATTTCCGGGAGAAGCGCGTGAATCCTGTTGTTACCCGTCTGCTGCGCAGCCTGCAGCGCAATATCCTGGCCGGCATCATCACCATTGGGCCGCTGTTTGTCACTTATTGGATCTTCAGCATTTTGCTCGGCTTTTTGGCCCAGGCCGGCCTGCCGCTGATCCAGCTCTTTGCAATGATCTTTCCCGAGCAGTGGCTGCACCATGAGTGGTTGCAGTCGGTGCTGGCGGTGCTGCTGACGCTGGTAGTGCTGTTTGTGGTGGGCCGCGTCACCTCGCAGGTGGTGGGCCAGCAGGCCTTCGCTCTGTTTGAGGCAGCGCTGGAGCGGCTGCCGGTCGTGGCGAAGATTTATACGTCGGTACGTCAGTTGCTGGACTCGATGATGGCCAAGAAGGAGTCGAGCCAGCGGGTGGTGCTGGTGGATTTCCCCATTCAGGGCCAGAAGAGCATCGGCTTTTTGACGCGGACGATGACGGATTCCTCAACCGGTGAAGAACTCGCCGCTGTGCTTCTGCCCAATGCCATCAACCCGACCTCGGCTTTTTTGCAGATCCTGCCTTATAGCAAGGTCACCGAGACCGACCTGAACATGGAGCAGGCGATGAGCATGTTGATGACCGGAGGCGCGGTGGGGCCTGACGCGATTCAGTTCTCAACGCCGTCGATTCCGGCACTGGCGAGTGCTTCTGCCAGTGCCGGAATCGCTCCTGCAGGAACGACGAAGTGAGCATGGCCTCAGCTGGGAGAATGCTTAAATGGCAATCCCTGCCGAGCGATAAATGGCCGCGATATGCCGCATGTCGCGCAGGCCTTCTTCGCCGGGAGATTTCGGCTCCGAATTGTTCTGGATGCAATGGGAGAGGTGGTCGGCCTGGGCCTGGAAGTGCGATGGATCGTGGGTGGCGCCGGGGATATCGAGTTGCGTTCCGGCAAAATCAGCGCGTAGATGCTGGCCTTCGTAGTTGAAGGCAGGCCGCATCTCAAGCCATCCCTTCGATCCGTAGACGCGGTAATAGCCTTCCATATTTGTTCCATAGCTGGTGTTGCAACTGGCGACGACACCGGAGGGGAACTTCATCGTCCAGGAGACGTTCTCCTCGACCTGATAGAAGCGGCCGTCGTCGTCGGTGGTGGAAGCGAAGGCAGAGATATGCTGCGGCTCTTCGCGGGTGAGATAGCGGCAGGCGTTGAGCGAGTAGATGCCTACGTCAAAGAGCGGGCCTCCGCCGGCAAGCTGTTTGTTGAGCCTCCATTCGCCGCGGGCAATATTGAAGCCGAAGCTGCTCTCGATGGCCTGCACCTGGCCCAGATTGCCGTCGCGGATGAGCTGAACGGCGAGCAGGTTCATCGGTTCGTAGTGGCAGCGGTAGGCGATCATCAGCTTGACGTTGGCGGCTTTGCAGGCCGCGATCATCGCCTCGGCATCGGCGACGGTGGTAGACATGGGTTTTTCGCACAGCACATGCTTTTCCGCTTTGGCGGCGCGAATGGTGTACTCGGCGTGCATCGAGTTCGGCAACGCGACATAGACGGCATCAACGGATTTGTTGTGCGCGATCTCGTCGAAATTCTCATAGCTGTAAATCGAACTGGAAGGCACGTTGTATTGCACGGCGATGCGCTCGGCTTTGTCGCGATGGCCGCTGACCAGAGCGGTGATGCGCGAGTTGGTGGTGTCAAGCACTCCACGCAGAAAGTGATCTGCAATGCGGCCCAGGCCGATGACGGCGTAACCAGTCTTCGCTTGTGCATCCTGCGCACCCAGCTTGGGCACGAACTGCGCGGCAAGGCCCATTGCGCCCAGCCTCGTAAAATCTCTGCGGGTAAAAGTCATCGGTCAGTCCTTTTTTTAGTATGCGACTCCACTATAAACGGCGTCCGTGCCTCGCCGCCAATCCATGCTGGACCGGAGTTGGTCTGCACGCCTACCATCAACTTTATGAATGCCGTGATACTGGATGGCCAGCCGCTGACGCTGGCAGAAATTGAAGCGGTTGCGCTGAAAAATTGCCCGGTTGATATTGCGTCCGGGGCGCGTGAGCGCGTAACAAAGAGCAGGGAACTGATCGAGGAGATTCTTGCGGCAGGGCAGACGGTTTATGGCGTCAACACCGGATTCGGCAAGCTCTCCGATGTGCGGATTCCGGATGACAAACTGGCGCAGTTGCAGGCAAACCTGGTGCGCAGCCACGCGGGCGGAGTGGGCCAGCCTTTGAGCGAAGGTGAATCGCGGGCGATGCTGCTATTAAGGGCCAATGTGCTGGCCAAGGGATTCAGCGGCTGCCGGCTTGCGCTGGTTGAATTGCTGGTTGCGCTGTTGAATGCCGGAGTGCATCCGGTGATTCCCGAGAAAGGCTCAGTGGGCGCCAGCGGCGATCTGGCTCCGCTGGCGCATTTGGCGCTGGTGGTCATCGGCGAGGGGGAGGCTTTTTATCGCGGTGAACGGTTGGGTGGCGGCGAGGCGCTGCGCCGCGCTGGCTTGCAGCCGTTAACGCTTGCGGCCAAGGAAGGGCTTGCCCTGCTGAATGGCACGCAGGCAATGACCGGCGTGGGCGCGTTGGCTACAGCTCGCGCCGTGCGCCTGACAAAGCTTGCCGATCTTGCCGGAGCCATGAGCCTGGAAGCGCTGATGGGCACTCCGGCGGCCTTCGATCCGCGCATTCATCAGGCCCGGCCACATGCAGGGCAAATTGCATCTGCTGAAAATCTGATCCGGCTGCTGGAGGATTCCCAGATCCGCGAGTCACACCGCGACCACGACAGCCGTGTGCAGGATGCCTATTGCCTGCGCTGTATGCCGCAGGTTCATGGCGCGGTACGCGGCGTGCTCGATCATATGGCCGGAGTGCTGGAGATCGAGGCTGGCTCGGCGACGGATAATCCGCTGGTCTTTCCAGAGCACTCATCCAAAGATCTGGCGCACGCAGTGCTGTCGGGGGGGAATTTTCATGGAGCGCCGCTGGCCTACGCGTTTGACTATGCGGCCATAGCGCTGACCGATCTGGCCGGCATTACCGAGCGGCGTATTGACAGGCTGCTCAACCCCGACATCAATGAAGGGCTGCCGGCCTTCCTCTCGCCCGATCCGGGGCTATCCTCGGGCTTCATGATTGCGCAGATCGTAGCCGCGGCGCTGATCAACGAGTGCCAGGTGTTGTCGCATCCCGCTTCTACGGGCAGCATTCCCACGGACGGAGGCAAAGAGGATCATGTCTCAATGGGCATGACCGGCGCGCTCAAGCTGCGGCAGATTGTCGAGAACGCCGAGCGGGTAGTGGCGATTGAGTTGATGTGCGCCGCGCAAGGGCTGGAATATCGCTTGCCGCTGAAACCCAGCCGGGAAGTGGTCCGGGCATATCAGACGATTCGCGCAGTGATTCCACGGTTGGAAGAGGATCGCGTACTGGCTGGCGATATTGATGCGCTGACCGCAGCTGTGCGGGGCGGCGTGTTCAATGAGTGGTGCCAGTCACGCCAACTTCTGCCTTGAGAGCCTAACCCAGCAGGCCGGGGCATTGACCTTCATGCAGAGTGAGATCTGGAGGCCGAGATGGACACGGGATTCCTCGGGCGCAGAAGCTACCAAGGAGGCGTCTTTTGCCATTATCCTACCATTTAGCGACGCCTTATTACTATTTGCACAGAATGCGGGGCAATTTCTGGAGCGCTCTTTTTTCAGAAAAAGTATGGCTAATCTCATTGGAATGAATAGAATGGAACTGATTCCCGGCATCGGAAGAGGGTATAAAAGGGATCACAGGTAAAGCATTTTACTATTGATTTTTGAAGAAAATATCCTTAAAATAGGAGTCTGTAATAGCCCCTGGACCGATTGGGTCCCCCACCCCGCGTTGAGCGGTCAGCAGGGAAAATGCAAGAAATTACCGATCGTAAAGGACATCAAACCGATGGCGAAGCGTCGTGGAAATCCGAATTGGGGCAAGCCGGAGCCTATAGGCCCAGTTGTGCCCACAGTGACCTCCTTTGAGCAGATAGTTAAGGAGTTCAAACTGAGTCCAGACCAGTATATCCGGTCGACTCGTTTACGTGAGTGGGCGCGCCGTAACAAGAACTCCAAGTATATCCCTGAGGCGCTGTTGGAGGCCTGGGGTTTTGAGATTGAATCGACTTTGTAGGCCTAATTTCGAGTTCTATTTCACAAAAGCGCTGCCCGCGGGCGGCGCTTTTGCTGCTTATGGGAGTCGTTGTGGAGAAAAGCCGTAGAGAAGAACGATGCGCTGTAGATTCAATGCTCATCGGCGCACGCTAAAAATCGCACTCACCCTGATCAGCGTAAAAAATTCACTCGAAAAAAGGACAAACCGGAGCGTAGAATGGGCGCTCAGTGAAAAAGGCCCCGCTGATTGTTGGATACAGCTTTTTCCGCACCTCATTCTTCCCAAATCTGCACCTCACTCTTCCCAAGTAAGGAGCAGGTCATGTTCTATTTGCCCGAGTATTCGAAGAGGTTCTTGTGTAATTTCCATCTGCGCTTGGCGACCGCTCTCACCTTTCTGCCGGTTGCTGCGAGCGCGCAACAGACGGTTGTTGCAAGTCCGCAGGCTCACCCGCCTGTTCCTCCGGTTCGCGCAACAGCCGGCTACGGCGCATTGCCGCTGGCCTTTGAGGCAAATCGCGGACAGACCGACGCCAGTGTGCGCTTTATGGCCCACGGAGATGGCTACTCGCTGTTTCTTACGAACGATGCTGTTGTGCTGGCGCTCGGCAAGGCCGGCGCTGAGACAGACTCAATCCGGATGAGGGTGGCTGGCAGGCCTGAGAACCGAAACGGCGTGCCGATGATCTCCCCGGCGACCGGTGAAGCGGAGTTGCCCGGCAAGGTGAATTACTTCATCGGCAATGATCCGGCAAAGTGGCGGACCGGCATACCGGCTTATGCAAAAGTTCGCTATAGCTCTGTCTATCCGGGCGTGGATCTGGTCTACTACGGAAATCAGCGGAAGTTAGAGTATGACTTTGTAGTAACTCCCGGCGCGAACCCTGCTCAGATCCGGTTGGAATTCGTGGGTGCAAGCAAGATTCGAATCGTCGCTGGGGGAGATTTGATTCTTACCGGCGCTCTCGGACAGGCCGTTTTTCATAAGCCTGTGGTGTACCAGGATGAAAACGGTCAGCGCAAGCCAATCACTGGCGGCTTCACGCTGCTGGCCGGGAATACAGTTGGTTTTTCGTTGGGAAGCTACGACCGCACTCGCCCTCTCATCATCGATCCGGTGCTGGCTTATTCCACATACCTTGGCGGAGCAGGATCGAATGGCCACGGCGATCAAGGCAATGGAATCGCCGTGGACACCGACGGGAGCGCCTATGTGGTGGGAACGACATTTTCAACCGATTTTCCTGTGACCGGCGGAGCCTTCCAAGCGACGAACAATGCGACACTGAAAGCTCACGGCCCCACGGTATTTGTCAGCAAGCTGAATTCCACGGGAACAGCGCTCGTCTTTTCGACTTATCTCGGCGGATCGGCCAGCGATTACGGTTATGGGATCGCGCTTGATGCAAAGCGTGACATATATATAACGGGAGCTACCTCTTCGGCGGATTTCCCCATCACCTGCGCGGCGCTTCGGAGCACGAACGATCAAGCCGCCAGCGGCACAACGACCGGGTTTGTGACGAAGCTGTACTCATCGGGCGGGACCCTGGGGTATTCGACTTTTCTGGGCGGAAAAGGCATCAACGCCAGCAACACTGAGGTGGCCGAAGCGATTGCCGTGGACGCTTTGGGCAACGCCTATGTTACCGGATACACCTCATCCTCCTATTTTCCGGCGACGAAGGGAGCGTTTCAGACGAGCCTTGCCGGAGGCAGAAATGCATTTGTAGCCAAGGTCAATCCCCATGCCAGCGCGCTGGTCTATGCCACGTTTCTCGGAGGAGGCGGCGATGACTATGGAAATGCAATCGCCATTGACAATGCCGGCGATGCCTATATAACCGGGGCCACAACTTCGACAAATTTTCCGGTGACCAGCGGGGCCTTCCAAACATTGAGCAAAGGGACGAACGCATTTGTGACGGAGTTGAACCCGGCGGGAACGGACGAAGTCTATTCGACCTATCTGGGCGGCAGCGGCGGAGATTCCGCGCAAGCGATCGCGCTTGATAGCAACGGATATGCGTATATCGCCGGCAATACTGGTTCAAGCGACTTCCCTGTTACTTCGGGTGTCGTGGAGCCGGCCGGCGTCTTTAATTATGCGCCGGGAAGTTTTGTGACCAAACTGAACCCGGGTGGCTCTTCGCTTGCTTATTCGACATTTTTGGATGGGCAGGCAACGAGCGCGGGTGGGCTGGCCATTGACAGCGCGGGAAACGCGTACATCGCTGGAAACGCGCTGCCATCGAACGTAGGATATTACACCGGCTTTGTGGAGACGCCGGATGCGCTGCCGACACCTTCCTCTGGAGGCAATTCTGTGTTCCTGGTCAAACTTGATCCCCTGGCCTCTGTGCTGAATTACGCAACGCTGCTGGGGGGCGCCTCCAACGACAGCGCGAATGCCATTGCACTGGACGCGGCGGGAAATGTCTATTTGACCGGGTATGCCAATTCGATTGATTTTCTCACCACCGGAGAGGCTTATCAAAGCAAGAACAATGCGGCGGCGATTGGAAGCAGCAATGCCTTCGTCAGCAAATTCGCGCTGCAATCGGCAGCCAATCAGACCAGCTACCCGGTTATCCCCGCTGGTACGATTCCTGTCCCGATAACGCTCTCGTCGCCCGACTCGGATGTCGGCTGCGTACCAGGGGACGATCCGGAATGGTATATCGACATTGATGTCGCCTTAGAGTCTGGGTTCAATGGCCCTCCGCCCACGGGAACGTTGAGCTTCTCTTCCTCGGAAGACTACTTTGACCCTTCACCCTTCGGATTTTCTGGCCAATGGGGCGGAGCGGCTAGTACAGGCGTATCTTGGTGGGGGCCCGTCGTCCCCAGCTGCCCGGATGAAATTTTTTGGACCGGCACGTATAGCGGCGACTCGGTTTACCAGAGTGCGAGTGTTTCTGGCGATACGCCGTGTACTGAATTCCTTTGTTCGCCGAGTGGCTCAGAGGATGCCAAGCCTGCGAAGCAGAAGGACGCATTGCAAATCCAGAATCGCTCTCCAAAGGCGAAATGGTCGAGCCGCATGGAACTCGTATCGAGTCCGACGCCAGACGGTCGGACTCTAACCCTTTCTACTCCTCCGAGGCTAACCATCCAAGCGCCGAAGTTCATCCCGCTGCCGCCCGGCGCGCAATCCACTAATGGACAAGAGGCGCCGGCCTCAGTCAATGAAGCAGCACAAGCCTGTATCGAGCCTGTGGCGCCTCTGACCGTGATTGTGCTGCCTGTAACCGCATCGCGGCTCTATGGAGCGGCCAACCCCAGCTTTACAACTACTCTGACCGGCTTGCTCTATGGCGATACGGTGAATGTAACTCCAACAACCACGGCGACCCCCGCGTCTTCGGTTGGCTTCTATCCCGTGTCGGCTACGGTGAGCGGCGGGGAAACAGGAAAATACGCCGTCACGGTGGAAGATTCCACGCTGCAGGTGAAACCCGCCATGCTGACCCTTATTGCCAAAAGCGAAGCAATCACTTATGGACAGTCGCCAGCACTGCCCTTGCAGTATTTTTTCAACGGTCTTCTCAATGGGGACACGGCGAGCGTGGTCTCCGGCTCACCGGTGTTATCGACCACAGTAACTTCAACTACGCCGGTCGGCAACTATCTCATTAGCGCGCAGCCGGGTACGCTCACAGCAGAGAATTACAAGATAGGCACCATCGGCCCGCAAGCCGGCACCGGCGCTGTGCGCGTCTACAAAGCCCCGCTGACGGTAACTGCGAATTCGGTGACGATGACCGAAGGAGGAACGGTTCCAGCTTTGACGTACACGATTACCGGATTCGTGAATGGCGAAAATGCAAGCGTGGTGAGCGGCACGGCGTCGCTTTCGACCACGGTCACTTCAGGTACGCTGGTGGGCGAGTATCCGATCAGCGTCGATGTGGGGCCACTCTCGGCGGAGAATTACTATTTTGTGCCCGCCGTGCATGGAGGCGTGGTGATTGTTGTGAAGTAGCACGGACCATAACTTGCCTGATTGACCACTTTCAGGGTTTCTGGCTGAGTTCAAAGGTCAGGTGTTCTGGAGCGAGGGAGCGGAGGAAATCTGTTGCATCGAAGGCCTGGCCCGGTGCAAGAGCACCTCTGGCGCGGGTTCGCCCGTCCATAATCCGCTGGACGGCCTCGACGACGAGCGGCGCGGTGAAGGCATAGATGTCTTGTCCTCGCGCGGTTGCCCGGCGGGTGCTGCTTCCGTTGCGGAGAACTACGTCGACCAGGAAGGTCTGCGCCGAGCGTCCTCTTTCGTCTATCGCGGCTGGCGGAGGAGTGACGGAATCGCGGAGATCGCGAAGCGGCCTGTTGTTGAGATAGGTGCGAAGGCGCGTGGCGCGCAAGTGGTGGGCAATGAGCGGAACCTCAGAAAAGGGAAGCTCACTGACATCCTGGCGGCCAAATGGCTCAGGAAAATCCCAGAAAGATTGCGGCGCGGGTTGCGCCAGCGGGGCGAGTTTTCCCTCTTCGATGACCAGGCGACGGACTGTGTTGCGCTGGCCGGTAATCCGCGTACCTGGCGTGGGATGCCAGCTATCGAGCGCAATGCCGATGTGGATCTCAACGATCTCGTCTGGGGAATCCCAATCGCCCAGGGCGGCCGTGGCCAGGAGATCGGCAAAACCTCCGTAGAAGCCCATCGCCGGAAGGAAGACTACGCCGGCGTCGGCTGCGGCACTCCCGAATCTGTCGAATATGCCTTGCGCGCTCGGCTGCTCAGCTGAGACGTCGATGTAGTGGATGCTGGTACGCAAGGCCGCTGCCGCCACGGCCTCGGCCGTGTCCAGAAATGGGCCAGCGCAGTTGATGACCGCGGCAGCGTCGGCGAGAGAGCGGTCGAGGGAGGCAGGATCGTCGATGGAGGCGATTCTGACCAGAATGCCTCTTGCCTGAAACCCCGCCTCTGTCATCTTTGCGCTGTCACGGCCAATGGCTATCGGCGTAAAGCCGCTGTGCAGCAACTGGGTGACGATGAACCGTCCTGTGTGCCCGGAGGCGCCGAAGACGGCGATTGTTCGGCCATGCCCTGCGGTATCCGATAAAGTGCTCATTTTCTCTCCAGCGATTATCTGCCTTATGATACAGACCTGTCTGTTTCTTGTAGAATACAGACAGGTCTGTGCCGAGTCAAGATCGGATGCTGTGAAAATCTTCACAGGAGGTCTGAAAATGTCAGCGAATCCTAGAAGCGCCAGTGCAGGCGATGAAAACGGCAACGCAGACGAGGTGAGGGAGCGGATTCTGCGGACGGCGTCGACGCTCTTCTATTATCGGGGCGTACGGGCTGTCGGCGTTGACCTGGTGGTTGAAGAGGCCGGGGTAGCCAAGACAAGCCTTTATCGTTACTTCCGCACCAAGGACGACCTGATCGCCGCGTTTCTTGCGCGCGAAGACGAGGATTTCTGGAGTAGCTGGAACCGCTGTGCAGAGCTTCACAGGGCCGATGCCGCGGCTGAACTGGAGGCGCACTTCGATTGGATCGCCGAGCGGGTGGGGCGGCCAAATTATCGCGGGTGCCCGCAACTGAACGTCGCGGCGGAATTTCCGGACCTGGACCACCCGGCCCGTAGGGTAGCCACTGCTCACAAGCAGGAACTTCGGCGGCGGCTCAAGGGGATTGCCGAGCGGCTGCGCGCGGAACGCCCGGAGGAACTGGCGGCGCAGTTGTCGCTGCTGATCAACGGAGCATTCGTGAGTTCGCAGGTTCTTGCTCCCGGCGAGGCCGGTCCGCTTTTGCAGGCCGCTGCACGTGCTCTGGTTGCTGCCGGCCGCAAGCAATAGTTACTGAGAACCGGGACTGAGGGGTTGCAGGTTTCAGGAAAGGAACTGGGGTTGCAGGTTCAATGACTGCACAAGCATAGATCCGGGTAGCTGTCTTCAATCGGGGAGGCGCACTCCTCAATCCATCTCACCTCATCGGTGATGACCGGCCCGACGGATAAACTGGCCAATTGCCGAAAGACATCCTCGGGGAAGGCCTTCACCCGTTCTGTCAGATCCTTCAACAAATCCTCGATATACCCCTGATCGCGATCAGAAATTTGCTGCCTGAGAGCAGAGTGGGCGTACAGCTTGAGGCCCGCGCCGTCCTTGAGCGCGAGCAGGATGACGACTCCCTCCGTCGAATCGATCATCGCCCCCGGGCGCAGATATTTGACTGTGCAAAGCTGCACGTTCGAACCGGAGGTTGCCTCTTGCCAAATGCCGGTCATGGCTTCCCTCAGCGCCCAGATCTATATGCAGGATGAAATTAACAGCGCTTCTCAACAGAATAGGGTCTGAGATTCGGCTCGTAAAGGATTCAAAGCTCAAACGCCCGGCTTCAGTAACCCATTCCTCGGGCAAACCGCCCACAATTTTCGCGAGCTGCGCCAGATCCAGGGACTGAATTCTATTCACAATATCATCCGCATCGCGTGCGCTGGCAAGTGCGTAGATGCGGGGATCCAGATATCGGGAAGCAAGAAAGCTTGGGCAATCTACTCCATGCGCGCCACCAAAGAGATGGCCATGATCGATGAAATATGCGCCGAGCCGCATTGATTTCCGTTGCAGGAAAAGCGTCTGGCGGTTATCTGTGTGTCCACACAGCGCATCGATAACCCAGACGGTCCAAAAATCCCGGCGGTTGGAGATCCGGATAAAACTCCGCTGTGGCAGAAGTTCAAAAAGGCCGGAATTTCTCGTACAGAGAAACCGCGAGCCGAAACACCATCCAGCCTGCGGTTTGAGGCGCCCATCTTCCGTTTCCATCCAGCAGGAGGGGTTGCGCTCAATAAACTCCTCCGTGACATAGACAGGACGCCATTCCGGAGTCGGCAGGCCGGCAAGGGTGAACAGCGCCGTTCCAACCGCCTCGTTGAAGAGCACGTTGGGGCCTTGCAAGTTGTTGAGAAATTTGACGACGTAGAAAAATCCGTCGTTCGCGCGCACCAGGATCGGCTGTGATCCTCCGCGCAATTTTCGCATGTGGAGCAGAGCTTCAACATCTTTGCCCAGTTCCATCTCTCCCCCAAATATCTCAAGACATGTCGTAGACACACGTGCAGCGCTTGGATGCCAGGGGTGAAAAAACCAAGGTGATCATTACAGCATTCAAAAAAGGTTGCGGCCCCAACAGAAAGATCGTCGGATCCCGCGAATTCAAAGTTACGTTGTTCTTTTGTTGATTGGATTGTCTTAATTGAGAGGAAACATTGTCAACATAAATCGCTTATTTCAGGCAAGTGAATGTTGAAAATAGAGAAATAATCTGTGGAAAACCTTCTGGAACGACAATATGAACCACTTTATGGTCAAATTTGCCCATTGAAGTTTGTGAGCAGTGTGCAAAACTGCCAGAGGCGTTGTTGAAACCGGGAATTCATGGGGTTGCATCCTGGGGGTCATGCGCGCCCGCTGGTGCGATACCACTCGACGGTGCGACGGAGGCCTTCTCGGAAATCGACAAGCGGCTGGTAGCCGAGGAGTTCGTTGGCGAGGGCGATGTCGGCGAGAGAGTCGCGGATGTCGCCTTTGCGCTCATCAACATAAGTGGGATCGCCGCTGTAGCCGGTGAGTTCCCTGAGGATTGCGAAGGTCTCATTGAGGGTGATCCGCGTGCCGGTGGCGGTATTCATTACCCGGCCGGAGACTTTTTCTGCCGGGGCCGAGGCAGCCAGCAGATTGGCGTGGACGACGTTATCTATATAGGTGAAATCGCGGCTCTGTTCGCCGTCACCGTAGACTATCGGCGGCTGCGCGTCAGAAGAGTGCGGCGCGGCAAGCATCCTGCGGCAGAAGATGGCCAGTACGCCGGAGTAGTGCGAGGTGGGGTCCTGGTAAGGGCCGAAGACGTTGAAATAGCGCAGGACGACCGTCTCAAGGCCATAGACGCGTGCGAAGGCGCGCATGTAGTGCTCACCGGCGAGCTTGGCGACGGCGTAGGGCGATATAGGGTTGGGCAGCATCTGCTCGTGTTTGGGGAGGGTGGGTGTATCTCCGTAGGCCGAAGACGAGCCGGCGTAGACGACGCGGCGAACACCGGCGGCGCGCGCGGCTACGAGCAGGTTCAGCGTTGCATCGACACAGTTGACGTTGGTGGCGACGGGATCGGCGACGGAGCGGGGAACGGAGGCCAGTGCCGCTTCGTGGAAGACGATCTCTATTCCGTCACAAGCTCGTGTGCAGGCGGCCGGATCGGCCAGATCGCCTTCGATGAACTCCATTGCTTCGAGTCCAATGAGGTTGGCGCGCTTGCCGGTGATGAAGTTGTCAATGCCGCGCACACTCTCGCCACGCGCCAGCAATGCCGCGGCAATGGAGCGGCCAATGAATCCTGCAGCGCCGGTAACCAGATACTTTGCCAAGTCTTACTCCGTTCAGTGCATTCTGCTGGGTGCAACAACCCCATGGATTAGGATACTAGAGCGCTGTTCGTACGCCAGCGGGTGGTAGCGCAGGAGTATCAATTGAAGGGCGCGCGGTAACATCGCCACGAAATCGGTTTTCGGTTCTATTTCTGCTCCGGCGATTTATCGAAGACTATTCCGGAAATGCACGGAACCTATGGACGAACAGCATACCCGCCTTTGTCTGCTAGGCCAACATTGCCGACGATCCAATGTACCTTGCCGTCGATAGTGAAGAAAACCTGAACTCGCTTGTCTTTGATCTCGTTGTCAATCACACCATCAGGTTTCTCAAAGTAGTAAAAGAATTCATATCCAGTGCATGGGCGCCATGGCTCCATTGGGATATCTTCCTGCTCGAAATCTGGTAGACCAAATGCTTCAATGACATCCTTCTTCGAAGAACCCACCTCAACCTGGTCGTAATTGTTTTTCACTCGTCGAAGTCTTTCCTTTGGTGCAGCGTAGGGGAATTTTACTGTTTGAACCCACTGTTGATACGTCCTAAGCTCTTTGTCGTGTGGGCAAGCGGGATCTCCTTCTTGGTGCGACTTGACGGCATTATCGAATACAAATGTAAGCGATATTACGGATATGGTTGCAAAGGCGATAGCGATGATGGCGATAATTATTAAAAGACGCATTTGTATGGTCAATAACCCAAGATTCAACAGTACAGATAGACGCGTCCCGAACACACCGCGCTCGGGGAGACTGTATCGGAAGCGCTCCGAGGTGGGCAACTACGCTCCCTCCTCAGCTCGCTCGGAGTGAATATGAGTCCCTATAAACGCCTTTTTGGCTGCCTATATCCGTGAAGTCGACGGCCCGGAAACGGCACCACCACCCGCCAGCCGCAGGCACCGATTACACTGGAGCTGTGAAAGCCTCTGCCGACCTCGCCCAGCCCAGCCGCAAGGAGTTTCTCTCGCTTGCGAAGGAACACACGCTTGTTCCCGTTTGCCGCACATTGATTGCCGATCTGGAGACCCCGGTCTCGGCGTTTTTGCGCGCGGCCTGGCCGGAGCGCGAGTGTTTTCTGCTGGAGTCTGTAGAGAATGGCGAACAGGTGGGCCGGTACACCTTTATCGGCCTCGCTCCGTCGAAGCGGATTGTGGCTCGCGGACGGCAGATCGCCATTACTGAAGGCAAGAAGACGGTTCGCATGGAGGATGACATTTTTGATGTGCTGCGGCGCGCATTGAGCGGCCACAAGCCGGCGCGGCTAAAGGGGCTGCCGCCGTTTACCGCTGGAGCCGTGGGCTTTTTTGCTTACGATGCGGTGCGCCAGATTGAGCGGCTGCCGGAACTGGCGGCGGATGAACTGGGCGTTCCGGACGCGTGTTTGCTCTTCTTCGATGAAGTACTGGCCTTTGATCATGTGCGCAAGGAGATCTGGCTGGTGGTGACCGCGGATGTATCGCACGGCAAGCCGGCGGAGGCCTATGCGAAGGCGGTGCAGCGGCTGAACAAGCTGGAAAAGCGGCTGGCGCAGCCGCTGCCCAAGCTGCCCAGGCTCAAAGACAAAGGCAAGTTCAAGGTGACGCATCGCAGCACCAAGAAGCAATTCCTGGCGACGGTCGAACGCACGAAGCAGTACATTGCCGCCGGGGATATTTTCCAGGCGGTGCTGTCACAGCGCTTTGACATGGAACCGGGAGTCGATTCCTTCCAGGTCTATCGCGCATTGCGCACGGTGAATCCCAGCCCATATATGTTTTTTTTGCGCTTCACGCCGGAAGGCGCCCTTGGCGGACGGCCCAATGCTGCAAAGAGTTCAGCGAAAAAGAAAAAAGGGTCGGAGACCCCCCTTGAGCTGGCGGGGTCGTCGCCGGAGCTGCTTGTTCGTGTGCATCAGGGCAAGGTGGAGTACCGTCCTATCGCCGGGACGCGCCAGCGCGGGGCGACGGAGGCGGAAGACCAGCGGTTGGCCGATGAGATGATGTCCGACGAAAAGGAGCGCGCAGAGCACGTGATGTTGGTGGATCTGGGCCGGAACGACGTAGGCCGGGTGAGCGAGTTCGGCAGCGTCAAGGTGGACAAGCTGATGTTCGTCGAGCGCTACTCGCATGTAATGCATATTGTGAGCAGCATTGAGGGCAGGCTCAAGCCGGAACTCTCCGCGGTAGACGCGCTGCGGGCTTGCTTCCCGGCAGGAACGCTGAGCGGCGCGCCCAAGGTGCGGGCGATGGAGATTATTGAAGAGCTGGAACCGGCGCGGCGCGGCGCCTATGGCGGAGCGGTTCTGTATGCGGACTACTCGGGTAATCTCGACTCCTGTATTGCGATTCGCTCGATGCTGGCCTCAGGCGGCAAGGGCAGTGTGCAGGCAGGGGCGGGGATTGTGGCTGATTCGGTGCCCGAGCTGGAGCATCAGGAGTCCATCAATAAGGCCAGCGCGGTGATTCGCGCGATTGAGCGGGCGCGGGAGATGTAAATATCAAAGCCTGCTTGCCGACATTGATGCGGAGTTTGTTCGTTAATTTCCCCAGGCAGCACGCTTCCAAAACGGCTGACTGTTGGAAAGCTGCGCGGCGGCGATCAGGAAGACAATTCCGAAGACAAAGACTCCCGGCGCGACTGCCCAGCGCGCCTCGATCAGATCCATACAGGTGTCCAGCAACTGAATGAATCCTACGATTACCATTAGGTTGGCGAGCGCGCGTTTTGCATTCATGACCAGCAGCGTAACGAGCATGAACGCAAGAGCCAGATTGCGCGATGCCAGGTAACCCGCGTAGATATGCACCGCTCCGTTGATTTCATCGTGCGGCGATACCAGCATTGCGGGATGAACGATCGCTATGATCGCGCCCATTGCACACAGGAATGCACCGAAGAGGACTACGATCCGCAGCCACCAGGCGATTGAACCCGGCTGGCCGGGCGACTTGCTTTGAAGCGCTTGGGAAGAATGTTGAACGACGTTTTGAGCCACTGGAAGCTCCTCTCGCGCCATTGTGCTCAGGCGCATGTTGAGAGGTACGGCGCGATGAACGCCCAGGTTCCGCGAGCCAGGCTGTTTATTCCTATTCGGGGCTTGGTTAATAGAAAGACTTGATCTCATTTGTACTGGGCGCGCCGTAGAGCAATACTGCCACGCGATAGGTGGTGAAGGAGCCGTTCCCTCCTTGGGGCGCGCAACTGCCGACAGATGCCTGCTTGTACTCTCCGGAGGCCAACGTATTTACCAATTCCTGAGGCAGGTGGGCCAGATCCGCCTGTTGCCAGCGAAAGACAAAGCGCGGCTGGGGACCGGAGAGGGAACGGGGTAATCCGCGGTCCAGGGCGCAGGCGGCGCGCGCGCCCGTGGGATTATTCAGAATCGTCATCCCGTTGGCTTGCAGATTACGGGCGACGGCGGCTTCAATCTGCGCCTGCGTCAGCACGGCAACGGCGCGGGAGTAGTCGGCCACGGCATAGATTGTGTTGCGGCCAGCTACCAGAGCGATGCCGACGCGGTTTACCTCAGGGTTGAGCAGGTTGGCGCGGTGTCCAGGCGAGCTCATCCAGGCATCATGAATTGTGGCAGCATCCCAGGCACTGGCGACATTCTCCTCGACCAAACTGAAGTGCGCCCCAGCGGCTCCAGCGCGCTCGGTCAGGTCGGGCTCGCCCGTGTAGCGGTGGGAGATATTGCCCGCGGCGGCCATGCGCAGGCAATGTTTTTGTGCAGCCTCAGCCAGTGCAGCGTCCCACTCAAGCGGCCCAGCTCCAACTGCTGCACGGGCCTCGTTTGCCAGTCTGAGTAACAACTGCGCGTCGGGCTGGAGAGGTTTCTGTGGACGACTGCTCTGAGCGAAGCCGTAGGGCGCAAAAGCCAACAGCAGCCCCGCGAACGACAGCGCCGAACTCGCCCTAAAAATCCGCATATCTGATTCAACCCCAACCGGACAGGCTTGTCGCGGTATTCTTGCATTGCCGATGGGATTTTTCAATTCCAGTTTCATCCACAGTGCCGGGAAGGGAATGCGCAGTCAGCCGCTGGCCGTCGCCGGAGTGCTGCTGCTGGCTGGGTTTCTGCTGGCCGGGCTGACTGCACCGTGGCTTGCTCCGCAGAATCCTGCGGCCATTGATCTGATCCATCGGCTGCAGGCCCCCTCGATGGCGCATTGGGCGGGAACCGATGAGCTGGGCCGCGATATTCTCTCGCGCCTGCTGTGGGGCGCGCGGCTGTCGCTGGCAGTTTCAGTCAGCGTAGTGGCTGTTTCGCTGGCGCTGGGGCTGGCGATCGGGGGACTCGCAGGTTACCTGGGCGGCTGGATCGATATTGCTCTGACTACGTTTGCGATGAATACCTTTCTGGCGCTGCCGGGGATTCTGCTGGCCATTGCCTTCGCGGCTTTTCTTGGGCCGGGATTTACCAATTTGGTGCTAGCGCTGGCCGTCGGTGGCTGGGCGGGATATGCGCGGCTGGTGCGCGCGCAGGTTATGGTAGTCCGCGACCGGGAATATGTGGATGCGGCTCGAGCGCTGGGGGCCAGCGGGTTGCG
>Ga0181519_10001909_pt1 | contig 18033 bp, 12 predicted proteins | sample PEATcosm2014_Bin_26_FD_121102 | JGI IMG/M metagenome (GOLD analysis project Ga0181519, IMG submission 121102) | Peatland microbial communities from MTU Mesocosm Facility, Houghton, MI, USA - PEATcosm2014_Bin02_10_metaG | ecosystem: Environmental > Terrestrial > Soil > Wetlands > Peat | place...
AACCGCCGCCCGGTGGAAAACCGCGGCATCAATTACGCGCTCATCGAGGGTTATCACAACTCGTTGATGAAAGGGCGCTATCCGGTCTGCTGCCTGTTTCTCGAAATTAATCCGGCGGCGGTGGATGTGAACATTCATCCCGCCAAACGCGAGGTGAAATTCCACCGCGAATATGAAGTGCGGAAACTTGTTGCCCAGGCCGTGCAGGCCGCGCTGCTGGCCTTTCACTCCGAGCCGGCAAAAATGGTTTCAACCGCCAAGCCGCCGGACGTGCCGGATGAATTGATAATTGCGCCGGAACCTGCCGCGTCCATCCTGCCGGGTTTTGTTGAAACGCTGAAACCGCCGCCGGCGGCTCCGGCGCAAATGCCGCCCGCTGCGCAACCGCCTTTGAAAATGGGCTTTTCGACAGCGCCCACACCGGCGCCGCAACCGTCAATTTTAAGTCCGGCATCAATGCCGGGACCCAATCCGCAATCCGCAATCCGCAATCCGCAATTGCCAACGCCGCTGCTCAACATCCCGCTCCGCCTCGTCGGCGTCGTCGGCAAACTGTATGTGCTGCTGGAATCCGACCGCGGACTCGTGCTGCTGGACCAGCATGCGGCGCACGAGCGGATTTTGTTCGAGCAGATGCTGAACCGGCTGGAGCAAAACGGCTCGACGCCTTCGCAAAAATTATTGCTGCCGGAAACCATCGAGCTGCCGCCGCGCGACGCGCTGTTTTTGCGCGAGCAGCTTGCCGCGCTCACGCGCCTCGGCGTCGGCTTGAGCGAATTTGGCGAACGGACGTTTCTGCTCGACGCGCTGCCGCCGTTCGTCAAGGTCGCCGACCCGCGCCGGTTTGTGTTCGACCTCGTGGACGAACTGCGCGCCGCCGGCCGCGAGGTGAATCTCGCGCGGCTCGGCGAACTCACCGTGGCCAAGACCGTCTGCCGCCATGCGGTGAAGGCCAACGACCCGTTGAGCGGCGCGGAACTGGAAAAGCTCGTCGAGGACTTGCGCCGCTGCGCGATGCCCTACACCTGTCCGCACGGCCGTCCGACACTGATTGAAATGAATTACCGCGAGTTGGAGAAAAAGTTTGGGCGGACGCCATAAAAATAGAGTCTTCAAGTCAGTTATGCATGAATGGCGCGGCTGGAGAACATGAGGTTGCAGATCACCGCGCGCAAGGAACATGGTTGAAAGCGAGGTGCCCTGCATATTCTGCCAGGCGGCGGTCCAGCTTTGAAGCTGGACGTTCACGACAGCCCGTGCAAATGTATCCCCCAAGAAACGCATCCCCCCAAGGCAAAATTCTTGAGGGGAAGGCCGTTGCCGGCTGTTAATCAAATTGATTTGTGAACCAACCAAAAAATTAAAACATGAAATTGCCCCTGATTTTTCGTTTAATGCCGGTGGCGGGTTTGCTGCTGCCGGTTGCGCGTCTGTTCGCCGGCTCTTTGCCCATGCCGCTGGTCATTTCGTCCGGCTGGCAATTGCAGTCCGCCGCTCAAGTTGCGCAACCGGGCAATGAAATCGCGCAAACCACCTTTCAATCTGCCGGCTGGTATCCCGCCACCGTCCCGGGAACGGTGCTGGCGACCCTGGTTGACAACCAGGTTTACCCAGAGCCGCTCTACGGGGAAAACAATCGGCCCGATAAAATTCCGGACAGCCTTTGCCGGACGTCCTGGTGGTATCGGACAACGTTTCTGGTGCCAAAAAATTACGCCGGTGAAAACATCTGGCTCAATTTTGATGGGATCAACTATTCCGCCGAGGTGTGGGTCAACGGACAAAAAATCGGCAATCTGCGCGGCGCGTTCGCCCGAGGTGTTTTCGATGTTTCTTCCGTCGTGATTCCGGGAAAAACTGCGGCGCTGGCAGTCCTCATTTCGCCGCAGCCGCACCCCGGCGAACCGCACGAACACACGTTGGCGAACGGCATGGGCGGCAACGGCGGGATTACGGCCATTGACGGCCCGACGTTCCTTTGCACGCTGGGCTGGGACTGGATTCCCGCCATCCGTGACCGCGACAGCGGCATCTGGCAGAAAGTGTGGCTTTCCGCAACTGGTCCGGTGGTGCTCAAGGATCCGCTGGTGACCAGCGACCTGCCGTTGCCGAAGTTGGACACGGCAGACCTGACCGTGCAGGCCACGCTGGAAAACGTCACGGATCAGCCGCAAAAAGGCTGGTTCAAAGGAATGTTCGGCCAGGTGGCTTTTGAAACGCCGGTGGCGCTGGCGGCCCACTCTTCGCAAATGATTTTGCTCGATCCTAAAAACATGCCGCAACTACAGGTCAAGCAGCCGCGGCTCTGGTGGCCAAACGGATATGGCCCGCAAAATCTATACAAATTGCACCTGAGTTTCGAAATGGCCGGCGCGGTTTCCGACCAGCGCGACGTGACTTTCGGCATCCGCAAGATCACTTATTCCGTTCCCGATTCCGAGAACTTGACGGTGTCGGTTAACGGCGTCCGCATTTTCTGCAAAGGCGGCAACTGGGGCATGGATGAAGCCATGAAGCGAATTCCCCGCGAACGACTGGAGGCGCAGATTCGCCTGCATCAACTGGCCAATTACACGTTCATCCGCAACTGGGTCGGCCAGAGCACCAGCGAAGATTTTTATGATCTCTGTGACCAGCATGGGCTGCTGCTGTGGGACGAATTTTTCCAGCCGAACCCCAGCGACGGTCCCAACGTGGCGGATGCGGAGCTTTATATCGCCAATGTGCGCGAAAAAATTCTTCGCTTTCGCAACCATCCCTCCATCGCCATCTGGTGTGCCCGCAATGAAGGTTTTCCGCCAAAGGAAATTGATGCCTCGCTTCGCAAACTGATGGCCGAACTGGAACCCGTCCGGCTTTACCAACCCAGCTCCACCGATGGCCGCGGAGTGCGCTCCGGTGGACCGTATTACTGGCGCCCACCGCAGGAGTTTTACCAATTTGGTGCCGAGGAGGCTTTTAAGACGGAACTGGGCAGCGTCTCTATTCCGACCTTGGAATCCATTCACGGCATGATGCCGGAGAAAGATTGGGAAGTCATCAATGATGATTGGGCCGAGCATGACCTTGCCAAAGGCGCGCAGCATGGCGATGAATATCCTCGCGTTATCGGTGACCGCTACGGCCGGTTGGCGAATCTGGCGGATTTTGTCCGCAAGGCCCAGCTGGCCAACTACGAGGCGTTCCGCGCGATGTATGAAGGCCGCAACGCCGAGCTCTTCAAGCCCTGCACGGGTGTGATCACCTGGATGAGCAATCCCGCGCAGCCCAGCTTCGTCTGGCAGCTCTACCATCACGATCTGGAACCGAACGCGTCATTTTTTGCGGTCAAAAAAGCGTGTGAACCCGTTCACATCCAGTTGAATCAAGCGGACTGGGAAGTGGAAGTCATCAACAACCTGCCCGTTCCCCTGCAACAGGCCCGCGCCCGGCTCACGGTTTACAACCTCGATGGCTCGCTGGCGTATCAACATGAATTCGCGGTCAATGCCGCGCCCGCCGCGGAAACCGGCCTCGGCTTGGTTGAGTGGCCGGCGAACCTTTCGCCCGTTCATTTCGTCAAGCTCGAATTGCACGACGAAAGCGGCCGGCTGATTTCAGACAACTTTTACTGGCGCGAACTGCCGGCGCAAATAAACAATTTGCAGGCATTGGAAACCATGCCCGCGGTGACATTGGAAGCCGGGGTCGCCCGCCGCGATGCTGATGGCAAATGTTCCTTCACAGTCACGCTGCATAATCCGACGTCGAAAGTGGCGCTGATGACGCATCTCCAACTGCGCCGCCAGGATTCGGGCGACCGCGTGCTGCCAGTGTATTATACGGACAATTACATTTCGTTCGTGCCGGGTGAGACCAGAACGGTCACGATTGAAGCCGCCGAATCCGCGTTAAAAGGACATCCGGCAGCAGTTGTGGTTGATGGCTGGAATGTCGCGGTCAAACCGTTTGCATCCGCCGGGGCGGTGGTGGCCCTGAATGAAGCCGCACAAGTCAATCATTGGCCGGTCACAGGTCTGCCGGTTGTCTCCAGCAAGCCCCGTTAGCACCACACAACAACCAATTGGGCGTAGTGTGAGACGCGGGCGTTTCGCCCGCGCTCAAATTCCGCCGGTCACCGGATTTTTCCCGGCGTTGGCTTTGCTTTGCGGCCAGAATGGTTTGCGGAAGGCATCGGTGAAATTGTAGCCGTTTTGAAAATCGTCGCGCGTGTCCTTTTCGGTTTTCGCCAGCAGGCCGCTCTCGACCATGTTGAAAACAATGTCGCCGAAGTCGCGGCTGTTTTTCACGCCCCATTCCTCCAGCACGGTCATGGTCATCGGGCCGTATTGCTGGAGCGCGAACTGCCGGATCCCGTCGAGCAGCTCCTGGCCGGTGACATGGCGGACGGTGCCTTTATTTTCCCGGCTGACGAGTTTTTGCGTGAAGTCGAGCGCCTCGCGGGTGAAAAGATAGGCGTCTCGCGCAAACCGCGGGTCGTGCGCGAGTATTTTCTCCAGCACCTCATCAAAATTGACTTCTTGCATATCAGGGTTTGACCGGCTGCACGGTTGCCGATGGCGGATGGGCGGCACGATACGTTTTCACCGCCAGGCCCGTCAGCAACAATCCTAAAACGACACACAGAACCAGCTGCTCCTGTTTCGTCAGGTAATTCACACCAGCATTGTAGCGGAAAATCATGTGACGGCAATGATCTCTTGTTCCCAATGTCCGCCGGCCCGGAAGCCTGAGCGGTTGCAGTCAAAGGACACGGCAATGCGCCCAGGCTTTGGCCTTGCGACGATGGCTCAATCATTTTAGTCTGCTCACCTCAATGGCTGCCATCGGACGTTTCCAGAAAGACGAAGAAATTTTCCACGCCAAAGTGGTGGAGGGTGAATTGTTCCGGCTGCATGGCGACGTTTTTGGCTCACCCACCTTCGACCGCTGGCCCATGCTGCGCAAAGGCGTCAAGACACTCGTGCCGGTCGTGCCAGGCAAGATCATCGCCGTCGGCATCAATTACCTCGACCACGCGCGCGAGATGGGCCGCGAGCTGCCCAAGGAGCCGCTCATCTGGTTCAAGGCCGCCACGTCGCTGCTGCCGGACGGCGGCAAGATTGAAATTCCGTTTCCGCAGCACCGCACGGATTTCGAGGCGGAACTTGCCATCGTCATCGGACGCAAAATCCGCAGCGTTTCGCCCACGCAGGCGTCGCGCTACATTTTCGGCTACACGCCCGCGCAGGACATCAGCGACCGCACGATCCAAAAAGCCGAGTCGCAATGGGCGCGCTGCAAATCGTTCGACACCTTCACGCCGCTCGGCCCGCTGGTGGAGACGATGATTGATCCCACCGAGCTCAGCATCCAGCAGTTTCAAAACGGCCAGCTCCGCCAGAACTCGAACACGAAGCAGCTTATCTTCAAGCCCGCCGAACTCGTCAGCTTCATCTCGACCAGCATGACGCTGTTGCCCGGCGACGTGATTCTCACCGGCACGCCCAGCGGCGTCGGACCGATTCAATGCGGCGACAAGCTGGAAGTGCGGATTCAGGGTCTCGCGCCGCTGGTGAACACGGTTAAATAAATTTCAACCACCAAGACTCAAAGCAACCGAGAGAAAATTCTTCGTGTCCTGGTGTCTTTGTGGTTAATCTTTCCGCCACATGAAGTGGACACAAACTCTGATTCCGACCCTCCGCGAAGCCCCGGCTGACGCGGAAATCGTTTCCCATAAACTTTTGCTGCGCGCCGGGCTCATCCGCAAGCTGGCGGGCGGCGTTTATACTTTTCTGCCGCTTGGTCTGCGCTCGTTGCGCAAGGTGGAGCGGATCATCCGCGAGGAAATGGATCGTGCGGGTGCGGTCGAAGTGCTGATGCCAGCGCTTCAGCCGAAGGAAATTTGGGAGCAGAGCGGTCGCGCGCAGACCGCCAGCAATGTTTTGTTCAAGGTGAAGGACGGCGCGAACCGTGAGTGGTTTTTAAGCCCGACCGCCGAGGAGGTCATCACCACGCTGGCGGCGAACGAGATCAATTCCTACCGGCAGTTGCCGAAGAATTTTTACCAGGTCAGCGTGAAGTTCCGCGATGAAATCCGCCCGCGCTTTGGCCTCATGCGTGCGAAGGAGTTCATCATGAAGGACGCCTATTCGTTCGACACCACGGACGAGGGCGCGATGGCGGCCTACAAGAAAATGTATGACGCCTACACGCGCATCTTCGCGCGGTGCGGGCTGAAGGCGTTTCCCGTCGAGGCTGATACCGGTGTGATCGGCGGCAATTACTCGCACGAGTTCATGGTGCCCGCCGAGACCGGCGAGAACGAAGTGGCGTTCTGCGATGCCTGCGGTTACGCGGCGAACATCGAAAAGGCGACGAGTGGAATCCCCAAAACGGCGGCGCGCGAAATCGGCGCGGCGATTGAAAAGTTTCCAACGCCCGGTGTTGTGACGATTGATGAGCTAACGAAGAAATTCAATGTTCCTGCAAATCGTCAAATTAAAACGCTGGTTTATATTGCCGACAGCAAGCCGATCATCATTTTGATTCGCGGCGATGACCATCTGAACGAGACGAAACTCATGGCGCGCACCGGTGCGGTCGCCTTGCGTCCCGCGACGCCGGAAGAAATCGTGCCGTTGCTCGGCGCGAAGCCGGGAAGTCTGGGCGCGGCAGTGAAGGTTCCCGCCGATGTAAAAGTTTATGCCGACGAGCGTTTGCACGGCGCGAACGACATGACCACCGGCGCGAACGAGGACGGTTTCCATTTGAAGCACGTCTCCATCGAGCGCGACATTAAGGTGACGGCGTGGTTCGATTTGCGCACTGTCACCGTGGGCGAGCCATGCGCGAAATGCGGCAAGCCACTGAAAATTCGCCGGGCGATTGAAGTCGGCCACGTCTTCAAGCTCGGCACAAAATACAGCGAGAAGCTGAACGCGACGTTCCTCGACGTGGACGGTTCGCGCAAGCCGTCGGTGATGGGCTGCTACGGCATCGGCGTCACACGCACGTTGCAGGCGATCATCGAGCAGAGCAACGACAAGGACGGCATCATCTGGCCGTTGAACGTCGCGCCTTACCAAGTTTGTATCACGCCGCTGGCCGTCGCGCCGGACAGCCAGGCGATGCAGCTCGCGGAAAAATTCTACGCGGAGCTGACGGTGAACGGCGTGGACGTTATTCTCGACGACCGCGACGAGCGGCCCGGCGTGAAGTTCAAGGACTCGGAGCTGGTCGGTTTTCCCATCCGCATCGCGCTCGGCGAAAAATCGCTGGCGAAAGGCGAGGTGGAACTCAAGCCGCGCAACGGTGCAATGCAGGCGGTGAAAATTGACGCCGCCGTGGCGGCGGTTTTGAAGCTGGTGCGGGCGTAAAATGGAAGCCATCCATTTTTTCAATCCACCGGCACCAAGCCACCGTCGGAACGGAACTGATGAACCGCAAAATATCCGAACAGGCGAAATAAGGATGTTGGGGATCTGCGATTCAAATTTTCGCGTATTTCGGGTGTTTCGCGGTTAAAAACCGGCCAATCGAAATGACGACGGCGGCCACCTGCGCCGGCTTGCACCGCTCTGCCAACGCCTCGTTTTCCCCGGCGGCGGTTACGTCTGGGGATTTTTCGTAGTTAATTGTCATTTATGTGGTTAACTGCGGCGGTTTATCGAAAATAAGGCTCCCGCTGTCGTCCGGCAAAGGGATTTTTACGTCTGATAAAGCAAGTCTATCGTTTGGTAGAGCAACTTTTACGTCCGATAGAGCAGTTCTTCATCTGATAGAGGAACTCTACCGGCGGGTCGGGAAGCCAGTTCGCACGTTGGGCGGTGCCAAGTCTGCGAGGGTGATCCATTTCTAGCCCGAAGTGGAGGGGGTGGTTTCGCCGTCGAGCGATTCGCGCACCATCCGGGTGAGGTCGGTGTAGGAATAAGGCTTGGGCAGAAACCGTGCGTTGGTGCGGAGGAGAATTTCCGGGCTGACCACGTCGTCGGAGTAGCCGCTGGTGAGGATGATCCGCAGTGCGGGCTGTTCGCCCAGCATTTTTTCGGCAATATCCATGCCGGAGACGCCTTCGGGCATTTTCATGTCGGTCAGAAGCAGATCAATTTCCGCGCGGTGCTGCCACCAGATTTGCAAGGCTTCGCGGCCGGAACCGGCTTCAAATACTTTGTAACCGCAGCCGACGAGGAAATCGCGCGCCATCTCGCGCAAGACCATTTCATCTTCGACGACGAGAATCGTTTCTGAGCCGCCGGCAGCAGCGGGGGCGGCCGCCACTGGATGACCGGCACCGGCCACCGGCATTTCGTCACTGGCCGGGAAAAAAACGGTGAAGGTGGAGCCGTGCCCGACTTCGCTGGCGACTTCGATCCAGCCGGCGTGTTGTTTGACGATGCCGAACACGGTGGCGAGGCCGAGGCCGGTGCCTTTGCCGACGCCTTTCGTGGTGAAGAACGGTTCAAAGATGCGCGTGCGGACTTGGGCGGACATGCCGCAGCCGGTGTCGGTCATTTGCAGGCGCACGAAATGGCCGATGCGCGCGTCGGGGTGGTGTTCAAGATAATCAGGACCGACCCAGCATTCATCCACGTTGATGGTCAGCGCGCCGCCGTCGGGCATGGCGTCGCGGCTGTTCACCGCGAGATTCATCAAGACCTGATCAATCATGCCGGGATCACCGTAAACGGAAGGCGGTTCCTGCGGACACTCAAAACGCAACGCAATGGTTTCGCCGAGAAGCCGCCCCAGCATCTTGTTGAGGTTGGTGACGACCTCATGCAGGTTGAGCGGACGCGGCTGCATGATGTTTTTCCGGCTGAACATGAGCAACTGGCGGGTCAGGCCGGCGGCGCGTTCCGCCGCGCCATGAACCGCGAGCGCGGCGTCCAGCACCGGCGGCGACAGGCCGGGATCCATCAGCAGTCGGCTCGTGTGCCCCTGGATGATGGTGAGCATGTTGTTGAAATCATGCGCCACGCCCGCCGCGAGCTGGCCGATGGATTCCATTTTTTGCGACTGCAAAAGCTGTTCCTCCAAGCTCAAACGCATGGTGATGTCCTCGCCGTAGCAATGCACCACGTTGCTGGAAAGCACGGGATGGAACGACCAGGAAATGGTGTGGTCGCCAAGCTTGATTTCCTGATTGGCGCGGCTGGAACCGGACTGCAGACAGCCGACGGCAATTTCGCTGAAATTGGCCGGCAGGATTTCTCCGGGATGCGAGCGGCCGGCGGTTTGCGTGAGCTTTTCCGCAGCGGCGTTGAAATAAGTGATCGCGCCGTCGCTGTTCATCTCCAGCGCGGGATTTGGATTCTCCTTCACGAACGCGGCGAGTTTCTGCATGGCCGCCTCGGCCTGCCGCCGTTCCGCCGCCATGCCGATGGTGTTGGCCGCCGAAAGGAGAAATTGCACCTCGCCCGGCGTGAACACGCGCTTGCGCGTCGAAAAAACCGCCAGCACTCCGAACGGCAGGCCGCGTGTGGGAATCGCGGCCGTCACGCCGCTGACCACCCCGTGGTCTGACAAAAACGGCGGCATCTTAAAACGCGTTTGCGCCGGGACCTCGTCCACCACGGAAACTTCCCCGGTGGCGGCGGTGAACCCCAACTGCGAATCCTGCTCGTTGAAAGTCATCGTCCGGCCGACCGTGCCGGGCTTCCAGCCGGTTCCGGCGAGCAGCAGCAAACGTCCGTCGGGCAGGCGCTGAAACACCGCCGAATATTCGATCGCCAGCATCTGCCCGGACATGATGGCGCCCTGGGTGAACAGCGCGTCCAGGTCATTGATGGTCAGCGCGCACTGGCCGAGCGCGGCGACGATGGTCTGCTGGTGCGCGTGGTCGCGCAACTTCCGGTCAGCCTCGTCGCGCTCCTGCGCCCGCTGCTGCAACGCCGCCGCCATCTCGTCAAATTTTTGCGCAAGCTGGCCGAGTTCGCCTTCCACCTCCTGCAAACCGGTTCGCGCCTGCAAATCGCCGCCGGCCAGCCGCAGCACCGCCCGCGACAACAACCGGACCTGCCGCAGGATGAAATGTTCCCCGCCATACCAGGCCGCGCACAACGCGAGCACGCCGATGATGAAACTCGCCCACGGCACGTTCAGGGCGTAATCCTTTATCCCTGCCGGGGCGTATTGCCAGAACCAGCTCTGGTTGACGATGTAGGTCAGAACCAGCGCCGGCGAAATGAACAGAAAAACACTCGCCACCAGCTGCATGCGCACACTGGAAAATCGTTTGCTGAACTTCGGCGTCATTCTAAAGGCTGAAAATATAACCCAGATTTTCGGCGGTGAAAACCTTTTCAACCCGTCTCCGCCAGCGCCGCCGCCCGTCCGCGCGGCAGCCGGCCCAGATGAAAAATCAGAAAGCCGTGCAGGAACTGGCGCAGCTCGCCGCCTTGCGCGGCCGACAACTTCAGCCGGGAACTGTCTGGCCAGTCGCTTTTCAAAAGCGCCTGGATGATTTTTTTTGCGCCGGGCGTCAGCCGCGTTTCCTCAAAGTCCGGCCCCAGCCCCAGTTCGCGCAGCAGCTTGAGTTCGAGCGCGAAAATATTTTGCGGCCGCGGCGGCTGTCCGCAGAGATGCTTGAGAAAGCCGCGCGTCAGTTCAAAAATTTCCGGCAATGGCGTCGCCGTTTCGGTCGCCTGCTCGATGAACGCGGCAGCGTAGCCGGCCTGCTGCAATTTCAAAAGATCCTCGCGGATCGCGCCGTGCGTTTCGCGCAGACAAACTTCGCGCAGGTTGTGCAGCTCGGAGCGGCGGCTGCGGCTGAACGAAAAATCAGCGGCGTAGAACAAATCCAGCCTGCCCGCGAACGGCGATTTGGGCCGGCGCGCGCCTTTGGCCACCGTGGCGATGCGTCCCCAATCCGGCGTCAGCCAGTGGACGATCAGGCTCGTTTCCGTGAGCGGACGGGTTCGCAGAATGATGCCGGCGGCGGATTCGATCATTTGATCTTTGGCGGCGACGGTTCCGGCGCAATTGAGCCGAGGCTGACGATGTATTTGATGCCGTCAGCCACGCTCATGTCGAGCTTTGTCAGTTTTTCCTCCGCCACCAGGATGAGAAAACCGGAAGTCGGATTCGGCGTCGTGGGAATGAACACGCTGACGAGATTCTGGCCGGATTTCTTCCGGACCTCGCCCTGCGCCGCGTTCGTGATAAAGCCGACGGAATAATTTCCCGGCCCCGGGAATTCCACCAGCACGACCGTCTTGAAGGAATGTTTGTTGCCGGCAAACGCCTCGTTGAGCTGCTTGATCGCGCCGTAAAACTTGTTCAGCAGCGGCACCCGCATCATCGCCAAGTCCAGCCATTCGATCAGCCGTTTGCCGATGTAATAGCGCGCCAGCAGGCCGATGAGGGAAATTAAAACCACCGCCAGCACAAACGCCAGCACGCTCCAATACCAAAACAGTTCGCCGGTCTGCCCGTTTTCGTAAATCTCCTTTTTGTCCAGGAGAAATTTGAGGAAGAACAGCAGCGTGTCGGTGAAATTGGAGGCCGTGCGGAACAGCCACACCACGGCGGCCACCGAGACGATGGCCGGCAGGGTCACCGCCAGTCCGGCGAAGAAACTCGCGCGCCAGCGGGCAAAAAGGGTCTTTCTCACGCGCTGATTTTAGCCGCCCGCGAAAGTTGTGCGAGGGAAAACCTCTCTTCCAGCCGCCGCACCAGCCGGTTTTCCGCGCGTTTCATCTTGCGCCGCAAATCCGGCTTCAAGTCGTCGTGGCCGAGCAGATGCAAAACGCCGTGGACAAGGTAGCGAACCACTTCCGACTGCCAGCTTGAACCGAATTCCTTCGCCTGGGCGACCGCATCGTCCACGCAGATGAAAAGCTCGCCATAGATTTCCAGTTGGGAATCCGGAATTTGAAGTTCGAAATTCCGGTGGTCAAACGTGATGACGTCCGTCGAGCCTTCGTGTTGGAGAAACTGCCGGTTAACGCGCGCCATTTCCTGCGCGCCGACGAGATTGATGCCAAGCTCTGCTTTGGATATTTCCAGCTCCGCAAACAGCGCGCCCGCGAGCTGCTTGAGCAGACGCGGGTCAATTTTTTTCGTCCGCTGGCGGTTGGCGATGACGAGATTCATTCCGCCTCGATTGACTTGGCTTTGCCGCGATGCTCCTCGTAAGCCGCGATGATCCGCTGCACCAGCGGATGCCGCACCACATCGCGCTTGGAAAATTCGACGATGGCAATGCCCTCGGTGTGCTTGAGCGCACGGTGCGCCTCGGCCAGCCCGGAATGTTTGTGCGGCGGGAGGTCAATCTGCGTCTCGTCGCCGGTGATGACCGCCTTTGATCCGTGGCCAAGTCGCGTGAGAAACATCAGCATCTGCTCCGTGGTGGAATTCTGCGCCTCGTCCAGGATGATGAACGCGCCGTTCAGCGTGCGCCCGCGCATGTAGGCCAGCGGCGCAATCTCAATCGTCCCGCGCTCCATGTGCTTGGCGATGTCCTCGGCGGGCAACATGTCGTGCAGCGCGTCGTGCAGCGGACGCAGATACGGCGTAATTTTTTCAAACAGGTCACCCGGCAGAAATCCCAGCGCCTCGCCGGCCTCGACCGCCGGCCGCGTCAAAATGATCCGCGAAACGCCTCCTTCGCGCAAAGCCGACAGCGCTGTAGCCACGGCCAGATACGTTTTGCCTGTGCCCGCCGGCCCGATGCCAAACGTGACGTCGTGCTTGCGGATGGCGTCGAGATACTTTTTCTGGCCGACGGTTTTGGCAGTCACGCCCGGCTTGCGCTCGTGCGTAGTCACTCGGTCGTTCACCATGTCCCTGAGCGTCGAGGCGCCCTCGTGTTTCACCACGTTGAGCGCGTGGGAAAATTCGCGGTTCTTCACCGGTGAACCGGCCTTCAACAAATTTTCCAGCGACGCAAAAAGCTGTTTCGCGCGCTCCACGGCCTCGGCGGCGCCGTCGAGCTTGATCCAGCCCTCGCGCGCGGTCGCCTTGACGCCGAGTTCCGTTTCGAGCGCCTGCAGGTTGTGCGGCTCGTGGTTGAACAGTTGCTGCGCAAACCGCGCATTTTCAAAATGAAGGGTTTCAGTGGCCACAATAAAATCAAATTTTCCGTCAAGCGATTGGGCGGTTTATGCCTTTAACCGGCGGGCTGAATTCCACCCAAACATTACAAGCCAGCATATTCCGGTCAGTCCGGTTTTCTGTCGAGAACTTTTGCCGGATTTCATTTGACGAAGCTTGTTTTTAGAGTAAGAATTATTTGTATAAATGGCAGTAGCGCCGGTTTTTGGCACAACGCTAACCATGGTTCCTCACCAATTAGTTGCGCCACAAGCCCGGTTGTGCACAACATATTGTGTTTTCCGCTTTACACGAAACAGCAGCTTTGGTTGGCTAGATGCAGCAAGATTATGTATCTCAAGAATCTCACAGTTTTTGGCTTCAAGTCCTTTGCGGACAAGACGGCGCTGAATTTTCAGCCCGGCGTCACGGCCATCGTCGGGCCGAACGGCTGCGGCAAATCCAACGTCTCCGACGCCATCCGCTGGGTGCTCGGCGAGCAGTCGGCCAGGGCGTTGCGCGGCGGCGAAATGGCCGACGTGATTTTCAACGGCACGGACGGACGCAAGCCGATGGGCATGGGTGAAGTTTCGCTCACGCTCGGCGGCGTCGGCGAAGAAAATCTGCGCGCGGCCGGTGTCGAGGTTTCTTATGACGAAGTAACGTTGACGCGCCGGATTTTCCGCGACGGCGGCAGCGAATATTTTCTCAACCGCACGCCCTGCCGGCTCAAGGATGTCCAGCAGCTTTTCATGGGCACGGGCGTCGGCCGGACGAGTTACAGCATTTTGGCGCAGGGGCAGATCACGCAGATTCTCTCCAACAAGCCGGAAGACCGCCGGATGATTTTCGAGGAGGCCGCCGGCATCACGAAATTCAAGTCGCAGAAAAAAGAATCGCTCCGCAAGCTGGAATACACCGAGCAAAACCTGCTGCGCATCGCCGACACGATCAAGGAAGTCAAACGCCAGATCGGCTCGCTCCAGCGCCAGGCCGGCAAGGCGCGCCGCTACAAGCAGATTTCGCAGGAACTTCAGCATTTGGAAACGCAGCTCGCGCGGCATCAGTTTGACGTGCTGCAGGGGGAAATTTCCGAACGCCAGAACGCCGTCGAAACTCTGCGGAAGGAAATTGAAGCCGGTTCCAACGACGTGCTCCGTCTTGAAAATGAAATTGCCAGGCTGCGCGAGCATCTTTCCGAGCTCGAACACGAAGTCGCCGCGCAGCAGCAGCGCGGACTGGAGTTGAAGTCGGAGACGGACCGGAACGAAAGCCGCATCCAGTTCAACGAGGAACGGCTGCGCGAAATCGAATCGCAGAACGCCAAGGCGCTCGCCGAAATCACGCAGGCCGAGGAACGCTGCCACGCCGCGTCGGGCGAACTGCTCACTGTCACGGAACGCTTGTGCGCCGCTGAAACCGCGCTCACCAAGCACAAGGAAAACTTGCAGGCAAAGCATGAAGGCTTGCAGCAGATCGAAAACAGTTTGCGCGAACGGCAGGAGCAGTTGCGCCTGGCGCAGTCCGCCGCCTTCGCCGCCGCGCAGGATTTGTCGCGCATCCGCAACGAGATCACCGCGCTCGATTTGCAGAAGCAGGGCAACATTGTCCGGCTCGAAAAGCTTTCCGCCGAAAAAATCCAGCTCGAAGTCGAGCGCACCGGTTTGGAAACGCGCCTGCAGGAATTCACCGTGAGCGTCGAGGCGGAAAAATTGAATGTCGCGACCACGCGCGGCTCGGTCGAGCAGCGGCAGAACCGGCTGCGCGAACTGCAGACGGAACTGCAGCAGGCCTCGACCGAGCAGGACAAGTTTTTGCAGCAGCAATCCGAAAAGCGTTCGCGCCTGACGGTGCTGGAGCAGCTTGAAGGCTCGCACGAAGGCTTTGATGCGGGCGCGGTCGCGGCGCTGCGCCAGTCGCGCTCGGTCATCGGCTCGCTGGCGGACCGCATCCGCGTGCCGGACCAGTTTGTGACCGCCGTGGAAAATGCGCTCGGCCATCATCTGCAACTGGTGCTCACCGAGCAGCCTTCGTCCGCGCAGGAAATTCTCGCCGACTTGAACGCGAACAAGTCTGGTCGCGCAAGCGTGGCCGCGCTGGCCATCCAGCAATACCAGGATGAGAAGCAGCTTTCATTTGTTGGTGAAATGGCTCCGGGCGAAAAGAGCGAAGCGGCGCAACGGGGTTTGCAAAACGGGCAGATTGTCCATGCGATGAGCGTGATTTCCGCCGAGCCGTCGGTGGAACCGCTGTTGAAATCGCTGCTGGGCCGCACGTTCATCGCGTCCGACCTCGGCACCGCCACGTCGCAAATTCAGAACGGCCACGCCGGCTGCGATTTCGTCACGCTCGGCGGCGAACTTCTGAGCCGGCACGGCATTTACACCGGCGGTTATCTGAGCAAGGGCGGCAACGGCAAGGCACCCAGCTCGATTCTTGGCCGTAAAAACCAGATCACCGAGCTCCAGGCCGAGTTGAACGAGCTGCAAAACCTTGTCGCCGAGGCGAGCCGCAAGCGCGGCGCTCTGTTGAGCGAGCAGACCGAGCTCCAGGCCAGTTTGCAGCAGGCGCAGACGGAATTGCGCCAGCAGGAAGTCGCCATCGCCACGCGCGAAGGCGAGTTCAAGGCGCTGCAAAATTCCAACCGCCTGCTGCACCAGAAGATTGAGACGGTCGTGTTCGAAGTGCAAAACCTGGTCGCGCAGGAACAGGAAGGATCGCAGAAGCGCGAGGCGCTCACGGTCAGGCTGAATGAACTTGAAGCCCGCGAACGCGCCGGCCAGGAACAGGTTGCCATGCTCACGACGGAGCTGGAGAACCTTCGTCAGGCGCGTGACGCGGCCAATGCCGCGTTGACCGAGAGCAAGGTCGCCCTTGCCTCGGACGAGCAGCTCGCGTCGTCCTTCAAGCAGCAGCGCACGGCGCTGGAGCAGCGCATCCGCGAACTTACCCAGGTCGTCGAGCAGCGCAAAGGCGAATGCTCCTCATTCGTTTCCCGTCAGGAGCAGGCGCAGACCGAGATTCAGGAATCGCGCGGCCAGATTGAGCGGCTGCAGCACGAATGCGAGCAGGTCAGCGCGCAGACGGCGGAACTGGTCGGCCAGAAAAATTCCCAGGACGGCGAAATTTCAACGCGCGAAGAGAACTTGCGCGTCCAGCGCAGCCGGTTGACGGAGCTGCAGAGCCGGCGCGGCGGCATTGAAGTCGAGCTGGCGCAGAAAAACATGTCCGTGCAGAACCTGCGCGAGAAAGTTCAGCAGAAATATCACCTGAACCTCGACGACATCCGCAGCGAGTGCATCACCATCACCTACGCGGATGAAGGCCCGGCCAAGGTTGAGACGCTCACGCCCGAACAGATGGCCGCCAGCGGCGCGGCGACCGACTGGAACTCCGTCACGCAGCAGGTGGAGGCCTTGCAGACCAAGCTCGACGAGATGGGCCCGGTGAATCTCGTTGCCATTGAGGAATACGAGGAGACCGAGCAGCGTCACCAGTTCCTCACCACGCAGCACGACGACCTGGTTCATGCGAAGATTCAACTGCTCGAAGTCATCAACCGCATCAACACGCAGACGCAGCAGATGTTCACGGAGACGTTTACGAAGATCCGCGACAATTTCCGCCTGATGTTCACCGAGGTCTTCGGTGGCGGCAAGGCGGATTTGATTTTGTCCGACGAAAACGACGTGCTGGAAAGCGGCATTGACATTGTTGCGCGACCGCCTGGCAAACAATTGCAGAGCATCTCGCTGCTGTCCGGCGGCGAGCAGACCATGACCGCCGTCTCGCTGCTGTTTTCGATTTATCAGGTCAAGCCCAGCCCGTTCTGCGTGCTGGACGAGCTGGATGCGCCGCTGGACGAGGCGAACGTGGTGCGCTTCGTGAAAATTTTGCAGCGGTTTCTTGCGCACTCGCAGTTCATCATCATCACGCACAACAAGCGCAGCATCGCAATGGCGGACGTGCTTTACGGCGTGACCATGCAGGAACACGGCGTGAGCAAGATCGTCAGCGTGAAGTTCCACAAGGCGGAAGAAACGCAGCAACTGGAGCCGGTTTCGACCGTGAGCTGACCCCAAAGCGGGTCATTTGGAGCGCGGGACAAGGTGAGAACTTTGCTTACCACGAATAATGCACGGCATAGGTCACGGTGCGCTCCTCGTCCGGCTTGACCGGGATGCGGAACTCGATGGTCTGCGAATCCTTTTTCACGAAGTCATCGGATTTGGCATTAATCTCCCAGTTGCTCCAGCGGTAGAGATGCTCGACCACGCGGATTTCCACCGGCGCGTCTTTTTTGCGGTTGCGGAGCTTGATTTCAAACGACTCGTCAATCCACTTGTCGCCGGTGTCCACATGGAAATTGGTCTGCTTGCGCTCGCCGACGAGGTCGAAGGCGTTGCCGGTGGTCACGCGGACGGTTTCATTGCGCGGCGTGTGGTCAATCGTGTTTTCGCCGACAAACTGCAACTGCCCGTCGTCATCGCGGCGATAGAAGCGCAGCTTGCCCGCCGGCAGGGCAATGCCGAGCTGATTTGTTTCGGCGTTTTTGAATTCGCGCTGAACAATGACTTTTTTGTTGTCCGTCTGGCCCCAGCCCTGATCCATGTTCAAGCCATAAAATCGGTAGCCCGTCGCGCCGTCGTAAACGTAGATCGTCGGGGCGAACATCTTTTCGGCATGGACAAATTCCACCTGCTTCGTCTCGCGGTCGAGGAGCGTGGTCGGCCGGGCGATGGAATACAGATGAAATTCGTCGAAGGCTTTTTCGGTGACGGCCGGGGCGGATTCATCAGCCATCGCCATGTTCATGGCTCTCGTTCTCATGCCACCGAGTAAAGTCGAATGGGGCGGCCGAATTTTATTCACATCCCCGGCCAGTAATTTGATTTTGGCGTTTTCAAACGTCTTGCCGCTTTCATTTTTCATGGTGATCCAGCCGACGAGATCCACGAGATCGCCTTTTTCCGGCGAGACGAGATTGTAGCTGGCGCTCCAGTCGAAGCCGCCGGT
>Ga0181519_10001911_pt1 | contig 18018 bp, 15 predicted proteins | sample PEATcosm2014_Bin_26_FD_121102 | JGI IMG/M metagenome (GOLD analysis project Ga0181519, IMG submission 121102) | Peatland microbial communities from MTU Mesocosm Facility, Houghton, MI, USA - PEATcosm2014_Bin02_10_metaG | ecosystem: Environmental > Terrestrial > Soil > Wetlands > Peat | place...
CTGCGAGTGCAGCCGCTTCGCCGGATGCTTGCTGTTCACATGCAGCTTGTATTTCGCCCCGGCCGCGCTGGCCCGCTCGAACGGCTCCTTCCACTCCGGGTGCCCGATGCAGTCGTCGTACCCCATCTTGGCGATCGTCTGAGAAAAAATCTCGATCTTTCCGGACGGCGTGCCGAGCGGATTGAGCAGCGGATCGTCGCGGAAGGCGGCATAGCGGACGAATTTCTTCGCCGCCTCGGGAACCGGGAACTCGATGAAACCGGCCTTCCAGAACCCGTCGAAGTCGGGCATCGCGACCCCCTTGGCCTTCGCCGAGTTCGCCGCCGCGTCATAGAAATTGCGGATCCAGCCCATCTCGTCGCGCCCTTCGCTGAAGGCCGCCTCGAAACCGAGCCGCGACGCTATCCCGCGGAAAATGTCGTAGTCGTTGCGCGATTCCCCGACGGGGTCGATCACCTGCTTCATCGCCAACACAGCCGAATACGAATAGTTGCCGATGTTGTCGATGTCGTTGCGCTCGGCGGTGGTGGTCGCGGGCAGGATGATGTCCGCCATCCGCGCCGTCGGCGTCCACTGGAAGTCGTGAACGATGAAGGTGTCCAGCTTGCGCCAGGCCTGCACCTGACGATTGCGGTCCTGGTGGTGGGTGAACGGGTTGCCGCCGACCCAGTACGACAGCTTCACGTCCGGGTATTTCACCTTCGTGCCGTTGAACTCATAGGTCTCGCCGGGGTGCTCCATCATATCGACGATGCGCGCCACCGGAATCGTCTTGCTGCCCTGCTCCGGCGTCCAGTTCTTGCCGGTGTTGGCCGGCGTCAGCATCGGCGCGCCCCCCGCCAGGATGGCGGCATTGGCGGTCGGCGCTCCGCCCGAGCAATAGTGGTAGCTCAGCCCGAACCCGCCGCCGGGCAGCCCGATCTGGCCGAGCATCGCGGCCAGCGTCACCAGCATCCAGTGCACCTGCTCGCCGCGGTGCTGGCGCTGCATCGACCAGCCGCTGGCCAGCATGGTGCGGTTTTTCGCGAACCGCCGCGCCAGGTCGCGGATGGTGTCGGCCGGCACCCCGCAAATGCCGCTCGCCCATTCCGCCGTCTTCGGCGTGCTGTCGGTCTGGCCCATCAGGTAGGGCAGGAACTGGTCGAACCCCGCCGTGTAGTCGTGCAGGAATTTCTCGTCGTGCAGCTTCTCGGCCACCAGCGTGTGGGCGATGCCGAGCATCATCGCGACATCGGTCTGCGGCCGCACCGCGATCCATTCCGCGTCGAGGGCCTTGCAGGTGTCGGTGCGCACCGGGTCGATGACGATCACCTTCTTGCCCGCGCGCTTCAGCTCGTCCACCCAGGGGTACCACGCGTGGTCCGGGACGTTGGAGCCGATCTGGTTGGTCAGCACCGGGTCGGCGCCCCAGAACACCAGCAGCTCGGTGTTGGCCATCACCACCGGATGGGCGGTCTGCTGCTCGTAGACCTCCAGCGTGCCGGTGACGTAGGGCATGATCGCCTGAGTGGCGCCGGTGGAGTAATCGCCGGTGGCGGCGACGAAGCCGCCCGCCAGATTCATCATCCGGCGCAGCCAGGGCTGGCAATTATGGACCCGCCCGACGCTGCGCCAGCCATAGGTGCCGGCGAACACCGCCCACGGCCCGAAGTCGGTCTGCACGCGCCGGATTTCCTTGGCGACCAGATCCAACGCCTGATCCCAGCTCACCCGCACGAAGTCGCCCTTGCCGCGGGTCTCCGGCGCCGCGCCGGGGCCCTTCTCCAGCCAGGCCCGCCGGACCATCGGATACATAATGCGGCTCGGCGAATAGACGACGTCCTGCACCGCGGGCAGCATGGCGTTGGGGTGAGAATCCTTTTCCCAGGGCCGCAGGCCCACGAACTTGCCGCCCTGCACGCGGCCCCAGTAGACGCCCCAGTGCGAGGCGTTCAACACCTCGCCGTCCGGCATCGCCGCGCGGGCCGCCGTGGGCAAGGCCGCTGGCAGTCCCAGCAAGCCGGCCAGCCCGCCGGCGGTGGTCGCGCCCAACAGCCGGCGGCGCGTCAGTGCCAATTGCGCTTGCCCGGAACCGTGCGGTTGCATCGCTGTCACTCCCAGTCAGTTCGGTCTTTTGCCCTCAGAAACCTTTATCACTCGCGCCCATCTGCAACCAGTGCAGCAACAGCCCCATCTGGTCCGCGTCCAGCAGGTTCCGGTGCCGGCTGCTGCTCATCCCCCCGGCCCATTGATAGGCGGTGAGCGCCCCCGGCGGCCTGGCCGCGTGGCAGGAGCCGCAGGTCCCGGCGTTCAGTTCCGTCATCAACCCGGACAGCCGGCCGGCGGACCCCACCAGCCCGCCCGGATCGAGCCAGCCCGTGACCCAGACGGACCGCCAGACCATCCCGGTCGCGGGATCGGGCGCGCCCGCCCCGGGCCGCACCTGCCGCGCCGCCTCCGGCGTCAGGGCCAGGGAGAGAATCCGCAGGCCGCGCCGCGCATAGACCGCGCGCGACCCGGCATCCTGTTGCCAGCCATCGAGCCGTACCCGCAGCCGCTTGCCGGCGGTCGCCAGCACCACGACCTCGGCGCCCGGCAGCAGCGTGCCGACGGCGTCCTCCCCCGCACCGTTGCGGAACAGCGGGCGGCGCGCGAGGGTGACAAGACGCATGCCGGCCCTGGGGTGCGTGGCCGCGGCCAGCGCCGCCAGTTCATCGCCGACCTGGTCGGGCATCCCCTGCGCCCGGGCCGCGAGAACAAGCAGGCCGAGCACTGCGGCCACGATCACACCCCGCGTGGCTGCGCGCATGCCGTACCTCCTGGTGCTGGCTAGCGCGCCACGAACCGCCCCCGCCTTGACCTGGGTCAAGCCTCCCGCCGCGCCGCTGCGATCGCCGCCCACACGGCCTGCGGCGTCGCCGGCATGTCGATATGGGTGATGCCGAACTCCGACAGCGCATCCACCAGCGCGTTCATCACCGCGGGCAGGCTGCCCGCGCAGCCCGCTTCGTCGTGGCGCGCGCTCTCCCAGAACGCCTGGCCGATCCCCTGGACCACCCCGCTATGCGCCTGGCCGGCCACCAGCGCGGGATTAACCAAAACGCCGGAATCGTTGACCATGTTGTATTTTGCCACGTCCACGCGGTCGGTGCCGACGACGGCGAAGCGGCCGGGCCGGGGTGTGTCGGTCATGCGCTGCGCCGCGTCCATCGTGCCGTCCCTTGCGTGCGTTTTGGGTGATCCCGGTAGAATGGGGGCGGGGGAGCGGGCGTAAAGGGCCGCATCGCGCCAAGACGGTTATGTTTCATAATAATTATAATACATAACGAAGTTCGAGCCATCATGCCCGTCAGATCCGCCGGCACGGCCTGACCATCCGGATAGGCCGTACAGCCGAATGGAATTCCTTGAATTCGCTGGTTACATATTCTGGAAGGAGAACCGTATCGATGGCGGACGGCCGGTTTCTTGCAAGCAATAACGTAGCGAAGTCAAACCCACTCAACCGGCCCGACTGCCCGCCACGAATCCGGTTCCGTAAGTAGTTGGTAATGAAAACAATCGGCAGCACCCGCGCTGACGTCGCCGACAGCAATGCCGGCGATGTCTCCGCCAACAGCAACGCCTTCCTGCTCGAGGCGTTCCTGCCCCATGAGCTGGCGGTTACCTCTGCCCAAATCTCGCGCCTGTTCGCCCGCCGGTACGCCGCGGCCTTCGGGCTGAGTGTCGCGGAATGGAGCGTCATGGCCGTGGTGGGACGCTACGGCACCATCGTTCCCGGCGCGGTCGTGGCACGCACCAACATGGACAAGATGAAAGTCAGCCGCGCCTCCGCCAGCCTGGTGGCTGCCGACCTGCTGGAGCACGGACCGGCCCCGCACGACGGCCGTGCCCACCTGCTGCGTCTGACCCGCAAGGGCCGGATGGTGCATGACGGCAGCATGTCGTTCGCCCTCGCGCTGGAAGCGCAACTGGCCGCCGGGCTGAGCGGGCGGGAGTGGACCACGCTGCGCCACTGCCTGCGACGCCTGCAGGAGCGCGTGCACACCCTGGAGCGCGCCCAGACCCCAGCGAACGGCAAGCAGACGCGGGTGCGTGGACCGGGGTGGTAGCGCGCCGGACCGCGGCGGGTGCGAACGGCACAGAAATAAAACTCCCGGTCCCGGATGCAGCGGCACGCCGTGTCGCCTTGGATTGCGGCGCATCGTCGGGCGCGGCTATAACATGCGGCGAATCAGTCAGCCGCGCCGCCACTGCAGGAACGCCGGATGTCCCCAAGCCAAACCCTCGCGGCAGCCGTGTCCCCCCATTCCGATGACAGTGCCGCCGCCGGGGTCGCGGTCGAGCTGACGATCCTGATGCCCTGCCTGAACGAAGCGGAGACGCTGGCGATCTGCATCGCCAAGGCGCGCGCCTATCTGGACCGTTCCGGCATCGTCGGCGAGGTGCTGATCGCCGACAACGGCAGCACCGACGGCTCGCAGCAGATCGCCACGACGGCGGGCGCGCGCGTCGTCGCGGTGCCGGCACGCGGCTACGGGGCCGCGCTGATCGGCGGCATCGCCGCCGCGCGCGGCCGCTACGTCATCATGGGCGATGCCGACGACAGTTACGACTTCAGCCGGCTGCAACCCTTCGTCGACGCGCTCCGCGACGGCGCGGATCTGGTGATGGGCAACCGCTTCAAGGGCGGCATCGCTCCCGGCGCGATGCCGCCGCTGCATCGCTATCTCGGCAATCCCGTGCTCAGCACGATCGGGCGGATCCTGTTCGCGGTCCCCTGCGGCGACTTCCATTGCGGGCTGCGCGGCTTCGCCCGCGAAAGCATCCTGGCGCTGGGCCTCAACACCACCGGCATGGAGTTCGCCAGCGAGATGGTGGTGCGCGCGGCCCTGGCCAAGCTGCGCATCCGGGAGGTGCCGACCACCTTGTCGCCGGACGGCCGCAGCCGGCCGCCGCATCTGAGCACCTGGCGCGACGGCTGGCGCCATCTGCGCTTTCTGCTGATCTACAGCCCGCGCTGGTTGTATCTCTATCCCGGCTTCACGCTCATCCTGCTCGGCGCCCTGGTCGCCGCCACGCTGCTGCGCGGACCGTTGCAGCTTACCACCGGGATCTCGGTGGACATCCACACCTTCCTGGTGGCCTGCGCGTGCATCCAACTCGGCACGCAGAGCATCGTCTTCGGCCTGTTGGCGCGGCGCTACGCCACGCTGCATGGGCTGCTGCCGCGCCCCGACCGCTACGGCGACGTGCTGGACTGGCTGAGCCTGGACCGGCTGTTGCAGATTGCCGCGGTGCTCGTGGTGCCCGGGATCTGCGGCATGCTCTGGGCGGTCTATGCCTGGAGTGCCGTCGGGTTCGGGCTGCTGCAATACACGCGGGTGCTGCGCGTGATGATCCTGTCGCTGACCGCCATCAGTTGCGCCGTGGAGCTGGGTTTTTCGGCCTTCCTGCTGGGCATCATGGAAACCCCGCGGCGCGCGCCGTAGCGCGTGATCGCCCGCGTCGGTTCACCCTTCCGCGGCCAATCCTTCCCGCCAGTACCGTGCGCCGGTCGCGCCCATCGCCGCCAGCACCACCGTCAGCAACGCCACCACCCCGAACCAGCCGGTGCGGCTCCACAGGATGCCCGGCAGGAATCCGCCCATGGCGCCGCCGATGTAGAACGTCGTCATGTACAGTCCCACCGCCGTCGACTTCGCCCGTCGCGTGGTGGCGGCGATGAAGCCGAGCGACATCGCCTGCACCACGAACAGTCCGCCGCTCATGCAGGCCAGCCCGGCGATCACCACCGTCAGCTTCGCCCGCAGGGTCAGCAACAGGCCCGTTACCGCCAGCCCGACCGCCAGCTCGAACGTCCGCCGGCGGCCGATGTGCACGGCGAGCCGGGTCGCCAGCCCCGTCGTTATCGCGCCGAGCACGTAGACCCCGAACACCAGGCCGAGTTGCGACGGCGTCAGCAGGAACGGCGGGGCGGCCAGGTAGAAATTGATATAGGTGTAGCAGCCCACGTTGCTGAACAGCATGCCGAAGCCGATCGCGCAGGTGGCGAGCAGCCGCGGCGTGTGCAGGTGCTCGATATAGGTGTCGACCGCCGAGTGCAGGCCGCCGCGCATCGGCACGAAGCGTTGCTCGCGCGGCAGCACGACGGCGACGATGGCCGCCGCCGCCAGCGCGCACAGGGCGACCGCCACGAAGCCCATGCGCCACCCCGCGTACTCGGCCACCACGCCGGCGAGCATGCGGCCGGAAAAGCCGCCGAGGATGGTGCCGACCGAGTAGGCGCCGGCGGCGCGGATGCCGTCCGCGCCCGGACATTCGTCGCCGATGTAGGCGATGCAAACCGGGAAGATGAACGGCAGCATCAGACCCTGCACGAACCGCCACAGCACCATGGTGTCGAGCCCCGGCGCCGCGGCCACCAGCAGCATCGGCAGCACCTGCAGGAAGGCGGCGCTAACGATCAGGGTCTTGCGGCCGAGCCGGTCGGAGATGGTGCCGACGAACGGCGCCACGCAGGCCACCGCGAGCAGCGGCGCCGTGATGGTCAGCCCGGCCTGCAGCACCCCGACGCCGAACTCGCGGGCGATGTCGGGCAGGATGGCCTGCGGGGGATAGAGGCTGAGGAACGTCGCGAACCCCCCCACGGCAACCCCGGCACTGCGCCGGTCGGGCCGCCACGTCACGGTGCGGTTCCGCCGATGCGCGGGTTGGCCATCAGCGGAACACCACCGATCGCGACAGGTGGAAATTGACGAACATGCCGGCGATCGCCCCGGCGGCCACCGCCCACACCGGTTGGGCGGCGCAGGTCACGCTGACCGTGACGAGGACAAAATAGGTGCCGCGGTTGAGCGTGAAGCCGAGCAGGTTGGTGGCCAGGAAGGTCAGCCATTGCCGGTGCGCCGGCCCGCTGCCGAGGCCGCGGAAGGTCCACAGCCGGTTGAACAGCCAGGTCGCGGTGGCCGCCGTGAGGTAGGCGACCGTGCCGGCGCCGTACAGGCCGAGCGTGCCCTTGGTGGCATAGACCGTCGCGGTGTCGACCACGAACCCGGCCACGCCGACCGTGCCGAAACGCAGGAACTGCACCAGCACGGGCAGTTTGGCGCGCAGCGCGCGCGGGGTGAATCGGAGCAACAGCGCTTCCATGCCTGCCGGCTTACCGATGACTGAGCGGGATGGGAAGTGACGAACGCGATCACGGCGCCCGAAAGGGATCGCCGCGTCAGTGCAGAGTGGACAGGTAGGCGATCAGATCGGCGCGCGTCCGGGCGTCGCTCAGGCCGCCATAGGTCATGGTCGTCTGAGGAACGACGAGTGCCGGGTTCGTGAGGTAACTGTCAAGCGTCGCCGCGTCCCAGGTCAGCCCCGAATTCCGCATCGCGGCCGAGTAACGATATCCCGGAATCGTCCCGGCGGGCCGGCCGACGACGCCGAACAGACTGGGGCCGACCATGTTCCGGCCCTCCGCCACAGAGTGGCAGATGGCGCATCGGGACTTGAATACGTCGGCCCCGGTGGTGGCGTCCTGGGCGCGGGCGGGGCAGGCGGCGGCCAACCCGATGGCGGCGACGAGAAGGACGGTCGGCAAGGGTCTCGCGGTCATGCGTGCCTCAGCTGGCGTTGGACGGAGGGTTCCGCCGGCGCGGCCGGCGGGCGGCAGCGCGGGGTATCACGCCAGCTTGAGCCCGCCGCTGCCGCAATGGACAAAACGCCGGCCCGCCGCATGGCTGCCTTGCGTGTTGCCGCCGACGCCGCTATGGCAGAACGACGGGCTGCGCGCCACCGCGGCTTTCCTGGCCCCCGGCGCTTGCGCATCGGGGGGCAGACGCGACAAGATGGCCGCCTACCCCGCGGCCCGCACCACCGCAGGGGAGATAACACATTGAAGGTGCAGGGAAACAGCCGGTCCCATGTTCAGGAGGGCGGGGGCTGCGGCATACCGTCGCGGTCACGCAACGACATGACAAGGGGATGCGTGCGCATGAAGCGACGTGAACTGTTTGGGGCCGTTGCCGCCGCCGGCATGCTGGCCGCGCCGAATCTGGTCCGTGCCCAGGGCAGCAAGGTGCTGCGTTTCGTGCCGCAGGCCAACCTGTCCAGCATGGATGCGGTGGCCGGCACGCAATATGTCGTGCGCAACGCGGCGCTGCTGGTCTGGGACATGCTGTACGGCGTGAACGCCCGGCTTGAGCCGCAGCCGCAGATGGCCGAGGGCCACGAGGTCGACGCCGAGTTCAAGACCTGGACCTTCCGTCTGCGTCCCGGCCTGAAGTTCCACGACGGCGAACCGGTGCTCAGCCGCGACTGCATCGCCAGCCTGAAACGCTGGATGGTGCGCGACACCATGGGCCAGTTGATCGCGGCGAGAATCGACGCGCTCGAGGCGCTGGACGACCGTAGCTTCCGGTTCCGGCTGAACAAGCCGTTCCCCAAGCTCCTGTTCGCGCTCGGCAAGAACAACGCGCCGACCGCCTTGATGATGCCCGAGCGGATCGCCAAGACCGATCCCTTCCAGTTGATCAGCGAATACGTCGGCTCCGGGCCGATGAAGTTCAACAAGAGCGCCTGGGTGCCCGGCGCCACCGCGGTGTTCGAGAAGTTCGCCGACTACCCGGTGCGCCCGGAGCCCGGAGAGTGGCTCGCCGGCGGCAAGCGCATGATGCTCGACCGTATCGAGTGGGTCATCATGGACCCCGCCACCGCCGGCGGTGCGCTGCAGAACGGCGAGGTGGACTGGTGGGAAACGCCGCTGCCCGACCTGGTGCCGCTGCTCAGGCGCAACGCCAACATCGCCGTCGACATCGCCGACCCGCTCGGCAATATCGGCAGCCTGCGCATGAACCATCTGCAACCGCCGTTCAACGACGTGCGGGCACGCCGGGCGCTGCTGATGGGGCTGTCGCAGCAGGACTACATGCAGGCCGTGGTGGGCGAGAACCCCGACCTGTGGCGGCCGCTGCCCAGCTTCTTCACCCCCGGCACCGCAGTCTACAGCGAGGACGGCGGCGACATCCTGAAGGGACCGCGCAACTACGAGGCAGCCAAGAAGCTGCTGAGCGAGGCCGGCGCTCTGGGTTCCAAGGTCACCCTGCTGGTCGCCACCGACGTTCCGATCACCAAGGCGGAAGGCGAGGTGACGCAGGACCTGCTGACCAAGCTGGGTTTCCAGGTGGACTACGTGGCGTCGGACTGGGGCACGGTGGGCGCGCGGCGGGCCAAGAAGGATCCGCCGAGCCAGGGCGGCTGGAACATCTTCCACACCTGGCATGCCGGCGCGGATTGCGTGAATCCGGCGCCCTACACCGCGCTCGATTGCGGCGGCGACAAGGCGTGGTTCGGCTGGCCGAATTCGCCCGAGGTGGAGGCGCGCATCGCTGACTGGTACGCGGCCCCGGACCTGGCGGCGGAAAAGCAGGCGATCGCGGCGATCAACCGCGCCTCGTTCGAGGTCGTGACCTACGGGCCGACCGGCTTCTTCCAAATGTACCAGGCCTGGCGCAAGAACGTTACCGGAGTGGTGAAAGCGCCGTTCCCGGTCTTCTGGGGTGTGCAAAAATCCTGACGGCGACTAGACTTTCCCCGGCCGCGCTGGCGGCCGGGCCAACCAGGAAGAGACGATCGGCATGTACGCCTACGCGGCACGGCGAATCCTCGCCACCATCCCCGTCATGGCGGTGGTGGCGTTGTTCGTGTTCAGCCTGCTCTACATCGCCCCGGGCGATCCGGCGGCGATCATCGCCGGCGACCAGGCGACGCCGGCGGATGTCGATCGCATCCGCGCCTCGCTCGGCCTCGACCGGCCGTTCATCGTCCGCTTCGGCGAGTGGGTCTGGCACGTTCTGAACGGCGACCTTGGCCAGTCCATCTTCACCAACCTGCCGGTCACCCACATGATCGCGCAGCGCATCGAGCCGACGCTGTCGCTGATGGTGTTGACGCTGATCCTGTCGATCGCCATCGCCGTGCCCGCCGGCGTGCTGGCGGCGTGGAAGCACGGCACCTGGATCGACCGTCTGGTGATGATCATGGCGGTGGCCGGGTTCTCGGTGCCGGTGTTCGTGGTGGGCTATGTGCTGGCCTACACCTTCGCGTTGCAGCTCGACGTGCTGCCGGTGCAGGGCTACTCGCCGATCGCCAACGGCGTGGGTCCATGGCTGCGCGGCCTGGTGCTGCCGGCGGTCACCCTGGGCAGCGCCTTCATCGCGCTGATCGCGCGCATCACGCGGGCCACCATGCTGGAAGTGCTCAACCAGGACTACGTGCGCACCGCGAAATCGAAAGGCGTCGACCAGCACGCCATCCTGTTCGTGCACGCCTTGAAGAACGCCGCAGTGCCGATCGTCACCATCATCGGGCTCGGGGTTGCCGGGCTGATCGGCGGCGCGGTGGTGACCGAGAGCGTGTTCGCCATTCCCGGCGTCGGCCGGTTGGTGGTGGACGCCATCCTGCGGCGCGACTACCCGGTCATCCAGGGCGTCGTGCTGATGTTCAGCTTCGTCTACGTGCTCGTCAACCTGGGCGTGGACCTGCTTTATACCGTGTTCGATCCGAGGATCCGCTATTGAGCACCACCGCACTCGATCCGACCGGTCACGCCGCCGCGCCGGAGCTGGCGGATGTCCTGCCGCCCCGTAAACGGCGCGGCCGGGTCGCCATGTTCGTCTATCGCCATCCCACCATCGCCGCGGGAGGCCTGCTGCTGGCGATCATCGTGGCGATCGCCATCTTCGCCCCCATGCTCGGCACCGTGGACCCGACCGCGCTGGCGCCGGCGCGCCGCACGCGGGCCCCCAACGCGCAATACTGGTTCGGCACCGACATGCTGGGGCGCGACGTCTATTCGCGCGTGTTGTACGGCGCGCGGGTGTCGCTCATCGTCGGTTTCGCGGTCGCGTTCTGTTCCGCCATCCTCGGCATGTTCATCGGCCTGGTCTCGGGTTTCGTCCGCTGGATGGATGCCGTGGTGATGCGGATCATGGACGGCATCATGTCGATCCCCTCGATCCTGCTGGCGATCGCGCTGATGGCGCTGACCCGCGGATCGGTGCAGAACGTCATCATCGCCATCACCGTCGCCGAGGTGCCGCGGGTGAGCCGACTGGTGCGCGGCGTGGTGCTGACGCTGCGCGAGCAGCCCTATGTGGAGGCGGCGGTGGCCTCCGGCACGCGGATGCCGAAGATCATCCTCAAGCACATCCTGCCCAACACGCTGGCGCCGATCACGGTGCAGGCGACCTTCATCTGCGCGTCGGCGATGATCACCGAAGCCATCCTGAGCTTCATCGGCGCCGGCACGCCGCCGATCATTCCGTCGTGGGGCAACATCATGGCCGAGGGCCGGGCACTCTGGCAGGTCAAGCCGTACATCGTGTTCTTCCCTGCGGTTTTCCTCTCCGTCACGGTGCTGGCGGTGAATCTGCTGGGCGACGGGTTGCGCGACGCGCTCGACCCGCGGCTGGCGAAGAGGATCTGAGGGCCATGGCAACGCCCCTGCTGAAGGTCGAGAACCTGCAAACCCATTTCGGCACACTGGACGGCGTGGTGCGCGCAGTCGAGGGTCTTTCGTTCCAAATCGAGGCCGGCGAAACCGTGGCGGTGGTGGGCGAAAGCGGCTGCGGCAAGTCGGTCACCTCGATGTCGATCCTGCGGCTGATCGCTGAGCCGCCCGGCAAAGTCGCGGGCCGCATCCTGTTCCAGGGCCGCAACCTGCTGGAACTGTCCGAGCCCGAGATGCGCGGAATCCGCGGCAAGGACATCAGCATGATCTTCCAGGAGCCGATGACGAGCCTCAATCCGGTGCTCAACGTCGGCCGGCAGATCGGCGAAACCCTGAGGCTGCATGAGGGTCTTTCCCAACGCGACGCGGAGCGCCGCGCGGTCGAGATGCTGACCCTGGTGGGCATTCCGGCGCCGGAGCGGCGGGTGCGCGAATATCCGCACCAGCTTTCCGGCGGCATGCGCCAGCGCGTCATGATCGCCATGGCGCTGGCCTGCAATCCGAAACTGCTGATCGCCGACGAACCGACAACGGCGCTCGACGTCACCATCCAGGCGCAGATTCTCGACCTCATGCGCGACCTGAAGACGCGGCTGGGCTCGGCGATCATGCTGATCACCCACGACCTCGGCGTGGTGGCGGAAATGGCGCAGCGCGTGGTGGTGATGTATGCCGGCCGCAAGGTGGAGGAGGGCGCGGTGGAAGCGATCTACCTGCGCCCGATGCACCCCTACACGCGCGGCCTGATCGGCGCGGTACCGAAACTCGGATCGTCGCTGGCGCAGACCGGGCGCACCAAGCTCACCGAAATCGGCGGCCAGGTGCCCAGCCTGCGCGAGAAAATTGTGGGCTGCGTGTTCGCCGCGCGCTGCCCGATGGCGAGCGACCTCTGCCGCCAGGTGGCGCCGGCGGTGGAGGAAAAAATCCCCAACCATTTCGCCGCCTGCCACTATGCCGAGCGCACCGCGGAGCTGGCCGCATGAGCACGCCGAAACTGCTCGAAGTCAACGTGCTGAAGAAGCATTTTCCGCTCCATGGCGGTCTGCTCGGCCAGGTCACCGGCAACGTCTATGCGGTGGACGGCGTCACCTTCGACATCGCCAAGGGCGAGACGCTGTCGCTGGTGGGCGAGAGCGGCTGCGGCAAATCGACGGTGGGAAAGGCGATCCTGCGGCTCTACCCGATCACCGCGGGCGAGGTCTACCTGGACGGCCAGCGCATCGACAACCTGCCGGCCCGCCTGCTGCGGCCGATGCGCAGGCGGGTGCAGGTGGTGTTCCAGGACCCGTTCTCCAGCCTCAATCCGCGCCAGCGCGTGTTCGACATCATCGCCGAGCCCATCCTCAACTTCGGCCTGGCCAGCGGCAGCGAGCTGGACGACCGTGTCGCCCTGCTGATGGACAAGGTGCAGTTGCCGCGCGACGCCATGCGGCGCTTTCCGCACGAGTTCTCGGGCGGCCAGCGCCAGCGCATCGGCATCGCCCGCGCCCTCGCCCCGGGGTCCGACCTCATCATCTGCGACGAGGCGGTCTCCGCGCTCGACGTTTCGGTGAAGGCGCAGATCGTCAACCTGCTGTCCGATTTGCAGGACGAGCTCGGCCTGGCCCTGCTGTTCATCAGCCACGATCTGGCGATCGTCGAACATTTGACGCATCGCGTGGCCGTGATGTACCTCGGCAAGATCGTCGAACTGGCGGACCGGCGCACGCTGTTCGCCACCCCGCACCACCCGTACACGCGCGCCCTGCTGTCGGCCGTGCCGGTGCCCGACCCGACGGTGAAGCGCGGCCGCATCATCCTCTACGGCGACGTGCCGAGCCCGATCAACCCGCCGAGCGGCTGCCGCTTCCACACCCGCTGCCCGTTCGCCTTCGACCGCTGCCGCATCGAGGAACCGAAGCTGCGGCCGGCGCCGAACGCGCCCGAACACGGACATGTTACGGCCTGCCACCTGGATGCGGTGCCGGACGCAGCGCCGCTGCCCAAGGCGGCTTGACGACACCAGGAGGGAATGACAACACTCCGGCGAAGTGCCGCCGGGTGGACGCGGCGCGGGGAATCGAGGGGGAAAACCATGCCGCAGGTGAGCCTGACGGTGAACGGCAAGCATGCGACGGTCGAGGTCGAGGGACGCACGCTGCTGGTCGAATTGTTGCGCGAAAAACTCGGACTGACCGGCACCCACGTGGGCTGCGACACCAGCCAGTGCGGCGCCTGCGTGGTGCAGGTCAATGACATCTCGGTGAAGTCCTGCACCATGCTCGCCGTGCAGGCCGAGGGCGCCAGCGTCACCACCATCGAAGGGCTCGCCGCGGCCGACGGCACGCTCCACCCGATGCAGGCGATGTTCCGCGAACACCACGCGCTGCAGTGCGGTTTCTGCACGCCGGGCATGGTGATGAGCGCCATCGACCTGGTGCAAAGCCATCCGGAGGGCCTGACCGAGGAGGCGATCCGGCACGGGCTGGAGGGCAACCTCTGCCGATGCACGGGCTACCACAATATCGTGAAGGCCGTCGCCGCCGCCTGGCCGCTGATGCACGGCCAGACGCAGGCCGCCGCGGCCGAATAAAAACCAGACTGCCAAGGGGGGGATCATGAACGCACCGTTCGAGGGCATCGGCGCCAGCGTCCGTCGCAAGGAGGATCTGCGATTCCTCACCGGCCGCGGCCATTATGTCGACGACATCAACCGTCCGCACCAGCTTCACGCCGTCATCGCACGCAGTGACCGGCCGCATGCGCGCATCAATGCCATCAATACCGCGGCGGCAAAGGCCGCCCCGGGAGTGGTCGCGGTATTCACCGGCGCCGACCTGCTCACCGCCGCGGGCGCGCCGATCGGCGGGCTGCCCTGCGGCTGGCAGATCCACAACAAGGACGGCTCGCCGATGGCCGAGCCGAAACACCCGGTGCTGGCGGAGGGCAAGGTCCGCCACGTCGGCGACCCGATCGCGGTGGTGATCGCCGAAACCAAACAGCAGGCGCGCGACGGCGCCGAGTTGCTGGCGATCGAACTGGAAGACCTGCCGGTGGTCGCCAACCTGCATGACGCCGTGCGGCCGGACGCAGCCCTGGTGCACGACAGCGCGCCGGGCAACCTCTGCTACGACTGGCACCTCGGCGATGCCGAAGCGGTGGCCGCCGCCTTCGCCCGCGCCGATCGGGTGGTGTCGCTCGACCTCACCAACAACCGGCTGATCCCCAATGCCATGGAGCCGCGCGCCGCGATCGGCGACTACGATCCTTCCAGCGGCGATTACACGCTCTACACCACCAGCCAGAATCCGCACGTCATCCGCCTGCTGATGGGCGCTTTCGTGCTGGGGCTGCCCGAGCACCGGCTGCGCGTGGTGGCGCCCGATGTCGGTGGCGGATTCGGCAGCAAGATCTACCACTATGCCGAGGAGGCGATCGTCACCTGGGCGGCGGGCAAGTTGCGGCGGCCGGTGAAATGGACCGCCGAGCGCAGCGAAAGCTTCCTCTCCGATGCGCACGGGCGCGACCATGTCTCGACCGCCGAGGTGGCGCTCGACAAGGACGGCACATTCCTCGCGCTGAAGGTCAGGACGCTCTGCAACATGGGAGCCTATCTCTCCACTTTTGCCCCGTGTGTGCCGACCTACCTGTACGCCACGCTGCTCGCGGGGGTTTACAAGACGCCGGCGATCTACGCGGAAGTGAAGGCGGTGTTCACCAACACCGTGCCGGTGGACGCCTATCGCGGCGCCGGTCGGCCGGAGGCGGCTTTTCTGCTCGAACGCCTGGTGGACGCGGTGTGCCACGACACCGGCCTCGATCGGATCGCGGTGCGTCGGCGCAACTTCATTCCGCGCGATGCTTTCCCCTACCAGACGCCGGTCGCCCTGCAGTACGACAGCGGCGACTACGAGGCGACGCTGAATGCGGCGTTGAAAGTGTCCGATTGGGCCGGCTTCGAGGCGCGCCGCGCCGAGGCGGCGCAGCGCGGAAAACTGCGCGGCATCGGCGTTTCCACCTATCTCGAGGCCTGTGGCATCGCGCCTTCGAAAGTGGTGGGTTCGCTCGGCGCCCGAGCCGGGCTTTACGAAGTTGCCAATGTGCGGGTGCATCCGACGGGCAGCGTGACCGTGTTCACCGGCACGCACAGCCATGGCCAGGGCCACGAGACCACGCTGGCGCAGCTCGTTTGCGATCAGCTCGGTGTGCCCTTCGATCAGGTCGATATCGTGCACGGCGATACGGCGAAGATTCCGTTCGGCATGGGCACCTATGGCAGCCGCTCGCTCGCGGTCGGCGGCAGCGCCATGGTGAAGGCGATGGACAAGGTGATCACCAAGGGAAAAAAGATCGCCGCCCATTTGCTGGAAGCCGCGGTCGACGACATCGAGTTCAAGGACGGCAAATTCACCGTCGCCGGCACCGACCGCAGCAAGACGCTCGGCGAGATCGCATTGACCGCCTATGTGCCGCACAACTACCCGATCGAGGAGATCGAGCCCGGGCTTGACGAAACCGCGTTCTACGACCCGGCCAACTTCACTTTTCCCGGCGGCTGCCACGTCTGCGAGGTGGAGATCGACCGCGACACCGGGGCGGTCAGCGTGGTGAATTTCACCGCCGTGGACGACGTCGGCCGGGTGGTCAATCCGATGATCGTGGAGGGCCAGGTGCAGGGCGGCATCGCCCAGGGCATCGGCCAGGCGCTGCTGGAAAACGCAGCCTACGACAGCAGCGGACAACTGCTGTCGGCGTCCTTCATGGACTACACGATGCCGCGCGCGCAGGACCTGCCGAACATCACGGTGGCCACCGAGAACACCATGTGTACGCACAACCCGCTGGGGTCCAAGGGGTGCGGCGAGGTCGGCGCGATCGGCTCGCCGCCGGCGGTGATCAACGCCGTGGTGGACGCGCTGCGCGACTACGACGTGCGCCACGTCGACATGCCGGCGACGGCCGGGAAAATCTGGTCGATCATCCAATCCAACCGCCCGCGCATGGCGGCCGAATAGCGGGGAACACACGATGTACGAGTTCGCCTATACGAAGCCCGCCAGCGCCGCCGATGCGGTGCGCGCCCTGGGCGGCGAGGACGCCAAGGCGCTGGCCGGCGGCCAGACTTTGCTGCCGGTGCTGAAGCAGCGGCTGAACCGGCCAGCCCTCGTCGTGGACCTCGCCGCGCTGGGCCTCTCTGGCATCAAGGTCGGCGGCGAGGCGGTGACGATCGGCGCGATGACCACGCACGCGGCGGTGGCGGCGAGCGTGGACGTGCAACGGGCCTTCCCGGCGCTGGCGGCGCTGGCCGGCGGCATCGGCGACCGCCAGGTGCGCAACCGCGGCACCATCGGCGGCAGCCTCGCCAACAACGACCCGGCGGCGGACTATCCGGCCGCGGTGCTGGCCACCGGGGCCACCATCCGCACCAGCAAGCGCGCCCTGGCGGCGGCGGATTTCTTCCAGGGCATGTTCACCACTGCGCTCGATGCCGACGAGATCATCACCGAGGTGTCGTTTCCAATTCCGTTGAAGGCGGCCTATATGAAGTTCGCCAACCCGGCCTCGCGCTACGCCATGGTGGGCGTGTTCGTGGCCAAGGGGACGGCCGGGGTGCGGGTGGCGGTGACCGGCGCCGGGCAGGACGGCGTATTCCGGCACACCGCGATGGAACAGGCGCTGTCGCGATCATGGTCGCCGGCGGCGCTGGACGGGGTTGTCACGCCGGCCGACGGTCTGAACGGCGATATCCACGGCAGCGCCGAATACCGGGCGCATTTGATCGGGGTGATGGCCAGACGGGCGGTCGCGGCGGCGGGGTAGGAAGGCCGCCCAACCGAAGGGTCGGCGGAGTCAGCAGAGAGGAGCTGCCAAGATGGCCAACTCGCCAACCCGCCGCCGAGGCCGTCTGCTCCGCATCATTGCGCTCGCCCTGGGCGGGCTCGTCGTGCTCGCGGTCGCCGCCGTCGCCGTGCTGGTCGCGACCTTCGATCCGAACAGCTACAAGCCGCAGATCGTTGCCGCGGTGCGGTCCGCCACCGGCCGCGAGCTGAACATCGGCGGCCGCATCGGCCTGTCGATCTCCCTGCAGCCGACGCTGGAGGTCAGCGACGTCAGCTTCAGCAATCCGCCCGGTTTCTCGCGCCCGCAGATGGTCACGCTGCACAAGCTCGAGCTGCAACTCGCGCTGGTCCCGCTGCTGTCCAAACAGATCCAGATCGCGCGGCTGGTGCTCGATCAGCCCGACATCCTGCTGGAAACCGACGCGAAGGGACAGTCCAACTGGCAGTTCGCGTCCGCCGGTCCCGCGCCCGCCGCACCGGCCGCGCCCTCCGGCACCGCCGCCGCGGCCGCGCCGCCCACCATCGCGCTGTCCAGCGTGCGCATCGAGGGCGGCACGATCGCGCTCCGCAACGCCGGCCAGACCACGACGCTCGGGCTGGCCCGACTCGCCGCCACGGCGGCCTCGGCGGACGCACCGCTGCACCTGACCGTGGACGCCACCTACAACGCGACCCCGGTCGGGCTGACCGCCGATACCGGCCCGCTGAGCGCGCTCA